>NHCFJ02800__coassemble_1602_pt1 | contig 27740 bp, 30 predicted proteins | sample NHCFJ02800__metabat2_high_PE_002 | metagenome-assembled genome bin NHCFJ02800
ATCCCCGGCTACATCGGTACCGAGGCGGGCCTGTCCTTTCTCGGGATCGGTGTCGTGCCGCCGACGCCGTCCTGGGGTCAGATGATCGCAACCTCGGTCACCTGGTACGCGGTCGATCCGGCCTACTTCCTGATCCCGTCGGCCTTTCTGTTCGCCCTGGTGTTGTCGTTCACGGTGCTCGGCGATCGCCTGCGGGAGACCGTCGAGTCAGGGGAGACCCGCTGATGCTGCGCTACGTCGCCGGCCGGATCGCGGCACTGATCGTGATCTTGTTCCTGGTCAGTCTGTTCACCTTCGTGATCTTCTTCGTGCTGTCGCCGGACCCGGCGGTCCAGATCTGCGGGAAGAACTGCACCCCGGAGTCGATCGACCAGATCCGAGAGAACCTCGGGCTGGACGAGCCACTGCTGACTCAGTTCTGGACCTTTCTCTCCGGCATCTTCGTCGGACGCACCTACAGCAACGGGGTGGTCTGCTCCGCCCCGTGCCTGGGCTACTCCTTCCAGTCCAGCCAACCGGTCTGGGAGATGATCACCGACCGGCTGCCGGTGTCGGTGACCGTCGCTGTCGGAGCGGCCGTGCTCTGGGTGCTGACCGGCATCGCCGGTGGCCTGATCAGCGCATTGAAGAAGGGCACCTGGTGGGATCGGGCGGCGATGATGATCGCCCTCGGCGGCGTGTCCATCCCGAACTACGTCTTCGCCCTGGTGTTGCAGTACGTCCTCGTCGTCCGGCTGCAGCTGCTGCCCTTCCCGCAGGCGGTCCCGTTCGCCGACGACCCAGGGCAGTGGTTCGCCAACTACCTGATGCCCTGGATCGTGCTCTCCTTCATGTATGCCTCGCTCTACGCCCGACTGACCCGGGCGAACGTGCTCGACACACTGGATGAGAACTACGTCCGGACCGCCCGCGTTCGCTGATCGTGCGTCGGCACGCGATGCGGCCGGCGTTGACACCGATCGCGACGATCTTCGCGATGGATTTCGCCGGCCTGCTCGGCGGAGCGCTGATCACCGAGACGGTCTTCGGGCTGAACGGTGTCGGCAAGATGGCCGCCGACTCGATCGCGAAGAACGACCAGCCGGTGATCATGGCGGTGACGCTGCTGGCAGCCTTCTTCGTGATCGTCGGCAACATCGTCGTCGACCTCCTCTACGGCGTCCTGGATCCCCTCGTACGAACGGCGGCAGCATGACCGATCTGTTGCAGGTGGACGATCTGACCATCACCTTCCCGACCCCGACCGGGCCGACCGCGGTGGTCCGGGAGTTGAGCTTCACCCTGCCGGCGGGCGGCTCGCTGGGCATCGTCGGGGAGTCCGGCTCCGGCAAGTCGATGACCAGCCTGGCGATCATGGACCTGTTGCCGGCCTCGGCCTCCCGGGCGGGTTCGGTCCGACTCGACGGCACCGAGTTGACCACTCTGTCGGCCGGTGCGATGCGTCGGGTACGGGGTGACCGGATCGCGATGATCTTCCAGGATCCGTTGTCCAGCTTGAATCCGTACTACACCGTCGGTCTGCAGATCGCCGAGGCCTACCGGGCACATCGGCCCGGAGTCTCACGCAAGCAGGCGAAGCGGGTCGCGATCGAGTCGATGGACCGGGTGAAGATCCCGCACGCTGCCGGTCGGGTCGACGACTACCCGCACCAGTTCTCCGGTGGGATGCGGCAACGGGTGATGATCGCGATGGCACTGTGTACCGAACCGGAGCTGTTGATTGCTGACGAGCCGACGACCGCGCTGGACGTCACTGTGCAGGCTCAGATTCTGGACCTGATCCGCGAGGTGCGCCATGACAGTGGCGCCGGACTGATCATGATCACCCACGACCTGGCGGTGGTCGCCGAGATCGCCGACCAGGTGTTGGTGATGCAGCACGGGAGGATGGTCGAGAGCGGGCCGGCTGCACGTTTGTTCTCCGACCCACAGGACCCTTACACCCAGGCATTGTTGGAGGCGGTGCCTCGGATCGACGACGAGATCGCTGATCTGCGCGAGGTGTCCGGGCCCCAGTCCGGAGGGCTCCAGTCCCAAAGTGGGGTCGATCGATGACCGAGGTGTTGTTGCAGGCGGACAACCTGGTGAAGGAGTTCGGCTCGACGAAAGGCGGCCGCTCGGCGCCGGCGCTGCGGGCGGTGGACGAGGTCAGCTTCACCCTGCATCGCAGGTCCACCCTGGCGCTGGTCGGTGAGTCCGGCTCGGGCAAGTCGACTACGGCGCGGATGGTCGCCCAGTTGATCAAGCCGACCTCAGGTCGGATCGAACTGGCCGGTGAGGATGTCACCGCCGCCTCCGGTGCCGCGCTGCGATCGTTCCGCTCCCGGGTCCAGGTGGTCTTCCAGGATCCCTACTCCTCCTTGAATCCACGCCATTCGGTGGAGACGATTGTGACCGCCCCGCTGCGCTACCAGAAGCGCCGGATTCCCGGCGGGTCCCGCCGTTTCACCCAGACGCTGATGGAGCGGGTCGGGCTCGATCCTGATCATTGCCGGCGGCTGCCCAACCAGTTCAGCGGCGGGCAGGCTCAGCGGATCGGCATCGCCCGGGCGCTCGCTGTCGGTCCGGAGCTGGTGATCTGCGACGAGGCCGTCTCGGCGTTGGACGTCTCGGTCCAGGCGCAGGTGATCAACCTGCTCGCGCGGCTGCAGGCCGAAGAGGGGCTGAGCTACCTCTTCATTGCCCACGACCTGGCCGTGGTCCGACAGATCGCCGACCAGGTCGCGGTGATGTCGGAGGGCAAGATCGTCGAGAGCGGAGATCGAGCCGCGGTGTTCGAGCGGCCGCAGCATGACTACACCCGGAAGCTGCTGTCGGCGATCCCGCGGATTCCGGCAGAGTGGGATCAGGCACGTAAGGCTGCTCAGGCTGCCAGAACCCGACCGGCGGAGGACGACCGATGACTGCTGCACCACGCACCCTGGCCGAATACACGGTGCCCGGGATGCACATCACCGACCGTTCGCTGCAGGTGCCGCTGAACCAGTCCCAGCCCGGCGGCGAGCAACTGACCGTGTTCTTCCGGGAGGTCTGTGCGCCGACCAAGCGCGGCGATGACCTTCCGCTGTTGGTCTATCTGCAGGGCGGCCCCGGTGGGAAGTCGCCGCGACCGATCGACACCTCCGGCTGGTTGGGCGTCGCACTGGAGCGTTACCGAGTGGTGCTGCTGGACCAGCGGGGCACCGGCCGCAGCAGCCCGATCGACCACCAGGTGCTGGCCGGGCGAGGTGACGCGGCCGAGCAGGCCGACTACCTGTCACACTTCCGGGCCGACGCGATCGTCGCCGACGCCGAGGCCATCCGGACCCGGGTGTACGGGGGCAAACGCTGGGCCACGCTCGGCCAGAGCTTCGGCGGCTTCATCACCTGCAGCTACCTGTCCCGGGCACCAGAGGGGCTGGCGGCCTGTTACGTCACCGGCGGGATCCCGGCCACCCGGCCGAGCGCAGCCGAGGTGTATCGGCGGACCTTCCCGCGGGTGATCGCCCGCAGCAGGGCCTACTACCGACGTTTCCCCGGCGACATCGACGCGGTCGCTGCGATCGCCGACCGGTTGTCGGCCGGTGACGTCCGGCTGCCCGACGGCGACCTGCTCAGTGTGCGCAGATTCCAGGCGCTCGGCATCGACTTCGGCATGGGGCCCGGGCTGACCCGGTTGCACTGGCTGGTGGATGAGGCGTTTGCTGCCTCAGGACGACTGAGCGAGGATTTCCTGCAGCAGGTGCAGATCCGCAGCTCCCAGCGCGGCGCACCGCTGTTCTGGAGTCTGCAGGAGTCGATCTACGGCACCCCGGGTCAGGCGACCGGGTGGGCAGCCGAGGCGGAGGCGGCTCGGCACCCGGAACTGTCGGCCGATGCCCGGCCGCTGCTGTTCACCGGTGAGATGACCTTCCGCTGGATGTTCTCCGAGATTGCCGCGCTGCGTCCGTTCGCCGACGCGGTCGAACTGCTGGCTCGGCGCACAGACTGGTCCGAGCTCTACGACCCCGACCGGCTGGCCTCCAACGAGGTGCCGGTTGCTGCCGCGGTCTACTTCGACGACATGTTCGTCGACTCCGGGCTGCAACTGGAGACCCTGGCCGGGGTCGGCAACAGCCAGGCCTGGGTGACCAACGAATGGGAACACGACGGCATCGGCGACCAGCGGGTGCTGCGCGGCCTGCTGCAGCGGGTCGACAACGAAGGTGGGGAACGTCGATGAGTGCCGAACCGATCCCAACCCCGGAGTCCCGGCCACCTCGCCTGATCGAATCGGCAGGATTCCTGGCCAGCATCCAGCAGCAGTGGCAGACCCGTGAGGTGCCGGCGCCGGTGGAGGAGGGGGCGGCGTCGGCTGCTGCCGAGCATCGGGCCCGACTGCGCGAAGCCCTGCCCGGCCACACCGTCGTCGTGGCAGCCGGCAGTGCACCGACCCGGGTCAACGACACCGCCTACGAGTTCCGCGCCGACAGCGACTTCGTCTGGCTGACCGGGGCACAGCTCGAGGACGCGGTGCTGGTCGTCCACCCCCAGGCCGGCACCGACGCCACCTTGTACCTGCCGCCGCCGGCCCGACCGGGCGAGAACGGCTTCTTCTCCGATCCGATGCACGGCGAGCTCTGGGTCGGCCCGTCGGCCGGACTGCCGCAATGGCAGCAGGCGCTGGGGATCGAGGTCCGGCCGTTGGTCGACCTGGCCGACGGTCTCCGAGGCGCCGCCGCGCCACTGGGTGGGCGCCGGATCGACCTCAGCCTGGGGATCGAACGATCGAACCGGCTGGATCAGGTGTGCTCCGATCTGAGACGGATCAAGGATGACTGGGAGATCGATCAACTGCGGATCGCGGTCGGGCACACGGTCGACGGCTTCGCCGCCGTCGCGGCCGCCATCGACGAAGCCCGGGCGATGACGGACCGGCCGGCCCAACGCGGGGAACGATGGCTGCAGGGCACCTTCGACCGGCACGCCCGCACCGTCGGCAACGGGCCGGGATATGCCACCATCGTCGGCTCCGGCGCTCACGCGCCGACCCTGCACTGGGTGCGCTGCGACGGTCCGGTGCACGATGATCAACTCCTGTTGCTGGACATGGGCGTGGAGTCGACGACCTGTTACACCGCCGATGTGACCCGTACGCTGCCGGCGTCGGGACGCTTCAGCCGCACTCAGACGATGGTGCACGACCTGGTGGAGGCGGCCCATCGGGCCGGCCTGGAGCAGGTTCGCCCCGGACACACGTTCAGCGACTTCCATTTCGCCGCGATGGAGGTGATCGCCCAGGGACTCTCCGACTGGGGTCTGCTGGACGTCTCGGTCGACGAAGCCTTGTCGCCGCAGGGGCAGCAGCATCGGCGCTGGCTGGTCTGTGGGATCGGCCATCACCTCGGTCTGGACGTGCACGACTGCGCCGACTCCGACTGGCCCGCCTACCATGGCGCGAGCCTGCAGCCGGGAATGGTGCTGACCGTCGAGCCGGGGCTCTACTTCCACGCTCACGACCTGGCGGTGCCGCCGGAACTGCGCGGAATCGGGGTCCGGTTGGAGGATGATCTGCTGGTCACCGATGATGGCGCCGACGTCCTGTCCGCCGCACTGCCGATCGATGCGGCCGGTGTCGAGGACTGGACCCGGCAACAGTTGGCCCCGGCAACAGTTGGACCCGGCAACAATTGGACCGGGCACGCGGAGCAAGGGAGTTGATGGATGACCACCCGGTCGATCGGCGGATTCTCACCGCTGCGCAAGCGGGAGTCGCTGCGGGACTCGGTGAGCAACGCCCTGCGGGCCGCCATCGTGTCCGGCTCGATGGAACCCGGGGTGGTCTACTCCGCGCCGACGCTGGCCGGGATGCTCGGAGTCTCACCGACGCCGGTGCGGGAGGCGATGCTCGATCTGGTCCGCGAGGGCATGGTCGAACCGTTGCCGAACAAGGGCTATCGGGTGACCGAGGTCAGCGATGCCGACCTGGACGAGATCGCCGACGTACGGCTGCTACTGGAGCCGCCGGTGGTCCGAGCGCTCACCCCCGAGCTCGATGCCGAGCAGCTGCCCAGGCTGCGTGAGCTGGCGCAGGCGATCGTCGACGCCGTCGACGACGCCGATCTGGTGGCCTACATCGAGGCCGACCGGATCTTCCATCTGACCCTGCTGGAGCATGCCGGCAATCAGGTGCTGAACTCGATCGTCTCCGACCTGCGATCTCGGACTCGGCTGCTGGGGCTGACACCGTTGCTGGAGAGTGGCAAGCTGCAGACTTCCGCCGCCGAGCATCTCGAGCTGCTGGACTTGATCGAGGCCCGCGATGCCGACGGCGCTTACGAGTTGATGTGCCGACACATCGGCCACGTCCGCAGCGATTGGGCCGGCCCGCGGACGAAGGCCGTGCCGACGGAAGGAAGTTGATCAGGTGAGCGACGACCAGACGGCTGCCAGCAACAGCCACGACCAGCCCGCCGACAACCTGGTCAGCACCGAACACACACTGCAGGGCGATGGTTGGTCGCTGGAGTACGAGGCGATCACCGGCACCGTGGTGGTCGGCGAGGAGACGATCGAGGACAAGAAGTTCGCCGGGGTGAAGCCGAAGGCGGAGGTGTTCGTCACCTCCTACATCGCGAAGCCGTCGCAGACCGAGGGCGAAGGTCGCGATCGTCCGGTGGTCTTCGCGTTCAACGGCGGTCCGGGCTCCAGCTCGGTCTGGCTGCACCTGGGGATCTTCGGTCCCCGCCGGGTGCTCTCCGGTGATGTCGACGATCCGCAACCGGCGCCGTACGGGTTGGCCGACAATCCGCAATCCCTGCTCCGACAGGCCGATCTGGTGTTCATCGACCCGATGACGACCGGCTACACCCGTTCGGTGGTGGGTGAGTCGGCCGAGGAGTTCCACGGCTACGCCCGCGACCGTGACCTGGTCGGCGAGGTGATCAGGATCTGGTTGGGCCGGCACCAGCGATGGCTGTCGCCGAAGTTCCTGGCCGGGGAGTCCTACGGCACCACCCGGGCTGCGGCATTGGCCGGGCATCTGGCGACCCGGCACGGCATCGCGATGAACGGCATCATCCTGATCTCTGCGGTGCTCGACTTCGCCACCATCCGCTTCACCCGCGGCAACGACGATCCCTACCTGCACTATCTGCCGACCTACGCCGCGACGGCCGCCTATCACGAAGGATTGGACACACCGGCGGTCGAGGAGCGGATCGAACGTGCCCGGCAGTTCGTCACCGACCGCTACACCGCAGCTTTGGCCAAGGGATCCCGGCTGACCGACGAGGAGGAGCAGTCGATCGCGGAGGAGATGTCGGCGCTGATCGGGCTGGGCAGCGACTACATCCGACGGTCACGATTCCGGATCGAACATCAGCACTTCTTCGCCGAACTGCTGCGTGATCATGGTCTGGACACCGGCCGCCTGGACACCCGGTTCACGATGGCCCCGGCCAACCTGAACAACGAAATGCAGGAGGCGGATCCGTCGATGCATTTCATCATGTTCCCCTACACCGCGGCGTTCAACCAGTACGTCCGCCGGGAGCTGGAATTCACCAGCGATCTTGCCTACGAGATCCTGACCGGGCGGGTCCAACCGTGGTCCTACAAGGAATTCGAGGGGCGTGCGGTGACCACAACCCAGGAGTTGTCGGCGGCGTTGCGGGCCAATCCGGACATGGGCGTCTATGTCGGTTTCGGCTACTACGACGGAGCCACTCCGTTCGCGGCGGCCGAATACGTGCTTGATCATCTGGATGTGCCGAAGGAGTTCGCCGACCGGTTCGTACGCCGCTATTACCCGGCCGGTCATATGACCTATGTGCACGAGGAGTCGCGGATCGCGCAGTCGCGGGACATCGCCGAATTCGTCGAGCAGTACGGCCCGCCGATCGATTGAGCCCGTCCCGTGATTGAGGTTCGTCACTCGATCGGTGGTCTGAGGCATGTCGTACCGATTGATCGGTGGTTCGATGTGCCAGCATCCTGGTTATGCCAGGAATGCTTGGACTCGTCTGCCTTCAGGAGCGTCGATCGTGAGTGCTGCACCATTCGGGTACGGCAAAGTCCGCGCCTCGTTCACCGACATCGGCCTACTGATCGGCCGGTTGGCCATCGGCGGCGTCGTCTTCATGCACGGCTGGCAGAAGTTCACCCAGATGGGCTATTCCGGCGTGGTGGAGATGTTCTCCGGGATCGGTGCGCCGATCCCGCAGCTGACGGCCGCGTTGGTGATCTTGCTCGAGGTGGTAGGTGCTGCCGCGCTGGCTGTCGGCATCTTCACCCGCGTGGTGGCGGTGCTGATCGCGCTGAACATGGTCGGCGCGTTGTTGCTGCTGCACCTGCCGAACGGCTTCTTCGTCGCCGACGGTGGCTATGAGCTCGTCGCTCTGATCGCCGGTACGTCGCTGATCTACGCCTTCGCCGGCCCGGGTCGGATCTCGATCGACGCGATCTTCCTGCGGGTGATGTCCAAGCGCGGTGACAAGGCCGAGAAAAAGGCTGCGGCCGAGGCCACCACCATGCTCGATGGCATCGCCACCTCTCCGGCCAGTGCTCCGCGATCGACCTCGACCGGCACCGGCTCTGCCAAGCCGTCGAACACCGGTTCGGCCAGTAGCCCGTCCACCACTTCTGGTGCGTCCACCACTTCTCGGGACACCGCTGCAGGCAAGCAGTCGTCGTCGGCGGCGAGCGGATCGGATCGTGGCGCGGCCTCGTCGGGCACAACCCGGCCCGCGACTTCCACCGGCAAGTCCGACGCAAGCACCACCGGTGCCGAGAAGCCCGCGGACAAGAAGCCGGCTGACAACAAACCGGCGGACAAGAAGTCGGCGGACAAGCCCGCCGCAGATCAGCCCGCAGACAGCGCCGCGAAGAAGGACGCGCCGGCCGGCGGGACCAACCGGATCACGGTCTGACCCCTACCATCCGCACCACTTTCGGATTCCCGCACCAGGTATACCCGGTGCGGGAATCCGAAAGTGGTGCGGATGTGTTTGTGGGGTGGGTCAGTGGCCGAACTGGTCGGAATCGACGACTGAATCCTCGCCTCGGTCGAGGGCGCTGATCGCGGCCAACTCGTCGTCGGTCAAAGTGAAGTCGAAGATCGCGATGTTGGCGGCGATCCGTTCCGGGGTGGCCGACTTCGGTACCACGACCAACCCGAGCTGGGTGTGCCAGCGCAGCACGATCTGGGCCGGGCTGCGATCGTACTTCTCCGCCAGCGTGCTGATCACCGGCTCGTCGAACATGGCCGCAGGCTTCAGTGGACTCCACGCCTCGGTGATGATCTTGCGCTCCCGGCCGTAGCCAACGGCGGCGCTGCGGGTGGCGTAGGGATTGAGGTTGATCTGGTTGACATCGGGGACCACGCCGGTCGCGTCAATGATCCGATCCAGGTGGGCGGGCTTGAAATTCGAGGTTCCGATCGCCTTCACCGAGCCGGCGTTGAGCAACTCGACCAGACCCTTCCAAGCGTCGACATAGGTGCCTTGATCCGGATTCGGCCAGTGGATCAACAGCAGGTCGATGTAGTCGACGCCGAGCCGTCGGCAGCTGTTGCCGAAGGCGGTCTTGACTCCCTCGACGCTGTGCCACTCCTTGTTGAACTTGGTGGTGATGAAGAGTTCCTCCCGGGCGACGCCCGCGTCGCGGATGCCCTGACCGACGCCGTCCTCGTTCCGGTAGTTCTCTGCGGTGTCCACCAAGCGGTAACCGGATCCGAGCGCCGAGCGGACGGCCACCGCGGTTTCCTGGTCGTCCATCGGCGAGGTGCCCAATCCGAGGACAGGCATCGATGCGCCGTGGACGAGTTCGACGGTAGGAGCAAGAGTCATGCCGTCAATCTATCGAACGGGCACCCTGCTCGCGCCGTCCGGTGGTGGAAAGTGTGCTTGACACAGTGTCAAGCACACTTTACTCTCGACGTCATGGCCTCATCTCTGGCATCAACCGACCGGACAGCAGGCGCCGCCTCGTCCTCCGGACCGTCTTTGATCATCATCGTCGGACTGCTCCTGGTCCGTACGGTGTTGCTGTTCTGCTCTGCCGGCATCAGCTACTTGATCGCTCGGAGCACCGGCGCCGACGTCGGCGCGCTGCTGATCTATGCCAATGTCGTGATCGTCGCCGTCGACGTGATCACGATTGCGTTGGTCGCTCGACTGCAGCGACGGCGCGGTCAGACCCTTCGGGCCCTGATCGGCGGTTTTCGGGGCCGCGATCTGGCCTGGGGCCTGCTGGTGTTCGCGGCCGTGATGGTCGCGATGGCGGTCGCGAACTTCATCGCCAACCTGATCGTCCATCAAGGCCCGCCACCGGCCCCCACGACAGCCCCCGCGGTGCCGTTGTGGCTGGCCCTCTGGTCCGTGGTCGTGATGCCGGTCACCGTCGCCGTCGCCGAGGAGGTCAGCTATCGCGGGTACGCCCAGGGCGCCTTGGCGCAGCGATACCGGATGTCGGTCGCGGTGCTGATCACGGCCGCCTTCTTCGGTCTGCAGCATGCGGCCCTGTCGGCCACCGGATGGGATGCGATGGCCACTCGGGTGATCACCACCTTCGGTGTCGGTGTGATCTTCGGTCTGCTGCGAGTGTGGCTGCGACGCCTGACCCCGTTGATCATCGGCCACTGGCTCTTCGACGTGGTCGGACTCGGGGTTCCGATGATGCTGCTGGCGATGGCAGGCTAGCCCGATCATGAAACCGACCCGAAACTATCTGACCCGATTTTCGATCGGCATGATCGGCTTCGCCGTGCTGCTGGTGATCGCCTTGTTCGCTGCGCAGGCACTGATCGAGACACCGTGGCGGTATGTGATCATCCTGCTGCCGGTGCCGGCGACCGCGTGGATCGGCTATGCCATCTATCGCTACATCGTCGAAGCCGACGAGCTGCAGTCCAAGATCATCGTGGAGGCGCTGGCGATCGGGTTCGCCGGTGGCAGTGTGATCACCTTCGGTTGGGGACTGCTGCAGTCGGTCGGCGCACCGCCGGTGAACTGGATGTTCGTCTTCACGGTGTACGCCGGTTGTTGGCTGATCGGCGGGTTCATCAGCCGCCGCCGCTACGGATAGCCAGCGATGAAGAACCGATTGCGCCAGCTCCGCGCCGAGCAGGGTTGGAGTCAGGGAGCACTGGCCGAGCAACTCGCTGTCTCACGGCAGACGATCAACGCCCTGGAGAAGGGACGCTACGACCCCAGCCTGCCGTTGGCGTTCAAGATCGCGCGGCTGTTCGACTGTCGGATCGAGGACGTCTTCGACGACGAGGAGGAGTAAGCCCCGCAGATCAGCCGGGTAGTCCGACTCGCTCCTCGCCGACCGAGCTGAGCAGGCCGTCGGCGAGTAGCGACGCCAGCGCCTTCTCCGCCTGCCGGCGATCCGGCCATTCCGCCAGCACGTCTTCGGTCGACGTCGGATCGTCGCTCGAGCGGACCACGGCCAGCAATGCGCCGCGGCACTGTCGATCGGTGCCCTGATAGTCCTGCGACGTGCGCGGAGGTCCGTCCCAGGCCGGACGGCCGGCCGCGTGCCAGGCGCAATCGGTGCGTACCGGGCAGTCGTCGCATCGCGGGCTGCGGGCGGTGCAGATCACCGCACCCAACTCCATCGAGGCCGCCGCCCACCGGGAAGCTCGCTTTGCCGTCCGAGGCAGGAAGTCCTCGGCCACCGCCCGTTCGGCTGCGGTGGTGGAGGAGTGCGGATATGCCGCCCCGAGTGCGACCCTGGTCTGCACCCGGCGGACGTTGGTGTCCAGCACCACGTGCCGCCGGCCGAAGGCAAAACTGGCGATCGCCGCCGCGGTGTAGGAGCCAACCCCGGGCAGTGCCAGCAAAGCGTCATGATCATCGGGGACTTCGCCGTCATGATCGTCACGGATCGCGGTCGCTGCCCGGTGCAGCCGAAGTGCTCGGCGCGGGTAGCCGAGTCGGCCCCACGCACGTACCGCTTCACCACTCGGCGCGGCCGCCAGCGCAGTCGGCGTCGGCCAGCGCTCGACCCAGGCATGCCAGGGCTGCAGCACCCGTGACACCGGGGTCTGCTGCAGCATGAACTCGCTGATCATGATCGACCACGGGGTCGCGTCGGGCCGGCGCCACGGAAGATCCCGGGCGTTGTCGTCGTACCATCGCAACGTTTGCGACACCACGCGTGCCGGTTCCACCAAGCGTCCCTCCGAAGAATTACCGTGCGGGATAGCCCAGGCTACGGCGTGGGATGCGCCGGTGATCACGCCGGACTGCTTATCGTCGTTCCCATGAGCGGTGTCATGCACCCAGTCGGCCCGGAGCCGTCCGAGACCTACTGGCTGCGGCGTGCCCTCTTGGTGGGGGCATTCCTGGTCCTGGTGATCATCGTGCTGCTGTTCGTGTTCAACCTTCGCAGCCCAACCGGACAGGCCGCGCCGAGCGAATCCAGTTCGGCGGTGGAGACCAGCGATCCGCAAACCGGTGGCGAGGCCTCGGCACGGACGACGCCGAGTGCCACGGCAAAAGCATCGGCGACCTCCAGTCCAACAGCGAAAGAGACAGCCGAGTCGCCGGCTCCCACTGACAAGACAGACAAGACAGACAAGACCAGCGAGACAGACAAAACAGACGAGACGGCCAAGACCGACACCGACAAGCCGGAGAAGTCCGACCGAACGGACGAGGGCAAGAAGGATTCGGAGAAGTCCGACAAGGCCAAGGACGAACCGACCGGTAAGACCTCGGACAAGGAGAAGAAGGACGAGGGCGGGGACAGTTCGAGCAAGAAGGCCGAACCGGAGACCAAGAAGCCGGTCAAGGCCTGCGATCCCGACGATCTGCGGCCCACCCTCACCGGTGACTCGCACACGGCAAAGGCCGGCAAGTCGGTCGGCTTCGAACTCAAGCTGATCAACGGCGGCGGCGCACCGTGCCACCTCGAGGTCGGCGGTGACAACTACGAGCTCAAGATCTACTCCGGCACGGACCGGATCTGGTCCAGCAACGACTGTCGCAAGACCGAGCCGAGCATCGATCAGGTGGTCGCCCCGGAGAAGTCGGTGCTGTGGACGATGGAGTGGAACGGCAAGCGGTCCCGCAAGGACGCCGAATGCAAGAACCGCCCGGAGACCCCGCGGCCCGGCTACTACTACGCGACCTCGCAGTATCGCGGCGCCGATCCGGTCCAGTTCCTGGTGGTTGTGCGGTGATGCCTGGTGGTTGTGCGGTAACGGCGGCCGGTCGGCAGGTCGATCAGGCCAGCCGGTCGGAGTAGATCGACTCCGCCAGCCGGGTCAGACCCTCGCGGATGATCCGGGCCCGGCTCTCACCGACTCCCTCCACTTCCTGCAACTCCGTGGTGGTCGCGGCGAACACTCCTTGCAGGTTGCCGAAGTGCTCGATCAGCCGGACGCTGTACGCGGTCGGCAGCCGATTGATCTGCGCCAGCTGACGATGGCCTCGGGTGGTCACCTTGGTGTCCAGATGGGTGAGGAAGCCGAGTGCACGAGCCACGTCCAACGGTTCCAGCAGGCTTGTCGTGCTCAGCTCGGACAGCTGCGCGAAGCGCAGTTCGCTGCCCTCGGGGCGATAGTCCAGCTCCAGCAGTTCGCCCAGGTCGTCCAGGCCGGCCGCGAGCTCGTGCAACTGCAGATTGAGCAGCCGGCCGTCGGTGCCGAGCTCGATCACGTACTCCGACAGCTCCCGCTCCAACCGGCGGATCATCTCCAACCGCTGAGCCACCACGACCACATCGCGGATCGTCACCTGATCCTCGATCTCCAGGTTGGACAGCCGGCCGGTGACCTGCCACAGCCGTTCCCGATAGCGCTCCAGCGTCTGCAAAGCCTGGTTGGCACGGGAGAGGATCTGATCGGTCGTTCCGAGCGGCCGCCGGCGGCCGTCGATGAAGACCGCGATCGTCGACATCGAAGCCGACACGGTTGCCACCGGGATGCTGGTCTGACGGGAGACGCGGTCGGCGGTCCGGTGCCGGGTCCCGGTCTCCAGCGTCTCCACCTGCGGATCGGGCATCAGCTGCACACCGGCTCGGACTATCCGGGACAGATCGCTGGTCATCACGATCCCGCCGTCCATCTTCGCCAGTTCGCGCAGCGAGGTCGGGGTGTAGGGGACATCCAGTTCGAACCCGCCGGTGCACAGCGCGAGCACCTCAGGGGTGTCGCCCAACACGACCAGCGCTCCGGTGCGCCCACGCAGGATCCGCTCGAAGCCGTCCCGTAACGGCGTCCCGGGCGCCAGCAGAGCGAGGTAGTGCAGTTCGCGACTGCCGCTGCCCGAATCCACTGCCACGAGTTCTCCTTCCGACCGAGCGCTCATCGTACGCAAACCGTCGGGCAGGTTGTCTGCCCGACCGGCCGAAGATCTCACTCGTCGGCGGTCTTGGTGGCCAGCCCGAGTGACTCCAACGCCTCCTTCAGGGTCGCCGGTCGGTGCACCGTCATGCCGGCGCGTGGCTGCGCGGAGCGGGCGCCGCCGGCTGTGGACTCGGCTGGCACGATCGCCTCGGTGAACCCGAGCCGGGCGGCCTCGGCGAGCCGCCGGTCGGTGCCGGGGATCCTCCGCAGCTCGCCCGCCAGCCCGATCTCCCCGATCGCCACCAGGGCCCGGGGGACCGACCGGTTCCGGGCGCTGGAGGCAACCGCGATCGCCAGCGCCAGATCGGCGCCGGGATCGTAGACCCGGGCACCGCCGACGGTGGAGGCGTACACATCTTGGTTGTAGGTGCGCAGCTGGGCCCGACGCTGCAGCACTGCCAGCACCATCGCCAGCCGACTGGACTCCACACCGTGGGTGGTCCGACGGGGGTTGTCCAGCGCGCTCGGCGCCGCCAATGCCTGCAACTCCGCCAACAGCGGGCGCCGGCCCTCCATGGTGACGGTGACGCAGGTCCCCGACACCGGCTCGTCGTGCCGGGAGGTGAACAGGCCGGACGGGTCGGTGACCTCGGCGATCCCGTTCTCCACCATCTCGAAGCAGCCCACCTCGTCGGCCGGACCGAAGCGGTTCTTGGTGGCCCGCACCATCCGGAAACCGGAGTGCCGGTCGCCTTCGAACGCGAGCACGACATCGACCAGATGCTCCAGCAGCCGCGGCCCCGCGATTGCGCCGTCCTTGGTGACATGGCCGACGATCACGACGGCCATCCCGCGCCGCTTGGCCACCCGCACCAGTGCGCCGGTGACCTCGCGGACCTGGCTCGGGCCACCCGGCGACCCGTCAGATTCGGCCGTACCCACGGTCTGCACCGAGTCCAACACCATCAGCGACGGTTGGACCTCCTCGATGTGGCCGAGGACGGTGCCGAGATCGGTCTCCGCCGCCAGGTAGAGCTCGTCGGCAATCGCGTCGGTGCGACCGGCCCGCAACCGGACCTGTGCCGCCGACTCCTCGCCGGAGACATACAACGTGCGGCGGCCGGCCTTGGCCCAGCGGGCTGCGACCTCCAACAACAGTGTCGACTTGCCGACCCCCGGTTCGCCGGCGAGCAGCACCACTGCGCCGGGCACCAATCCGTCGCCCAGCACGCGATCGAGCTCGCCGACGCCGGTCCGGGCCCGGGTCGCTGCCCGTGCGCTGACCTGGCCGATCGGCATCGCCTTCGCCAGCGGCACCTGGGTCTGGATCTGCTCGAGCTTCGGTGCGCCCTCCTCGACCACACTGCCCCAGGTCTGGCATTCGCCGCACCGACCAACCCATTTCGCCGACGTCCATCCGCACTCGGTGCAGTGGAACCCCGGACGGCTCTTGGTCTTTGCCATGCCCGCAATCTAGAGCAAGCCTGCGACACCACCCGGTCGGTGTCGCGCGGGATCAGGCCGGTGTCGGCCGAGTGCTGAGATCGCGCCGCAGTGCGTCCAACACCAGGGCGTTGGCTTCGGGTTCGCCGACGGTGATCCGCAAGCCGGCATCGGGGGTGCCGTCGGCGAAGGCTCGGGTGACCAGGCCGGCGGAGGTGAAGAGATTGTCGTAGCGCTCGGTGTCGTCGCCGGCACGCAACCAGACGAAGTTGGCCTGGCTGTCGGGCACCTCGAACCCGAGATCCCGCATCCCGGCCAGCAGTCGCTCCCGCTCGGTGATCAGCGTCTGCACTCGTTGCAGCAGTTCGTCCTCGGCCTCGAGTGAGGCAACAGCTGCGGCCTGAGCCGGGATCGACACCCCGAACGGCAGCGACGCGGCCCGGACGGCGTCGACGACCATCGGTGCCGCGATACAGAATCCGACCCGGAAGCCGGCCAGACCGTACGCCTTGGAGAAGGTCCGCAGGATCACCACATTGTCCCGGCGCAGCTCCAGGGGACGTGCCCGCTGCGGGGCGGTGCCGAACTCGACATAGGCCTCGTCGACCATGATCATGATGTGGTCCGGCACCTGTTCGATGAAGGCCGCCAGTTGATCATGGTCGACAGCCGGGCCGGTGGGATTGTTCGGGGTACAGACCATGATCACCTTGGTGTCCGGGGTGATCGCCTGCAACATCGCGTCCAGGTCATGCACTGCCCCCGGCGCCAGCGGCACCTGTACACCGCGAGCACCAGTGAGCTGGACGGCGATCGGGTAGGCCTCGAAGCTCCGCCAGGCGTAGACGACCTCGTCGCCCTCACCGACCATCGCCTGCAGCAGGGTGTAGAGCACGCCGACCGACCCGGTGCCCAGCCCGATCTCGTCCTCGCCGACTCCGAATCGTGCCGCCAACGCCTTGACCAGCTCGGTGCCGGCCAGATCGGGGTAGCGGTTCATCCGCTCACATGCCCGGTGCGCGGCCTCGAGCACGCCCGGCAACGGTGGAAAGGGATTCTCGTTGCTGGACAGCTTGTAGGACACGCCACCGGGACCCGTCGGCGCCGGCGCACCCGGCTTGTACGCCGGGACGGCTGCGACGGCCGGACGAATGCTCAGCGGCATGATGCGCACACTCCTTCAGAGATCGGTCGCAGCGGTCAGATCCGGACCTCGCCGGTCGGTGTGTCGAAGCTGGCCGCCAATACGCCCGGCTGACCGTTCGGAGCCATCCAGTCGATCCGTACGTCGGTCAGCACCTTCGCTGCATGGCCGCCGAGCCATTCGTCCACCCGCTCCGGGTCACCGGCGATCTCCAGCGACTGCAGTTTGATCTTGGAATCCTGCGACGGGAACTGGGACGGATGCAGGTCGGAGTCCCACTTCACGAAGAACGGCAACTGCGGATCGGCCTGCAGCCCCTTGATGCCGATCTGCTGCCAGATCAACTCCTCGCCGGTCGGCAGATGCCGGTTTCCCGGCACGGCAGCCCGACCGAGTCGCTGCTCGATCGGAGCAAGATCATCGACCCGGACCACCCAGCCGAGCCAACCGCCGCCGCTCTCCGAGCGAGCGCGGACGGCCTGACCGAAGGGTGCTTTGTCGGCGGCCGGATGGTCGAGCACCTCGACCACCTCGAAGTAGCGTCCGCCGGTCAGCGGCAAGGTCCAGTTGCGGGTGCCGAACCGGGGGTGGAACCCACCGTCGACGAACTCCGTTCCGAGTGCTTCACCCAGTCGTTGTGCGGTGGCGGCAGCGCCTTCGGGGCCGGCTGCGAACGAAAGGTGATCGAGTTTCATGTGCACATGCTGCACGAGCGAAGCGACGGCTCTCACACCGGGGTCGCGACGGCGAGCTTGTGCATCCGGTCACATGGGGGGATCGGCCGGATGCCGCAGCAAGGTCCCGCGGCGGCTCTCGAATTCCTCGCAGTACTGGACCAACATCTCGTAACTCTTGTCGCCCATCAGAGCCACCAATTCGGGCTTGTTCGTGATGTAGACCGGCTCGGGCGCGTTGTGGGCTTCGGTGTTCGCGGTGCAGTACCAGTCCAGGTCATGACCGCCGGGACCCCAACCGTCGCGGGAATACTCGCCGATGCTGACCTCGGTGTATTCGCTGCCGTCGGTGCGGGTGACCTCGCGGAACTGGCGCCGGGTGGGCAACTGCCAGCAGACGTCAGGTTTGGTCTCGGAGAAATGCCGTCCCTGCCGTACGGCCAGGTGATGCAGGGCGCACCCTTCGCCACCCTCGAACCCGGGACGGTTGAGGAAGATGCAGGCGCCGTCGACGACCCGCGTCTTGCGGTCGGGCTCCTCACCCGGAGTGACGGTCTCGTCGTCCTCCAACTCGACCCAACCGTTTTTCTTGGCTTCCTTGTAGTACTGCCAGGTGTCCTTGTCGAGCTGCTTGGCAGCCTTGCGGACCTGCTTCTCGTCGTCGGCATCGGCGAAGTGGGCGCCGAGGGTGCAGCAGCCGTCGTCCGGCCGGTCGGCGTAGATGCCCGGGCAGCCCTGGCCGAAGATGCACTGCCAGCGCGAGGTCAGCCAGGTGAGGTCGATCCGGAAGACTTCGGTGTCGTCTTCCGGGTTGGTGAACTCGGCGTACGCGCGGGGAAATCCCATCATCACTTCCGGCACGCCCGCAGCCTACGCGCGAGGTCGGTACGGGTCGAACAGCACCACGGGTGATGATCACGATCTCGTTGCCTCCCACCACGATTATCGGCTCGCCGCTACGCTGGAGGTCGTGCCAGTCAACGCGGAAGAGCCCATCGAGTCAGCCGACGCCGCCCCGCCAGGGGGCGTCGAACCGATCCGGATCGGGCTCTCGACCTCCTCGGTCTACCCCGAAACGACCTCCAGCGCCTTCGAGCTGGCCGGTCGGCTCGGCTACGACGGCGTCGAGCTGATGGTCGGCATCGACCCGGTCTCCGGCGACATCGGTGCGGTCAAGAAGCTGAGCGACTATCACGACATCCCGGTGCTGTCGGTGCACGCGCCCTGCCTGCTGATCAGCCAACGTTTCTGGGGCAACGACCCGTGGGTCAAGCTCGAACGTTCGGCCGAGGCGGCGCACGAACTGGGCGCCGACGTGGTGGTGGTGCACCCACCGTTCCGGTGGCAGCGCGAGTACGCCCGCGACTTCCTGAGCAAGCTGTACAGCCTGACCGAGCGGACCGGCATCACCTTCTGCCTGGAGAACATGTACCCCTGGCGGATGGGCCGCTCGGAGCTGAAGGCGTACGCACCGAGATGGGATCCGACCGACCTCGACTATCCCGACCTGACCCTCGACCTCTCCCATGCCTCCACCTCCGGCCAGCAGTCGCTGGAGTTGGCCAAGCTGTGGGGGGACCGGTTGCGGCACGTCCATCTGACCGACGGCACCGGATCGATCAAGGACGAGCATCTGGTGCCCGGACGCGGCGATCAGCAGGCGGACAAGGTGCTGCAACATCTGAGCAGCAGCGGCTTCGGTGGCCACGTCGTGCTCGAGGTGAACTCCCGAGGCAGCTCCACCCGGGCGCAGCGGGAGGCCGATCTGGCCGAGTCGCTGGCTTTCGCCCGAGAGCACACGGCAGCGGCCGTACATGAATTCGCGGTCAACTCCGCCGGGGTCGCGAGCGCGGTCTGAGCCTCGCCGGACGAACCGGCGTGGACCGAACTCGGCGTGGAGCTGAGGTCAGAGCCAGTCCACGTGCGGCGCCAGCAGTGAATAGCCGACGAACGAGGCGATGTCGAGCAGCGTGTGTGCCACCACCAGCGGCATCACCCGCTTCCACTTCAGGTAGATCAGACCGAAGATCACGCCCATGATCAGATTGCCGGTGAACCCGCCGAATCCCTGGTAGAGGTGGTAACTGCCGCGGATGACGGCGCTGACGATGATGATCACCGGCCAACTCCAGCTGAGCTGCCGCAGCCGGGTGAAGAGGAAGCCGAGCATGATCACCTCCTCCAGCACCGCGTTCTCCACCGCGGCCAAGATCAACACCGGGATGGTCCACCAGGTGTCGGCGAGCCCGGACGCCTGGACCTGGGTGTTCAGTCCGAGGGTCCGTGCGCCGAGGTAGAGCCCTAGTCCGGGAACGCCGATACAGAAGGCGATCAGGAAGCCGAAACCAAGATCGAAACCGGGCCGCCGCAGATCGAAGCCGATCACTCGGCCGGGCCGCGGGTCACCGGCCGGATTGCGTACCGCCAACAGATAGAGCGCGATCAGCACCGGCACCAGCGGGAAGACGATGTTGACCACCTGATAGCTCAGATCGAGCCAGGGACGGTCCGGTGTCACGGCACTGTTCAATTGCGAGGACTGCTGATTCAGCGCTTCCTGGCGGGTCAGTCGATCGGCGATGCTCAAGATCGAATAGACCGCGGACTGGCCCAGTGACACCGCCAGCACCAGCAGCACTTCGTAGCCGGCCCAGCGCGGGCGGGCATCGACCTGAGTTGCCACGGGTTCGCTCACCGGTCCATGTTCCCATTCCGGACGATGGGTACCCTGGCCGCCGGAGGTGGAAGCGGTGGCAGAGCGCAGGAACACACAGCAACGAGCGCTGATCGAGTCCGAACTGGCCGAGTCCCAGGAATTCATCAGCGCCCAGCAGTTGCATGCCCGCCTGCGCGCCAACGGCAACCCGGTCGGGCTGGCCACGGTCTACCGCAACCTCAACGATCTGGCCGCCAGTGGCGCAGCCGACACCATCCAGATGAAGGGCAGCGAGCAGTACTTCCGCTACTGCGGCAGCCAGCACCACCATCACCTGGTCTGCGTCGACTGCGGCAGGACGATCGAGATCGGCCCGGAGCACGAAGAATGGGTCGAATCGGTGGCCAAGCAGAAAAAGTTCACGCTGCTCAGTCACACCATCGAGATCTTCGGTCGCTGCCCCGACTGCCGCCGTACGTTGAACGAAGCGGATCCGGACTGATCGACCCGCACTGACCGACCCGGGGGCACGGGGCATCGGCGGATACCGATGTGGGGGATTCTTGGAGTGCTCTTATGCTCGGTCCCATGCGTATTGGAGTTTTCGGTGCAACCGGGCAGGTAGGTGGCGTGATGCGCACCCTGCTGGCCGAGCGCAACCTCGACGTGTCCGAGATCCGCTATTTTGCGTCCGCCCGTTCCGCGGGCAAGAAGTTGCCATGGAAGGACACCGAGATCACGGTCGAGGATTCCGAGACGGCCGACTTCACCGGACTGGACATCGCACTCTTCTCCAATGGAAAGCATGCGTCCAAGGCGCTGGCTCCCAAGGTCGCCGCGGCCGGTGCGGTCGTGATCGACAACTCATCGGCCTGGCGGCTGGATGCCGAGGTTCCGTTGGTCGTCTCCGAGGTGAATCCGGAGGATGCATTCGATCCCCCGAAGGGAATCATCGCCAATCCCAACTGCACCACGATGGCGGCGATGCCGGTGCTGAAGCCGTTGTCCGACGCGGCCGGCCTGAGCCGGCTGAAGGTGGCGACCTATCAGGCTGTGTCCGGTTCCGGTGGCGCCGGCGTTGCCGAGCTCGACGGCCAGGCCAAGGCCGTCACCGAGCAGGCGGCCGGTCTGGCCTTCGATGGTGCCGCGGTGGACTTCCCCGAGCCGAGCACCTACGTGCGCCCGATCGCCTACAACGTGCTGCCGATGGCCGGCTCGATCGTGGACGACGGCAGCCTGGAGACCGACGAGGAGCAGAAGCTTCGCAACGAGTCCCGCAAGATCCTGCACCTGCCCGACCTGCTGGTGGCAGGAACCTGCGTCCGGGTGCCGGTCTACACCGGGCACGCGTTGGCCATCCACGCCGAGTTCGACGACGACCTCAGCGTCGAGCAGGCGACCAAGCTGCTGGCAGATGCTCCCGGCGTCGTGCTGACCGACATCCCGACGCCGATCCAAGCGGCGGGTCAGGACCCGGTCTTCGTCGGACGGATCCGGGCGGACCAGTCGGCGCCCGCCGGCAAGGGGCTGGTGTTGTTCGTCGTCGGTGACAATCTGCGTAAGGGCGCGGCCTTGAATGCGGTCCAGATCGCCGAGGTCGTCGCCGGTCGGCGCACGGCTGCACCGGTCGGTGCGTCCGTGTCGGGATCGTACGGAGTGCCGGAGGAACTGGTCTCGTTGCCGCAGGGTCAGGACGTTTGAGTGAAACTCGCGGTGATCGGCGCCGGGGTGATGGGCGAGGCGGTCTTCTCCCAGTTGTTGCGGGCCGGACGGGCCGCGGATGACATTGTCGTGACGGCTCGTCGAGCTGATCGTCGCGAACAGCTGAGCCAGCAGTACGGCGTCCGGGTCACCGACAACACCGAGGCGGCGTCCGCCGCCGACACCATCCTGGTGGCGGTGAAACCGCAGGACATCACCGCGGTGCTGGACGAGATCGCCGATGCGGTCCGCCCCGGCGCCGTCGTCGCCTCGCTCGCCGCGGGCATCCCGACTGTCACCGTCGAAGATCATCTTCGTCCCGGTACGCCGGTGGTACGGATCTCTCCGAACACGCCGGCCCAGGTCGGTGAGGGGATGGCGGCGCTGTCGGCCGGCACCCATGCCAACCAGCAGCACGTTGATCGGATCGCCGAACTGATGGCCGTCACCGGTCGAGTGATCACGGTGCCGGAGAAACACCAGGATGCGGTGACCGCGATCGCCGGCTCCGGCCCGGGCTATCTGTTCCTGGTGTTGGAGTCGCTGATCGAAGCCGGCGTCCATCTCGGTCTGCCGCGGCCGACCGCGACCGAACTGGCCACCCAGACCGTGTTCGGGGCGGCGACGTTGGCCAGGGACACCGGTGATCATCCGGCGCTGCTCCGGGAGCGGGTCACCTCCCCGGCTGGTACGACTGCCGCCGGCCTGCGAGTGCTGGAGGACCGTGGCCTGCGAGCAGCGTTCCTCAGCGCGGCCGAGGCTGCCCGGGACCGCGGCCGCGCCCTGGCCGACGGCGTCAGCGAACGAGGAAGTCGATGACCTCGGGCGGGGCCGAAGCCGCGCGGCTGATCTTCTCCGAGGCGCTCACCAAGTACGACTTCGGCAGCTCCCACCCGATGGGGCCCGGCCGTGTTCGTAGCGCGATCTCGCTGGCCGAGTCGTTGGGCGTCCTGGATCGGATCGAAGTCAGCCCGCCGCCCGCGGCCGACGACGACCTGCTCTCGCTGGTGCACACCGCCGACTACGTCGACGCCGTCCGGCGGGCGGAACCGGATCCGCGCTATGCCCTCGGCACCGACGACAATCCGGTCTTCGAGCACATGCACGAGGTGTCGTCCCAGGTGGTCACGGCCACGGTCGAGGCTGCTCGCAGCGTCTGGAGTGGTGAGGTGGGCAGGGCGGTGAACATCGCCGGGGGTTTGCACCACGCGATGCCCAGCGCCGCCAGCGGATTCTGTATCTACAACGATCTGGCGGTGGCCATCCAGTGGCTGCTGGATCAGGGCTGCGAACGGGTGGCCTATGTCGACGTGGACGTCCACCACGGTGATGGCGTACAGAAGGTGTTCTACAACGACCCGCGGGTGCTCACGATCAGCCTGCACGAGACGCCGCTGCGGCTGTTTCCCGGCACCGGCTACCCGCACGAGACGGGCGGTCCGGATGCGGTCGGGTCGGCGATCAACGTGGCGCTTCCCTCGGGTACCGACGACCGCGGGTGGCTGCGGGCCTTCGACGCGATCGTGCCGGAGGCGTTGGCCGCCTTCAAACCGACCGTACTGGTCAGCCAGCACGGCTGTGACTCGCACAAGCACGACCCGATTGCCGATCTGCGGCTGAGCGTGGACGGGCAGCGCGCCTCCTACCTGGCGTTGGCCGAACTGGCGCAGGACTGTGCCGGTGGCCGATGGATCTCCGCCGGTGGCGGCGGCTATTCGCTGCTGACGGTCGTCCCGCGGGCCTGGGCTCACCTGATCGCGATCGTTTCCGGTCAGCCGATCCCACCGGAAACCAGCATCCCTCCGGCCTGGTGTGCGCAACAGGGCGAGGAGGCACCGGATCGGATGACCGACGGCTGCCCGGTGGACTTCGCGCCGTGGCAGGACGGGATCGACCCGGCGAGCCGGCTGGACCAGACCATCCTGGCGACCCGCCGAGCCGTGTTTCCCGATCTGGGCATCGATCCCGAGCCCTGACCGAGCCGTCCCAGGTCGGGCGAGGGGTCACTGAGCTCACGACACGCCGCAAAATCTGGGGTTTGAGTGACTCCTCGGCGGGAGGGGTGGGGTGAGGTCAAGCTTCGGCGTCGGCGTGTCGGGACTATTTGGGGCCCAAGCTTTCCCAAACGCACCTTTTGCCACTAGTCTCACATCAGATGCGCGCACGAGAAGCTGGAGGGGAAGCCAGCCACGACGCGCACGGAATGGTGTGCACTGAAATGACCAACGATGCAGATCCCGGCGTGACGCCGATCGACGGCTCGCTGTCCGGCGTGAAGTTCCTGACCGTCGCCGAGGTCGCCTCCGTGATGCGGGTGTCCAAGATGTCGGTGTATCGGATGATTCACGCCGGTGAACTCGAGGCCGCCCGCTTCGGCCGAAGTTTCCGCGTCCCGGAGAAGGCCGTCCACGACTACCTCCGCGGCTCCTACTTCGAGACCGGCTAGCCCCCAACCCGCCGAGGAGTCACTCCGACCCCGGATTTTGCGGCGTGTCGTGAGTTCAGTGACCCCTCACCGGCCCGGCCGCCGACCAGCGGGCGCCGTGTTGGCTCGGGCGCTGTATTGGATAGCGTGCCGACGTGAACCCGCTCGAGGTCGTACTGACACCACCGCAACGCGAACGGCTGCGGCAGGTCCTCCGACTTCCCGATCTGAGTGAGGTGTCGCTGACCGGCGAGGGCTGGCACCGCTTCGCCGTGCTCACTCCCGACCGGGTGGTGCTGTTGCCGCGCAGCCATCGCTGGGTGCCCGGACTGGACCGGGAGGCGAGTGCCCTTGCGCTGCTGCAACGCCACCGGATCGGCGCGCCGAGGCTGCTGGGGCGGATCGACGACGACGAGTTGTGGCCCTACCCGGTGACCATCGTCACCCGTTACCCGGGTCGCTCCTGGGCGGCCCGCCAGGATGCTGCCGATCGCGGTCAGTGGCTGCAGATGCTGAGCCGACTCGGTGAACTGATCGCCGGCTTTCATCGGATCGACGTCAACCTGGTGCCTGCCTCCATCGGCGCCCGGACGCCACCGAGCCCGGACCCGATGGAGATCGAACTGCGACACTTCGAGGACTATCTGGAGCCGGGTCGGCTGGAGAAGATCGCCGTTGCACTCGCCGACAGTGCTGAGCTGCCGCAGCACCGGGTCGACCACTGGTTGCGCTTCGTCGAACCGTGTCTGGCGCTGGAGCCGACCTTCACCCATCGCGACATCAACGAAGGTCAGATCATGATCAACTCCGCCGGCGACATCAGTGGCTTGATCGATTGGGAGAGCGCCGGTGTTCAACACCCGTTGACCGATTTCGACTTCGGCGAGTGGGGTTTCGGGATCTATGCCTGGGAGAGCGACTTCGCCGACTTCCGCAGGGTGCTCTGGCAGAGCTACGCGGCCGCACGGGGAGTGTCGTTGCCGGACTGGCTCGGCGTCCAGTTGCTGATGACGATCATCGGAGCGCCACCGCCGGAGGGTCACACCACTGCGTGGAACGAGCAGCGTCGGGCCCGCACTGTCGCCAACCTGCGCTGGGTGGACGCCCGGATCTGAAGCGTTGGCACCATGGCGCGACCTGATGATCTGTGGTCGACTGCTGCCCATGGAAGCGAAGCGATTCACCTCGACCGTGCAGCGGCGCCATGATCTCGGTTACCTCTTCGACTGGCCGGAAGGGCTGGCCGAGCCGGCGCCGTTGGTGATCTTCCTGCACGGCGCCGGAGAGCGTGGAGATGATCTTGATCTGGTACGGGTGCACGGTCCGGCCAAGCAGGCGACGGCAGGTGCGGTGCTGCCGTTCGCACTGGTCGCACCGCAGTGCCCGGCAGACAGCTGGTGGACCTGGCAGCAGGAGTCGATCCTCGCCCTGCTGGACGAGCTGCAGGACTCGCTGCCGATCGATCCCGATCGGGTCTACCTGACCGGGCTCAGCATGGGTGGCGCGGGAACCTGGGATCTGGCGGCCCGCTGCCCGGAGCGGTTCGCCGCGATCGTTCCGATCTGCGGCATCGGGTCGCGCTGGATGGCGCCGCGGATTGCCGGCTTGCCGATCTGGGCCGTCCACAACGCCGACGACCCGATCGTCGACGTGGCGGGGACGACGGAGATGGCCGAGGCGGTACGGGCCGCCGGTGGGGAGATCCGGACGACCATCAATCCCACCGGCGGCCACGACGCCTGGACGGCCGCGTACGACGACCCGGAGCTGTACGACTGGCTGTTGGCGCAGCGGCGCGGCTGATCAGGACGTCGTTGTCGCCTCGAGCGCCTCGGCATAACTGGGTTCGCGGCGCTTCAACCAGGCCGTCACCCGATAGGTGATCGGCATGATCAACACCTCGACCAGGGTCTTCCAGAGGAACCCGATCACGGTGTAGTTCAGGAAATCCTGCCAGGTCGAGATGCCGAGCGCCCCGGCGGCGATCGAGCAGAAGACGAGCGTGTCGGCGAATTCGCCGACCACGGTGCTGCCCAGCAGTCGTGCCCAGAGTCGGCGCTCGCCGGTCCGCGCCTTCATCTTCACCAGCACCAGGGAGTTCAGGAACTCGCCGACCAGGTAGCCCGCCAGCCCGGCGGCCAGGAAACGTGGGACCACGCCGGCGACGGTCTCGAAGGCGGCCTGACCGGTGTAGAAGTCGGCCGCCGGGAGGTGAATGGTGATCAGGAAACAGAGCGAGGCCAGCAACAGGACGCCGAAGCCGGTCAGGATGGTGCGCCGCATCGCGCGAAATCCGTACACTTCACTGATCACGTCGCCCAGGACATAGGCCAGTGGGAAGAGGTAGAAGGCGCCGTCGGTCACCAAGCCGTCCATCGAGAACGGACCCAGTTCGAAGGAGAGGGCGTCGAAGAGCACCACACCCTTGGTGCCGGTGATGTTGCTGATCAGCATGACGCCGACGAAGGCGCCGACCAGCGTCGCGTAGTAGGGACTGGAGATCGTGGCGAAGGCCGGAGCAGCGGGTCGAGCAGGCTGCACCGGCCGCCCAGAGGCAGCAGGTTCGGTCATGGTCGGCAAGCGTAGGAGGCCCGGACTGCCGGGCCACAATCGATCCAGCTCGGCGGTGCCGCGGCGGCGGACAGTGGGCTAGTGGCACGTAGATCAAATTCGTATACGTTTCGCGCTGCTCAGGCACGCACCTCGCGGCGTTCGGCTCGGTCGCGTTACGCCCGGTAGCCCTTCCCTCGCCGGCCTTGCGAGGCACGCACCTGAACACCGCCAAACGCATAGGAATTTCACCTACGCACCACTAGCGTGGGCAAGTCTCGGGGGTCACCTGCCCGGCTGTGCGACGCGGGCCAGGTGGTGGTGTACACACAGCGATCACAAGGAAGTGAGCCATGGATCTCCGAAGCAACGTTGACCCAGCACAGACCGCAGTCTCTCGGCGTACGGTGATCGGCGGCGCCGGGGTGCTCGGTGCAGGCCTGATCATCGGTCAGACTGCGCCGGCCGCCGCCGACGGATTGGAGTACCCACCGGTGCATGCCGATGGCATCAAGATCACCAAGGTCAAGGACCTGACCGGACCGGACCTCACCGGCCAGTACGGCCTGCACTACGTCGATCTGGGCGCTGTGACCCGGTGCCCGGACGGCCGCTCGCTGTACGTCTTCGGCGACAGCTTCGGCCCGAACTGGGGCGACAACTGGCGGTCACCGACCGCACTGTGGTCCGAGACCAGAAACCCGCGCGCCGGCGTCACCTTCTCCGGTGCGGTCGGCGGAAATCCGGCCGCCCAGCTGATCCCGTACGAGCACGGCGACGAAATCTCCACCATCATCCCGTCCGATGTGATCACCATCGGCGACACCATCTATCTGCATGCGGTGGTCAACCAGGGCTTCGGCAACGCGATCTGGAGCGGCATCTGGACCTCC
>NHCFJ02800__coassemble_1629_pt1 | contig 23817 bp, 21 predicted proteins | sample NHCFJ02800__metabat2_high_PE_002 | metagenome-assembled genome bin NHCFJ02800
CCTGAACCGGGTCCGGCCCTACCGTGATCAACAGCTTTCCGATCACCCCCGGCTGTCGAAGATGAGCGTCACGCCCGGTGTCGACGTGACCGAACGTGAACTGCAGCGCGCCACCGCTGCCTATTACGCCATGGTCGAAACTGTCGACCGGCAGTTCGGCCGGGTCATCGAGGCCCTGCAGCACGTCGGTCAGAACCTGGACGACTGGATCGTGGTCTACACCTCCGACCACGGCGAGATGCTCGGCCAGCACGGCGTCTGGGAGAAGCAGAAGTTCTACCAGGCCAGTGCCGGTGTCCCACTCGTCATTCGTACCCCGACGACGATGCAGCACCCCGGCAGCTGCGATGCCAACGTCAACACCTGCGATCTGTTCGCCACCCTGTGCGACCTCGCCGGCCTGCCGATTCCGGCCGGGCTCGACAGCCGCAGCCTGGTCCGGTTCCTCGATGCCGATCATGAACCGGCCGAGCCCTGGGTGAACGAGTCGATCTCCCAGTTCGACACCGATCAGCTGATGATCAAGTGCGATGCGTTGAAGTACCAGTACTACGGCGAGGACCTGCCGGAGGTGCTCTTCGACCTGGCCGTCGATCCCGAGGAGAGCGTCGACGTCATCGACGATCCTGGTTACGCCGATGCTGTCGCAGCATTTCGACGCCGGGCGGCCGAGCTCGGTTACGGCCCCGCGCAACCTGTCACCGCGCAGCCCGTCACCGCGGAGCGTTCAGACGCCGAGCAGTGATCGACGATCCTCATCGGTGATCGACTCCGGCACCTCGCAGGTGCTGGTGATCGGCACCTGATGCCCGTGCCGGGAGGAGGCGAAGAGCGCGTTCAACAGCTCCACCACATGACAGGCGACGTCGGCGCGGGCGCGGGGCAGCTGCCGCTCGCGGAGCGCGGTCGCGAACTCGGCGACACCGATGCCACGCAGGTTGTGGTCCCAGTCCTGCGGCTGTCGGCTGCCCTCGATCTCCGTCGCCGGGTCACCGTATCGGCCGACGTAGGCCGGGTCGCCGAAGTTGTTCGGATTGGCGAAGTTGATCACTCCGGTGCGCCCGAAGACGTCCAACCGCGTGACCTCGTCGTCGTACGAGCTGCCCCAGCCGAGCTGGACCGTCGCACTGGCACCGGAGTGGAAGTCGATCACCCCGGTCAGCTCGATCGGCGACCCGTATTCCTGCGCCGGGGGCAGCTGATCACGGGTGCCGGAGCGGCCGAGCGCGGCGACCGTTCGGGCCGGCCCGAACAGGTCGATCAGCGCGGTCAGGTAGTAGGGGCCCATGTCGAGGAACGGCATGGATTCATCGGTGTACCAGCCAGGTTCCGTCACCGATTCGCGCAGCATGATCGCCGTGGCGGAGACCGGGGCACCGATCACCCCAGCGGCCAGTGCCCGCCGTGCGGCGCTGAACCCGGTGCCCAGCGGGGTGTCGGGCGCACAGGCCAAGCCGAGCCCGCGCCGTTCGGCCTCCAGTCGCAGTTGTACGGCCTCGGGGTAGCTGGTCGCCAACACTTTCTCGGAGTAGACGTGCTTTCCGGCGTGGAGCGCCGCCATCGTCGTCTGCGCGTGAGCGACGATGGGCGTCAGGTTGACGATCAACTCGATCGCAGGGTCGGCGATCAGGTCGTCCGCAGTGGTGGCGTCGATGCCGAACCGTTCCGCTGCAGCGGCCGCCGCCTCCTGTCGCAGATCAGCGATCGCGGCCAGGTCGATCGCCGGTGCCCGTCGCAGCGTACGAAGATAGGCGTCACTGATCATGCCCGCACCGAGCACCCCGACCCGCATCGGCTGCACCGCCATCTCCCACCTCTTTTGTCCGAACGTCCGCGCGTCAGCGTACGGCCCCCACCGACGCCCCCTCAACGCCGAGGAGTCACTCAAACCCCAATATTTGCGGCGTGTCGCGAGCTCCGTGACCCCTCACCGAGGGACAGCGACCGAGCAAGTGACGGCTCGCCCTGGAGATCAACCCTGACGGCAGCCGGCAATTCAGCGCCCATGAATCGCGAGCAGAGACCCGGCCCGACACCGGTGCAGCACCAGAGTCGCGACTCACCGTCTAGGCTGCCGACTGCCCGCCCCACCGATCCACAGGAGGATTCGAGTGCAGAACGAACGGACCGCCATCGTGACCGGAGCGGCGTCCGCCCGCGGAATCGGTCGGAGCACAGCGACACTGTTGGCCGAACGTGGCTGGAGCGTCGGCATCCTGGACATCGACGGCGCCGGTGCGCAGGAACTGGCCTCGGAACTGTCCACCCGCTATTCGGTGCCAGCTGCGGCGGTCGGCGTCGATGTCGGGGACGAGGCCGCGGTGCGGACCGCTCTTGATCAACTTGAGGCCCAGCTGCCACCGATCGAGGCACTGGCCAACATCGCCGGGGTCAGCTCCCCTGTCGATTACCTCGAGTTGACCTCCGAGGAGTGGCATCGGGTGATCAACATCAACCTCAACGGTGTGCATTACGTGACGCGTCGGGTCGTCGAGAGCATGGTCCGGCGGCGGTCCGGCAGCGTCGTCAGCATTTCCTCGGTGTCGGCCCAACGTGGCGGGGGGACGTACAGCAAGACCCCGTACTCGGTGGCCAAGGCCGGACTGCTGGGGCTGACCCGTTCGCTGGCTCGCGAACTCGGCCCGTACGCCATCACCGTGAATGCGGTCTCGCCTGGCCCGGTCGACACCGACATCATGGGTGGCCCGCTGACACCGGAACGGCGCGCCGGAATGGTCGACGATCTGCTGCTGGACCGGATCGGTGCGCCGCGCGACATCGCCGCCACCATCGCCTTCCTCTTCTCCGAGGACGCCCGCTACATCACCGGCCAGACCATCAATGTCGACGGTGGGATGTACATGCACTGACCGCCCAGCCACCACTCCGCACAAGTGTCTGGGTCAGTTGACCTTCAGCCGACCGGCGACGACAACGGCATAGGTCAGTAGCGACAAGCCGATTGCGGTCAGCACAGCCTGCAGCACGATCTCTCCGGAGAGCGTCTTGATCAAGGTCGCATCCGAGACATCGCCGAGGATCGGGCCGAGAAGATATCGGTAGGACATGTCGCTGAGCGTCGCCACCATCACCAGCAGGGTGCCGATGACGGCCGCAACCCGCGACCGGCCTCGGGCGCCGCGGGTCAGCAGCACGACGGCGACCACCGCGCCTGCGGCGAACACGACCAACGAGACGATCTGTAGGGCCGGCATCGCTAATCCTTCCGGTACGGTCGGGCCGTCGCCCGGGCGACGACAACGGCGCGTGCAAGCAGCACCAGACCGGCTGCACCGATCGCCGCGACCAGGACTGAACCGACGCCGTAAAGATCGACTCCGCTGCCGGTGATGTAGGTCAGCCACGGTCCGAGCGACCCGTTCAGCGAGGCCAGCACCGTGCTCACCAACAGGGCGGCAAGTCCACCGAGACCGAGTCTGCGGGCCGGACCATAGGAGAGCACGTTGGTCATCAGCAGCACGACGACGAAACAACCGAGCACGATGACGGCAGCCAGCACGTTTGCCAGCGGCAGCAGATTTTCGACCATCGCGACCACCCTAGCGGCGCGTCGCCGAAACGCCACCAGCCACTCGCGAAGCCACCGCGAGCGCATCGGGGTCGCATGTCGGACCCGGGGACGGCACAATCACAGCAAGCACCCGAAGAGAACGGACCTCTGGTTTGAGTACCGACCTCGTCATCACCGGCGCCACCCTGCTCACCTCCGCCGGCTCCTCCTTCGTCGATGTCAGCCTGGCCGATGGGCGGATCGAATCGGTGCAACCGCACGGCGAGATCACCGGCACCGGTCGCGTGCTGGACGCCGACGGAGCGATCATCAGCCCAGGGATGATCGATCTGCACATCCACGGAGCCTTCGGCGCGGTCTTCGACGACTGCGATGCAACGGCCTTCGCCGACGTGACGGCGGGTCTGGCGCAGCGTGGCGTCACCACTATCCAGACTTCGATCGTCTCTCAGCCGATCGAGCGGATGGCAGAACGGATCGCCACCCTGACGCCATTGCTCGGACCTCAACTGAGTCGGAGCACAGCAGTGGGCATTCACCTGGAAGGACCGTTCCTCTCCCCGATCCAGGCCGGCGCCCACGAACCGAGCGCGCTGCGCGAGCCGAGTGATGACGACCTGAAGCTGATCCACGACCATCAGGATGCGATCTCCATGATCACCGTGGCAGCCGAGCTGCCCAGGATGGAGGAGTTGATCACGCTCTGCCGCGAGTCGTCGGTGGTGACCGCGCTCGGTCACAGCGACGGTGAACTCGATGACTTCGACCGCGCCCGTGCCGCCGGAGCGAGCCATATCACACACCTGTGGAGCTGCCAGTCGATGGTCCGCCGGCACGGTCCGTGGCGGGTCCCGGGAATGCTCGAGTCGGCCCTGGCGTCCGATCTCAGTGCCGAGATCATTGCCGACGGCAAGCATCTGCCGCCGACGCTGCTGGAGATCGCGCGACGCTGCCTCGCTGACCGGCTGGTGGTGGTCTCCGATGCGACGCCCGGTGCCGGGATGCCGGCGGGCTATCGCTATCAGCTCGGTACTGTGCAGTGCGTGGTCGCCGATGGTGTCGGCATGATCGAGGGTCAGGATGCCTTCGCCGGCAGTACCACCCTGTTGGACGACATGGTCCGCCATCTGGTCCGAGATCTTGGTTGGCCGATGCACCAGGTGCTGCCGATGGTCACCTCCACGCCGGCCTCCGTCCTCGAGCGTCCGGACCTGGGCGTGGTCAAGCCTGGCGCCCGCGCCGATCTGCTGCTGTGGGATGCGGATCTGTCGATCCGCGAGGTGATCATCGGCGGACAGCGGCTCGGCTGATCAACCCTTGACCGCTCCGGTCAGTACGCCCTTGGTGAAGTGCTTCTGCAGGAACGGATAGACACACACGATCGGGATCAAGGAGATCACCAGAATCGCCATCTGCAGGGCCGGCTGCGGCGGCAGTGCACCACCGGCGATGTCGGGACCCTCGCCACCCACCTCGGCATTGTTGACCAGATACTGCCTCAGCACGAGCTGGATCGGCCACTTCGCCTGATCGTCGATGTAGAGCAGCGCGGAGAAGAATGTGTTCCAGAAGTTCACCGCGTAGAAGAGACCGATCGCTGCCAGGATCGGCTTCGACAAGGGCAGGATGATGCTCCAGAAGATCTTGATCTCACCGGCGCCGTCGACCAGCGCAGCCTCGGACAATTCGGTCGGCAGATTCTGGAAGAACGCCCGCATCACGATGGTGTTGAAGGCGGACACACTCACCGGAATGATCAACGACCACAGCGAATCCAGCAGCCCGAAGCCCTTGACCGTCAGATAGAGCGGGATCATCCCCGCTGAGAACAGCATGGTGAGCAGGACGAAGAGCAGGATGCCCCGGCCGAGCACCAGATGCCGGCGCGACAGGGCGTAGGCAAGCATCGAGGTGATGGTCAGCGCGAGCAGAGTGCCGACAATGGTGACGAAGGCGGAGACGCCCAGCGCCTTGGTGACCTGACCGTTGGTGAAGATCACCTGGTACGCGTCCAGGTTGGGGTTCTTCGGCCACATCACCAGACCGCCGTCACGTCCGATCTGCTCCGGATCCGCGAGCGAGGTCGACACCACCATCACGAACGGTCCGAGCACCACCAGACAGCACAAGCCGAGAATGATCATCTTCCCGGCCTCCACCAGTGGGTGGGGTCGACTACCGACGTAGAGTCCGGCTGTCCTGGTCATCGCCCCGCCCCTCGATAGATGCCGTCCTCGCCGAACAGGTGCGCCAGCTTGTTGGCCGCAAGCACCAGCGTCACTCCGATCACACCCTTGACCAGACCGACGGCGGCCGAGACTCCCCAATCCCCACCGAGGATGCCGTTGTTGTAGACGTAGGTGTCGAGGACTTCGGACACCTCCAGTCCGACAGCCGGCTGCTGCAGCACGATCTGCTCGAAGCCGACGGTCAGGATGTCACCGATCCGCAGGATCAGGATCAGGATCACCACCGGCCGGATGCCCGGCAAGGTGACGTGCCACAGCTGCCGCCGCCGGGACGCCCCATCCACAGCAGCGGCCTCGTACAGATTCTGATTGATGCCTGCCAGTGCGGCCAAGAACAGGATCGTCCCCCAGCCGGCGTTCTTCCAGATGTCCTGCAAGATCAACAACGGTTTGAAGAAGTCGGGGTTGCCGATGATGTGCGGTTCGGGTCCGCCGATCGCGGCCATGAACTGTTCCAGTGGGCCGTTGTATCCCAGCACGTGCTGGAACAGCGCCACCACCACGACCCAGGACAGGAAGTACGGCAGGTAGAGGATCGACTGCACAAGCCGCTTGAAACGCTGGGAGATCAAGCTGTTCATCAGCAGCGCCAGCAGGATCGGAATCGGGAACGTGAACGCCAGTTGCAAGAAGGTGATGATCAGCGTGTTCGCCAGTGCGTTCAGGAAATCCTTGTCGCCGGTCCACAGAACGGAAAAGTTCTCCAGACCCACCCACTCGGAGTCGCGGATGCCGATGAAGGGCTGGTAGTCCTGGAAAGCGATCACATTGCCAAGCAGTGGCAGGTAGTGAAAGGCCAGAAACACCCCGACACCGGGCAGCGCGAGCAACAGCAGCGGCCAGTCCCGCCGTAGCTTCGCCCGGAAAGTCCGACGTCGGTGTCCGGGCGTTTCCGCTGTCGAGCGTTCCGGTGGTCGGTCGATGGTCAGTGTCGACCTGGAGTCGATCATGCAATGCCTTCCGGATCAGCTGTTGGCTGCGGACTCCTCGAACTCCGCCGCCATCTTGTCGCCGACGTCGGCCTTCCACTCCTTCACCATCTCCGACCATGCGGACACCGGCTTCTCGCCCTGCATGATCGCCCGTTTCAGATCGGTGATCTCGGTGCTCCAAGTCGCACCCTTGGTCAGTTCGGTCTCCGAATACAGCCCCTCGGAAGCGTTGTCCGTGCCGTCGGGCAGGACCTCGGTGAGGTAGGCATGCTGGCTCTTGATCATCTCGTCTTGGCCGGGGGCGAAGAGCACGGCCTGCGCGTTACCACCCAGATAGCCCCACCCGACCACGACATTGCTGCTCATGTCCGGCAGATACTCCGGGTTGCCGCCCTGCATCTGGTAGCTGAAATCCTCTGCCCCGTAGGTGACATCAAGGAACTGCTGGGTTCCGAACGGCGAGGCGATGAAGTCGGCCAGCTTGAGCAGCTCTTCCAGCCGCTTGTCGTCGTCCTGCTTCTTGATCCCGATGAAGGCCCCGTAACCGGCGGGCCCCTTGAAGATCTTCGCTTTCCCACTGCCGTCCCAGGACGGAAGCCGGACGTAGCCGACATTCCAGTCGGGGTTGCTGCGCGCGAACACTCCCCAACCGGTGAAGGACTGGAAGTACATCGCGGTCGTGCCACCGGTCCACCAGGTCGCGTTCTGTGTCGGGTCGGAGAAGGAGTTCGGGTGCAGGTAGCCGGCCTTGATGATCTTGGCCGACTCGCTGAGCGCTTCCAGCATCTGTTCCGATTCCAGCTGACTGACGAACTTGCCGTCCACCACGGCCCAATCGTTCGGGGCGCCCATCATCTCCAGCATGCCCGGCAACAGCCAGCCGGTCGGATCGGAGCCGAGAGCGAAGGTCTTGTCGCCCTTGTTCGTCAGCTCCGCGAGCAGTGCCACGAAGTCCTCACCGGAGGACAGTTCCGGATTCGGGTCGATGCCGGCCTTGTCCAGGATGTCGCCGCGAGTGGACAGAATCCGACCGGCCGGCGGCCGTGGCTGCGCGATTCCCCACAGGCGTCCGTTGATCTTGGGGATGTCCCAGGTCGGCGGTGGAATGTTGGCCAGCCCGGGATACTTCAGCACCCCGTCACCACCAAGGACGTCGGAGAGATCGGTGAAGTACTTCTCCATCAGTTTGGGGAACTGAGGCACCGGCGACAGCTGGACGAAGTCGGGAATGTCACCGCCGGCCAGGGTCACCTGCAGCTTGTCCATGTAGTCGGACGAGGTGATCGTGGTCGCGTCCATCGTGTTGCCCGCCTGTTCGCGGAACAGCGCGTACGCCTTGTTCTTCTCCGGGGCGATCTGCGGTGGTACGCCCTGCAGCAGTCCCGTCACCGGCTCGGATTCCGGCAGCGGGAATCCGTCCCGCTGGACCGGCTCATCAGGAAAGGCGAAGAATGCCGGCGACACCCCCAGCTCATTACCCGGCAGGTCGGGAGTCACCTTGTCGAACGGCTGATAGGTGGGGGCCTTCGCATTACCGGGCTCGGAGAAGTCGGCCTGATCACCACCCGATGAACTGCACCCGGCCAACGTCACCGCGCCGGCGACGCCTGCAATGCCTCCCAGAACTGATCGTCGTGAGACGCGATGGTCCGCCATTGGATCCTCCTCGGTTGCGTTCCACCCGCACAAACTGCGGGCCCTCTCGCAGCAGCAGCTGACGCCGACCGCACCCCCGAGCGCTTCGATGCCCTGCATCCTGCATCCGATTGCAGAGGGCTGTCAAGAGATCCACCGACGATGCACCCAAAGCCCATAGCGGAACCGCTTGACCCCTCCGGTCAAGCTGTGGAAAGGTGCCGTGCAATCGACTGCACCAAGGAGCTCCCTGTCATGCGACGAGTCGGCATCATCGGCATCGAGAACAGCCACACACTGCACTTCCTGCGACATCTGAACACCGAGCAACTGTTCGACGACACAGCCTGTACCGCGATCCTTCGCGGGACCGACGAACGGGTCGCCGAACTCACCGACGGAACCGAGCTGGAGGTGCTCGAACAACCGGCTGACTTCGTCGGTGCCGTCGACGCGGCCATCATCTGCAGCCGGGACGGAGCGTTGCACCGGGAGCAGGCGGAACCGCTGTTGCGCGCCGGAATCCCCGTCCTGGTTGACAAGCCACTGGCTACCACGACCAGCGACGCCCAGGCGATGGTTGATCTTGCCGCCTCCAACGACTCCGTCCTGGTGTCGGCGTCGGCCGTGCGGTTCACCCCGGAGATCGCCGAGCTCAAGGCTGCCGCCGCCGCTGCCGGTGGTGTGGCCGCGGTCTCGATGTCGGGTCCGGCCGACCCGGACAGCGTCTACTCGGGCATCTTCTTCTACGGCATCCACACCGTCGAGACGGCGTTCGAGTTGATCGATCAGCCGAAGGCGGCGTGGGACCCGGACAGCCTCAGTGTCCTCAGCGAGGGAGGAGTGACCGTCGCCACCACCTCGATCGGCGGGGTCCCGGTGACGTTGCGGTTCGTCACGCCGGATGATCAGGGCCAGGTGCCCTTCCACGCCGCCGTCTTCGGCCGGCACGGCAGCGCGGCCAGTGATCTGACCCTGGGTTCGAACTACAACCTGCCGTTATTGCGTCGGTTCATCGAAGCGCTCGACGATCCGACGACCAATCCCCCGCTCGATCTGGTCACGCCGATCACCGTCACCGAGAAGATCCGAGCCGCGGTTCGGCCGGATAGCGCCGCTGCACAGGAGATCCGCTGATGGCGCCGGCACTGCGGGTCGGGATCGTCGGGCTCGGCCGGAGCGGCTGGAACATCCACGCTGCCGGCCTGGCAAACCTGCCCGACCACTACCGAATCACCGCTGTCGCCGATCCGGATGCCGAACGACGAGCCGAGGCCGAGACACGCTTCGGCTGCACTGCCTACCCCAAACCGGAGCACCTCTTCGCCGACGACAACGTCGATGTCGTGGTGGTGGCGACCCCGTCCTTCACCCACGTGCCGACCGCGCTGGCGGCGTTGGCCGCCGGCAAACACACGGTGGTGGAGAAGCCGATCGCCACCACGGTTGAGGAGATCGACCAGCTGACCGATGCCGCTGCAGCCGGCGGCTGCCTGGTGATGGCCTTCCAGAACCAACGCCTGGACCCGTCCTTCCTTGAGGTGCGCCGGACCATCGAGTCCGGGCGAATCGGCGAACCGGTGCTGATCCGGCGGACCGTACACCGTTATGCCCGGCGCAACGACTGGCAGACGCTGCGCCGGATGGGCGGCGGCGAACTACCCAACACTGCGCTCCACTTCCTGGATCAACTGCTGACACTGGTCCCCGAAACCGAGCTGTCGGTCTTCGCCGACCTCCGCCATACGATCACCGCCGGCGACGCCGAAGATCATGTCAAGGTGACGATCCGGCCCGATGCTGGTCCTGTGATCGATCTCGAGTCGAGCATGGTGGTGGCGGCGCCACAGGACTCCTGGTTCGTCGTCGGCACCCAGGGAACGATCACCGGATCGATGCGCGAGTTGCACGTCAAGAGCACCGACCTCTCGCAGTTGCCGACCCGCGAGGCGACCGACACAGCCGCGGCGGGACGTGCCTATCCGGCCGCCGAGGAATTGGAATGGACCGAGTCCGACATAAGCGTCGGGCCGGGGAACACCCGGACCGAGCAATTCTACACCCTGCTGCACAAGACCCTGCAGAACGGAGCCGACCCGTTCGTCACTATGGGGAGCGTACGTCGGGTCGTCGAAGTGATGTCCAGAGCGCGTAAACTGTCCAACTTTCCTTGATCATCTCTGACCCGAAGGAGCACCATGATCCGACACGATCAGCCGGTCCGGGTCGGGATCCTCGGTCTCGGAGGCATCGGTACAACACACGCCCGCGCGCTGGCGTCGCTGGCGGCGGCCGGCTCGCCGGTCCGTGTGACGGCTTTCAGTGGCGGCACCGCCGAGGCCGCACGCGAGTGCGGATGGCCCCAGGCTCGACAACTCTCCCCCGACGAACTGCTCTCCGGTAAGGGTTTGGACGTGCTCGTCGTCTGCACCCCGAGCGCCCTGCACCACCGGCAGATCATGACCGCATTGCGCAACGGATTGCAGGTCGTGGCCGAGAAGCCGATGGCGCTGACGGTCGAGGAGGCGACCGAGATCCGTGAATACGCCGCTGCGCACGATCTGCTGGTCAGCCCGATGGCGCAGCGCCGATTCGAGCCGATCAACGTCGCACTGAAGGACGCCATCACCTCCGGCCGGTTGGGACGAGTCGTGCTCGGCGAGACCTTCGTGCACTGGTTCCGCTCCGACGCCTACTACCAGGAAGCACCGTGGCGAGCCGAAGCCGACGGCGGAGGCGGATCACTGATGAATCAGGGGCTGCACAATGTCGACCTGCTGTGCTGGCTGCTCGGTGGGGTGCGCAGGGTTGCCGGCCTGACGGCGACCCTCGGCCACTCGATCGACGTCGAGGACACTACGGTGGCAAGCCTCGAGTTCGTCGGCGGCGCCCTCGGCGTGATCGCCACCACCACCGCAACACCCCCCGGAGCTCCGTCATCGATTTCGATCTGGACGACGACCGGTTCGATGGAGGTCGACCAGAACGGCATCCGCGAGTGGCGTTTTGCCGACGTCGAGCCGCCGGAGGGTCCGGAGGAGTTGGTGACCGGCGCGTCCGATCCGGCCGCAATCGGCATCTCCGGCCACGTCGCGCAGTGGCAGGACATCCTGCAGGCGCTCGCCTCGGGCGATGAGCCGATGATCACTGCCGACGACGGATGGGCGACGGTCGCTGTGCTGGACGGGATCTATCGGTCGGCGAACCAGCAGCGAACGCTGGAAACGGGCATAGTCGGAGGGGACGACAGCCGATCGAGCGAGGTGGCCAGGTGAGCGGAGCGCCGACAATCTATTCGATTGCCTCCGATCTCGGTGTGCACGCATCGACCGTGTCACGGGCATTCTCCCGGCCCGAGTTGATCACCCCGGAGATCCGTGACCGCGTGCTCGCCCGGGCCGCTGAGGTCGGCTACCAGCCGAATCAAGCTGCCCGCAGCCTGGTCACCGGTCGCAGCGCGACCATCGGACTGGTGCTCCCGGACATCGAGAACCCGTTCTTCCCGCCGCTGGTCCGGGCGACCGAGATGGCAGCAGCAGCCACCGACCGTCGGGTGATCCTGCTTGATACCGAGATGCGCACCGATCGCGAGCTCGAGTTGTTGACCCAGATGAGTCCGCATCTCGACGGACTCCTGATCGCCTCCCCGACGAATCCGCCGAGCAAGATCAGATCGGCCTTGGCCGGCAAGCCGGCAGTCCTGGTCAATCGGCGCAGCACCGGATTCAGTTCGGTCACCATCGACAACACAGCTGCCCTGCATGAGGCGGCCGGGCTGCTGTCGGAGCTGGGCCATCGACGGATCGCCTTCCTCGGAGGCCCCCGCGGATCGTGGACGGCGGGTCAGCGCGCGAGCGCCCTGCACCGATGGGAGAGCAGTGCCGACATCCTGTTCCTCGGGGACTTCGACGCGTCGTACGAGGGTGGTCTTCAGGCAACGGCCGCGCTGCAGCACAGCGGGGTGACTGCGGCCATCGCCTTCGACGACCTGATGGCCTGCGGAGTGATAGCCGGACTCGCTGATCACGGCATCACCGTCCCCGACGGCTTCAGTCTGATCGGTTGCGACGACGTGTTGATCAGTCGCGTACTCACCCCGCCGATGACCACGATCACTGCACCGCTCAAGGAACTCGGCGCACTGGCCGTGGAGACCCTGACGTCGTTGATCTCCAATACGACGACCAAGCCGGTGACCCGCAAGATCCACGGCACCTTGACCCGCCGTGGAACCACAGCACCGCCGCCGCAACGTGCACCGCGCTATCTCCGCTGATCCAACACGACCAGCGCCAAGCCCCATACGTCGAGTCTGACCAGGAAGTGGACCGAATCATGATCAATTCTCGCCCAGCGATCACGGTCGCGGCTACGGCCGCCGAGGCTGGCACCGCCGCCGGCCAACGGGCTGCGAGCATCCTTGCCGACACCATCGCTGCTCGCGGCCGGGCCCGAGTGATCTTCGCCTCCGCTCCGTCCCAGGAAGACATGATCACCGCGTTGGCGCGGGCAGAACTCGACTGGCGCGCCGTGCACGCACTGCACATGGACGAATACATCGGTCTGCCAGCGGACCATCCGCAGTCCTTCGGGCAGTGGCTTGCCGACCGGTTGCCCGCCGACATCGGCGATTTCGACCGGATCCGGCCCGCCGCCGACCCCGAGGTCGAGCGTCAACGCTATGCGGAGTTGATCAACGAGCCGGTGGACCTGGTCTGCATGGGGATCGGTGTGAACGGTCACATCGCCTTCAACGAGCCGGGCTCGGACTTCGACGACAGCCACCGGGTTCGTCAGATCCATCTGGACCAGGCGTCGCGTCAGCAGCAGGTCGACGACGACTGCTTCGCGACGCTGGAGGAGGTGCCGACCTCGGCGTTGACGATCACCATCCCGCCGCTGGTTCAGGCCGCAGCAATCGTCTGCACGGTGATCGGCGATCGGAAGGCGGCCGCGGTCGGGGCCGCCTTCGACGGCCCGGTCACCCCGGACTGTCCGGCGAGCATTCTGCAGCGGTGTTCCCAGGCCGAGATCTACCTGGACACACCGGCTGCAGGCCGGCTGGCGACACGATGATCAATTGCCGGTCAGCCAGCGATCCAGGTTCTCCTGGATGAATCGATCATCCCGCAGGTCGGGGTAGGCAGCCCAGATCCGGTCGATCTCCTCCACCTGTCCGGGGGAAAGCTGCTCGGCCTCGTTCAAGCACCAGGTGCCGGCCAGCAGACCTTGTCGGCGCAGCACCTCGTGGATGCCCGGTATGCACCCGTGAAAGTTGTTGTCCGGATCGAAGATCGCGGCGTTGGCGTCGGTGAGCGCCGCGTCCACGGCGAGAGCTGCGCGGAGCGCTTGGTCGTCGCCGTCCTTGGCCCGATGAGTCAGTTCCAGCAGCTCGACGGCGTTGCGTACCCAGACCGCCCACTGGCCGAGCAGGCCACCGACGAACTGCCCACCCCGCGGGTAGACCGCCAACAGGTCGCCGACGATGTGATCATCGTTGCCGGTGTAGAGCGTGACGTCCTCCCGGCGCGGCGAGTCGGCAACTCCGTGCACCACATCCAACGTGGCATAGCGATCGAATGGTGCGACCTTCAGCCCGACAACGCTCGGGATGTCGGCGAGTCGTCGCCAGAAGGAACGTGACAGCACACGACCACCGACGGCCGGCTGCAGGTAGAAGCCGATCACCGGCATCACCGCACCGACCGCCCGGGTCCGATCGAGCAGCTCCTCTTCACTCAGACTGCTGGCGCCGTGCGGAGCGAGCAGCGCCAGCCGATAGCCGTAGGAGGTGGCAAGTTCGGCCTCGGCCACGGCCTGCTCGGTCGGGCCGCTGATGCCGGCGACCAGCAGCGGGGACCTCTCGGCGTACTCCCCGGCGGTCAATGCCGCCAGCTCCAGCACCGGTGCTAGCAAGCCTCGCTCCGGTTCGTGCAGCTCGAACTGGGTGGTGTGCACACCGACCGCGACACCTCCGGCACCGCTCTCCAGGTAATACCTGGTCAAGGCGGCCTGCCGCTTCTCGTCCAGCTGACGCGAGGCGTCCAATGCCAGCGGGTGCGCCGGAATCACCATCCCGCGACGGAATGCCGCCACCGGATCGGCATCGGGTTGCTCAACCGTCGACCGCTCGGTGTTGATCATCAGAACCGTCCGTCCCGGGACTCGAATTTCGTCGGCTTGCCCAGCAGCGGCAGCTCGGCGTCCAGCCACTCGCTGATCATGCTGATCATCTCCTCCGTCGACACCTCGGAGGCGCCGAAGAGCTCCCGGCAGCGTGTCGCATCCGACAACAGCGCGGTCTCGGCCTCTGCACCGGTGATCGTGACGTCGGTGCCGAACCGGCGGCCGAATGCTTCGGCCACCTCGCGCACCGACACGGTCTCGGCGCCGGTCAGATTCAGAATGAACGGTGGCACCGCGGCATGTCGCAGGCTGCGCAGGATGACCTCATTGGCGTAGCCCTGCCAGATCACGTTGACATGCCCCATGGTGACGTCGATCGGGGTCGCCTCCCGTACCTTGCTCGCGATGTCGACCAGCACGCCGTAGCGCGGCTCGATGGCGTAGTTGAGGCGGATCAGAGCCAGCGGCGATGTGTACTTGGCGGCGAAGTGGGACAGGATCCGTTCCCGGCCCAGGCAGGACATCGCGTACTCCCCGACCGGGTCGAGGAGATGATCTTCGGTCGGCCCGCCACTCGCCGGGGTACTCAGCGGATACACGTTGCCGGTCGACAACGCGACCATCCGCGAACCGGCATAGCGTTGCGCGACCCGTCCTGGCAGGTAGGTGTTGGTGGCCCAGGTGTCGGCCTCGTGCCCGACCGTGCCGAATTTCGCACCGACCAGATAGATCACATTGGCCGCGTCGGGCAGGGCTTGCAGCGCCGCGCCATCGGTGATGTCGGCCGGGATCACCTCGGCGCCGGTGGCTCGCATCGCCTCGGCCGAGCCGGGCGTACTGAAGCGGGACACCGCCATCACCCGGGCTCCGGTGCCCGCCTCGGCGACCGCCCGGACTGCCAGTCGCACCAGGGTCGGGCCCATCTTGCCGGCCGCGCCGAGCACGATCAGATCACCGTCGATGCCGCGCAGGTCGTCGATCAGTTCCGACCGCGGCCGCGACAACCGCTCTTCCAACTCCTCGACGCTTGGCACCGTCTCCCTCTCCTCGTCGACCACGGGCGCACCCGGTGCACAAGTCTTAATTAGGTACGTTCCGGAAGTCAACATTTTGTTCTGTCCGTTAATCGGGCCCCGGGCATTGGCGCAGCCGTGCCAGAGGGTCAACCGATGGTGACATCGTTGCAACATGTTCGTTGCACCCAATGCGTCTCGAACCGTTGACATCGGTTGGAGCTGATCAATACAGTCACGAACTAATTCAGCTATCCGAATGTCCGAAATATGTCCATCGGGCAGGTCGTGCGCGAATGCAAAGACGCTGTGGAGGTGCACCATGAGTAGGACCGAGAGCGGGCTGATGCCGTGGCAGGGAGTGTCTCGGCGACAGTTCCTGACGGTGTCGGGGTTGGTCGGGCTGTCCACCGGGGCAGTCAGCCTGTCCGGGTGCGGGTTGACCGGGGGCGGAGAAGAAGAGGCAGCCGGTGGTGGCGGCGCCGACGGGCCGAAGGTGCTGCGGATGACCTTCACCACGGTGGAAGTGCTCGATCCACAGTTGATCACCAACGGGATGTGGATCCTCAGTCGCGGCATCCTCGAAGGACTGGTGACACAGAATGCCGAAGGCACCGACGTCGAGCCGGGCATGGCGGAGAGCTGGGAGGTCTCCGACGATGCCCTCACCTACACCTTCACACTGCGCAGCGATGCCAAGTGGAGCAACGGCGATCCAGTCACGGCCAAGGACTTCGAGCGGACCTACAAGCGGCTGTTCACGCCGAGTGGCAAGGCCGCAGGTGGCACCACGATGGGTCAGAACTCGTATCAGTCGACCACCGGCATCAAGGGCGCCAACGACTTCCTCGGCGGCGGCCTCACGGACTGGAGCAAGGTCGGCGTCAAGGCCACCAGCGACTCCGAACTCGTACTCGAGCTGGGTGGACCGAACCCGGACTTCCTGCTGGCCCTGACCCATCCGGCGATGCTGCCGCTGCACATGGACAGCGTCGAGGAGAAGCCTGACGACTGGCAGAAGCCGCCGAACTTCATCGCCAACGGCCCCTTCGGGGTGGAGGAGTTCGTACCGAATTCGAGCATGGTGCTGGTACCCAACGAGGGCTACTGGGACAGCGACAATGTCGGCCTGGACAAGATCGAGGTGCAGCAGGTGGACGCCGGTGCAGCCGCCGGTACTGCCACCGTCCCGTACGAGAACAACGAGACCGACCTGCTGCCGCTGGAGAGTGCCGACGTGCTGCGCTTCCAGGAAGATCCGGAGCTTTCGAAGCACCTGCAGGAGGTCGACACCTACAGCGTGGCCTACCTGGCCAAGCTCCGCAGTGAGAACCCCGCTCTGGAAGACGTCCGGGTCCGACAGGCCCTGTCGATCTCGCTGGACCGCAAGACGGTGTCCGGTGTCGCCACTGGTGGCCGACCTGGTCTGTCGCTTCCGCATGATCAAGTAGTCGGCTGGGACGAGTCCCTGGCAGTGCAGGAGGATCTTGATCAAGCCAAGCAACTGCTCGCCGACGCCGGCTTCCCGAACGGCAAAGGGCTGCCACCGGTACGAATCCTCACCGGCACCGATTCCCCGCTGGTCGACGCGATCATCGACCAATGGAAGAACCGGCTCGGTATCCAGGCCGAGAGTGATCGGGTCGAATCCGGGGTGTACGTCGAGCGCCGTTGGCAGGTGCAGAAGGACGACTACATCGGCTTCTACTTCGGCACCTTCGCCGGCCTGCCCACCTTGCCGACCTACGTCAGCGCACTCTGGTCGCCACTGGATGTGCAGAAGTTCAGTCTGCCCGGCGCCACCTGGCAGAAGTACATGGACGTCGAGGCCGACACCGAGATGGACCCGAGTGATCGTGCCGAGCAGCTGACCAGCTTGATCAGCGAGAATGCCTCCGACGGATCGAAGAAGATGGCCGACCTGGTCGCACAGGCGACGGAGGAACTCGACGACGAGGCGCGCCGGCAGCTCTATCTGCAAGCGGCCCGGGCCCGGGAAGACGAGTACCTGTACTTCGCGGTTGCTTGGTTGGGCAGCTTCTTCGCGGTTCGACCGACCATCAGCGGTCTGCAGCTGCGGCGCTACCCCGACATGTTCTACCTGAAGCCACTCCGGCTCGGCTGAGGGAGGACCGTGGGATTCGCGAAATACCTCGGCATTCGGATCGTCCGGCTGGTGCTGTCCCTGATCGCGGTGTCGATCATCACCTTCACCCTGTTGCAGTTGGCGCCCGGCAACTTCGCCGACATCACCCGGGTGACCAGTGGTGCGACCAGCATCGGCGGCACCGGGACCGAGTCGATGCTGGCCGAAACCCAAGCGCGCTACGGCGACGACACCCCGGCCTGGCAGCAGTACCTCACCTTCATGAAGGGCGTCGTCACCTGGGATATGGGTCCGTCCTATCGCTATGCCGGCCGCGGGGTGGAAGACATCATCTCCGAGGCATTCCCGGTGTCTGCATCGCTGGCGCTGATAGCGGTCGCCTTCGCACTGCTGATCGCCGTCCCGGCCGGCGTGATCGCCGCACTGCGGCAGAACTCCGTGGTTGATCACGGGACGATGTTCCTGGTCACACTCGGCCATGCGCTGCCGAACTACCTGATCGCCGCGTTCCTGATCTTGATCTTCACCGCCCAGCTGGGGTGGTTCCCCTCCAGCGGCTGGGCGACACCCCAGCACATCGTGCTGCCGGTGTTGGCGCTGGCGTTGGGACCGGCAGCCGTGCTCGCCCGGTATGTCCGGTCCAGCATGCTGGAGACCTTGCGGGAGGAGTATGTCACCGCGGCGATGGCCAAGGGCGGTCCGGAGATGCTGGTGATCATCCGGCACGCGCTGCGGAACTCGTTGATCCCCCTGGTCACCGTGGTCGGACCGTTGCTGGCCGGACTGATGACCGGAACGATCTTCGTCGAAGCGCTGTTCCGGATCCCCGGCCTGGGCTACTACGCGGCAACGGCCGCCGCCAGCCGGGACATGCCGTTGCTGATGGGCACGGTGATGTTCTTCGCCGTCATTGTGATGGTGATGAACCTGCTGGTCGACCTGATCTACGGCGTACTCGACCCACGCATCCGCGCTCAAGGGGGGTGGACACGATCTCGACTTCCGAAAGCATCGACGCCGCAACCGGTATGACGGCTCGCGAGCAGGAATCACCGACCGCACCGGTCGGGCAGCACGCACGAGCCCGCGGACCGTGGCGACGGGCGTGGGACCGGTTCACCCGCAACCGGCTGGCCTTGATCAGCATCTTTGTCTGTGCGCTGCTGGTGCTGGTCGCGATCGCGGCTCCGCTGCTGGCGCCCTACCACTACGCGGCCACCGACTACGAGGCGCAACTGGTCGGATTCGGTGCTCCGGGCCACCTGCTCGGCACCGACCAGCTCGGCCGGGACATCCTCAGCCGCACCTTGTTCGGCCTGCGTACGGCCTTGATCGTCGCCTTCGGCGCCGAACTCTTCGCCCTGCTGCTGGCGCTGGTCGTCGGCCTCAGTGCCGGTTACCGCGGCGGTCGGGTCGAGCAGGCACTGATGGCCTTCACCGATGTGATGTACGCCTTCCCGAGCTACCTGTTCGCGATCGTGATGGTGGCAGTGATCGGCCGCAGCGTGATCGCGTTGATCATCGCCATCGGGATCGCCGGTTGGGTGACCCAGTCGCGACTGGTCCGGGCCCAGGTGATGTCGATCAAGGAACGTGACTACGTCGAGGCGGCCCGAGCCACCGGAGCCTCCGCCCCGACCATCGCCATCCGCTACATCCTGCCCAACGCCATCGGGCCGGTGCTGGTCACGACCAGCTTCGCCATCCCGGCGGCGATCGCGGCCGAAGCCGGTCTCGGCCTGCTCGGCCTCGGAGTGCAGCCACCGACTCCGTCCTGGGGCGGCATGATCTCCGAGGGAACCCGGTACCTGTTGGCCGCACCGCACATGCTGCTGGCACCGGCCGGGGTCTTCGCCTTGGCCATGCTCGCGTTCACCTGGGTCGGTGACGGCGTCCGCGACGCCTTCGACCCCAAGGGGGATCAGCGATGATCACCGAACACGTCGACCACGATTCCCAACCACAGCGCTCCGAGCAGGATCTGCTGCTGCGAGTGGATGATCTTCGGGTGCAGTTCCAGCGCGACCGTGCCGCCCCACTGCAGGCCGTGGCCGGGGTGAGTTTCCAGCTCGAGCCCGGAAAGGCGCTGGCCATTGTCGGTGAGAGCGGCAGCGGCAAGAGTGTCACCGTACGCAGCTTGATGAGGCTGCTGCCGCGAACCGCGCGGATCACCGCGGGCTCGGCCCGCTTCGGCGGCAAGGACCTGCTGGCACTGCCGGAGCGGGAGATTCGGCGGATCCGCGGTCGGGACATCGGCATCGTCTTCCAGAACGCGATGGAGGCGATGAATCCCACCCTGACCTTGGAGCGCCAACTCACCGAACACCTGCTCTGGCACGGAATCTGCGACCGGCATGAGGCGAAGAAGCGAGCCGTCCAGGCACTCGGCGACGTCGGCATTCCGAATCCGGAGCGACGTATCCGGGTCTATCCCTTCCAGCTCTCCGGGGGGATGCGACAGCGGGCCATGATCGCGATGGCGATGATCACCAAACCGGCGCTGCTGATCGCCGATGAGCCGACCACCGCGGTCGATGTCACGGTCCAGCGACAGCTGCTCGATCTGCTGGCCGAGCAGAAGGAGCGTGGCACCGGGGTGATCATGATCACCCACGACCTCGGAGTCGCTCGCCACTTCTGTGACGAGGCCGTGGTGATGTACGCCGGCAAGGTGGTGGAGAACGCGCCCACGCTGGGATTGCTGGACGACCCGAAACACCCGTACAGCAAGGGACTGCTCAGCTCCAGCGTCGAGGTCGGCACTCGGGAACGACCGCTGGTGCCGATCCCGGGCAGCCCGCCCGACCTCGCCCACCGACCAAGCGGCTGTCCGTTCCAGCCGCGCTGCAGTGAGGCCGATCCGGACCGCTGTGCACGGGAGCAGGAACTGATCACGCTGTCGGCCACTCGGTCGGCGGCCTGTTGGAGGGTGGCGGAACCGGCATGACCGACGTGATCATCCAGGCCGAGGACGTGACGAAGGTCTACCACACCCGCGCCGGCGACGTCACCGCTGTCGACGGTGTCACGCTCGAGGTTCGACGGGGCGAGACATTGGGCATCGTCGGCGAGAGTGGCAGCGGGAAGTCCACTGTGGCCCGGTTGCTGATGGGGCTGCAGCCGCCGAGCAGCGGCCGCATCCTGCTGGAGGGCCGGGACCTGGCGAGCTATCGCGGAGGCGAACTGCGCCGGCTCCGGCGGCGGATGCAGATGGTCTTCCAGAATCCGCTGGGATCGTTGCTGCCGCACTACAGTGCTGTCGCCGGAGTGATGGAACCGTTGCGCGTGCACGGCCGTGGCACCAAGCAGTCCCGACGGGATCGGGCGATGGAGTTGCTGGAACTGGTCGGAGTGAATCCCGACTTCGCCGATCTCTACCCCAATCAGTTCTCCGGTGGCCAGCAGCAGCGGATCGCGATCGCCCGGGCCCTGGCGCTGGACCCCGAACTCCTCGTCTGTGACGAACCGACCTCATCGCTGGATGTCTCGATCCAGGCCCAAATCCTGGCTCTGCTGGACGACCTGAAGGGTGAGCTCGGACTGTCCTGCGTGTTCATCTCGCACAACCTGGCCGTCGTCGAGCGGTTGGCCGATCGGGTCGCGGTGATGTCCGAAGGGACCGTCGTTGAACAGGCCGACGCCCGCCAACTCTTCGCCGCGCCCCAGCACCCGTACACCCGGACCCTGCTCGACGCGGTCCTGCCGGTTACCGCACAGTGAACGAAGCCCCGAGCCGAAAGTTGATCTTCTGATGTCCGACCAGCTCGCCATCGACGGCGGCGCCGCAGTCCGCAGCCGACCCTTCCCCGGTGTCTCGAGTGCGGAAGGCCGACGCCTCGACGGTGCCGAGATCGCTGCGCTCGAACGGGTTGTCCGCAGTGGACAGCTGAACAGCACCATCGGCGGGGAGACCCGCGCCTTCGAGCAGGAGTTCGCCGACCTCTATGGCGTCTCCCAAGCCGTGGCGTCGAGCTCCGGCACTTCGGCGCTGCACCTGGCGGTGGCAGCGATCGATCCGGATCCCGGCGACGAGATCATCACCACCGGTCTGTCCGACGCCGGCACGGTGCTGCCGATCCTGTCGCAGAATGCGATCCCGGTGTTCGCCGACGTCGATCCGGCCTCGGGCAATCTGTCGGTCGAATCCGTACGCTCCAAGATCACTGCACGAACCAGGGCGATCATCGCGGTCCACTTGTTCGGCCAGCCGGCACCGGTGGCGCAATTGCGACAGTTGGCCGACCAGCACGGATTGATCCTGATCGAAGACTGCGCGCAGGCCTACCTGACCCGGTGTTCACCGGACGGCGCACTGGCCGGAACGGTCGGACACCTCGGCTGTTTCAGCTTGCAACAGTCCAAGCACATCACCGCCGGCGACGGCGGACTGACGATCTCCGATGATCATGAGCTGGCTCGCCGGGCCCGGCTGTTCGCCGACAAGGCATGGCCGCGCGACACCGCCGAGCGAACGCACCTCTTCCTCGGACTGAACTATCGGATGACAGAACTGCAGGCCGCCGTGGCCCGAGAACAGCTGAAGAAGCTGGAGGCAGTGGTCGCCGACCGGCGGCGTACGGCCGCCCGGCTGACCGCTGCACTGGAGCAGTTGCCCGGTCTGACTCCCGGCATCAGTGAGGGCGCGGCGTACTGGCTCTTTCCGATCTTCGTTGATCCGGAGACGGCCGGCGCCGACGCACACGCCTATGCCAAGGCGCTCGGAGCAGAAGGGATCCCGGCCAACGGCGGCTACATCCAGCGCCCGCTCTACCTGACCCCGCTGTTCACCGAACGCCGCACCTACGGCGACTCCGGCTACCCGATGTCGGAGTTTTCCGGCGGGCAGACCTTCGCGCCGGGACTCTGCCCGGAGACGGAGAAGTTGATCAACGAGCGACTGTTCGTGCTGGGCTGGAACGAGAACTACACCGACGAGGACGTAGCCGACATCGTCACCGCGATCCAGAAGGTGCACCGCGCCCTCAGCTGACCACCCCGTTCCCCTCCCGCACCACTTTGGGACTCTCGCACCGGTTATAGCTGGTGCGGGAATCCCAAACTGGTGCGGGAGTGGGGGTTGTGGGGTCCACCGCGCTCGGAACTGGGGGTTGACGCCGAGCCGGTGATCGACAACCATATGGCCCAGCGCTTTAATCAAGTCACATGACTAACTGCTCGGGGGAGAGCGTTTGGTCTCGGCCGCAAAGGTGCGGCGGCGCCCCTCATGATGGGGACGCCAGCGCCCCGGCCCGAACAGGGAGAACGAGAAGTGAGCGCGTTGGATCGATCCTCAACCTTGTCCGCACCACTGCGCGGCCGCCGTGCCGTCACCGCCTTGTCGGTGCTTGCGCTGACCGCGACGGCTCTGGTCGCGAGCCCACTGACGCCTGCCACGGCCGATCCGGCGGAGCCGGCATCGGCCGCATTTCGCACCTCGTTCGAGGCAGCCGACGAGCAGCCGTTGGTGAACGAGACGCTCGAGTCCGACGGCGTCGTCCGGAGCTCCGAGAGCGCAGAACCAGGCATCAGCACCGTCGTCGACGACGGCCCGGACGAGTCGAAGGTGGCCAAGTCCGACGTCGGCTTCACCGGCGTCAAGTCGCTGCACTACGCCGGTGAGCAGACCGCCGACGATCGTGGTTACGGCTACAACAAGATCTACGACGTCGAGATCCCGGTGACGTCCGACACCACGCTGTCCTACAAGATCTTCCCGGAGCTGATGCAGGAGGACGACCTCGGCGAGGGGCTGCCCTCGCCGAGCACCTTCGTCGCGGTTGATCTTGGCTTCGCCGACGGCACCTACCTGCGTGATCTCGACGTCGAGGACCAGCACCGATTCCGACTGAACGCGCCGGCGCAGGGCGCCGCCAAGGCTCTCTATGCCGATCACTGGAACGCCGTCGACGCCCGGATCGGTGCAGTCGCCGAGGGGAAGACGATCACCAGCATCCTGCTCGACTACGACAACTCCGAGACCGGTGCCAGTGCCTTCGAGGGCTGGCTGGATGACGTTGTGATCAACGAGGAGCCGGTGAAGGATCCGGAGCACCTGTCCGATTGGGTGATCACCAATCGCGGCACCAACAACAACCGGGACTTCTCCCGCGGCAACAACATCCCGGCCACCGCCGTACCGCATGCCTTCAATTTCTGGGCACCGATGACCGATGCCGAGTCGTTCCGTTGGTTCTATCAGTATCAGGAAGCCAACAACGACAAG
>NHCFJ02800__coassemble_1646_pt1 | contig 22378 bp, 24 predicted proteins | sample NHCFJ02800__metabat2_high_PE_002 | metagenome-assembled genome bin NHCFJ02800
CGAATTGTTCCCGATCGACGGTTCAGCCCGATCCAGTCCCATCAGACCCGATCCAAGGCTCAGATGTCCGATGCGGCCAAGGCGTGCTGCAGATAGGCGGTCTGTTCCGCGGTGGCCGCCACCATCGGCGACCGCAGCACCCCGTTGCCCCGGCCCTGCAGCTTCAGTCCGGCCTTCACCATGATGCAGCCCTGGGTGATGAAGACGCCGGTGAAGGTCGGCAACAACCGGCGGTGCAGCCGTAACGCTTCCTCAGTCTTGCCGTCCAGATAGGCGTCGATCAGCTGCTTCATGCCCAGACCGCTGAAGTGAGTCGAGGTGCCGACCACCCCGACGCCACCGATCGACAGCAAGGGCAGCGTCATCGCGTCGTCGCCGGAGTAGTAGAGCAGGTCGGTCTCGGCAATCACCCGGGTCGACGCCGCCAGGTCGTGCTTGGCGTCCTTGACGGCCACGATCCGGGGGTGCTGGCCGAGTTCGATCAAGGTCTCGGTGGCGATCGGCATGCCGGTCCGGTGGGGAATGTCGTAGGCCATGATCGGCAGTCCGCCGGCGTCGGCGATGGCAGTGAAGTGCCGGATGATGCCGGACTGCGGCGGCCGGGAATAGTACGGCGTGACCACCAGTACGCCGTCGGCTCCGGCCCGCTCGGCGGCGACGGCCAGCTCGATGCTGTGCCGGGTGTCGAAGGTGCCGACACCGGCGACCACGGCGGCCCGGTCACCGACGGCGTCGATGACAGTGGCCAGCAGATCCGACTTCTCCGCATTGCTGGTGGTCGGCGCTTCGCCGGTGGTGCCACTGACGACCAGACCATCGTTGCCGAGCTCGTCGACCAGATAGCGGGCCAGTGCCGCAGCTGCTGGCAGGTCGATCGACTCGTCCTCGGCGAAAGGAGTGACCATCGCGGTCAACAATCGGCCGAACCGTGGCCGGTCCCGGAAGATCATCTCGGCTCACTCCCTACCCGTGGTTGTCGATCGAGCACATCCTACGGCCGAAACGCCGCCGGACCGGCATTCAGATCGACGGCGGTCACCACGGGTGCCGTGTACGGGTTTCCATTAGGGTGAGGCCCGTGAGTACGCACGAGAACAGTCCGGTCGGCGGGCACATGACCCCGGTCGGCGCGGATTATCCGACGGCTGACACCTGGGCCTTCGCCGAGGCCTTCAACGACGAACGGCCGGAGGCGACCGAGGCCCGTGCCGCAGCCCGGACCTTCGGCGCGACGCCGGTCAGTCGTGGCGCCGCCAGCACCCTGACGGTGCTGGCCAAGGCGATCAACGCCCGAGCCGTGGTGGAGGTCGGCAGTGGGGCCGGCGTTTCCGGGCTGGCCCTGTTCGCCGGGATGCAGCCGGACGGCATCCTCACCTCGGTCGACATCGAGGCCGAACACCAGAACGCGGCCCGGCAGGCCTTCCGCGCGGTCGGGATCCCCACCCAGCGCTTCCGGCTGATCGCCGGTGCCGCCCTGACCGTGCTGCCGAAGCTGAGCGACGGCGCCTACGACCTGGTGCTGATCGATGCCGACAAACTGGAGTACGCCGAATACGTGGAGCAGGCGCTGCGGCTGCTGCGTTCCGGCGGGCTGCTGATCATCGACAACGCGCTGTGGCACAACAAGGTCGTCGATGCGTCCAACACCGATGACGAGACCAGCTCGATCCGCGACACTCTCGATCTGGTCCGGGACAACGACGACCTGGTCGCCACTCTGCTGCCGACCGGCGACGGACTGCTGGTGGCCGTCCGGGCCTGACCGGCCACGTCGGGGCGGTCACAGATCTGGCCGCCCGGTTGTCCCCTGAGTGACGGGACCGATCGCCGGTCCCGAGATCAGGAGGCATCAGATGGCTCGGATTCCGTTGCAGCACCGCAAGACCCTGTTCGTGCGGGCGATGACCGCCTACAGCAAGCGGGCGTACGGGAAGGTGCTCGAACCCGGTCTGGCCGCTCTGCACAATCGACGGGTGCTGTGGACGATGGTCCGCAGCGAACGGTCGGTGGCCCGCTGGAACACCCTGCCCGCCGAGGTGGCGTCGCTGGCCACGATGGGCTCGGCGGCGGCGATCGGGTGCTCCTGGTGCATGGACTACGGCTACTGGGAGTACCACGCGGCCGGTGTCCCCCGGGAGTTGCTGGAGGCCGTCCCGCAGTGGCGCACCTCCGACGTCTTCGACGATCATCAGCGGCAGGTGCTCGGCTATGCCGAGGCGATGACCGCGACCCCACCGGAGGTCACCGACGAGATGGTCGAGGACCTGCGCGGCTGGCTGTCCGATGCGCAATTGGTCGAGCTCACCGCGCTGATCGCGCTGGAGAATCAGCGCAGCCGCACCAATCACGCCTTCGGGTTGACCAGTCAGGGCTTCAAGGAGTTCTGCGAACTGCCGCCGGCGACGACGTCTCCCTCGGCGACGAGCACGGCGTGAACGAGAGAAGCTGAACGAGAGAACGGATGAATCAGACCCAGTCCGACGCCGACCGCGTCTTCGCCGAGCACCGTCCGGCGCTCATCGGCGCGGCCTACCGCATCCTCGGCAGCTACGCCGATGCCGAGGATGTGGTGCAGGACTGCTGGCTGCGCTGGTCCGATGTCGACCGGACGCAGGTGGAGAATCCACGGGCGTACCTGATCACCATGGCGACCCGACAGGCGATCAACCTGGTCCGCAAGCAGCAGCGCCGGCGGGAGACCTACATCGGCCCGTGGCTGCCGGAACCGTTGCCGGACCTGAAGGTGGCCGGAGCCGATGCCGCGGTGGAGCAGGCCGAATCGGTCTCGATGGCGATGCTGGTGATCTTGCAGACGCTGTCGCCGGCGGAGCGGGCCGCGTTCGTGATGCGGGAGGTGTTCGGCTTCGGCTACGACGAGATCGCCGGCTCGCTGGATCGCACCGAACCGGCTGTGCGCAAGTTGGTCAGCCGGGCCAAGGCCGCCATCCGCGATCGGCAACCGAAGAATCCGGTGACCGAGTCCGAACACCGCGAGGTGACCGAACAGGCGCTGGCCAGCATGCAACACGGTGACCTGGACGGGTTCGTCCGGCTGCTCGACCCGGAGGTGGAGTTGATCAGCGACGGCGGCGGCCACAAGCGCGCCGCCTTGCGACCGATCACCGGTGCGGACAAGGTCGTACGCTGGCTGTTCGCGGTGTTGACCCGCCCTGAGGTGGCCGTGCTGCGGACGAAATTGATCATGATCAACGGGTCACTGGCGGTGGTCGCCGAAGATGATCGCGGCGCGGACTCGGTCGCCTTCCTCGAGATCGACGGCGGGAAGATCATCCGGATGTATCTGCTGCGCAACCCGGAGAAGTTGCAGCGGCTGCCGGCCTGATGCCCTGACTCGACAGTGCCTACTCGACAGTGATGCCCTTGCCGACGACGGTGATGCCGCCGTCGGAGACGGTGTAGCCCCGGGCCAGATCTGCCTCCCGATCGACACCGACCTGAGCACCCGGCGGCACGATCACGTTCTTGTCCAGGATGGCGTTGTCCACCACGGCTCCGGCGCCCACTCGGACGCCGGAGAGCAGTACCGCGCGGTTGATCACCGAACGCTCCTGCAACCGGACATCCGGTGACAGCACCGAACTCTCCACCTGGCCACCGGAGACGATGCAACCGGGACTGACGATCGAGTCCTCCGCGGTGCCTTCGAGAACGAACTTGGCACCGGGCATCTGTACCGAATAGGTCCAGATCGGCCACTCGTCGTTGTACAGGTTGAAGACCGGTTCCACCGAGACCAGGTCCATGTGCGCCTCGTGGTAGGCGTCGATGGTGCCGACGTCGCGCCAGTAGTTCTTGTCCTTGACGGTAGCGCCGGGGACCGAGTTCGCGGTGAAGTCGTACACCTGGGCCTGGCCGGCGGAGACGAACCCGGGGATGATGTCACCGCCCATGTCGTGCCGGGAGTCGTTGTCGGTGGCATCGAGTTCCAGCGCGTCCACCAACGCCTTGCGGGTGAACACGTAGTTGCCCATCGAGGCGTAGGAGGACTGCGGGTCGTCGGCCAGTCCCGGCGGATCGTCCGGCTTCTCCAGGAACGAGTTGATCTTGTTGTCGACCGCGGCGTCGATCACCCCGAAGGCGCTCGCCTGATCACGCGGCACCCGGATCCCGGCGACGGTACAGTCCAACCCGCTGTCGATGTGGGCATCGACCATCTGGGAGACATCCATCCGGTAGATGTTGTCGGCGCCGAAGACGACGATGTAGTCGGGGTCCTCGTCGGTGATCAAGTTCATCGACTGGAAGATCGCATCCGCACTCCCCTGGAACCAGCGCGGTCCGAGACGTTGCTGGGCCGGCACCGGGGTGACGTAGTTGCCGAGCATGGTCGACATCCGCCAGGTCAATGAGACGTGACGGTCCAGCGAGTGGGACTTGTACTGGGTCAGCACACAGATGTGGCGGAGCTCGGAGTTGGCCAGATTGGACAGCACGAAGTCGATCAACCGGTAGGTGCCGCCGAACGGCACCGCAGGTTTGGCGCGGTCCATCGTCAACGGCATCAGCCGTTTACCTTCGCCACCAGCCAGGACGATCGACAGGATCCTCGGTCGCGATGCCATGCCTGGACACTAGGGCCAGCTGCAGGCACTGACAAGGTTCTGGCGATGGTGTCGCGTGCTGCGCTTCCATGCAACGATGCCGATATGACCTCAGACAGCGCTTCGGACACCGGCTCGGATCGGCTGCGAGTCGCGGTCCTGACCCGGGAGTTCCCGCCGACGATCTACGGTGGCGCCGGTGTGCACGTCGGCCAATTGGTGCCGCAACTGCAACGGTTGGCCTCGGTCGAGGTGCACTGCATGGGTGAGCCCCGCGAGGGCGCGATCGCGCATTCGGAAAACTATCCGCCCGAAGCCAACGCGGCGCTGCGCACCTTCGGCGCCGACCTGTCGATGGTGGCCGAGCTGGGTGAGGTCGACCTGGTCCACAGTCACACCTGGTACGCCAACCTCGGCGGTCACCTGTCCGGTCTCTACCGCGACATCCCGCACGTCGTCACGGCGCACTCGCTGGAGCCGCATCGGCCATGGAAGGCCGAACAGCTGGGTGGCGGCTACCGGCTGTCCTCCTGGGCCGAGAGAACCGCCTTCCTGGCCGCCGATGCGGTGATCGCGGTCAGTGCCGGGATGCGCCGGGACATCCTCGACTCCTACCGGGACCTCGATCCGGATCGGGTCCAGGTGGTGCACAACGGGATCGACACCGACGAGTTCCGACCCGATCAGGGCCGCGACGCGCTGGACACCTACGGCATCGACCCGGATCGGCCCGCTGTCGTCTTCGTCGGACGGATCACCCGGCAGAAGGGTCTGATCCACCTGGTCCGGGCGGCCGAACAGCTCGATCCCGACACCCAGGTAGTGCTGCTCGCCGGCGCCCCGGACACCCCGGAGATCGCCCAGCAAGTCGGCGACGCCTTCAGCCGTTTGGAGCAGCAACGCGGCAACGTGGTGTGGGTGGAGAAGATGTTGCCCCGCCAGCAGGTCCGGCAGATCCTGTCTCACGCCACAGTCTTCTGCTGCCCCTCGGTGTACGAACCGCTGGGCATCGTCAACCTGGAGGCGATGGCCTGCGAGACCGCGGTGGTCGCCAGCGCCGTCGGCGGCATCCCGGAAGTCGTCGTCGATGGGCAGACCGGACACCTGGTGCCGTACGACCCGAAGCAGGCCGACGACCCGGCGGCGGTCGCTGCCTTCGAGACCGGGCTGGCGACCAAGATCAACGACCTGACCCGGGATCCGGATCGGGCCGCGGCTTTCGGTCGAGCCGGACGCCAACGCTGCCTGGACGAATTCTCCTGGACCAAGATCGCCGAGGAGACGCTGACCGTGTACCGGGGCGCGATCGAGGTCCACCAACGGGGCTGATCCAGGTCCACCAACGGGGCTGATCCAGGTCCACCAACGGGGCTGATCCAGGTCCACCAACGGGGCTGATCCAGCGATGAGGTTCGCCGACCGCGCCGACGCGGGCCACAGACTGGCCGGCAGGGTCGAGGCCGTGCTACCTCCGGGACCCGACCGGATCCAGGTGCTGGCCCTGCCCCGCGGCGGCGTTCCGGTCGGCCGTCCGATCGCCGACCGACTGGGTGTCGAGCTCGGTGTGCTGCTGGTCCGCAAGCTCGGCGTACCCGGCCACGAGGAGTTGGCGATGGGTGCGATCGCGGCCGTCGGCGACCGGATCCGTACGGTCGATAACCGCGAGATCCTGGAACAGATCGACCTCCCCACCGACGTCTGGCAACGCTGCTGGGAGGCCGAAGCCGAGGAACTGCGCCGGCGGATGACCCGGTTCGCGCCATGGACCGCGTCCCGGCCGGACGGCCCGGTGGTGCTGGTCGACGACGGGATGGCGACCGGCGCCACCATGCAGGCCGCCGTGGCCGCCGTCCGCGGCGCCGGCGAGGAGGCCGACCCGCCGCCGATCGTGGTCGCGGTCCCGGTGGCCGCATCGTCGGCTGTCGACAACCTGGTCGCGGCCGGTGCCGAGGTCGTCTGCCTGGACCAGCCCGAACCACTGCTCGCCGTCGGTGAGTCCTACCGCGACTTCCACCAACTCGAGGACTCCGAGGTGATCAGCACCCTGTCCGGCAGCCGCTGATCTGTGCCCTGACCGCTCGGACGCAAAAGTGGCCCGGATCCATGTACGGATCCGGGCCACTGCGCTGGTGATGTGAGCGTCAGCCGACGACCTCTTTGAGGGCTCCGGCAAGCTCTGCTGCCTCGTCGGCGTTCAGTTCGACCACCAGACGGCCGCCACCTTCGAGGGGAACTCGCATGACGATCTCCCGGCCTTCCTTGGTGACCTCCATCGGGCCGTCACCGGTCCGCGGCTTCATCGCAGCCATTGCATCCTCATCTCTGTCATCCAACTGAAAAGTCCAGCAGGGGCTCGCAGCCCATTATCTCGTACCGGCGCCGGTCAGGTCATGCGGGTCGGACGGAAAGTGCCTGCACGCTCTATCGTGATGCTGGTGTTCGATCCTCGCCGCGGCCGAGGTCGGTGGGTCACCTGACTGCTGCCGCCGCTCGCCCGCCCACGCTCGGATTGGTGATCCTGTGCATCACCGAAACGGTCAGCTGGGGACTCCTCTACTACTCACTGCCCACCGCGGCGCAGCCGATCAGCGCCGCCACCGGCTGGTCCCAGTCGGTGATCACCACCGGATTCTCGGCCGGTCTGCTGGTCTCCGCCGCCGGCGGCATCTGGGCCGGACGCCTGCTGGACCGGTACGGCCCGGGCAAGACCATGACCGTCGGTTCCGTGATCGGCGTGGTCGGGCTGATCATCGTCGCGATCGCTCCGAATCTGATCGTCTTCGTGATGGCCTGGCTGGTCGTCGGCTTGGCGCAATCGCTGGTGCTCTACCAGGCGGCATTCGCCGCGATCACTCACTGGTACCAGGAGCAGCGGGTGCGACCGCTGACCCTGGTGACGGTCGCCGGTGGGCTGGCCTCGACGATCTTCGCGCCGTTGGTCGCCTTCCTGGTCACCGAACTCGGCTGGCGGCCGGCCTACCTGGTCATCGCCGCCGTCCTGGGCGTGGTGACGGTGCCGCTGCACGTGCTGTTGCTGCGGGTCCCGTGGCACTCCTACGGTGCCGGTCCGGCCGCGGTCGACCGGGACCATGTCCGCCGGGTGACCCGATCGGCCCGCTTCATCGTGCTCCAACTGGCACTCGGGACGGCCACTCTCGGCATCATGGCCGTGACCATCAACCTGGTGCCGCTGTTGATCGATCGGGGTGCCGGCTACGCGGTGGCCGCGGTCGGGCTGGGATTGCTCGGCGCCGGTCAGGTCGCGGGCCGGATCGGCTACGCGCTGATCCCGCGGCGGCAACCACCGGGGATGAGGTTCATGATCATCATCGGCACGTCGGCGATCACCCTGTTGGCCCTGGCGGTCGTGCCAGGGCCGATCTGGCTGTTGATCGTGATCGGCGTCGTCGCCGGGATGGCCCGAGGATGTCAGACGCTGGTGCAGGCCAATGCCGTCTCCGACCGCTGGGGTACGGCCGGTTTCGGCACCATCAACGGCATCTTCGCCGCACCACTGACCGCAGCGGGTGCACTCGCGCCGGCCGTCGGTGCCGGGCTGGGCGGCGTACTCGGGTTTCCGGTGATGGCAGCGGTGATGGCGGGGTTGGTGGCGGTCGCAGCGGTCGCGGGTGCGCGGACCTGATCAGTCCCGCGGTGGCACGAAGCAGTCGGCGAGATGATCATCGACCAGTCCGATCGCCTGCATCGTCGCGTACGCGGTGGTCGGGCCGAAGAAGCGGATGCCGTGCTTCTTCAGGGCCTTGGAGAGCGCCGTCGACTCCGGCGTCGTCGCCGGGATCTCGGCCGAGTTTCTCGGTCGCGGCCGATCCGGCTGGGCATAGGACAAGATCAACTCGGCGAAGCCGGTGCCCCAGTCGCTGATCACCCGGGCGTTGTTGATCGCTGCGGTGATCTTCGCCCGGTTCCGCACGATGGCGGCATCGGCCATCAACCGTTCCACATCACGATCGTCGAAGGCGGCCACGGCGTCCGGATCGAAGCCGGCGAAGGCGGCGCGGAAGGCATCGCGTTTGCGCAGGATGGTGATCCAGGCGAGGCCGGACTGGAAGGCCTCCAGTGTCAGCCGCTCGTAGAGGCCGGCGACGTCGGTGACCGGGCGACCCCATTCGTGGTCGTGATAGGCGACGTAGAGCGGGTCACTACCGGCCCAGTCGCACCGTGTCGGCTCGATGATCAGAACCGAGCGACCCGCCGCTGCTGCCGACGGGCCCGCTTCTTGGCTTCGTCGACGAACGCAGCCGCCTTGGTGTGTCGAGCCAGATAGCGTCTGGCCGGATCGGCCAGTTCGGTCGGTTCCGGCACCTTGTCGGCCACCACCCGGGCGAAGCGCTTCAGACTGCCGGCGAGCTGACGCTGCAACACCGGCCGGACCGCGAGCACGGCACTCTCGATCGGCTTGCCGCCAGGCAACTTGATCCGCTCCCGCACCGAAAGCCAGGTCCGACGTCCCCGGCCTTCGATGGTGAAGACGCCCTCACCGGTGAACCACGGGCCGAGGTGGGTGACCTCGAGCTCGTACGGCGGCTCCCAGCCGGTGATCAACAGCTCGTCGCTGATGCCGAGCCGGCGCTTGCCGATCGGCAGTCCGTGCTGAGCCCGGATCCGTGCCCCGAGCCCTTCGGCATGTTCGCTGATCAACCGCATCGTGGTCAGGGGAATCCAGCGCTCCTGACCGGTCCAGTCGATCAGCTCGTTCCACACATCGGTGGGAGCCGCGGCGACCGTCGCCGCGCCGTTGAATGAAAGAGTCACCGCTTGCCAGCCGTCCTGTCCGTCACCTGATTTCCCTGCCCTGATCCGTCGCTCCCTCGATCCTGATCGGGGGAACCGGTCGCGGGTGTCGACGTGAGGTCGGCGATCAGCGCATCCCGGTCGGCGATCTCTGAGCTCAGCCGGTCGAGCAGGTCGTCGACCTGATCCATCGCGTAGCCGCGGATCGTCACGCCGAACCGGATGCCGGCCAGGTCGGCGCCGGTCAGCGGACGATCCGGCAGGTCGCGACGATAGGTGTCGCTGACCGGTACGGGATTCATCTCACCCAACTTCCCTGCTGCGACCGCGGCAGCCACGCCGAGCACCACGACCACCAACACAGCGATGGCCCACGTCATAGCCGAACCTTACCCGTTCTCCGGGGCTGCCCGGATCGAGATATCCGATGCCGAATGTCGGCGCGCGGCCACCTAATATCGTCGCATGGCTGACAGCACCTCCGACGCGACCGCGCCGAGCACCGACCCGACCGACTTCGCCCGCCCTGCGTGGGGCTGGGGCCTGGCCACCGTGCACGACTCGGGTGAGGTGTTGGACACCTACTACCCGAACCCGGCGCTCGGACTCCCGGAGGAATCCGACTCTGCGGCCCCGGAGGAACTGGCCATTGCTGCGGCCGGAGCCGCCAGCGCCGACCCGGTCCGGCAGGTCCACACCGAACTGGTCCGCGCGGTGATCGATCTGGACCAGCCTCCCGCCGGCGCCTCGGACATGTACCTGCGGCTGCATCTGCTGAGCGCCCGACTGACTCCTCCGCGTAGCGTCAACATCGACGGCTGGGCCGGCAAGCTGGCTACGGTGGTGTGGACCTCGGCCGGCCCCTGCGCCGTCGACGGATTCGAAGCCGTCCGGACCCGGCTGCGGGTGGAGCGCAAGGGGCTCACCGTGCACGGGGTGGACAAGTTCCCGCGGATGCTGGACTACGTGATGCCGAGCGGCGTGCGGATCGGCGATGCCTCCCGGGTCCGGCTCGGTGCCCACCTGGCGCCGGGCACCGTGGTGATGCACGAGGGATTCGTCAATTTCAACGCCGGCAGTCTGGGCCCGGTGATGATCGAGGGCCGGGTCAGCCAGGGTGTGATCGTCGGCAAGGACTCCGACATCGGCGGCGGCGCCTCGATCATGGGCACGATGTCCGGCGGTGGCACCCACATGGTGACCATCGGCGAGCGCAGCCTGATCGGCGCCAACGCCGGCATCGGCATCTCGCTCGGCGACGACTGCGTCGTCGAAGCCGGTCTCTACGTCACCCAGGGCACCAAGGTCACCGTGATCGACCAGAAGGGCGGTGACCGACGGGTGGTCAAGGCACTCGAGTTGTCCGGCCAGTCCAACCTGCTGTTCCTGCGCAACTCGGTGACCGGCACCGTCGAGGTCCGGGAGCGGGCCGGCAAGACAGTCGAACTCAACGCTGCGCTGCACGCGCACTAGCCCGGCGATCATGCGAGCCGCTCGGGGGTTGATCGCGGTCGTGATCAGCCTGCTGGTGCTGGCCGGCGTCGCCGTGCTGGCCAAGGCTGCCTTCGACGCGGTGAAGCCCGACTTCGCCCCGATCCCCGGCGCGGAGCGGTGCGTGGCCACGGCCGATGAGAACTCGGTCGCCGTCAGCCCCGACCAGGCGCACTACGCCGCCCTGATCAGTGGACTCTCGGTTCGCCGTGGACTACCGGCGCGGGCCGCCTCGATCGCCTTGGCCACGGCCTACCAGGAAAGCAACATCGACAACATCGACTACGGCGACCGTGACTCGGTCGGGCTGTTCCAGCAGCGGCCGTCGATGGGTTGGGGCACCAAGAAGCAACTGCTGAACCCGATCTATGCCACCAACGCGTTCTACGACGCGTTGATCAAGGTCGACGATTGGCAGAACGGCGACATCACCGAGATCGCCCAGAGCATTCAGATCAGTGCCTTTCCGGAGGCCTACCGCGACCACGAGGCTGACGCCCGCATCCTGGCGTCGGTCCTGACCGGGCACAGCCGAGCTGCCATCCGCTGCCTGATCCGGGAGCCGACCGAGGGTCGTCCGAAGGCTTTGACACGGTCACTGCGCAAGATCTACGCGGTGAAGCCGACGCGGGAGCAGTCGGTGATCACCGTCAAGGCGACCTCGGCCCGGTTGGCCTGGTCCTATGCCCAGTTCGCGGTGGCCAATGCGGAGACGTTCGGTGTCCGTCAGGTCCGGACGGCGGGCCACTCCCTCACCATCGACGACACCCGCCTGCCGGAGTGGCAGCAGATCGAGTCCGTCGGGAAGCGAACCGTCGAGATCACCGTGAACTGACCCGGAGATGATCAGCGAGTCCGTCGCCGGCGATCTCCCGAGCGTGGTTGATCTTGCCCCGCTCCCGGTGCGGGTGCACCCGGTTGGTCAACAGGATGGCGTACGCCGCACGGTGCAGGTCGATCACCAGCGAGGTGCCGGTGAATCCGGTGTGCCCGATGGTGTGCGGGCCGGCCAGCCGCCCCATGTACCAGGGCTGGTTGATCTCGAACCCGAGACCGTGATCATGGCCGTCGAAGTCCGGGGTCTGGTTGGTGATCATCTCGGTGAACGCCTGTTCGCCGAGAATGCGGACCTCACCGAGCCGACCACGGTGGATCATCGCCTGTGCCAGAACGGCGAGATCAGCTGCGGTGGAGAAGACGCCGGCGTGACCGGCAACCCCGTCAAGTGACCAGGCGTTCTCGTCGTGTACCTCGCCCCACACCATCCCGCGATCGGGGACGTGTTCGTCCTCGGTCGCCGCTGTTCGGGTGCGCAACGCCGGATCAGGCGCGTAGCCGGTGTCGTTCATCCCGAGCGGACCGGTGACCCGCTGGCCGACCAACTCATCCAGCGGGCTGCCGCTGACCCGGTGGGCGAGCTCGCCGAGAGTGATCAGGTTCAGATCGCTGTAGCAGTAGGCAGTCCCGGGCTCGGTGACCAGCTCTGCGGTCAAGGCACCCCGGATCCTGGTGGCGCGGTCCGGGTAGAGCTGCCACAGCGGCACCAGGGCGGGGAATCCCGAGGTGTGGATCAGCAACTGGCGGACCGTCACCGCCTCCTTGCCGGCGGCCGCAAACTCCGGCAGGTAGTCGATCACCGGACGATCCAGCTCGATCGCTCCCTGCTCCACCAACTGCATGATCACCAGGGAGCAGAACAGCTTGGAGATCGAGGCAAGGTCGAACACAGTGTCGGTCCGCATCGACGTCCGCTCGGCCTCCGGCAACCAGTCGCCGGCACGATTGAGATAGCACCGCGCCCAGCCGGCCGCGCGGGAGAAGATGATCTCGTCGTCGATGCCGTAGTGCAGCACCAGCCCGGGGAAGAGCGGTCGGTCACTGGTCCGGATCGCGTCCAGGTCGGTCCAGGTCCGTTCGAGGGGTTCCATGATCAACTCGTTCCTGCACCGAAGGGAAACAACGGATGGTCCTGGTATTCGCCGACGGCGACCGGAAGCCGCCCGGAGGGGCGTCGCCGACCGAGCAGCACCCGGCTGAGCGCGTCGATCGAACCATCGGTGGCAGAGTAGGTCAGCAGCAGCGTTCCGCCGGCGGTGACCAGCCCGGCGTCGTACGGCTCAGCGACAGCGACCAGGATCATCCGGGTCCGCGCCTCCCGGATCGAGCGGACCAGGGTCCGCTGCCAACGGCTCTGCCAGCCGGAGCTGGTGATGATCACCGTCTGCTGCGCCTCCGCCGCGCGCCGACGCGCGGTGTCGATCATGGCCCGATCGGGGTGTCGGCCGGTGACCAGCTCGGTCACCGGATGTCCGGCCTTCCGTAGCGACGCAGCGAGCCGGGCGATCACCTGGGGATCGGCACCGAGCAGGGCAACGGAACCGCGACGCAGCGGGAGCAACAGGTCGTCGTCGCGGATCAGGGTGATGGATGCATCGGTGGTGGCCGCGGCCCGGTCGAGATGATCTTGGTTGCCGACCACCTGATCGATCGTCGACGGGTCGGTCGGGCCGGCGTCGTACAGGCCGCGCCGCTGCTTCAGGCGGAGGATTCGACGGACGCTGGCGTCGATCCGCTGCTGCGGCAGGCGATCGCTGCGTACGGCGTCGGCGATCGCAGCGACGGCAACGTCCGGCTGATGCGGCTCAAGCAGGATGTCCACGCCTGCTTCCACTGCACGGACAGCGATCTCACCGTCGTCGTAGCGCTGTCGGACGCCGTCCATCCGGAGCGAGTCGGTGATCACCACGCCGGTGAACCCGAGGTAGTCGCGCAGCAGACCGGTCAGGATCGGACGGCTCAGGGTGGCCGGATCACCGGACGGATCCAATTCGGGGAAGGACAGGTGCCCGGTCATGATCATGTCGGCGCCGGACTTGATCGCCGCTCGGAACGGTGGTGCGTCGATCGCCTCCCACTCATCCAGTGAGTGGGTGATCACCGGCATGCCACCGTGGCTGTCGGTGTCGGTGTCACCGTGGCCGGGAAAGTGCTTGGCGGCCGACGCGATGCCGGCGTCCAACTGAAGTCCGGCAACCGCCGCTGCGACATGGTCGGCCACGACGTCGGGCTCGCTGGAGAAGGATCGTGTCCCGATCACCGGGTTGGCCGGGCGCGCATTGACGTCGGCGACCGGCGCAAAGTCGGCGTTCACCCCGACCGCACGCAACTCGGTGCCGGTGATCATGTACGCCTCCCGGATCCGCTCACTGCGGTGTCCGGCAGCCATCGCCATTGCCCCGGGGAACTGGGTCGCCGGCGGCCCCATCCGGACCACCCTGCCGGTCTCCTGATCGGTGCCGATCAGCAGCGGTATCGCCGCCGCGTGTTGCAGGCCGTTGCTCAGCCGGCCGATCTGCCGGGGGTCGGCGGTGTTGCCGGCCCAGGCGAAGTAGATCACACCGCCGAGGCGGTACTTCTGCACCACTTCGGCCGGTGTGGCGACCCCGAACAGCTCGGTATTGCGCTCATCGACGGTGTCGGCGGCCTCGCCGTAGACCAGATGCATGATCATCTGGCCGATCTTGTCCTCGAGGCTCAGCTCGGCGAGGACGGAGTCGGGGTCACCGGTGGTCACCGGAGGTAGGTTACTGGCCGCGCGGGAGCCCGCAAGGACCTGGGGTTCGCGATCAGGCCCAGTTCGCGATCAGCCGCTCGGCGGCAGCCGAGATCTGCTGATCGGTTGCGGTCAGGGCGAACCGGACGTGGTCCCGACCGGCGTCGCCGTACATCTGACCGGGAGCGACCACGATGCCGCGATCGGCGAGCTGGCGCAGGTTGGTCCAGCAGTCGGTGCCGTTACGTGCCCAGAGATAGAGCCCGCCCTCGGAGTCGTCGATCTGCCAGCCGGAGCCCTCCAGGGCTGTCCGCAGGATCACTCTCCGGCCGGCGTAGCGCTCCCGTTGCTGGCGGACATGATCATCATCTCCGAGCAGGGCAATCGCGGCCTGCTGAACCGGCCGCGGCACCATCATTCCCAGATGCCGCCGGATCGCGGTCAGGTCGGCGATCAGCTCTGCGTCACCGGCGGCGAAGCCGAACCGGCCGCCGGCGAAGTTTCCGGTCTTGGACAGCGAATGCACGGCCAGCAGACCGGTCTGATCACCGCCGCAGATCTGCTCGTCCAGCACCGAGACCGCCTCGGCATCCCAGCCGAACTCCAGATAGCACTCGTCGGAAGCGACGATGGCGCCGCGCTCGCGCGCCCAAGCGACCTGGGATCGGAAGTCGGCGACTGTGGGGATCCGCCCGGTCGGGTTGCCGGGGTAGTTGAGCCACACCAGTTTCGGCGCCCGATCCCCCAGACTCGTCAAGTCGTCGGTGGCCACCACCTCGCAGCCGACGACCTGGGCCCCGACCCGATACGTCGGGTAGGCGGCAGCGGGAATCACCACCAGGTCGTCAGGGGTGAGGTCGAGCAGAGTCGGCAGCAGGCCGATCAACTCCTTGGTGCCGATGGTCGGCATGCACGCCGACGGATCGACGACGGCCCGGCACCGACGGTGCAGATAGCCGGCGATCGCGTCCCGGACGGCGCCGGCACCAGCGACCGTCGGGTAGCCCGGGCTGTTTCCGGCTGCCGACAACGCCTCCACCGCGAGCTGCGGAGTCGGGTCCACCGGCGCACCGATGGACAAGTCGATCGCGCCGTCCGGGTGGTCGGCTGCCCGCCGCCGCGCATCCGCCACGCCCGGCCAGGGATCGGCGGACAGGCGGACGGACAGCGGTTCGGTCACTCGTCGTGTTCCTGCGGCGGCAGCGCCGAGATCAGCGGGTGATCCTTGTCGATCGGGCCCATCTTGGCTGCACCGCCCGGCGAACCGAGGTCGTCGAAGAAGTTGACGTTGGCGTCGTAGTAGTCCTTCCACTCCTCCGGGGTGTCGTCTTCGTAGAAGATCGCCTCGACCGGGCAGACCGGTTCACAGGCCCCGCAGTCGACACACTCGTCGGGATGGATGTAGAGCATCCGCTTGCCCTCGTAAATGCAGTCCACCGGACATTCCTCGACGCACGCCAAGTCCTTCAGGTCCACACACGGCTGCGCGATGACGTACGTCACAGCGTCCTCCCTCATATCTGCTGGTCTACACCGTTGTTCGGTTTCCGGTCCTAGTATCGCGCCATCTGCTGATGGACACGAAAGATGCCTCGCCTAATGGACGCTACCTCGCCCGGTGACCCGGTCGCTCGGATCACGCCGATGGTCAAGATCGATGACCGGCTGACCGTCCGGCACCGGTTGGAGGACGGGTCGGCGACCGATGTGCTCGGCTGGCTGCACCGGATCGATGAGAGCAAGATCACGATCTTGACTGGCGTCGAAGCGGACGGTCCGCGTTACCAGCACATCGACCGCGCCCGCGTCATCCTCGCCAAACGGGTGCCGCCGGCCAAGGGATCACGACCGCTCAGCCGGGTCACCGCCGACGAGCTCGAACAGGCGGCGCTGCCGGCTTGGATCGCCGATTCCGAACCTCTGGGAAACTGGACGCTGCGATCCGGACGCGGGTTCACCGGCCGGGCCAACTCCTGCCTGGCCGTCGGAGACCCAGGTCTGCCCTATGCCGACGCAGCGCAGACCATGATCGACTACTACACCCGCCGCGAGCTGCCGACGATGGCTCAGGTGATCATCGGATCGGAGCCCGATCGACGGCTACGTGAGCTCGGCTGGCAGGACAGCTATCTCAACACCACGGTGATGGTGCAACCGCTGACCGGGCTGATCGACGACCGGCCACGTAATCCGACGGTCACGATCCGAGCAGAGCTGACCGAGGACTGGTGGCAGGCGTACCAGCAGTACCGCCCGATTACTGATCATGAGATCGCCCGGCAGATCCTGACCGGCGTACCGCCGGTCGGGCTGGCAGCGATCACCGTCGACGATCGGGCGGTGGCCGTCGGACGTGGTCAGATCAGCGGGGAATGGCTCGGTATCGCTGCCCTGTGGACCGATCCCGGACACCGACGCCGCGGCATGGCGACCATGATCATGCGCGAACTCGGGCACTGGGCAGCCCGCCGTGGAGCGCGGGCGAGCTACCTCCAGGTGACCCAGCAGAATCGGGCCGCCGTCGATGCCTACGCCAAGCTGGGCTTCACCCGACATCACGACTACTGCTACCTCTCCCCTGCCGGCTGATCATTCTCGCCCGGCTCACTCTCACCGGGCGGCAGGGTGGGGTGCTCGGTCGGATAGATGCCGACGGCGAAGCCGTAGGTGGTGTCGCCCGATCGCGGCAGCTGATCGAACTCAAGCACCAGTTCGGTCATCCGCTCCCAGAACCGGTGCACCTGATCCGGCGACAGTCGGGCGTGCCGGAGGAATCCCCACAGTTTCCGTTCTTGGTAGGCCGGCATCGACTCCCTGGCGGCGACCTCGAAGTCGTTGAAGTCCAACGGGAGGTCCTCGGCGTCACCGTCGCCGACCCCGACGTAGAGGACGCGGGCGGCGCGACCGTAGAACCGCTCTTCGATCGCCCGCACCCGGCGGGTCCGGACCACCCGCACCACCTCGGCCTCGGTGAGCACCTTGACGTGGTGGGCCACCGTCCCCTTCGGCCGGTCGAGGGCGACCGCCAGTTCGGTCACAGTCGCGGCGCGCTCGTGCAGCAGGCCGAGGATCGCGGTCCGAATCGGGTTGCTGATGGCCCGTACCTGGTCCGGCCGCTCCAGCCGCAGCACGTCGGCGAGCTCGTAGTCGGGGTTGGTCCGGTCATCGGCGGATCCGGGGTTGCTAGTCATCGTCGAACAGACTACATTCCCGAATGTTTGAAGTATTTAAATCATTCGAGGACGTGAGATCGATGGCCGAAATCATCCTGTTCCACCATGCGCAAGGCCTGACCCCCGGCGTCCAGAGCTTCGCCGAAGCCCTGCGCCGCCCGGGCCACCGGGTCCACACACCGGACCTGTACGACGGCAACACCTTCGACACGCTGGACGAAGGAATGGCCTACGCCCGCGACGTCGGCTTCGACACAGTCACCCAACGTGGGCTCGACGCCGCCGACCGGATCGACGCACCGTTGGTCTATGCCGGTGTCTCCTTGGGTGTGATGGCCGCACAACAACTGGCACAGACCCGCGACCGGGCACGCGCCGCGCTGCTGATCGACGCCTGCCTGCCGGTCGCTGAGTTCTCCCCCAGCTGGCCGGGCGGAGTGCCGGTGCAGATCCACGGCACCGAGGGCGACCCGTACTTCGCCGAAGAAGGCGGCGACATCGACTCCGCCCGCGAACTCGCGGCTGCCACCGCCGACGCGGAGCTGTTCGTGTATCCGGGCGACACCCACCTCGCCCTGGACGCGTCGCTGTCCGGCTACAACCAAGCCACCGCCGAGCAGGTGACCCAACGCGCCGTCACCTTCCTCGCCTCCCTCAGCTGAGGTGCCCACCGGACCTCCCCGCTGCCCGCAGGGCGGCTCAAACCAGGTGATCGACCGGCCGGATCCCGCTACGGTCGCCACCATGTCGCAATCCGCAACTGACGAGATCGTGGCCACCAACCGCGCGTACTGGGAGTCGCTGGCGCCGCACCGCAAGGGCGAACCGCTCGACTTCTTCCGCCAGGGCAACAGCGCCTTGGATGACCACGAGCTCGCTCTGATCGGTGACGTCGACGGGCTACGCGTCCTGCACCTGGCCTGCTCGATGGGTGATGAGTCGCTCACCTTCGCCCAACACGGAGCCGACGTCACTGGTGTTGATCTTGCTCCGAGTCATCTGGAGACAGGGCGCGCGAAGGCGGCGGCACTCGGCGTCCAGGTCACCTTCGTGGAGCAGGACATGATGCGGTTGGACCCGTCCCTCACCGACTTCGACCTGATCTATGTGTCCTCCGGCGGCGTCTGTTGGATTCCCGATCTCGACGCCTGGGCGGCTCAGATCGTCGACCGGCTCGTCCCGACGGGACGACTGGTGATCAACGAACATCATCCCCTGTGGGAGGTGCTGAGCGTCGCCGACCATGATCAGGTGACGGTGAGTGGCGACTACTTCGGCAACAGCCGCGACGGCTACGGCGACCCGCTGAAGGCACCGCAGGTTACGCAGAGCATCGGCAGCCCCGACATCTCGCCACAGAGTTTCGTCTGGAGTCTCGGCCGGATCGTCACCGCACTCCTCGGCGCCGGACTGACTATCCAGGCATTGCAGGAATACCCCCACCCAGAGATGTATCCGGGGTTGGGCTCCGCCGCGGCCAGGCTGCCGGCGACCTACCTGCTGAGTGCCGGCCGCCGTGATTCCTGAGTACCTGCGACGATCGGCCTGCTCGACCGAGGGCGGGCGGCAGTGGCTCACCACATTGCCTGCGCTTTGTCGCCGGCTGGCCGAGGAATGGTCGGTGCGGCCGGGTGAGGCCTATCCCGACTCGCACGTCTCCTGGGTCGCCCCGGTGGAGGGCGCAGGCGTCCCGGCAGTGCTCAAGATCCCGATGCCGGTGGACGTGTCGGTCGGCACCCTGGCCGGCGACTGCCGTGATCAGGAACCAGCAGCACTCGCGCTCTGGTCGGGACGCGGCGCCCCGGAGCTGCTGCGGCACGACACTGCCAGTGGTGCAATGCTCCTCGAGCAGTGCGTACCGGGTCGCACCCTGGAAACACTCGAGTCCGCCGATGCGGCCGACGAGGCAGCGGCCGCACTGCTGGACCTTTTGCATCGACCTGCTCCGGTGTCGTCCTCGCTGCTGCGCTTGGCCGATCGTGCGGCCATGCTCGCCGCGGAGCTGCCGGCCAGGTTCGGCGCGCTGGAGGACCGATTCGATCACCGGCTGCTGGAGGACGCCGTCGAGGGACTGATCAAGCTCTCCGAACCGCCGGCCATCGAGGTCATCCTGCACGGCGACACGCACCATCACAACATCCTGTCCTCCCGGCGGCAGCCCTGGCTGGCGATCGATCCGTTGCCGATGATCGGGGACCCGGCCTACGACGCGGTGCAGTACCTGCTGTTCCGCAAAGGCGATCTCACCGATCCCGCGACGCAGTGGTCGACCGTCATCAGCCGGTTCTGTCGGCTGCTCGGTGTCGACGCCGAGCGAGTCAAGACGTGGATCTTTGTACGCTTGGTTTCGGACGCGCTCGCGGCCTGCGAGCGCGGTGACGCACCCGATGATCTTGAACGCCGGCAAGCCGATCTGTGGACGGCCAGGCTCGTCCGACGGATCTAGCGACGAGGTCAGCGACACCGCCATCCGTTATCCACGGATCGGCGATCCCCGGATCGGACGTGCCTGGTTGGGCTGCGCACAGCGCGCCAGCCTGGTCCTATGACAACAACCACGAATGCTCTGCAGACCCGCACGCTCGGCCGGACCGGACCTACGGTGTCCTCGCCCGGGCTCGGCGCAATGGGCCTGTCCGGAGCGTACGGACAGACAGATGATCATGAAAGCGTACGGGTCATCCACCGCTACCTGGACGCCGGCGGGAATCTGCTGGACACCGGGGATTTCTACGGCTCCGGTCACAACGAGCAGCTGATCGGGCGGGCGCTGCAGTCCCGAAAGCGGGAGGAGGTCGTGCTGTCGGTGAAATTCGGGGCGACCTTGGAGCCGAACGGTGCGATAACCGGTTTCGACGCACGACCGGCAGCGGTACGCAACGCCTTGGCCTACTCCCTGCAACGGCTCGGCACCGATCACGTCGACATCTACCGGCCGGCACGGTTGGACCCGGACGTCCCGATCGAGGAGACCGTCGGGGCCATCGCCGAACTCGTCGAGCAGGGCTGGGTGCGCAACATCGGCCTGAGTGAGGTCGGTGCCGAGACCATCCGGCGGGCCGCCTCGGTGGCACCGATCACCGACCTGCAGATCGAATACTCACTGCTCAGCCGCGGCGTCGAGGAAGAGATCCTGGCAGCCTGCCGCGAACTCGGCATCGGGATCACCGCCTACGGCGTGCTGTCGAAGGGTCTGATCGGCAACAGTTCCCGCGAGGGTTCCCGGTCGATGTTCCCCCGGTTCCAGGGCAGCAATTACGACCACAATCAGGCTCTGGTCGAGCCACTGCGGGAAATCGCTGCAGCGAAGGGGACCTCCGTCGCCCAGTTGGCCATCGCCTGGGTCGCAGCCCAGGGCGATGACATCGTGCCGGTCGTCGGTGCCCGGCGGATCGAGCAGGTGGACACGATGATCGAAGCCAACAAGGTCACCCTGGATGCCGCCGAGCTGGCCAGGATGGACGAGCTCATCCCTGCCGGTGCGGCGCGTGGCGACCGTTACCCGACCGTACTGATGTCCAATCTCGACAGCGAGCGCTGACCGACAACGAAACTGCCCCGCACATCTTTCTCAGACTCCCGCACCGGCCGTACCTGGTGCGGGAGTGGAGAAGGTGGTGCGAAGGTGGGTCAGACGCAGATCCGACGGTCGGTCGGGGCGTAACGCCAGTGGAAGTCCTCGGTCTTGACGACCTTGCCGTCCTGGTAGAAGAGCCGGGAGTAGTTGACGTCGAAACCCTGCACCGGAGCGGTGGCCACGCAATCCGGACTGCTGTCGCGGATGTCCTGGCCGTAGACGAAGTTGGACTTCTCCAACTCCGAGGACTCGATCTTGTCGTAGGTCTTGGTGGACCACATCTTGACCGTGATCGATCCTTGCTCCCCCGGGGACGACTCCTGGAAGACCGTTTGCACCAGAACCCCGTAATCGGTGTTGTTGCGGAACTTCAGATCCACGGTCGGCCAGGCCACGGTCGCTTCCCGACCGGCCGGATACCGGTCGATGTACAGCGTGTGCGGCTGGTGCTGGATGTCCTCCAGTCCGGCGAAGAACATCGCGTTGTACGTCGTCGTCGCGCTCTGCGACACCCCGCCGCCCAACTCCTCCTTGAACTTGCCGCCGCTGATGATGCTGCCGGCGACGAACCCGTTTTCGGCGGTGCGTTCCCCGACGACGCCGTTCAGACTGAAGACCTCGTCGGGCTTCAGCAGTGTGTTGTTGATCTTCTCGGCGGCCCGCCCGATGTTGGTATTGCGGTATTCGGCATAGGGGAACTCGGTGGTGAACTGACCGGTCACCTCAGTAATGCCCAGCGCTTCGGCGTCATCGCGACCGAACTCGGGCTCGGCCTCGGTCAACTGCACCGAGGCAGTGCGCTCCGCCCCTTCGGCAGTCAGCACCTTGTCGACCGCGCCACCCAGGTCCTTGGCGGTCACGGTCTCCCCCGGCTCGCCGTCGACGACCTTCGGCTTGCCGTCGACGATCTTCACCGTGGCGTCCTTCGGCTCCTTGAAGTCCAGTGCGCTGATCTGATCCTCGACCGCACCATGCAGCTTCTCGGTACGCAGCGTGGCTGTCGGTGCACCGTCGGAATTCTTGATCTTCAAGGCCTCGGCGATCGTCGACTCGCTGATCGCGAACTCGCCGGCATCGCCGACCTCGACCGGGATCGGAGCCGACAGGGCCGGCTCGAGTCGATCGGAGATCAACTTCTCCACCTCGTCGTCGGTGATCTCCGGCTTGTTCAGCTGCACCGGGACGGTCACCGGCCTGTCGCTGAGCACCGAGGCCGAGATGATCCGGGCGGCTCCGGCTTGGTCGACCTGCACCCCGGTCCGCATCGACT
>NHCFJ02800__coassemble_1659_pt1 | contig 20248 bp, 20 predicted proteins | sample NHCFJ02800__metabat2_high_PE_002 | metagenome-assembled genome bin NHCFJ02800
GACTGCAAGCACGGTGCGGCGGCCAATCCGACTCGGCACAGACGGCTGTTCCATCGATCTCGCCTTCGAGGTCGCTCCAGATGATTGGTATGGGCCATACAACCTGATGCTCACGCAACTTTGAACCCGCCCAGCAACAGTCGTTACACAGCAAGTACAACCGAGCACGTCTAGGCACGGGCTGATCAAGGTGCGTAGCGCCCGGTGATCGACATGGGTGCGCCGGGGGGTGTGCAGAATCAGGGCCTAGGTCAGAATCGGCCGATCAGCCAGCGCTGCAGACGGATGGCGTTTCGCCTAGTCAGACCGGCAATTTCGGCGAGTGGAGCTAAGGGGATTCGAACCCCTGACCTTCGCATTGCGAACGCGACGCTCTACCAACTGAGCTATAGCCCCGGATCACGGTCGGGAGGTCGCTCCCGCGTGAAGTGCGCGAGCAAGACTAACACCCGGAGGTCGGCGACAACGAACTGGTGATGGGCTGCGGTCGGCACACTCTCCGAGCAGTCCGCAAGCCCGCAACCGGGGCCGGCTTCGGGGACCAGCGCCCAGTCGAGGTGATCACCGAAATCCCAGTGTGGCGATCGCGCGCCGCTCCTCCCCGAGGTCCCTGTCGGGCAGCAGACCCGGCAGGAAGTCGTAGCGCTGGGCCAGGTCAGGATCCTGCGATCCGACCTCGGACCACCAGTCGGCGATGTCGCCCCAGCCGGGCGCGGCCAGTGCACCGCCGAAGTGCCGGACCGACAGCGCGGCGCCGAGGTTGGCCAGCAGCAAGCTGCGTTCCAGCGGCCAGCCGGCGACGCTGCCGACGATCAGACCCGCCAAGAAGACATCGCCGGCACCGGTCGGGTCGATCGCCTCGACCGGGATCGCCGGCGCGTGCACGGTCCGGTCCGCATCACGATCATGGGCAATCACGCCGTCGGCGCCACACGTCACCACTGCCAGCGGCACCAATTCGCTGAGTGCCTGCACAGCGGCCTCAGGGGTGTCGGTCCGGGTGTAGCTCATCGCCTCCATCGCATTCGGCGAGAAGGCATGACAACCCTGCAAACTGTCCCGCAGCCGACCGAGATCCCAACGCGCGGACGGGTCCCAGCCGAGATCGGCGAAGATCATCCCGCCGTCGTCCACGACGGCATCGACCCAGTCCGGCCGCGACTGACCCAGATCGATGTAGGACGCCCGGGTGTGCGGCGGCATCCGCACCAGTCGGTCCATCACTCCGGGCAGATGTCCGTGACTGACCATGGTGCGGTCCTTGTGATAGACCGTCGACACGGTCACCGGCGAGTGCCAGCCGGTGACGTAATGGGACATGCTCAGGTCGACGCCCTCCTGAATGGCCAGGGTCTGCCGGGTGTAGTCGCCGTACAGGTCCTCACCGAAGGCGGTGGCCAGGCTGGTACGCAGTCCCAACCTGCTGCAGGCCACCGCAAGATTGGCCACCCCACCCGGACTGGCTCCCATCCCGGAGGCCCACACCTCTGTCCCGGTGCGCGGTGGCGACTCCAGGCCGATGAAGATGATGTCGAAGAAGACCGGTCCGGTGAGGAAGACGTCGAACTCCGGGTCGGTGTCGGCACGCTCGTCCGCCAGCGGATCGAAGCGGCCCACGGGCGGTCCGGATGAGCGTGCCATCCAGGCACTGTAACGCCGCCGCAGGGGCGGCGAAGCGATATCGTGCGACGGGTCGACGGAGGCGAGGTGATCAACCGATGAGACTGACCATCCTGGGTGGCGGCGGGTTCCGGGTTCCCCTGGTGCACGCGGCTCTGGCAGCCGACGGGGCGGTGGACACCGTCGTCCTGCACGACACCGACCCTACTCGGGTCCGTTCGGTGAAGGCAGTGATCGACGACTCCGGCGCATCCGGGCCGCGAGTGCTCGTCGAAGATGATCTTGCCCGGGCGGTCAGCGGCGCGGACTTCGTCTTCTCCGCGATTCGGGTCGGCGGTCTGCAGGGCCGGGCGATCGACGAACGGACCGCGCTGTCCGAAGGTGTGCTGGGTCAGGAAACCGTCGGCGCCGGCGGCGTCTGTTACGGACTGCGGACGGTGCCGGTCGCGACCACCATCGCCGAGACGGTACGCGACCACGCGCCGGATGCCTGGGTGATCAACTTCACCAACCCGGCCGGGATGGTGACCGAGGCGATGCGTCGGGTGCTCGGCGACCGAGTGATCGGCATCTGTGACTCCCCCGTCGGCCTGTTCCGTCGAGTGGCGCGCGCCCTCGACGTCTCGATGGACGCCGCCTGGTTCGACTACGCCGGACTCAATCATCTCGGCTGGCTGCGGCGGGTGCTGGTGGACGGCCACGACCGGCTGCCCGAACTGCTCGCCGACGACCGCCGGCTGGCCACCTTCGAGGAGGGGCGGCTGTTCGGTCCCGACTGGCTCCGCTCGCTGAAGGCCATTCCGAACGAATACCTTTATTACTACTACTTCACCGCCGACGCGATCGCAGCGATCCGCGCTGCCGGAGCCACCCGCGGTGAATACCTGCTCCAGCAGCAGCGCAACTTCTACCGGGCGTCGGAAACCGCACATCCGGCGGCACTGTGGGAGCAGACCCGCAAGGAACGTGAGACGACCTACATGGCCGAGAGTCGGGAGGCCTCCGGTGCGGGCGACCGGGCGGTCGAGGATCTGGACGGCGGCGGCTACGACCGGTTGGCGATCGCGTTGATGCGAGCGATCGCCAACGACGAACGGACCACCCTGGTGCTCAACGTCGGCAACCGGTCGGCGATCCGATCACTCGACGCCGACGCGGTGGTGGAGGTGCCGTGCCTGGTCGGACGCAATGGCGCCCAGCCGATTGCCACCGGTGATCTTGATCCGGCCGCTGCTGCCCTGGCGGCGACCGTGAAGAGCTGTGAACGGGCCACCATCGATGCCGCCCTCGCAGGATCGCGGAGTCAAGCGGTGAGCGCGCTCGCCCTGCATCCTTTGGTCGACTCGGTCGGCACCGCCGAACGCATCATCGGCAACCACGGCCTGCTCGACAGGTTCAGCTGAACCTGTCGGCGATCATTCGCCGACAGCGCGGCGGTGTTCCTGCTCCGCGACCGGCTGATCGGTCGGCTTCGCGACCCCGACCACCTCGTCGGCCTGGCTGACCGGCTGCGGCGTAGGTCGATCCGCGGTGACCGGCTCCTCGGTCCGCAACGGCACCGACAGTTCCGGGGCTGCCAGGTCGATGGTCCGCACCGTACGCGGGGCCAGTGGTTTGGAGACATAGGTCGGCATCGTGATCGGCAGCGGATCCCACAGGCCACCGGACTTGACCGTCTTCTTGGTCTTCTTGGTCTGCTGACCATCGGTCGGCTCGGCGGCACCGACAGCCTCAGCCACTTGGCGGCGATTGAGCAGCACGGTGGCTTCCTCGCTGCCCTCACGAATCCGTTCGTAGCGGGCATCCAGACTGCGATGCATCGACGCCACGCTGAAGCGGGAGACCACGAAGAAGCCGACCAACAGTCCGCCCGGGATGGTGATCACCCACCAGGGCACCAGATCGGTTGCCGCCCAGGCCGCGACCGCCACCGTCAGCACGATCATCAGCACCAGCAGGACGCGACGGCGACGCTGTGCCGCCGACTGCTCCAGCCGGCGGAGTTCACGGATCGCCGCCCGACGGGTCAGCGGGGTGGACACCTCCGCACCGGCCATCTCGGCAAGATCCTGATCAAGCAAGGGTGCCGAGCCGGACCGGACGATCCGGACCGAGTCGGAGAACCGGTCGTTGGGATCGGTCTCTGCCGGACTCTCGGCTTCGCGCCGTCGCAGATACGTCGGGATCAAGTAGGCAAGCCAGGCGAAGGCGATGGCTGCATAGATCAGACCTGTCGTACCCACATCGCAAACCGTATGTCCTCAGCGGCAGGACCGATCCGACGCGACACGGTGTGTCGCGCAGATCGTTGACAGGTTGATGATCAGCCGAGTTGATCACTCGGCGACGCGGACGCGTCCGGATGATCGACCAATCCTTGTTGATCATGATCACGTTTGCTGAGCCAACGCGCGACCATGCCGTCGCCGACCTCGTCGGAGTTCAGCGCGAAGATCAGATGATCTCGCCAGTCGCCGTCGATGTGCAGATAGCGCGGTCGCACACCTTCCGGCCGGAAACCCAGTTTCTCCACCACCCGCAGACTCCGGGTGTTCTCCGGCCGGATCGCCACCTCGATCCGATGCAGTCGCAAGGTGCGGTAGCAGTAGTCCATCGCCATCGCCACCGCGAGCGGGGTCAGCCCCCGGCCGGCCCACTGCTGATCGATCCAGTAGCCGATCTGCGCCGACGCCGCTGAACCACCGACGATGCCGCTGACGGTCAACTGCCCGGCCAGCACCGGTCGACTGGAGCGGGCATGGTCGGGCTGATAGCTGATCAGCCAGGGCAGCATCCGACCGTCGCGGGCCTGCCGGTTGAGGGCGCGGACCAGCGCACCGTAGGTCGGCGGCCCGGGTTCCGCACTCGGCGGCAGGGTCGCCTCCCAGGGGCGCAGCCAGCCGGCGTTGCGGCGTCGGACCCGTTCCCAGTCGGCCGCATCGCGCATCCGCATCGGCCTCAGCACGAGATCCTCGTGCCGCAGGGTGACCGGCCACCGCCTACCGCCCGGCGGGCGATCCATCAGTGATCGCCGCCCCGGAGTTGGCTGACCGCATGCTCCAGCAGCGGCACCAGCACCGCCATTCCGTCCTTCGCTCCGCCCCGCGAACCGGGCAGATTCACGATCAGGCTATGGCCGGCCGTACCGGCGACTCCGCGGCTCAGCACGGCAGTGGGCACTCCATGATCGACACCATAGCGAGCAATCGCCGCCGCCAGTTGCGGAATTTCCCGCTCCACCACCCGGCGAGTCATCTCCGGCGTCTGGTCGTTCGGATGAATCCCGGTGCCGCCGTTGGTGATGATCACCGGGTGACCTACGGCGACGGCCTCCCGCAACGCTGCCTCCACCGGCTCACCGTCGGGGACCACCACCGGATCGCCGACCTCGAATCCGCAGGCCTCCAGCTCGGACCGGATGATCGGTCCGGAGGCATCCTGATAGACCCCGGCCGAGGCCCGGGTGGAGACGGTGATCACCGCAGCCGTACGCGCTGTCTCATTCATGATCATCTTCGCTGCGTCGCCAGTCACCGCGTCGGCCACCGGTCTTGGACTCGACCTGCACCTCACCGATCACCGCGGCCCGGTCGATCGCCTTGATCATGTCGATCACCGACAGTGCCGCCACCGAGACCGCGGTCAGCGCCTCCATCTCGACCCCGGTCGGCCCGGTCGTCCGCACGGTCGCGGTGATTCGGACGCCGTCGTCGACGACCTGCACCTCGACGTCGGCTCCGGTCAGCGGCAACGGGTGGCAGAGCGGAATCAGGTCGGCCGTCCGCTTGGCTCCTTGGATCCCGGCGATCCGCGCCACCGCGAGGGCGTCGCCCTTGGGCACCGTACGGTCCCGCAGCGCGGCGACTGCCTCCGCACTGAGCCGGACCGATCCGGTCGCCACCGCGGTCCGGACGGTCGCCACCTTGTCGGAGACGTCGACCATCCGGGCTGCCCCGGACTCGTCCAGGTGCGGCAGCGAGGCGTCCATGATCAGCTGTCCTCGTCGAGCAGCCACGCATCGACCTCGTCGCCGGCAGCGACGAAGTCGGTGTCCTCATCGATCAGCAGCAGTGCATTCGCCGACGCCAGCCCACCGAGCAGATGGGAGCCGTGCCCACCGGCCAGGGAAGCCGACCACTCGCCGTCCTCGGTGGTCCGGACGATCGCCCGGGCGAATTGCGTCTTGCCGGCAACCGAGGTGATCGGCTCTGCGGCGAAGACCCGCACCGTCGGCCGGAACCACTGGGTCGCCCCGGCCAGCTTGCGCAGCGCCGGCCGGACGAACGCCTCGAAGGAGACGAAGGCGCTCACCGGATTACCCGGCATCATGATGATCGGCGTCTGGTCCTCACCGATCAGACCGAACCCCTGTGGCTTGCCGGGTTGCATCGCAACCTGGGTGAAGTCGGTCGCGCCGAGGTCCGGCAGCACCTGCTTGACGATGTCGTAGTCACCTTGGCTGACGCCGCCGGTGGTCAGGATCAGGTCGGCCCGGACCAACTGATCGGAGATCACCTGCGTCAACTGCGCCGGATCGTCGGCCACCAGCCCGACTCGGAACACCTGCGCACCGGCGTCCTTGGCGGCAGCGGCCAGCATGTAGGAATTGGAGTCGTAGATCTGCTGGTCGCGTTCCAGCGCGATCCCGGGCTCGACCAGTTCGCTGCCGGTCGAGATCACCACCACCCGCGGCCGGGGGCGCACCATCACCTTGTCCACCCCGATGCCCGCCAGCAGGCCGATCGAGCGCGGATCCAACCGTTCGCCGGCGTGGGCGATCACGGATCCGGTGGTGATGTCCTCACCGCGGTGGCGGATGTGCTGCCCACGGTCGGACGGGTCGAAGATGCGTACGTCGGACTCGCCGCGGTCGGTGGCCTCGTAGGCGACCACCGCGTCTGCACCCTCCGGCACCGCCGCGCCGGTCATGATCTTCATCGCCGATCCGGGAGACAGCCGATGCGGTGCCGGTGCGCCGGCCGGGACCTCACCCACCACCGGAAGACTGACCGGCTCGTCCTCCGTTGCGTGGGCCACGTCCTGGGCCCGGACGGCGTAGCCGTCCATCGCGGAGTTGTCGAAACGGGGCAGGTCCACCGCAGCGGTGACGTCCTCGCACAGGCTGAGGCCGACCGAGTCAAGCAACTGCTGCCCGAACGGCGGCATCTCGTCGATGCAGCTCAGCAGGTAGTCGCGGTGATCGGCGACTGCGCGGAGCCCGTTCGGACCGTCGGCGGGCGGTTCGGGGAGCTTCGGTGGCTCGGGAACCTCGATCTCGGGCTCTTGGGCCTTCTTACGACGCAGCAACGGCATGGGCCAACCCTAATCGGGTAACCCGCTCCAGCGGTGGAGCGGCAGCTTCCTCACGCCCACCCCTTCTTCCTGCCCCAGTTGAGATAGCCGATGCCCAACGCGTGCGAGCCCTGATCGGGTTCGAGCTGTACCGCGTCGTAGAGCCGCAGCCCGTGCCGGTACACCTCGTCGTCGAGGCGACTGCAGACGACCCACCGGGCGCATTGCACCGCCGACGACGCGGCGGCATCCGTGGTCCCGTCCACCCGGAGCCAGACCTCGGTGTCGCTACGGACCACGTGGTCGCGATAGGTGGCGACGAAGCGTGGCAGCAGGGCCGTCGCCCGCTCGACTCCGGCATCGGCCGCCGCGGCAACGAACTCGACCGAGATCGCAGCATGGCTGATGTCCTCGATCTGCTGGGACGGGGTGAAGGACGGCGTGTAGTCGGAGATCTCTTCGTCGGCTGCGTATCCGCGGTAGAGCTCGGAGTTCACCGGCCAGTAGGACCAACTCGTCGCCTCCTCGGGCCCACCCGGGGCGAGCCCGTGTTCGAAGGCGGCCAGCATCGCGTCGATCGTGGTCCGGTAGCGCTTCTCCCCGGTCAGCCGGTACAACTCGGCACAGGTCTGTCCCAGGCCGTGGCTCTGGTTGTACGGCTCGATCGTGCCGTCGAAGGGGATCGGTGCGCCGCGGGTGAAGACATAGTCACCGGTTCCATCCGGCCGCTGCACGAACTCGTGATCATGGAAGGCCACTGCCCGCCGGACGGCAGCCAGTATGCGCCGGGCCTGACCACCGTGGCGGCCCTCGGCCAAGGCTGGTGATCCCAACACGATTCGGGCGTACTTGGCCAGCGGGTAGCTGATCATCCCGGTGTGCACGGCGAAGACGTAGTACTGCGGCTCGAAGGCGATCACACCGGACCCGGGTGCAGCCGGCGCCGGTGTCGATCTGAGATCGACAGCGGTCCAGCGAGCATTCGTCCGATAGGCGGCATTGACCACCGAGACGATGTAGCGGTCGTCGTCGGGGTCCAGGCTGACGTCGGTCAGGGTCAAGGTCTCGGTCCCCGGATTGCTCAGGGCGAGAGTGAACCGGTCACCGGGCCCGGCGGTGATCTCGCCGGTGGTCGCCGCCGATTGGGTGCCCGCCCACCGCAGCTGGACTGCGGGCTCACTGGCGGCGTCGACCACGGTGCCGTGCCCGGCGGTGTAGTTGCCGGCGGCGCGCCACACGGTCCCGGATCGCCCGCCGTAGTCGGTGACCCCGCGGGCATCGTCGGTGCGATCGAGCACCTCGCCGGCGTAGTCAGCGAATCGATCCAGGTAGTCCTGGTCTTCGTAGGCCTCATACATCCGCAGCAGGCCGAGCAGGTAGTAGGACGCTCCCCAGGCGTATCCACCGCCCTCGTTGTCGGTGAATCCCTGCCCGAGGAACGCCTGCTCGGCCAGATCGAAGGCGTCCCGTCCGTCGTAGTCGAGCCCGGCCGCGACCGCCGTCGTCGATCGTGCACTGCCGGCCCACACAGCGGCTCCGGCCGCACAGGAGGTCAGCAGCAGCCGTCGTCTGGTGATCGGGTTGTTCATCGGTTGTGCCCTTCCCTGTCCGCTTCGATGCGAAACTGATCGGCGATCTGACCGGCCGGCAGCCCCTCGATACAACCCGTCCGAAACGGATATTTCGGAACCCGATCTGCCATCCAGTAATCCATTGTCGATCACCGCCTGTCAAGGGTTCGGCACGGTGATCCCCCGCATCCGGCAGAGCGCGATGCCACAGGCGGGTTTACCGATCCGGCGATACTGAGATGATTCACGTGTCTGTAACTCGATTTCAGGACACCGGAGTATTCCATGACTGATCAGCAGTCGGCCACCGGCTGGTTCGACGCGCATGTGATCATCGGCGAACATCCCGAGCAGCCACCGCCCACCGGCGACAGTCTCGATGATCATCTTCGCCGCTACGGCTTGGACGGTGCGCTGGTGGGATCGCTCGGATCCTGGCTGCACGACCCATTGACCGGCAACACCGAGGCCAGTGCGGTGGCCGAACGTACGGGACATGCTGATGTTCGCGCTTGCTGGACCGCTGTGCCGCCCACCCCGGGCGAGCTGACCGACCTGCCGGGGCTGGCCCGAGCAGCCGCCGAACGTTCGGTGGTGGCCTTCCGGCTCTATCCGCACACCCACGGCTACCCGATCACCGATCCGGTGTGGCATCGGTTCTTCGACGAGCTGACCGGTCTCGGCCTGCCACTGTGTCTGAACCGCACCGAGGTGTCCTGGGCAGAGATCGACCGGATCGGATCTGATCACCCCGAGCTGCCCATGATCATCTCTCTGGTCGGCTACCGGGAGCTCAGGGTGATCGCCACCCAGCTCGAACGACACCCTGCCGTACATCTGGACCTGGTCAACTTCGCCAGCCACCAGGGAGTGGAATGGCTGGTCGACAGCTTCGGTGCGGATCGACTGCTCTTCGGCACGGGGTTCGGCACCCGGGATCCGGGCGAGAGTGTGGCCCGGCTGGCCTGGTCCGACCTGTCCAGCGCCGATCGCCGTACCGTCGGATCGACGAATGCACGACGACTGTTCGGAGCGGCCCGATGATCATCACCGAACCACTGAGCGACGACGTGATCGACGTCCATGCCCACCTCGGGCCGTACTCGCGGTTCTTCATCCCGAACCCCGATGCAGCGACGATGGTGCACGTGATGGATCGGACCGGCACCCAGGTCGCCGTCATCTCCAGCAACCTCGCCATCCAGCAGGACGCCCACGCCGGCAACACCCTCACGCTGACCGCAGCCGATCACTACCCGGACCGGATCGCCGCCTATGCGGTGATCAATCCGTGGCAGCATCCGGAGGCCGAGTTGCAGCGGTTGGCCGATGATCATCGCTTCGTCGGGATCAAAATCCATCCGAGCCTGCACGGCTACCCGGTCACTGGTGCCCGCTACCGGTCGATGTGGGAGTTCGCCGATGCCGCCGGTTGCCCGGTCCTCACCCACACCGACAACGACTCCGACGTGGACCGGCCGGCACTGCTGGGCGAGATCGCCGAGCAGTATCCACAGGTGCCGCTGCTGCTGGGTCATTCGGGGATCTCCCCCGCCGGGGTCGATGCGGCCGTTGCGGTGGCGGCCGCCCATGACCAGGTGCGGCTGGAGATCTGCGGATCCCGGATGACCGGTGCCCTGATCGGCGACGTGATCGACCGGCTCGGAGCGGAGCGGGTGCTGTTCGGTTCCGACTTCCCCTTCATCGATCAACGGATGTCACTGGGCCGCGTCGTCTACTCCGCGCTGAATCAGTCGGCCCGACGCTCGGTGCTGGGGGCCAATGCGCGGCGCTTCTTCGGCTGGCGGCCGCTACCGTTGCCGTCTCGACCCGCCGAACCGCCGACCGAACCAGCCGGAGAGCACCGATGATCGAGAATCCCCCGGGCATCAGCGACCGGACGCCGGAGCTGACCATCGGACTGTTCGGACCACGCCGAGTCGTCCGATTGATGCTGGATGCCGCACAGCAGGTGTCGGAGCGGATGGCGCCACGGCGGGTGAAGTACCTCTCCGGCATCCATGATCATCCTCGCCACGGCCGGCAGCGGTACGAACGGCTGGCGGATCGGATCGACGCCGCTGTGTTCGCCGGGCCGTGGCTCTACGACGTCGCTCGTTCCGAAGGTTGGTTGACCGGCCCGGCCAGCCACATCCCCCTCACCGGGGCCTCGCTCTACGCCGCGTTGTTGCGTGCCACCGTGACGATGCCGGACGTCGATCTGACCCGGGTGTCGATCGATTCGCTCGACACCGACAGCGTCGTCGAGGCCTACGGCGAGATCGGGTTGGACCCGAGTCAGCTGCGGTGTCAGGCCTACGCCGGACCGGACTCAGTCTCCGGATTCGTCGACTTCCACCGGGCCGAACATGCGGCCGGTCGATCGACCCTCGCCCTGACCACCGTGTTGTCGGTGGACCGGGCGCTGCGCTCGGCCTCGATCCCGGCCTTGCGGATCGTGCCGACCCGGGCCTCGATCGGCGATGCGATCGAGACCGCGATCCTGCTCGGGCAGGGCACCCGGCTCGGCGAACAACAGATCGCGATGGTCGCGGTGCACCTCGTCCCACCGATCTCCATCACCAGCAGCGGCGACTACTGGCAACAGGAGCTCGCGCTGTCGGCACATCAACGGCTGCTGGCCGAGGCCAGGGCATGTGGGGCAACCGTGGACCGGCGATCGGACCGGTTGTTCCTGACCACGATGACCTACGGCTCGCTGCTGAAGGCGACCAACCAGTTGCGGATCGCACCTTTCGCCGGCAGCCTCGGCGGCCATCTCGGTGTGCCGGTCGCGGTCGGTATCGGCCTCGGCCGATCGGCCCGTTCGGCCGAGGTCAATGCGCTCGGCGCGGTCGATGCTTCGCTGGAGCGCGACGGCGCGATCGCTGTCTGCCTGGACGATGACGGGGTGCGGTCCGAGCTGCCGGTGCACGTCGGCGACGGCAGCAGCGAGGTCGTCCGCGGCGACAGCGGCGCCAGCACCCGCTCCACGGCGATCGCGGAGCAATTGATCACTGCGGTGCCAGCCGCTGGCGACGGCCGGGTGGTTCTCGATGTGGAGACGGTCGCCACGGTGATGGACGTCACTCATCGCACCGGCCGCCGGATGATCAACGAGCTGGTCGACGCCGGGCTGGCCTGGCCGCTGCCACCGGTGCGCTCGTCCGGCGGTGGCCGACCACGGATGACGTTCCGACTGCTGACCGAGAAGATCGACTGATCAAGTCGCTACCCTCACACCATGAGCACATCGCGGAGCTCGACACCCGCCGTCGAGCTGGAGGTCGGCCCGCACGGGGTGCGGATCTCCAACCCCGACCGGGTCTACTTCCCTGCTCGCGGCGAGACCAAACTCGATCTGGCGCAGTACTACTTGAGTGTCGCCGACGGCATCGTGAACGCGCTGCGGGAGCGGCCCTGCATGCTGCACCGCTTCCCCACCGGGGTGAGCGGGGAGAAGGTGCATCAGAAGCGGCTCCCGCACGGCGCACCGCCGTGGGTGGAAACCGTCCGGGTCGAATTTCCTCGGTACAACCGGCACGCCTACGAACTGTGTGTGACCGAGCCGGCGGCGGTGATCTGGGCGGTGCAGATGTCGACGGTGGAGTTCCATCCCTGGAACTCGCGGCGGGCCGACGTGGAGAAGCCGGACGAATGGCGGATCGATCTCGACCCCGGACCGGAGTGCGAGTTCGGCACCGTCCGCCGGGTCGCCCACGTGGCACACGAGGTGTTGGACGAGTTGGGTGCGGTCGGCTGGCCCAAGACCTCCGGTGGTTCCGGGATGCACATCTATGTCCGGATCCCCGCCGAGCACGGGTTCTCCGATGTCCGCCGGGCCGCTCTCGCCTTCGCCCGTGAGGTGGAGCGACGGATCCCGCAGGAGGCCACCACCACCTGGTGGCGCAAGGATCGCGATCCCCGGCAGCTCTTCATCGACTACAACCAGAACGCCCGCGATCACACCATCGCAGCGGCCTACTCGGTCCGCGGCAACCCTGAAGGCACTGTCTCCGCGCCCCTGCGTTGGGACGAGATCGACGATGCCTCCCCCGGTGACTTCACCCTGGCCACCATGCCGCAGCGCTATGCCGAGCTGGGTGACCTGCATGACGGCATCGACGACGCCGTCTTCGCGATCACCGAGTTGCTGGAGTGGGCGGATCGGGATGAGCATGAGGGCGCCGAGGAACCACCGGAGCCGGAGGACTGATGTTTCCTCGCCCTAGATCGGCTGCCGACGCGGCGGCCATCCGCGACGCGAAGGTGATGCTGCGCAAGGCCGTCCAGCGTCGCCGCGCGGTGCGTCCCGACGACGAGCGGGAGGCACTCGACCGGGCGCGGTTCGAGCAGCTGACCGGCTTTCTGTCCGGCAGCGCAATCAGCACTGCCGCGGCCTACGTGTCCCAGCCGCCGGAGCCGGGGACGCTGCAGGTGATCAGCTGGCTGGCCAGCCAGCAGGTGCGCACGCTGCTGCCCGTGATCACCGAACCGGAACAACCCGACCGACCCTTCGGGCAGCCCGATTGGGCGCTCTACGCCGGACCGGACCAGCTGCGGACCGGGCGGCTGTCGATGATCGAGCCGACCACTGATCCGACCGGTGCAGCAGGTCTGTCCGCAGCGGATTTGATCATCGTCCCGGGGCTGGCGGCCGATGATCATGGGCTACGACTGGGCCGCGGCGGCGGTTGGTACGACCGAGCCCTCGGCGATGCCGAACCGTCCGCCGTGGTGGTGCTGCTGCTGAACGACGACGAGGTGCTCGAGGTGATCCCGGCCGACTCCTGGGACCGCCGTGTCGACGTCGTGATCACCCCCACCCGGGTGATCAACTGCTCGCGGTCCCGCTGATCTTGCGCAACAGCACATCCCGCTCGCGTTCGTTGCCACACAGCCGGGCCGCCAGTTCCCACTCGCTGCGCGCTTCGGCCGGCCGCCCCATCCGGGACAGCAGTTCACCACGCACGCTGGGCAGCAGATAGGAGCCCTGCAATTGATCACCGGCCACCAACTGGTCGACGATCGGCAGCGCAGCGGCCGGCCCCAGCGCCATCGACACCGCGACGGCACGGTTCAGCTCCACCACCGGTGACGGGGCAACCCGGCCGAGTGCCTCGTACAACAACACGATCCGGTCCCAGTCGGTGTCCGGGACCGTCGGCGCGACCGCATGCTGTTCGGCGATCGCTGCCTGCAGTCCGTACGGCCCCAGCCCACTCCGGGCGGCGGTTGCCCGGGCCAGCGCTGCCCGGCCGCGCCGGATCGACGAACGGTCCCAGCGGCTCCGATCTTGATCTTCCAACAGCACCGGTTCCCCGTCCGGCCCACGGCGGGCCGGGAAGCGGGCAGCGGTCAGCTCCATCAGAGCGAGCAGACCGTAGGTCTCCGCCTCCTCAGGCACCAGGCCGGCCAACGACCGACCCAACCGGATCGCTTCCTGTGCCAGGTCGGCACGCATCCATTCGTCGCCGACCGACGCTGTCGACCCTTCGGTGAAGATCAGGTAGATGACGTTGAGCACCGAGCCGATCCGCTCCGTACGCTCCTCGACCGGTGGCAGTTCGAACGGCACCCGGGCCGCCCCCAGGGTCTTCTTCGCCCGGGTGATCCGGGCCTGGATGGTCGGCACCGGCACCAGGAACGCCCGCGCGATCTGCTCACTGCTCAACCCGGCGACCACCCGCAATGTCAACGCCACCCGAGCTTGCTTGGCCAGCACCGGATGGCAGGAGATCATGATCAGCGCCAACCGGTCGTCGTCGATCCGGTCCGGGTCCCACAACAGGTCCTCGCCGGCGTCCTGCTGGCGATCCGCGTCCTGTGCCAGTTGGGCGTACTTCTGGTCCCGATTGGCCCGTCGACGGAAACTGTCGATGGCGCGCCGACGGGCGACCGACATCAGCCAACCGGCCGGTTCCCGCGGCACCCCGTCCCGTGGCCAACTCACCAGTGCTTCGGACAACGCCTCCTGGGCGACGTCCTCGGCGAGCGCGAAGTCCCCGGTGTAGCGGGTCAACGCGCCGATGATCCGGGCCGATTCGATGCGCCAGACCGCCTCAACGGCCTGGCGCGTCGAATCATCCTCGACCGTGGTCACAGCTGACCGTTGGCTTCCCGCCACTCCCGTTCCTTCTTGACCCACGGATTGTCCTGCGGGAATTCGTCGATCGTCGGCACCCGGCGGATCTCGGTCTTGAAGCCGGGACCGCTCGGCATCCGCTTCGCCCACTCGACCGCGTCCTGCTTGGTCGGCACATCGAGCAGGAAGAAGCCGCCGAACAGTTCCTTGGTCTCCCCGTACGGTCCGTCGGTCACCACCGGCGGCTCGCTGCTGTAGTCGATCACGACACCATCGGAGGCGTCATCCAGTCCTTCGGCTGCCAGCAGCACGCCGGCGTTCATCAGTTCCTCGTTGTACCTGCCCATCGTCTCCAGCATCTGATCGAAATCCATGTCCTGCATGCCTGCGTAGGCCTCGTCACTGTCGGCCCGCATGATCAGCATGTACTTCGCCATCGAAATCTCTCCTCGGTAGGTGGCTCCCCCTTGGTGAGGAGCCTGACACCCGGTGGTCGAACAGGGAAGGGCTCAGATCGACACCGCGGTGAAAAGAACCCGGCGGCGATCCGGTAGGTTCTCGATCGCAGGAAGGGGACACGCGTGCTGAGGTCGATCTGGTGGCCGGTGCTCGCTCCGGCTTTCCTGTACGCGTGCGGCACCGGTGCCCTGCAACCGGTGATCATCCTGGCCGCCCTCTCCCTCGGTGCCGGACCGGCCCTGGCCGGGGCTCTGGTCACAGTGGCCGCCGTCGCCGCCGGCGTCTCGGCGATCCCGGCCGGCTACCTGATCAATGCACTCGGTGAGCGACGCAGCATGATCTCGGCCACCCTGTTCGCCGGTCTGATGACCTCGGCGTGCGTCTTCGCCCTGCTCACCCACGGCAGCAGGTCGCTGTACGTGTTCACCGCGGCGGTGGTGCTGCTCGGCGGCCTGGAGGTGATCTGGAGCCTGGCCCGACAGGCCTTCATCGCCGACACCGTACGGTCGGATTCGTTGGCGCTGGCGATGACAAGCCTGGGCGGCGCGCAGCGGGCAGGGCAACTCGTCGGACCGCTGATCGGCTCGGTACTGCTGCTCTGGCTGCCGCTCTACTCGGTCTTCATCATGCACATCGTGATGGCGATCGCGGCGACCCTGATGATCGCCCGGGTGAAGGACGGCCACCGACGCAGCCAGGCGAAGTCGACCGATCAGCCGACGCCGCAGGTGCGGTGGAACGCGGTGGTGCTGGCCGGGATCGCGATCATCACCTTGTCGATGGCACGCAAGGGCAAGAACGTGATCATCCCGCTGTGGGGTGATCACCTTCACCTGACGCCGAGCTCGATCTCACTGCTGGTGGCGGTCGGCTCGGCGGTCGAACTGGTGCTGCTCTATCCAGGAGGTCGCCTCAAGGACAGTCTGGGCAGGACCAGCACCTTCGTCGCCTGCGTGGTGCTGCTCGGCGTGGGCTTCGCGCTGATGCCGATCGGGACCTCGCTGACCTGGTTCTGCGTCGGGATCGGGATCGCCAGCATCGGCAACGGCATCGGGTCCGGCATCAACATGACCGTCGGAGCCGACCTCAGTCCCCCGGTCGGCCGGGCCAAATTCCTCGGCTACTGGAATGCGATCGGCCAGATCGGCTCCCTCGGCGGCCCGGCGCTGATCAGTATCATCATCGCCACCGTGAGTCTGTCCTCGGCGATCTGGATCCTCGCCGCCTTCCCACTGGCCGGCGCCCTCTGGATGATCACCTTCCGCAACAAGATCGGCCTCCCCGGCCGCCGCCGCAGGAGCAGCAGCAACAACAACAGCGGCAACCCCACCCCGCCGAGGAGTCACTAAAACCCCGGAATTTGCGGCGTGTCGTGCGGTGAGTGACCCCTCACCGGCAGTGAGTCTGCCCGATCTGCCGGTCGGGCTCAGGGTCGCAGCGCGGCGAACGGATCGGTGATCTGCAACTCCCGGTGGGCGAACCGATAGAGCGCCGCCGGGCGACCACCGCGGCCGCGTGACGGCGCCGTGGTTCCGGTCGGTTCGATCTGTCCGCGGCGCTGCAGCACCCGTTGCAGGTTGGTCGGCGCGACGTCGTAGCCCAGCGCAGTGCGGTAGATGTCCCGCAGCTCGGCGATGGTGAACTCCTCCGGCGCCAGTCCGAAGGCGAGGTTGCTGTAGGAGAGTTTGCGTTGCAACCGTTCGATCGCCGAGGTCACCACCGAGGCGTGGTCGAAGGCCATCGACGGCAGCCGGCGGGCGTCGATCCAGCCGGCATGCTCGGGAAGGTGCGGTCGAGCAGTGCTCGGCACCACGCCCAGGTACGCCGTGGCGATGGTGCGCTGGAACGGGTCCCGGTCCGGATCGCTGCGAGTCTCAAGTTGCTCCAGGTGTGCGATCTCGGACAGGTCGACCTTGGCCGCCAGATGGCGGGCCACGCAGGCCCCGAGCGTCTCGTCCTGCTGCACCGGTCCGCTCGGCACCGCCCAAGCCCCCTCGTACGGATCCCGGGGTCGCTTCCAGGCCAGCACGGTCAGCTTCGCGTCCGTGATCTTGAACACAACCGCCAGCGCCTCGTGCCGAAAACTCGGCTTCGTGTTCGCTGCGGCCACGACGCCCATGCTAGCGTCGAGGCCAGTTTTCGACTCAGAGGCGAAAACTCACCGCAACAAGGAGCTGCATCCGTGACCATCACCCAGAACGGTCCGAGCTACGACACCCACGAGAGCGTCCTGCCGGCCGAGTTCGCCGACTGGCAGGCTTGGCAGGACGAGGTACGCAGCCTGGCCCGCCGGCAGAACGCCGTGATCCTGGCGCACAACTACCAACTGCCGCCGATCCAGGACGTCGCCGATCATGTCGGCGATTCACTGGCCCTGTCCCGGCTGGCCGCCTCCGCCGACGAATCCAAGATCATCTTCGCCGGCGTGCATTTCATGGCGGAGACGGCGAAGATCCTCTCCCCCGACAAGCAGGTGATCATTCCCGATGCGCGGGCCGGGTGCTCACTGGCCGACACCATCAACGCCGATCAGTTGCGCAGCTGGAAGGCCGAACATCCCGGCGCGGTCGTGGTCTCCTATGTCAACACCACTGCCGAAGTGAAGGCGGAGACCGACATCTGCTGCACCTCCTCCAACGCGGTCGAGGTGGTGGACTCGATCCCGGCCGATCAGGAGGTGCTGTTCCTGCCGGATATGTTCCTGGCCGAGCACGTACGCCGCAAAACCGGCCGGAAGAACATGCACAGCTGGATGGGCGAGTGCCATGTGCACGCCGGGATCTCACCGCAGGACCTGGAGGCCGCCGTGCACGCCGACAGCGAGGCCGAGCTCTACGTGCACCCGGAGTGCGGATGCTCGACCTCGGCCCTGTGGTTGACCACGGTCGGTGACATCCCGGCCGAGCGGACCCACATCCTGTCCACCGGCGCGATGCTGGACGAAGCGCGCACCAGTACGGCCGGCAAGGTGCTGGTTGCCACCGAAGTGGGCATGTTGCACCAGCTCCGACGCGCCAATCCCGGCACCGATTTCCAGCCGGTGAACCCGAAGGCGTCCTGCCGGTTCATGAAGATGATCACTCCGGAGAAGTTGATCAACTCGCTGCGCACGGGGACAGACGAAGTGCTGGTGTCGGCAGAGATCGCCGAGCGTGCCCGGCAGGCCGTGATGCGGATGATCGCGATCGGGCAACCCGGCGGCGGCGAGTGACGATGATCGACACCGCCGACCTGCCACCGATCCCGGCCGCGATCCCGGTCGGACCGGCAGCCTGGCGTGATCGGACCGACGTGATCATCATCGGCACCGGCGCGGCCGGTCTGTCCGCAGCGATCGGCCTGCTGGAGGCTGGTCGGCAGGTGACCATGATCACCAAGGGTGAGCCCGGCGACGGCTCGACCGCCTGGGCGCAGGGTGGCCTGGCCGCGGTGATCGACGCGATGGACAGCCTCGACGATCATCTGCAGGACACCCTGGTTGCCGGTGCCGGTCTGTGCGAGCCGGATCAGGTGGCGGCCCTGGTCGCCGCGGCCCCGGAGGCGATCGACTGGTTGGACCGGCTCGGAGCCGACTTCGACCGAGCGCCCGACGGGAATTTCGCCCTCGGCCTGGAGGGCGGCCATCACGCCCGCCGGATCGTGCACGCCGGTGGCGACGCCAGCGGTGCCGCCGTCGCGCGTGCCCTCACCGACGCCCTGCCCACCACCCAAAACCCGCCGAGGGGTCACCAAAACCCCGGATTTTCCGGCGTGTCGTCACCAAGTGACTCCTCACCGGAAGGGTCGCGACTCGACGTGCTGTCGCACACGACAGTGATCGACCTGCTCCGCGACGATCACGGCGTCATCGGCGTCCGGCTCTACGACGCGGACGGGAAGGTCGGCGAGTTCTTCGCCGACGCCGTGGTGCTGGCCAGCGGTGGGATCGGGCAGGCCTGGGACACCACCACGAATCCGGCCACTGCGACCGGAGACGGCCTGGCGCTGGCGCTTCGGGCCGGCGCAGTGCTGCGAGATGTCGAGTTCGTCCAATTCCACCCGACGGTGCTGGTGGTCCCGGATGATCACCGCCGGCCCGGCGATCGTGGCGTGTTGATCTCCGAAGCCGTACGCGGTGAGGGCGCCCGACTGATCAACTCCGACGGCGAGTTGATCATGGCCGGTCGACACCCGCTCGCCGATCTGGCGCCCCGGGACGTGGTCGCTGCCACCATGTACGCCGAGCTGCTGTCCACCGGCGATGATCACCTGTTCCTGGACGGCACCCAGCTCGGGGAAGCGGTGTGGACCGAGCACTTCCCGACGATTCTCCGGCTCTGCCGTGAGCGTGGCGTGGACCCGGTCGATGAGCCGATCCCGGTTCGGCCGGCCGAGCACTACTGGTGCGGCGGCGTCCTGGCCGATCTGGACGGGCGAACCACCGTTCCCGGTCTGTACGCGATCGGTGAGGTCGCCTCGACCGGTGTCCAAGGCGCCAATCGGCTGGCGTCCAACAGCTTGACCGAGGCCGTCGTCGCCGGTCGCCGTTGTGCGCAACAGTGGACGCCACGCGAGCACCACAGCGACCAGCCGGCTAGCGTCCCAGCGGACCGCAGCTGGGCCGTCCCGGCGGCCGACCGGGAGCGGATCGTGTCGGCGATCAGCGCCGGGATCGGTGTCCTGCGGGACGAGAACGGGATGCGCATCGCGCTGAAGTCACTCGACGACGTACAGCGGGTCGGCGCGGCCGGTCCCACCGATGTGGAGACCACCAACCTCTACACCGTCGGCGTCGCGATCGGCGCCGCCGCACTGGCCCGCAGGGAGAGCCGTGGTTGCCACCGACGCAGCGACCATCCTGCGCCGGCCGACGCACTGCGCCGACACTCACTGCTCAGGTCCGAACCGGACAACCTGACGATCAACCACTCGGAGGAGCTTCGGTGAACACGGGATTCGATCACGATGCCGCACTGGCCGCGGCCGGGCTGAAGGCAGCTCAGGTGCAGGAGGTCGTCCGACGGACTCTGGACGAGGATCTGCAGTGGGGCCCGGATCTGACCACCCGGTCGACGATCCCCGCTGATCAACTGGGCACTGCCGAGATCGTGGCCCGCCAACCCGGGACCCTTGCCGGCATTGCGGTGGCAGCGGCCGTGCTGCAGACGGCGGCAGACGATCTGGACGCCGAGATCTCCATCTCCGCGCTCCGCGCCGACGGCGACCGGGTCAGCACGGGCGA
>NHCFJ02800__coassemble_1684_pt1 | contig 19119 bp, 20 predicted proteins | sample NHCFJ02800__metabat2_high_PE_002 | metagenome-assembled genome bin NHCFJ02800
GCCGGCGCTGTCGAGATACAGCACCGATCCGCCGGCTGCGAGCGTCTGATCGGCCACCGTTGCTGCAGTGATCGCAGTGTCGGCGGCCGACTCACCGAGGATGCAACCGTGCCCGAGTTCGGCGAGCGGCCGAGCGGCCAACATCCCGCGGCGTGGCGTTCGCCACGGCAGCGGGTCACCGATGATCGCGCCGAAACGGACCCGACCGCCACCAACCCGCCCTGAACGCAGGTTCCTGACATTGCGGGCGAAGCGCCAGCGTTGCCGGAGAGTCCATCCGGTCGGCTCGAGGTAGCGATGCTCCGTCCACTCGCGGGCGTAACAGAAACCAGCGGCCGCCGCACCGGCCAACACCAGGGCCGGACCGAGCGCAGCGACCAGCAACGTACCGAGGATTCCGGCCGAGCCCGGCGCTGACCCCAACCCGGTGATCTGCTCGACCCACGCCTGCGGTCGGAAGGTGACAGCGGCCAACAGCAGTCCGGCGATGATGATCATCGTCGGGCGCCAACGCCAGTCGTCGTTCGTCCGCCGGTAGCCACGCCAGGCCCACGCCAACACCGCGAACGAGACCAGGGACAGCAGAGCTGCCAGCAGCGTGCCGACGACTGCCAACCGACGGATGACCCGGGAGCGGTCGAGCTGCGGGTCGAACCGGCGGATCTCCTTCCAGGGATACGGTTTCGGGGTCAACGGCCCGGCCGGATAAGAGGTGGTCATCGGCGTACCCCGGTCCGCGGTAGGGACGGATCGGTGCGGGGCAGGGACTGATCGGTGCGGGGCAGGGACGGATCGGTCCCGGCGTGATCACCCGGGTCGTACTCCGGGGTCCTCCGCACCACCCACGCTGCGATCCCGGCCAGGCCGATCACCAGGACGGCCAGCGGGATCGACAGGATCGGCGGAACGGACCAGCCGAGGTAGAGGACAGCGTTGATCGCCACCAGTGCCAGCACACCCAACAGCAGGTAGTCGGCAGCCCGGTGGTGATCGGCGATCGACTTCAGTCGGTCTGCTCGGTCCTGGGTCTGCTGGGCGGTCCGTGTGGGTCGTGCCATCCGCTCCCGGCGTTCGCGATCATCCAGATCGATGTCGATCAGCCGGTGCTCCACCGTTCGGGCCATCCGGGCGATCGCCAGGCAGGCGACAGCGAGCACACCGCAGGTGATGACTGCGGGTAGCCAGCTGCCGAACGATTGTGTCACGACCCCCGGTCTCCTCTTCGCGTTCGAAACGAGCGGTTACTGTAGCAGTCGGAGAAGTCGTTGAAAGTGCATCGAAGGTAGCCATCGGAGTTGTCCGTACAACGGTTGGGCTGGTCGATCTCGGTGCTACCGTGAACGGGGTGCGGACGATCGATTTGTCGACTGCAGCGCCGGGCTTTCGATGCCCTCCGTCGATGAGAAAGCGAGACCTCTGTGACCCGTCCCAACAGTGCTCCTGAGGGCTTCCCGCCCCCGGCATGGGAGAGCGACGGCGAGGCCACCGCCACCCCGGCAGCCAATCGCCCCGCAGCCAATGGCCCGGCATCGTCGGGTGGCAACGCCCCGTCCGGACCGCACTACGGGCCGACCAACCGGTACGCAGTCCCGCAGTCTCCCGCACCGACGAACGGGCAACCGCACGGACAGCCCCACGGGCAGCCGACCAACGGACAGCCGACCCTCAATCAGCCGCCGAACAGTCAGCCGATGCCGCCGAACAGTCAGGCCACACCGCCGGCCAGGCACCCTCAGCAGCACCCGGCCCCACAATCGGCGCCGCAGCCGGCACCTCAACCAGCCCCACAATCGACTCCACAACCGGCCCCACAACCGGCCCCACAACCGGCCCCGCAGCCTCGGGCGCGCAGGGCCGCGGGTGGGCCGTCGCCGTTCGCCGATCGGGAACCGGCCGACCTGGGCGCGAATGCCTTGCTGGAGACGATCGGGAATCGCGCCGATCGGCGACCGCGTCCGGAGAAGGGATGGCGGCGTTCGCTCTACGACATGACCGGTGGCCGGTGGAATCCGGGACTGAGCAAGGAAGAACGCGAAGAGCAGCGGCTGATGGACCTGATCCGGACACCGCTGCCTCCTGGTGTGATGAACATCATGGTCTGGTCCCAGAAGGGTGGCGTCGGCAAGACGACGCTGTGGACCATCCTCGGCATCGCCAGCGCCTCGGTGCGGACCGACAAGGTGCTCGGTCTGGATGTCAACCCCGACGGCGGCTCAGCCAGTGTGCGGGTGCCCCGGACCACCGACCGCACCATCCTCGACCTCCGTGACGCGCTGCGGCAGCGACCGCTGACTCCGGTCGAATTCGATCAGTACGTCAACCACGCCGCGCACCGCTACGACAGCATCGTGATGCCGCCGGGCAAGAAGCCGGCGCAGCCGCTGTCCAGCGCCGACTACGACATGCTCGTCGACGGGCTTGAGTCGCGGTATCCGTACAAGCTCGTCTTCACCGACTGCGGCACCAATCTCTCCGACCCGGTGATGGACAGCGTCTTCGCCCACGCCCACCAGATGGTCGTGGTCACCACGACGGTCAAGGACGAGGCAACCGTCACGGCCGGTGGCCTGGAGGCGCTCATCCGCGAGGGCCGCGAGGATCTCGTCCGCAATGCGATCACCGTGCTGGTGGAGAAGGCGCCCCGCGATCCCGACGTCGAGGTGCAGCGGGTGATCGACTCCACCGCCTCGACGATCCGTGACTACTTCGCCCAACTGACGAAGACGGTCGTGCCGGTCCCGTACGACTCCCGGATCCGGATCGGTGACGTCTTCGACCCCGCTGCGGTGAGTCAGGAGTCGAAGATCGCCCATCTGCGGTTGGCCGCCAACGTTGTACAGAGCCTCGCCGGGCAGCCGCCGGTCGGCTGACCGGCAGATCCGCAGCTTCCCGGACCGACGACCGCGAGCCGTCGCTCGAGGATGGAGCGCCGATCCCGCCCCTCGGTGAGGAGTCACTGAATCCACGACACGCCGCAAATATTGGGGTCTGAGTGACCCCTCGGCGTCAGAAGGCGGGGCCGTCGTCGGCTTCGTCGGGGTCGGCGGTCTCGGCGGGAGTGTCGGTGCTGTCGGGTTCGGTGTCGGCTGCAGGCGACTCGATACTGATCGCGGTCGAGGTTTGGTCCCAGGCGCGGCGGGTCAGGTCCAATTGAGCGCTGGTCGACAGCACTCGGTCCGGATCGTCGAGCACTCCCAGGGCGTGGAAGGCTGCGGCCGGCGACGCGCCGACGCGAATCGGCTCCCCGGCAGCGGCCCGGTAACCACCGATGCGGGAGGTGATCGACTCGATCGCAGCCCAACTGCCCGCCTCCCCGCCGGGATGCAGGAACGCGGCCAGAAATCCTGCCGTCCGTACCGGGTCGGTGGTGACGATGGTGGCACCCTCGAGTTGCGCGGCCAGCAACGACGCCAGCACCGGTCGGGACAGCCGACGCTTCAGGTCGACCCAGTCGTCGCGGCTGCGGTCGTCGGGGTGATTCAACGTGTTGTGCGACTCGGCTGCGGCCGCGGCGGCGCCGCTGATGGCCTCCACCGTGCCGGACGTCGGACAAGCCATCCGCTCGTAGTAGCGACCGGCGCGCAAGGCGGCAGGGTCGGCCTGCGCCAACGTCTCCGGGCGGTACTGCCAGATCCATTCCTCGTCCGGCTTGCCCTGTCGACGGCGGATGTAGGCGATCTCCCACAACTCGTGGAAGCGCGGGTCGGAGCCGGTCGTGGCGAGTTCGAGGAAGATCAGACCTTGGGCCATGGCGTGTGATGGTACGAGATCGGAGGTGCCGGGCGAGCGACGGCCTACGCGTCGGACGACCGCCGTCCGGGATCGGCTTGGAATGCTTCCCGAGGGTGTTACTGTGCCGCCGGGACGGGCTCGATCCCAGGGCTGACCAGAGGAGCAAAGGAAGCCGCAGTTCGTGGACACGTACTCATACGTCATCACGGTGACCCCCGACGGATCCCTGCTGGTCAACGAGACCCCGGCGGCCCCTGCCGATGGATCGCAGTACAGCAGCGACGCGCTGCTCGCCTGGGCACTGGACCAGGTTCGTCAGCAGTGGGAGGCCGCCGGCCAACAAGCCGGCAGCGCGGCAGTTCTCAACGTCACCATCGATGATCAGCGCGACGGCGGCTACGGCCGGCAGAAGACCCGGCTACGTCCCGGCCAGGCCGCCAGCATCGACGCGCTGCGCTCTCGGACCGGCAAGAACCTCGAACACTGGACACCCCCGACGCCGGCGCCCGTACAGCCGAACGCACCCGTCCAGCCAAATACGGCGGCCGAGCCGAACCCACCCGTCCAGCCGGAGGCACCCCTCCAGCCGGAGGCGGCGACCGAGCCTGTCGCACCAGTCGAGCCGGATGCAGTGACCGAGCCGAACGCACCCGTCCAACCGGACGCAGTGACCGAGCCGGATGCACCCGTCCAGCCGGATGCAGCGACCGAGCCTGCCCCGGCGCTCGACGAAACCGATCAGCCGACCAGTGCCGCAACACCGCCCCGGGACACCCCGACCGGCCCAGTGGCCGCGCCCGATCCCGCCGCTGCGTCCACGCCTCCATCTGTTGCGCCAACCCCGCTACCCGATCCGCCGCCGGTCGAGGATCCGCCAGGTCTGCCGGAGCAGTCCCTGCATGATCAACTCACCACCGCCGAGCCGGCGCAGAGCACAGCACCGCCCAAGAAGCGGACCGGATTCCTGTCCAGGAAGGAATCCAAGCCGAAGGAACGAACCAAGCCGAAGGAACGAACCAAAGCCAAAGAACGATCCAAGCCCAAGGAGCAGAACGAGGACCGGCCACGGAAGGAGGACCGGTCCCGAAGCAAGGAGCGGCCTCAGGGCCAGGACGGGTCAGCGGCGGCTACTACCGGCCTGCTGACACGGTGGATGAAGCCGAAGGCCCGCGAGGAGGAACCGGCGGGCCCCTCTCCCGACACCCCGCCGCACCCAGGCTGGACGAAGTACACGCCGCGAGTGCTGCGTCCGCGGCTGCCCGAGGCCGAGAAGGCCAAGGAGAAGGAACGTCAGTCGTCCTCCAAGACGATCATGACTGTGGTGATCACCTTTGTCCTGGCGTTGATCGTCTTCATTGCCTGGAACCAGATCGGTGGCAGTAATCAATACGTCGCGGTATGCGTCGACCAGCGCACGTCGGCTCGCGTCAACACCGACGAACCGTGTGTGAAGGGACAGGCTGCCTACTTCCGCTGGTGGTGGGTGCCGGATGGCTCGTCGGTGCCGGCGGTCGGCGGTCAAGTCGACCCTCAGCAGGGATCGTTCGTCGAGCCCGATCCGGAAGCGCCACGAACGTACGGCTTCTCCGCCGACGGCGGCGTCTACAGCAGCTCCGGCTGACTCAGGTCGGTCTGATTCAGGTCAGGGTGATCAGGTCAGGCGGACTTGCGTCGGATGGTCGGCTTGGTCTGCTCCTTGGCCGCGTCCAGTTCGGCCTTCTTGGCCGGATGGATGACAATCCGTCGATACGGCGCAATGCTGGGCGGTGCGCCCTTGCCGTACCCGTGCCGGGCGGCTCGCATCCGTAGCCCACTGATGGTGTGGCCACTGGCCTCAGCCATCTCGCGCCACACGACGCCACGCTTGTGCAACCGGATGATCATCCGGGAGAACCGCTCGGAATCCTTGCGGTATTGCGAAGTCAGCGGTCGGGAGCCGGTGTTCTGACGAGCCGTGACCGCCAGCCGGGCGAGCTCGGCGGCCTCATTCTCGGTCAGCGTCGAGCGCTTGATCTTGTTCCGGGGTGTGGGCTCGGAACGCCGCGGCCGCTCGTACTTGGGAAAGGACGGGGCGTCGGAAGGCAACCGGGACGGTGCACGGTCGCGGATGATCTGACGCAGCCGCTCCGGGGTGATGTCGCCGCACGGCTCGGCGAGCGCACGGACTGGCCAGCCGGCTCGACGTCCGGCCAACGCGATGGTGGCCAATCGGTGGCCGGCCTCGTCCCGGCGCCGATTCTTGGTGGCTCGGTCGGAACCGCTCGAGCGGAGATTGACCTGGTGGTAGTCCTCGTAGGCGTGCCGGAGCAGCTCTCGCAACGGCTCGGGAAGCTCGGTTGTACTCCGCTGCTCAGCCATCGCTGCGAACTCCCTCCGCAGGTCCGCTCGCTGGCGGCCCCAGCCTCGATTCTGGCCTCCCACAGTAGCAGAGGGCAGACAGGAGCAAAGGGTCATCCGACGGCGCAACCGCTGCTGATCTCAAAGCCTGCCGGGCAAGGGGAAACAGCGGTCAGAACCGACGGTCGACAGACCTGGTGAAAGAGCTGCCGATCAGGCGCTGCGACGATCCGCCGCCGAGTAGCAGCAGGAGGCCGGGACGCCGGTGAGCAGGAAGTTGGGCTCGTCTCCGACCCGGTACTCCGATCGACCGATGAACCGGAGCCGACCAGTGCTGGTGCGGGTCAGCCGGACACTGACACATCCCTCGTCCTCGTCGACGGCCTCGATCACGCCTTCGAGGCCGTCCAGATAGGTAGGGGTGACATCGTGCAATATGACCGAAGCGCCTGTCGTGGCCCGCCGAGCCCGTGACTCGTGCAGTGCGTCATGCCGACGCTGAAGTGCAGCCAGGACGATATCGAGGGTCTCGTCGTCGATTCCGTCGACCCAGTCGACAACGCCTTCGATGGTGATCGGTTCAGTCATCGTGATGTTTTCCTTCCCAACGCAAGTGACCCACGGCCGAAGTTACCGTCGACCCGATCCCCGATGCATCCGATTCCCCTTCGTCTCATTCCCCAAGCACGAGGGTGCACGGTGCAGGTGTCAGACTGCCGTCGAATCACGCAAGATTCTCATGCCAACGTGAACGTATGCAGAAATTAGGCCCGCCGGAAGCTCAACCAGAGGTGTTTCCACAGATGTCACCTTGCCCGCTCGGGGCGGACTTCTCGCAGGTACCCTGACCCACGATGAACGAGTCGCCACAGGGGCCGGAAGGCGCGGATCCGCCCGACATCAGCCCGCTGAGTTCGGAGTTACTGGCGGCCCTGAAGGCGCACCGTGACGCTCTCAAACGCGACCGCAAGCCGCCGCCACCGTTGAAGTTGGCGCCCGGCGATGCGCTGAAACAGACCCGCGGCCGACAGCCGCGCCGGCCCGGCCCGAGCAAGCCGGATCGCGACCGCTGACCGAACGGTCGGCTAGCCGAACAAGGTGTTGGCCGCTGTGACGACGCGTTGCTGATCAACCAGCTCCAGCTCGTTGTCAGCGGTCAGGAAGTGGCCGATCGCGTCGATCCCCGCCCGCGGGTCCTGCACCGCCGGCATCAGCGGGTCGGGATCCTGGCTGACCTCGCGGCGGTCCGGTGGATAGATCAGCACCCACAAGCCGACCTGAGTCGACTTCCCCATGATCGCCGGCAGTTGCCTGGCCGCGCCCTGATAGTCACCACGGATCACTTCGCTCGGCCAACCGTCGGCGCCGTCGCGGAACAGCGTCGGTCCGGACCAGCGGAAGCGTCCGCCGGCGGCGACCACCGCGCGGACGAAGGCGACCTTGTCCCCGCACACGACGGCGTGACTGAACAATGCGTCCGGCGACGGCGTACGGATGATCCGGACGGCCGGAATGCTGTACAGCGGGTCGCAGTCGCGCTGCAGCAGCTCGCTGCCGACGTCGCCGGACAGCGAACCGAAGATGTTGTTCTCCCGCAGCGCCTTCGCACCGAGCACCGCATTCAGCTGCCGTTGCTCGTCGACCAGTTGCTGCAGCAACAGTCCCAACGCCACCGCCAGCGCGAGGACGTAGAGCAGGCGCACCGAGGACTGCCAGGGCGGCTGCGCCGCAACCTCGCCGGCGATGATCACCACCACGGCAGCGATGCCGGCAGCCTTGGCGGTCAGCGGGACCCGATCGTGCAGCAGATAGCCGACCGCGATGCCGACCACCGGCACGATCACCGCTGCGGCACCGGCCTGATCGGTCGTCAACATCGCGCCAGGTGTCCAGGTCAGCCAGGACCACAGCGCCGCAGCGATCACCAGCGCCAGGCCGGCCGCCGCCACCCAGGCCCAGCGTCGGATCGGGGTCCGGACCTGCACCGCGGTGGCGTCGTCGGAGCCCACCCAGTCGAAATCGCCCGACGTCGCGGCTGATCCGGTCTCCGGAGCGGTGTCAGGGCCCGTCCCCGCTTCGTCCACTTCGACATCGTCGAGCGTCTCCTCCGGTGCGGCCGCGGCCGGCGGCGGTTCCTGCTGCCAGTCGTCCGGAGTGCCCCACTCGTCGGCAAAGTCGGGATCAGGCTCGGTGCGATCACCCCAGGCCGACAACCCGTCCCGCAACTCATCGTCGTATGCCTGTCGCCGGTCCGGCCGTGACAGCACCGCGTAGGCGGCGCTGAGTTCGGCAGCTCGGGCCGCCCCGTCGGGTCCGGCGACGTCGGGATGGGCTTGCCGGATCAGTCGGCGGTATGCGGCTTTGATCTCCTCGGCCGTGCACTCGGCCGCTACGCCGAGAGTCTGATAGTGCGTACGCGGCGGGTCGGCCTGCACGCCTTACACCTGTTCGATCTCGGGATCGGTCAAGGCATAGGTGGCCTGGGAGACCTGCCAGCTGGTCGACCCGTCCGGCAGTTCGGCGTGCACCACCACCGCCGTCTCCTCGGTCATCCGCAACACGTTGACCTCCCGACGCGAGATTGCGCCTGTGTCGCTGTCGCAGTAGGCGATCAGACCGCCGTCGAAAAGCGTCGGCAGCGGAACACGGGCGATCACCGAGGCGCGGACCGCCTTGGGCAGGAACGACAACGCCTCGGCGCCCTCCGGAAACTGCCGACTCACTTGCGCCTGCACACCCTCAGTAGGCGCCTCGGCCGGTTGCACCCCGGCGTCCTCGGTCGCCCGATCCATCGGCACCTGCCCGACCCGCTTCTCCGCTCTGCCGTCGCGGTGGCGATAGGTCACGCGGTGCTCGATCTGCCAGGGACCACTGGGCGCGTAGCGCTTCGCTGCTCGCTCGGTGAGCTCCTGTTCGGCGGTGGTGATCACCACCGCGTCGGGAGTCGCGCGCCAACCGATCCGGCGCAGCACCACCCGGTCGCCTCGCTTGCGCGGCTTGGCCAACTGGCGGACGCCCGAGGCGAGCGACTCACGGGCGAGCTGGGCAACCGCGGCCTCCGATCGCGGCGGCACCCGACGCTCGGCCCGGACCAGTTCGCCGCCGGGCCGGCTGGCACCGTCAGGGCCGGTCAGCTCAGCCCGGGCGAGCGACGAGGAGGTTGCGGCACCGGATCGGAACGCAGTCGGGATGTCGTTGTCATGCAGCAGTGCGGGCCGATCGAAGCTGACCTCGGCCAGGTCGGCGCCGACGCCGACCTCCGGGGTGCCGGACGTGGAGACACCGGCCGAGGTCTTCCTGACCTGGAGTTCGGAGCTGTCGCTCACTGGATCCTTCTTCGACGTACGGTTTCGTCCTGGCGGTTTTGTCCTGGCACTGACCTGCTGCGCCGGACATTAGCAGCGGCCGGTGCAGCCGCCGTCAGCACTGGTCTTTGCGCCTTGCCCTGTTATAGTAACGGCCCTCTGCTCGGACAAGACTTGTACGGCCCGCAGGTCTTGCGGTGAACCCGCACCCCGGGTTCCAGTCGATCCGCGGAAGGAAGCTCGGCACATGTTCGGAGGACGGGACCGTGACGGTTACGACGACTACGAGCTCGAACGCCGGATGGATGACATCGACGACCGACGATCCAGTAGTGGCCCCTTCGACGACCTGATCGTCCTGCTGTTCGGTTTCGTGCTGGGAGTGGGACTGATCGGCGCCGGCCTGGGCTGGCTCGACAGCCGCTTCGGATGGGGCCTGCTGCCCTGGTTCAAGAGCTGGATCGGGAACCTGGTCAGTCCTTGAGCCCAGTGGAGATGATCATGGACTACCGGCCTTGATTCGCACCCGATCAGGTCGGCTTTGCCGATCCCACTGAGTGCTACTGTGACACCGCTCTGCCACCCGGCGACCGCGGACCTGATCACAGCGGAGGAAGCATGAATGGGCCGAACAACCGGCGCCCCGATCCTGGCTCCAGGCGATGGGAGATCACCCTCTTCCTGATCGCGCTCGGGCTCGTGGTGGCGTTGATCCTGCTGTTCAACGTCGCCATCCGACTGGGCCACCGGATCTCCGGCACCACCGACCAAATCCCGGATGCCAACGCCTTCGAGATCATCTTCAGCTGGTTCGGCGGCGGCGTCCCGTGGCCGGCCTCGGGCACGGTCGTCTTCTGGGTCTCCGCCGCGGTGTTGCTGCTGGTGGCTCTCGGCGTCTTCATCGGCATCCGCAGGCTGCGCAAGAACTCCCGGGTGGATCGGGCCGGCAAGTACATGGGCCAAGGCAGAGACGTCGAGTCGATGACGAAGAAGAAGGCCGGTCAGACGGCTTCCCGACTCAAGGTCCAGGGCAGCCCCGGCGTGCTGATCGGCCGTTCGGTGCACGGCGGCCAGCCGCTGTACGGATCCTGGGAGGACATGCACGTCGACATCTGGGGACCCCGGACCGGTAAGACCACCAGCCGAGCGATCCCGGCGATCCTCGACGCTCCCGGCGCCGTCCTGGTCACCTCGAACAAGCGCGACGTCGTCGACGCGACCCGTGACGTACGAGAGAAGAAGGCGCCGGTCTGGGTCTTCGACCCCCAAGGCATCGCCGGCGAGGAACCGACCTGGTGGTGGAATCCACTCAGCTATGTCACCGACGAGGTGAAGGCCGCCCGGATGGCCGAGCACTTCGCCTCGGGCAGCCGCGATCCGGGCGCGCGCACCGACGCCTTCTTCGACCCGGCCGGTCAGGATCTGCTGGCCGGGCTGCTGTTGGCGGCCGCGCTGGAGAAGCGGCCGATCACCGACGTCTACAGCTGGGTGACCCGACCGACAGACGAGACGGCCGTCGACATCCTGCGGGAGAACGGATTCCCGCTGATCGCCGACCAGGTGGCCGGCGTAGTCACCGCACCGGAACGACAGCGCGGCGGCATCTTCGGCACCGCCCAGCAGATGGCCACCTGTCTGACCAACCGGGCCGTGGCCCACTGGATCGCCCCGAACGGACCCGAGGACGACCGGCCGCAGTTCAACCCGGAGGAATTCGTCCGCGGGGCCGGCACGCTCTACTCGCTGTCCAAGGAAGGACGCGGCACGGCCGGTCCGCTGGTCACGGCGTTGACGGTCGCAGTCGTCGAGGCCGCCGAGGAGTACGCGGTCGAGTCGCCGAACGGGCGGCTCCGAGTGCCGATGGTCGGCGTCCTGGACGAGGCGGCCAATGTCTGCCGGTGGAAGGACCTGCCCGACCTCTACAGCCATTACGGTTCCCGTGGGATCGTGCTGATGACCATCCTGCAGTCCTGGTCGCAGGGCGTCGACGTCTGGACCGAGTCCGGGATGAAGAAGCTCTGGAGCGCCTCCAACATCAAGGTGTACGGCGGCGGCGTGTCCGAGGCGCAGTTCCTGGAGGACCTGTCGAAGCTGGTCGGCGACTACGACCGGCGGTCGTCCTCGATGTCGGAGAACCGGGAAGGCAACCGGCACCGTACGGTCTCCAAGCAGCTCTCCCGGGAACGGATCCTCGACGTGTCCGACTTGGCAGCGATGCCGAAGGGGCGTGCGCTGGTGATGGCGTCTGGTTCCCGGCCGACACTGGTGCGCACCCTGCCGTGGATGTCGGGTCGCTACGCAGCAGACGTGAAGGCGTCGATCAAGGCCCACGATCCGCAGTCGAAGCGGACGCTGGAGCAGGCCGAGCCCGCACCCCAGGGATGAGGCAGCAGTCGTGACCGTCGAGTCAGGAGCATCGATGAGCGAACCCAGTGACGCGCTCGAGGAGTCCGAGGAGCTCTACTTCGGCAGCGTCGACGAGTTCTTCAGCGTCTTCCTCCGCCACATGTACAAGCGTCGGATCGACGGCCGGAACCGGGTCTGGGCCGCACGCTGGTGGCAGTACGGCGAGGGCATCGGGCGGCTGGAAGCGCTGTGGCGGTCCTGGGAGTACTTGCGTCAGGACCCGTCCACCGGAATGACCGTGTGGTGGCGCGATCACGCCGACTACCACATGGGCATCCTGCTCGATCCGGACGGCCCGTTCGCCGACACCGCCGACGATCCCGAATGCACCAGTCGGCGCGGGGCGCCGCTGCCCTACGTCGAACCGCCGGAGGGCATGTTCCCCGACGTCCGAGGCTGAGATCCCTCAGTCCGACACTGGGTCCTTCAGGTCGAGATCGCTGCCGGGGCGACCGTTCTCGATGGTGGCGGTGGCGCGGGTCCTGATCGGGGCGCCGGGTCGGGAGACGTAGGGCACCACCCGGTAGTCGTTGACCAGCGCGTCCGGGGTGAGCGTGATGCGGCAGTAGCCCCGCTGGGCGTTGAAGAACTTCAGCCATGGATTGGTCTGCATGTACTGCTCGCCGACCGGCAGCATGTCGGCACCGTCGCCGTTGCTGCTCAACGAGGTGCCGACGATCTCGCTGCCGACCACCGGCGAGTCCGGATCGGTGTAGTCGGTCTTCAGATCCGCGAGGTAGTTGGTGTGCCGGTCACCGGTGGTGACCACGAGGTTCTGTACGCCACGCTGATGCGCCTCGGTCAGCACCAGGTCCCGCTCGGTGACGAAACCACCGTCCCAGGAGCCGAACCAACCCTCGGCGTCCGGATCGGGATTCCTGTCGATCTGCACCATCGGTTGCTGATTGCCGATGATCTGCCAACGTGCCGAGGACTCCGAGAGGCCGTCGATCAACCAGTCCCGCTGCTTGCCGCCGAGCATCGTCGCATCCGGATCGACATGACCCACATGGGACGACCGATACTGCCGAGCGTCCAGCAGGGTGAAGTCGGCCAGGGCACCGTAGCGGATCCGGCGATGGATTCGGATGTTCGGGCCGGCGGGCATCTGGTCGTGCCGCAGCGGCAGATTCTCATACATCGCTTGAAATGCGGCCGCCTTGCGCTGCCGGAAGACCTCCGGATCCTGATCCGGTTCGTCGTCAGGCTTGGAGACGTCGGCTCGCCAGCTGTCCTCGACTTCATGATCATCGAAGGTGGTCATCCAGGCGCAGCTGGCGTGCGCGTTCTGCAGGTGTTGGTCGGACTTGTAGAGCGAATACTGCAACCGATAGCGGGGCAGGTCGAAGCACTCGGTCCGCAGCTGGTCCGGCAGCGGATCACCGTTGTGCAGCTTCGGCTCATCGACGTAGGACTGTTCGTAGATGTAGTCACCGAGATGCAGTACAAGGTCGAAGTCCTCGTCGGCCAGATGCTGCAGTGCGGTGTACTGGCCGCCTTCGTAGCTCTGGCAGGACGCCACGCCGAAGCGGGTCTCGGCGGGCATCCTTCCCGGTGCGGGTGCGGTCCGGGTGCGGCCGACCGGAGAGATCGCGGACCCGACCCGGAAGCGATACCAGTAGTGCCGGCCCGGCTTCAGGCCGTGAATCTCCGGGTGGACGGAGTGACCAAGATCAGGAGAGGCGAACACATTGCCGGATTTGACCACCTGCTTGAATTTCTCGTCGGTCGCGACCTGATACTGCACCCGGAAGCGCTTCTGCGGCATCCCGCCGCGGCCGTCCGCGGCCAGCGGATCGGTGACCAGTCGGGTCCACAGCACGACGCTGGTCGGGGCCGGGTCACCGGAAGCCACACCGAGCGCGAACGGATCACCGGACAGTGCCGGCGCGGCGTAGGCGATAGTGTCCCACTGCCCGGTGCCGAGCATCACGGCCGCACCTCCGGCCGCCGAAAAGCCGAGGAAACGGCGCCGATCGACGGACCGACGACGGCGACTCGATGCAGGCATGGGCACGCTCCCGGCGTGGAGAAGTTGATCGTGGATAGGCTGCCGAGACTGCAGCAGCCGTTCCCATTCCGTCCCACGATCAGGTTGCCTGTCAAGACCTGATCACGCCTAATCCCTATTAGACAGTGGATTTCGACAATCTGAATGCGGATTGACAGCTTCTGTTCATGATCAAGTTCTGTTGACTGCGAATCAGCGCTGCAGTGCCTGCCGATCGTTCGTTCCCTGGCGCTGGGCCTCCTGCTGACGGTGCTGCGACCGCTGCTGCCCACCACGCAGATCGACGGCCTGGGATTGACGAGTCGGAGCTGCCCGGGTGATCACCGTCGCCGGCTTGGCCTGGCTCATGTCGGCCCGGACCCGCGCTGCGACAACCTCATGATCGATCCCGCGCTCATCCAGCTCGGTCTCCATCCGGTCGCGGCGATCTCTTGTGTCGTAACTGGTCTCAGCGACCTGTCGGCGCTGCTCGACCCGGTTGGAGGCATCGGAGCGCTCCAGCTGATCACGTTCCTGGGCAGCGCTGGTGTGCAGCGATTGATCAAGAGCATCGGCTGCGACCGAGACCGCGTTCAGCGACACCGCATCGGCGGAAGTCCCGACCGAGGGGTCGACCTGACTGATCGCCTCGGTGCCGCGCTCGGCCTCGCTCGGGTCACGGCCGTAGGTCTCTGTCATGTTTCCCTCCACGTCAGGGCAGCTGCTCCAGGTCCGCTGTCACCGCCGGCTGGCGTCGCCTCTGGACCCGGATCAGGATGGTGTCATAGATCCCCTGATCGATCACGCCGTCCCGGACGGCTGTGCGCAGATCCTCGGCCACGCCGAGTTCGCGTTGCCGCGCCGGCCGGAAGGTGTCGACAACGAAACGCTCCCGATCCCAGCGGACCAACTCGTCGACCAGTTGCGTCCGCGTCAGCCGCCCGGCGGCGAATCGCTGGGCGATCTCGTAGGGACTGGCACCGGAGAATCCAGGGCGAGGGTCCGGGACCTTCTGCGCCGACTTCAAAGCTGAACTGATGGACGGCTGCGTCAGCCCGAGCGCACGTGCCAGGTCGGACTGCGTCATCGTCTGTGCCAGCCGGCGGAGTCCACGCAGGTAGTCGATCCGGTCGACCAACTGGCGATGCCGTAGCCGCCGGACGATCGCGATTCCGGCGGCTGAGCTGTGACTCGCCTGGTCCCCGGTGGGCATAGGGAACACTTTTGCCCCCCAATGGGTCACGGCGGGCGCGTTTCGCCGAACCCGACTCGGCCTGTATCTCAGGCCGCGGCTCGGCCGGTCCGGTGCTCGATGACTGCGCCGGGCTCGGCCACAACCTCGAGGTAGCGACGGTTGACCTGGAGCTGCACCCGGCGGCTGATCGGGCCACCGAGTCGGGCCAGGAGCGAGTCGCTGCGAGAGAAGGAACGCAACCGCAGCCGTACGTTCTCGCGCTGGTCGATCTCGACCAGGAACTGCTCCTCACCACGCTCCGGATGTCCGAGCAGTGTGCCGTAGGCGTAGCCGCAACGGTTCTCCTCAGCGAGCAGATAGAGCACCCGGCAGCGGGTGCGGATCCGGAGCGGGCCGAGAGAAAGCGTCGCCATCGCCACCGCGCGCGGTTCGACCCGTGGGCGGTCGGTCTGCACCCGCAGCCCCGATCGCGACTGCAGCCGCCAGTTCAGCACCAGCTCAGCCACCTCGTCATAGCGTCGGCGGCCACGGCCCGCCAGCACCGAGAACTGTTCGGTCCGGTAGCCGTCAGGCAGCCGCGGCTGTCGGGTCGCGCCGATCTCGGGATAGCTGTACGGCAGGGCCTGCAGCTGCGCAGCAACCTCCGGATCGAGCAGCTCTCTCGCGTCGTGTCCCATCCCCTCAGTGTGCGCCCGACTAGCCTTCGCTTCCTCCCTCGGCCTCGGCAGCGAGCCAGGCGTCGAAGCTGGTCGGGGTGATCTCGGCGTCGGCGGCCGCCAGCAGGACGTCTCCGGCCATCTCGACACCGAAGATCCCGGAGTGCCAGCTCGGCACCAGGTCGATCGAGCGGCCCCGGACGGCGAGGGTGCGGCGGGCCATGTCGACCAGATCCTGCGGGTCCGGGCCGGCGATGTCGACGTGGCGCCCGCGGGGAGCTCCGGTAGCCACCCGGGCAAGCACCTGGGCAACATCGGCCGGCGCTGTCGGCTGGATCAACAACGGGGGCAGCACAGCTACCCCGTCGGTCTCGGTCCAGCCGGCGATCATCTCGGCGAAGTCGTGGAACTGGGTGGCCGGCACGATGGTGTAAGGAACCTGACCTGCCTCGATCGCAGCCTCCTGGGCCCGCTTGCCGGCGTAGTGAGCGTTTCCCTGCACCCGCTGCACTCCGGCGATGGACAGTGCCACGTGGTGGGCGACGCCTGCCTCCCGCTCTGCGGCCAGCAGGTTGTTCGTCGCGGTGGAGAAGAACGCGACATTTTCCTGCTTGCTGGTGGCAGTGCAGTTGATCACGTCGATGACCGCGTCGACCCCGGCCAGCGCCTCCGGCAGGCCGACCCCGGTGTGCACGTTGACGCCCTGCGCGCGGCTGATCGGCACCACGCGATGCCCGTCCTGTTCCAGAACGGCCGCGGTCAGGGCTCCGATCCGGCCGGTGGCTCCGGCGATCGCGATGCGCATAGCTCCTCCTATTACAGATATGGTGGGTCCACAATAGCGTCGATAGACTGGCGCCATGAAACTGCCGGAGAGCACCGAGTGGGCGCTGCACTGCACGGTCTCAGTCGCGCAGCTCGCCGGCGCCCCCGCGAGCACCGCTCGCCTGGCCACCCACTTCGCCCTCCCGCCGACCTACCTGGCGAAGCAACTCGCGCTGTTGGTGCGGGCCGGCGTACTCACCGGCACCACCGGGCCGAAGGGCGGCTTTCGACTGGCTCGTCCGAGTTCGGAGATCACCGTGTTGGACGTCGTCGAGGCGGTCGACGGCGGCACCGACCCCTATCAGTGCCGGGAGATCCGGCAGCAGGGTCGCGGCGCCCTGGAACCCGAGCAGTGTCGCGAACCATGCATCCTCGCGCAGACCATGCACACGGCGCACGAGGCGTGGCGATCCAGCCTGGCCTCGGTCACCGTCGCCGACCTGATCGCCGCCCTCCCCGCCTGGGCGCCCGATCGGACTCGCCGCCTGCTCGGCTGACCGATCGAGAGTCGCCGGCGTACTCGGCGTGATCGCGCGCTGCCACTTCCCGCACAGGTTTCGTACGTCCGCACAGGTTTCGTACGTCCACACAGGTTTCGTACGTCCGCATAGCTTCGGCACATCCGCACACCGAAAACACGCTTCTTTCGTGCGGATGTGCGAAACGTATGCGGGAAGTTCGCTGAGTGGCGCCCGGCGCACCTTGGCCGACGGCGTCAACTTTTGGTTGACATCTGCGTCTCGTCAACCTAAGGTTGACGCATGACGAACTCCAAACCCACCACCCGTTGGCAGACCGGGTACGCGTTGATGATGATCCCGCCGCTGATCGGGTTGGTCTTGATCATCGGTGACCCGCCGACCTGGCTCGAGATTGTCGGTGTGGTGGCCATCGTCGCGTTGGTGTTCGAGGGGTCGCGCCGGCTACGGAACGCCCACGGCGGCTGGCGGCCCTCGAAGACTCTGCCGAAGGACGGGGCCGATGAGGACCGATGAGCCGCAGCATCCGGAGGCGAGGGAAGCACTGGTCCGCGCCATGTCCGAACTGGACCTGCTGACCGAGCCGAACACGGTCGATGATCATCTTGAGCTGATCCGCTCGGCCGCGGCACTGGAGGCTGAAGCGCACACCATCCTGAAGCACTCGGTCGGCGCCGCGCGGTCGGCCGGCGCCACCTGGACCGCGGTCGGCCGGACCCTCGGCATCAGCAAGCAGGCGGCGCAGAAGCGCTTCGCCACCGAAGATGTGCCGGACGCTGACGGCCTCGGTGCCGACGAGCGCATCATCGGCCCGGTGACCGCCTTCGACGAGATGGCCGAACTGGGGCTTGCCGGGCAGTACGGCTGGCACAGCGTCGCCTTCGGGCCGTACTACCACCGGGTCGTCCACTCCGACACCCAATGGGAACACGTCCGGGTGCTGATGACACCGACCAAGACCCGCAAGCTGGAGGCCGATGGTTGGCAGCTGATCGGGAGCTGGTTCCCCTACGCCTATCTCAAGCGGGATCTGAAGTCCCCGGCGCGGATCGAGGCCGACTGATCGACCTGCTCACCGCAGGGGCGAGGAGTCAATTACCCCGCGACACACCGCGAATATTGGGGTCCGAGTGACTCCTCGGCATGGTCGGAGTCAGTCTCGGGCCAGCGCGGCGGCAGCTTCCGTCTCCAGGTCGAGGTAGCTCTCCTGACCGATATCCACAGCTACGCCGAGGATGGTACCGCCACTGAACGTGAACGGCGCCCGATAGCTGCGGCTGACCGAATCCGCGCTGTCGAAGCCCACACACAGGCCGTCCCCGCAGAGGGTGAACTTGCCGACCTGAGCTCGCATCGGCCCCTCGGCGGCCACCTGATCATCCACATAGAGCTTCGTGCTACCCACCGACTCCTTGTGCGGGCCGGCCTGTTCGCGGGTGAATTCCATCCCCAACGCATGCTTGCCGGGACTGAGCGGATCGGAGACGAACTCCTGCTCCGGTGGGATACCGAGGAAGTTGTAGACGTAGTGCAACCTGTTGTCCTTGATGAACAGCGCATGCCCACCGAATCGAGAACCGTGCGCGAACAGCACACCCTCGGCGTCCTCGGCAAGATCGACATCAGCGATGATCTTGAACGATCGTCCTCGGACGTTGACGGCGACACCTTCTGGTACGGCCGAACTCCCCGGATAGTAGAGGTAGCGGGTCCGCGCCGGTTCGGCGCTCGGCCGGTCGATCGTCAGCTGCTCCATCGCGGTACGGTCGTCGATCGGGAGCCCGTTGTTGATCTTGGCCTCCTCGAACCAGGCGTCGACCAACTCCTTGACCTTCTCCGGATGCTGGTCAGCGAGATCCTTCGACTCCGACCGATCCTCGTCGACGTGATAGAGCTCCCACTTGTCATCCTCGAAGTGACCCTTGCCGGTGATCGGAGCGTGGGTCGCGGCAACCTTCCAGCCGTCCTGCCACAATCCGCGGGTACCGAGCATGTTGTAGTACTGCCTCTTCTTCTCGGTGGGCGCGTCGGCAGAGTCGAAGCTGTACCGCATCGACACGCCGGCCAGCGGCGCCTGTTCCACGCCCCGATAGACGTCTGGCATCTCGGCACCGGCCAGGTCGAGGATGGTCGGCACGATGTCGGTCGCGTGGTGATATTGGTGCCTGACCTCGCCCTTGGCAGCGATGCCGGC
>NHCFJ02800__coassemble_1699_pt1 | contig 17804 bp, 9 predicted proteins | sample NHCFJ02800__metabat2_high_PE_002 | metagenome-assembled genome bin NHCFJ02800
GGCTGCAGGGTTCGGTAGAGCACCGCACCGGCCATCATGTCCAGCAGCACGTCGAGATCCACGTCGGCGTCGATCAGGCCCTGCTGCTGGGCTCGTCGGAGCAAGGTCGCCGATGCTTCCCGACGTGGCGCGAGGTAGCGCTCCCAGTAGGCGGCGAAGACATCCGGGCTGCTGACGGCCGAGCCGAGCACCTGGGAGAGCATCGCCCGGTAGGTCGGCAGAGCGGCTGCCTCGGCCGCTTCCGGCAGCATCGCTTCCAGGATCTCCCGCGGATTGCCGTCGGCGAGCTCCTCCTCGGTCGGCCACGGTCCTTGGTCGATGACCTGTTGCTCGATGGCGGCGGCGAGCAGCTCTTCCTTCGACGACCAGCGACGGTAGACGGTCAGTTTGCCGACGCCGGCGCGGCGGGCGATCTCCTCGATACTGGTTCCGGCGACGCCGTGATCGCGGAAGACCTCATAGCCTGCCCGCAGGATGGCCTCGTCGGTCTCCGGCTTGCGTGGCCGACCACGACCGCGAACTGCGCCATTGTCGCGCCGCGGCCCCGGCTGCGAGGGGGTCATCGCCGTCCGACCGATCCGACCTGCAGCGCCGATGCCAGCCACCGATCGAGGTCGTCGGCGTTCGCTCCGCGCCAGGCCAGGTGGCCGTCCGGACGGATCAGCATCGTCGATTGTGCGGTGTCGATCGGGTACAGCCGATGCAGTCTGGCCCCGAGCTGCTTCTCGGCGACGTTGATCATGGACTCATTGTGCCCCGCGAGCAGCAGCACCCAATGATCGCCGAGCTGCTCGTACAGCCGTACCTGATCTTGATCGGCGTTACGACAGGTTTGATCGGGCACGCGATCGCCGGGCCGCGGTTTGCTGCCGAGAATTGTTCCGTCGGCCAACGGGCCGCGCCGATAGCTCACCCACAGCTGTGACGTGGTGTAGGTCACCCACCGTTGGATCCAGTCGACGTTCAACACCTTGACCACCACCTTGTCCCGGAGGAACCGGGCGATCGGGTGTTCGGCGATGTCGATCTTGGTCACCGTCGACGTGCCGCGCAGGACGTCCTCGGCGAGCGGTCGTCGTTCGGCCTGATAGCTGTCCAGCAGTTCTGGTTCGGCATCACCGCGGACGACCATGCCGAGCTTCCAGCCCAGGTTCTCCGCGTCGCCGATCCCGGTCAGCATCCCTTGTCCACCGAACGGCGCGTGGGCGTGAGCGCTGTCGCCGGCGAGGAACACGCGGCCGTCGCGATAACGATCAGCCAGCCGGCGACGGATGATGAACTCCGACAGCCAGGTGGTGTCCAGGATCCTGATTCGGTCGTCGCCGGTCCGCTCCGGGAGGATGGTGAGGATGCGCTCCAGCAACTCGGCCTCGGTGAGCCGAGCGGACGAGCCGGTGTCCGGATCGTAGGCGATCAGACGCCACTGTTGATCATGGTCCGGGTGAGGCATCGGCATCGCGCCGAGCATGCCCTCCGGATGCAGCCAACCCGAGGTGCCGGATCGGTCCAGATCCCAATCCAGTCGGAGATCGGCGAGCAGGAACCGCTCCGACAACGTGACTCCGGGCGCGGTGATGCCGGTCAGTTTCCGGGTGCTGCTGGAGGTCCCGTCGGCACCGACCAGCCAGCTGCTGCGGATCGTCTCGCCGGTGCTGAGTTCGGCAACGACGGCATCGGCGTCCTGGGACAGACCGGTCAGCTCGGTGCCCCACTCGATCCTGCCGCCGAGTGCAGCGAACCGCTCGCGCAGATTGGCTTCGACCGCGGCCTGGGAGATCACCATCGGCGGCGCGGCGGTTCGCTGCCCCGGGTCGCCGAATCTGAGCTTCATCACCGGTCGATCGCCGAGGTAGCTGGTGATCTGCATGGATCGCTTGGATCGCTCGGGCAGATCGCCGAGCGCGCCGAGGCGGTCCAACACTTCCGATCCACGGGCATGGACGAAGTTGGCGCGGGAGGTGACGGCCGGGCCGGCCGCCTTGTCGATCACCCGTACCCGGACGTCGAATCCGCGCAGGGAGCACGCCAGCGTCAGCCCGGTCGGGCCGGCGCCGATCACGATCACATCAGTCGTCACGCTTTCAGAATAACGGTACGGTATCGGAAACAAAATAGCTTGAGTACGATCTTCGGGTGCTTCACTTCAGCGAGTACGACACCCGGGTGGCGGCCTACGCCGTGATCGTGCGTGACGGCCGGATCCTGCTGACCTGGTTCAACGGTTCGACTCCGGGCTGGTCGCTACCCGGTGGCGGTGTGGAGTTCGACGAGTCGATCGAGGAGGGCATCGTCCGGGAGGCGAAGGAGGAGAGCGGTTACGACATCGAGCTCGGGGTGCCGCTGACGACGTCCTCCTTCACCGACACCGATCCGGGCCGGGAGCGACCGTACAAGTCGGTCCGGATCCTGTATTCGGCAGAGATCATCGGCGGCACCCTGGGCACGCTCGAGGTCGGCGGCACCACCGACCGCGCGGAATGGATCGGCGTCGACGACCTCGACGGTCAGCCGCGGGCCGACATCGTCGATCTTGCGCTGACCCAGGTCATGGACGGAGCGGTCACCGCCTCGACGGGAACGGGCTTCGGTCGCCAGGAGTAACGATCATGGCCGGGTGGTTCTGACGTCTGTTCGCGGTGTCGGTGCCTCGGTTGTCGGCGTCCGGTGTTGGAATGGGCCCATGAGTGCAGCCGAGGTCGATCGACACCGTACGGGCTCGGCGGGATACGGACTGATCCGACGCGTCTCGGCGCCGGCGACGTTGACACTCGACCCCTTCCAGCAACAGATCGTCGACCATCCCGGTGGGGCATTGCTGGTGATCGCCGGTCCGGGCACCGGCAAGACGACGACACTGGTGGAGACCGCGGCTGATCGGATCGGCCATCGCTATCCCGGCGCCGGGCGGGTCCTGGTGCTGACCTTCTCACGTCGCGCGGCAGCCGATCTGCGGGTCAGGATCGCAGCTCGGCTCGGTCGATCGATGGTCAGTCCGCGGGTGCTGACCTTTCACTCCTTCTGCTACGCGCTCATCCGCCGATTCGCCGACCAGGACGGGCTCGACCCGGGCACCGAACGGACGGCGCCGCGCCTGCTGACCGGCCCGGAGCAGGAGTTCCGGGTCCGGGAGGTGCTGGAGGGCAGCCGATCCTCGGGCAAGGTGGCCTGGCCGGATTCGGTCGAGCGCGCGTTCGGCACTCGCGGCTTTGCCTCGGAGGTGCGGGCGGTGCTGGCCAAGGCACGACAGCTGGGGATGGATCCGGAGGACGTCGTCGAGGCAGGGCAGGCCGCCGGACGTCCGGAGTGGACCAGCATCGGGGAGTTCTTCGACGAGTATCTCGACGTGCTGGACGCTGAGAATGTGATGGACTACGCCGAGTTGGTGCACCGGTGCCGGATCCTGCTCGCCAACCCTGCGGTGCTCGGCACGCTGCGGGAGGAAATCTCCTGCGTGCTCGTCGACGAGTACCAGGACACCGATCCGGCGCAGGGCCGGCTGCTGCACGCGCTGGCCGGTGACGGGCGCGAGGTGATCGTCTTCGGTGACCCTGATCAGTCCGTCTTCGGCTTTCGCGGAGCCGAGGCGCGCGGCATCCTCGACTTCCCGGATCGCTTTGCGAGCAACGGAAAACCGGCCCTGGTGCTCTCGCTGCCGATCAACCACCGCAGCGGCGTCGCGCTGCAGGCGGCGGGCCGTGGTGTTGCCGACCGGCTCGGCATTCAGCGTGCCCTGCCGGAGACGGTGTTGCAGCAGTTCCGACGGCCGGAGTCGGCGCCCGAGCTTCCGCGTGGATCGATCGAGGCCTACACCTGTGTCACGGCCGGCGCCGAGGCTGATCACATCGCCGACCTGTTGCGGCGGGCCCATCTGCACGACGGTCTGGATTGGTCCGAGATGGCAGTCCTGGTCCGACACGGTCGACAGCGGATTCCCGGTCTGACCCGGGCGTTGACCGCCGCCGGTGTCCCGGTCGAGGTGGCCGGGGACGAGATCCCACTGGCTGCCGAACTGGCCACTCGGCCGTTGCTGCTCGGCCTCCGGGTGGCGGCCGGCGTCGACCCGATCCGTCCGGAGGAGGCGCAACTGTTGCTCGGGTCCCCGTTGTGCGGTCAGGACAGTATGGCGATCCGACGACTCGGGCGGATGCTGCGCCAGGCCGAACGCGCCGATCTCGGCGGCACCGGGCTGCCACGCCGCTCACCGGAACTGGTCGCCGAAGCGATCGCCGATCCGAGCTCGCTGGACGATCTGGCCGAGACCGCCGAGGTGACGGCTGCCCGCCGACTGGCCGAGTTGATCCGACATGTCCGCAGCGTGATCACCGACGGCGCCACCGCCGAGGAAGCGCTGTGGGAGCTCTGGACCGGGACGGACTGGCCGGAGCACCTGCGTGCCCAGGCTCGGTCCGGCGGCGACACCGGCCACCGAGCCCACCGCGATCTCGATGCAGTGGTGGCATTGTTCGAGGTCGCCGGCAGGTCGGAAGAGCTGTCCGGTCTGCGTGGAGTGACCGGATTCCTGGCCGAGGTGGAGTCTCAGCAGATCCCGGCCGACACCCGGAGCGAGGCAGCGGTCCGTGGTGCCGCCGTCCGAGTACTGACCGCACATCGGGCCAAAGGTCTGCAGTGGCCGCTGGTCGTGGTGGCGTCGGTCCAGGAAGGAAGCTGGCCGGACATCCGCCGTCGTGGCTCGCTGCTGGAGGCCGATCGACTGAGTCGGCACGGGTTGGCTGATTCGGAGCCGCCGGCCAGCAGGATCGCCGCCGAACGACGACTCTTCTATGTCGCCTGTAGCCGGGCATCCCGGCGCTTGGTGGTGACCGCGGTCGAAGGCACCGACGGCGAAAATGATCAACCATCACGGTTCATTTCCGAACTGGGCGTCGGGGTCCGGCGGCTGGCCGGGCGACCCACCCGGCCTCTGTCGCTGCCGGCGCTGATCGGTGATCTGCGGCAGGTCAGTGTGGACCCGCAGGCCCCGCCGCGGATGCGCAACGCCGCCGCCGTCCGGTTGGCTCGGCTGGCCGACGCCGAAGATGATCATGGTCGGCCGCTGGCAGCGGCAGCTCGGCCGAGTCACTGGTGGGGCATGCGGACCTTGACCGAGGCTCCGGATGCCGTGCAGCGCAGAGATGCTCCGGTCCAGATGTCGGGCAGTCAGCTTGCCTCGGTGCTGGAGTGTCCGCGGCATTGGTTCCTGGCCCGCAAAGCCCGGGCCGAGTCCGTACGCGGCACAGCTGCCAGCTTCGGTTCGGTGGTGCACGTACTGGCGGAGTACGGAGCGCAGCAGGACCTGGATGCCGACACCGTTGCTGATCATCTCGACTCGGTCTGGGATCAGCTCGATTTCGATGCCAACTGGTTGTCTGCCACCGAACGGATCGAAGCCGAATCGGCGCTGGAGCGCTTTGCCGTGTGGCAATCGTCCCGTCCCGACCGAGAACTGCTGGGCACCGAAGTGCCCTTCACGACCATGATCAACATCGGTTCGGAGAAGATCAAGATCACCGGCACGGCTGACCGGGTCGAGCGGGACGGGCTCGGTCGGATCCGGATCGTCGACTTCAAGACCGGACGTCGACCACCGCGTGCAGCCGACATCGCGGTCCAAGATCAGCTAGGGGTCTACCAGCTGGCGGTCGCTGAAGGCGCTCTGTCCGACGTCACCGGTCCGGGAGCCGAACCGGGTGGAGCAGAGCTGGTCTACCTGCGACTCCCGGAGGGCAAAGGCCCCTTGCCCCGGGTTTTCGAGCAGGCGTCGCTGGCCGACGTGCCGTTCCCGGTCGAGAGCGAAGGAGCGAACAGCTACCCGACCTGGGTGCACGAACGGCTCGCCCAAGCCGCGGAGATCATTCGTACCGAGCGGTTCGATGCGCAGGTCGGGCCGACCTGTCGTTACTGTCCCTTCCGCGGCAGTTGTCCGGCACAGTCCGAGGGAAGCCAGGTGGTCCGGTGAGCGCGCTGCCACAGGCGTCCGGGCCGCGTCGATTGGAGACCACCGACGATCTGATCGACGCACTCGGGATCGAGTTCTCGCTGCAGCAGTTGACGGCCATCACGGCTCCGCTGGAACCGGGCGTGATCATTGCCGGCGCCGGTTCGGGGAAGACCACGGTGATGGCAGCCCGAGTGGTCTGGCTGGTCGGCACCGGTGCGGTCCGTCCGGAGCAGGTGCTGGGATTGACCTTCACTCGGAAGGCGGCAGCCGAGCTGTCCCAACGGGTACGGGACGCGCTGCTGCGGGCCGGGGTGATCGACGAGCAGGGTGTCGACGAGGCCGGCGAACAGTTGATCATGACCTACGACGCGTTCGCGGCCCGACTGGTCGCCGAGCAGGGTCTCCGTCTCGGAGTGGAGTCGGAAAGCACCATGATCAGCGGGGCGGCCCGGTTCCGGTTGGCCTCGCGCGTGGTCGAGTCTGCTGCGGGTCCCTTCCAGCAGATCTCCCGGTTGCGTCCGCAGACGGTGACCGAACGGGTGCTCAGTCTTGATTCGGACCTGCAGCAGCATCTGGTGCCGAGCTCGGCGCTGGACCGACATGCGCGCCGTTGGCGGCTGGCCTTCGAAGCCGCCCCGAGCAACAACCGCGGAAACACCTACGCCGACGTCAAGAAGGCGATCGCCGCGCTGGAGGAGCGGCTCGAGTTGGCCAGCCTCACCGACGAGTATCAAGCGTTGAAGCAACACCTGGGCGTGGTCGAGTTCGCCGACCAGATGGCGGTCGCCGCCCGGCTCGCGACCGAGGTCCCCGAGGTGGCCCGGAGTCTGCGGGACGAGTTCGCCGTGGTGTTGCTGGATGAGTATCAGGACACCTCGGCGGCGCAGGCGATCATGCTCCGCGGTCTCTTCTCCGGGGACGAGCCGAGCGCCGGCCGCGGCCATCCGGTGACGGCGGTTGGTGACCCCTTTCAGGCGATCTACGGCTGGCGCGGTGCTGCGGCCAGCAACATCCTGCAGTTCAGCGAGGACTTCCCGCGCGCCGACGGGCGGCCGAGTCGACGGTTCGCCCTGACCGTGAATCGACGCAGCGGTCAGACCATCCTCGATGTCGCAAATGTCTTGTCCGAGCCACTGCGCGCCGACGGGTTGCCGTCCGTGCCAAGTCGGGACAGCAGCGGCGACGCCGACGACCCGATGGGACTGCTGTACGCACCACCGAGCTCCGGCCCTGCCGAGGTCCGGGCGGCGACGTTCCAGACCTGGGGCGAGGAGGTGGACTGGATCGCCGACCAGGTGGTCGCCGCACGGCAGAGCCAAACGGTCGACCGCTGGTCCGAGATTGCCGTGCTGACCCGTCGCAATGCCGACATCGGCCCGATCTACGCCAGTCTGACCGCGCGGGACGTACCGACCGAGATCGTCGGCCTGGGTGGCCTCCTGAGCCTGCCCGAGGTGATGGACGTGGTCTCCACCCTGAGGCTGGTCGACGACGTGACCGCCAATCCGGACCTGATCCGATTGCTCAGCGGTCCGCGTTGGCACGTCGGTCCGCGGGATCTGGCCCTGCTCGGCCGGCGTGCCCGCGAGTTGGCCGAGGCACCTGATTCTCGGGTCGGCGACGAGACTCCCGACGAACCTGGCCCGCTCGGCGAGCCTGATGTCGGTGGAGTGGGCGACGTGCTGGAAGCCCTCGAGGGCGCGGTCGCCGAGGTCGACCCGACCGAGGTGATCAGTCTGCTGGACGCTGTTGAGGATCCCGGTGATGCGTTCGCTGAGGAGACGCGGCGTCGATTCGAGCAGATCGCGGGGGAGCTGTCCTATCTGCGCCGACACAGCGACGAGCCGCTGCTGGACCTGTGTCGCCGGGTGGTGCAGGTGCTCGGGCTCGACGTCGAGTTGTTGTCGACGCCGGACTTCGGCCGCACCCAGCGCCGGGACCAACTCGGAGCCTTCCTGGACGCTGTCGCCGACTACGCCGATGTCGACGGTCGGGCGTCGCTGTCGGGACTGTTGAGCTACCTGCGTGCCGAATCCGAGCACGGCAGCGGACTGGAGCAGGCCGTACCGACCGATCGGGAGTCGGTGAAACTGCTCACCATGCACCGGGCCAAAGGGCTGGAATGGGATGTGGTTCTGCTGCCGGCACTGATGAAGGGCACCTTCCCCAGTGACCGGGTGACCGACAATTGGGTGACCAGTGCGGCCGCGCTGCCGGCTGATCTGCGCGGCGACGCCGCCTCGATCCCGCAACTGTCCGAAGCCGCTGCACCGGCGATCACGGCGTACAAGCAACAGTTGAAGGATCAGCAGATCCTGGCCGAGGACCGGCTGGCCTACGTCGCTGCCACCAGAGCGCGGCGAGTGCTGATCGGGGCCGGGCACAACTGGCGACCGGAGATGGTCAGGCCGCGGGTGCCATCGCGCTACCTCCAGGTGATCATCGCCGAGGCGGTACGTCAGGACAGGTTGCTGCACGAGGCCCCACCGGCCGGCGAGGTCAATCCGCACGACAGCGAGGCGCCCCCGGTGGCGTGGCCACAGCCCCTTGATCCGGAGGCCCTGGACCGACGCCGACACGCCGCCGAGATGATCCGGACTGCCGCCCGGCGCAAGCAGCAGACCGGCACCTATGAGCCTGCGCCCGGGACCGAGGATCCGCTGCTGCTGGACGATGAGGAGACGGTTGCGGCCTGGGACGCCGACATCGAGCGGCTGCTGTCGGAGAGCTTGACCGCTCGGCGCGGGGCCGGTCCGGTGCTACTGCCGGAGTCGTTGTCGGCGACCGAGGTGATGCGATTGTCTGCCGACGGAGAGCGCTTCGCCGCCGACCTGGCGCGGCCGATGCCGCACCGTCCATCGCGCAAACAGCGGTTCGGCACTCGCTTCCACCAATGGATCGAGCGCCGGCTGCGTCCGCTGATGATCGACGGCGGATCGGACCAGCCGCAGCTGGTCGACCCCGACGAACTGGCGGACCGCGCTGACCTGGAGATCGAGGGCGAAGCTGAGTTCCGCGAATTGTGCGAGCGATTCGCCCAGGGGCGGTTCGGCAACGCTCGACCGGTGGCGTTGGAGGAGCCGTTCACCTGGGTGGTCGCCGATCGGGTGATTCGTGGCCGGATCGATGCCGTCTTCGCCGGCGGTGCGGTGGCCGGTGAGGACGACGTACGGTTCCGGATCGTCGATTGGAAGACCTCCCGCGGCGAATCGGCCGATCCGTTGCAGTTGGCGATCTATCGGCAGGCCTGGGCGGAGTTGTCCGGCTGCGACCCGAGCGAGGTGGACGCGATCTTCTACTCGGTCCCCGACGACCGGATCGTCCGACCGGACCGGCTGGCGGATCGAGCCGAGCTGGAGCGGATCCTCGCGGCCGTGCCGACCGACCCAGACCACTCCTGATCCCGATCCACACACCCTGGCTCGGGTGCTCGCGGGCTGGACCGGTAGGGTCGTTTACCTAAAATTCACTTTCACCGGTTAAGGCCCCGACGGGGGGACCGGTCGAGCCGATGACGGGAATGATAGATGCCGGGGTTGTGGACACAGCTGTGCTACATCTTGTTGGGGTTGGGGTTGAGCGCCGTCGTCGGCGCCGAACGGGAGATCCGGCACAAGGCCGCCGGTCTGCGTACGCACGCACTGGTGGGCACCGGGGCGGCCCTGTTCATGGTGGTGTCGAAGTACGGCTTCACCGACCTGATCGGCGTTCCGCAGGTGGGTCTGGATCCGTCCCGGATCGCGGCCCAGATCGTTTCCGGGATCGGCTTCATCGGTGGCGGACTGATCTTCGTCCGGCGGGATGCGGTGCGCGGACTGACCACCGCGGCCGGGATCTGGTTGGCCGCGGCCATCGGGACCGCGGCCGGTGCCGGAATGCTGGTCGTCGCCTGTGGCACCACCGTGGCCTACCTGATCGTGACGGTGGCCTTCCCGCCGCTGGCTGCCCGGATGCCACGGACCAAGTCGACGACGGCGATCCTGCGGGTTCGCTATGCCGACGGGCAAGGGTTGCTGCGCGACATCGTCCGACGCTGCACCAGTGACGGATTTCAGATCGCCGACCTGAGCGTCGTCCGGCACTCGGGGTCGTACGAGCCGAGCTTTGGTGATTCGCCGCCGGTCGAGGTGGTGCTCGAGGTCACCGGCAAGGAGACGATCGACAGTCTGGTGCCGCGGTTGGGTGAACTGCCCGGCGTTGCCAGCGTGGGCTTGGCCGACGGTCAGGATTGACCCGGGCCACCGGCACGCCGCCGGTGGCGGGTGGGCAGCGGCCGACTAGCCTGGGCCCGTGACTGACGCAGCCAGGGCCACGATCGCAGATTGGGACCGACCGAGCCGTCTCCGGCGGGTGGATGAGCAGCGTACGGACAACGACTACGTGCCCAAGCTGTGGGCGTCCGAGGACGCCCGGATGTTGATCATGGATGATCGTGGTCGGATGCCGATCAGCCGGTCGGCGCCGACGATCCAGCTGGCACCGGTGCAGGGCGAATACGACAGCGAGCGTCACTTCCTGCTCGGATATGTCGACGATGCGCCGCGCTTCGTCACTGTCGCCGAGTTGCCGACGTCGGCCCGGACCGCCGACCTGCGCGAGATCGGGCCCGAGCTTCTTGATCATGACCGCGATCTGGCGATGGCAGCCAACGCCTTGATCAACTGGCATCGGGCCGAGCCGTACTGTTCCCGGTGCGGTACGGCGACCGTCGTCCGCAAAGCTGGTTACATGCGGCTGTGCCCGCAATGTGGCAAGGAGATCTTTCCTCGCACCGATCCGGCGGTCATCGTGGCCATCGTCGACGACGACGACCGACTGTTGTTGGGTCGGCAGGCGACCTGGGGTGAGCGGGTATCGGTGTTCGCCGGCTTCGTCGAGGCGGGTGAGTCGCTGGAGCAGGCGGTGCATCGGGAGATGACCGAGGAGGTCGGCGTGCGATTGCGCAGCGTCGAGTATTTCGGCAGCCAACCGTGGCCCTTCCCGCGGTCGCTGATGATCGGGTTCGTTGCGCGGGCGGACAGCACGAACGTCACCATCGGCGACGAGATCGCCTACGCCGACTGGTTCACCCGGGATCGCCTTGATCAGCAGGAAGCCGACGGCACGATCGCACTACCCACGCCGATGTCGATCGGCAACCGACTGGTGACTGCCTGGCGAGCCGGGCAGATCTGACCGACGCCCGACGGACCGTCCGCGGAGCCATTGAGCGCACGACACCCGGGCTAATCCGAGGTCTGCGCGACCACTCGGCGGGATTGGTGGCGCCAGGAGAGGGCAGCGACAACGCCGATCACGGCGAAGGCGGCCGCCAGCAGATAGCCGGCATAACTGGTGTCCAGGGACGCGATCGCTGCCAACGGCGGCAGGTCGACACCGACCACATCCTGCAGCAGTGTGGCGATGGCGAGCACACCGACGATCAACGCCGAGCAGATGCTGATGCCGGTGATCAGCAGATTGAAGTTGATCTTGCGCACCGGATCCGTGGCTGCAGACTCGTACAGCTTCAGCATCATCAAACCGTTCGACGTGTCGCCCAGCGTCATGGCGGCAGCGAACAGGAACGGCAGCGCCAGGGTCTCCAGCGGCGCTCCGCCGGCCAGACCGGCCGCACCGGTCAGCATCAACAGACCGATCTGGCTGGAGGTGTCGAAACCGAGGGAGAACAGGAAGCCGATGCCGTAGATGTGGCGTGGGTGCCGTACGCGTCGCAACGGGGCGGTCATCAGCCGGGCCGCAGGTCCCCGCGGAGTCAGGGCACTTGCCGGAACCTCCGTCGACGGATCACGGCGTAACTGGCGCCGGAGCCGGGCGGCGGTCAGAAAAGCGGCCAGATTCGAGACAGCCACCAGCAACAGATACGCACCGGACACCGACAGACCGATGATCCCGAGCACCTGCGCCACGCCGGAGCCTTGATCGAAAGCCCGTTGCAATGCGCCGATCCCGATCACCAGCCCGATCCCGGTGAGGATGACCACGGTGGAGTGTCCCGCCGAGAAGGCCAGGCCGACCGAGGCCGGCCGTCGTCCCTCGGCGATGAACTTCCGGGTGGAGTTGTCGATCATCGCGATGTGGTCGAAGTCGAAGGAATGCACCAAGCCGCGGGCGTAGGCGAGCACGGCGAGCGGGACTGTCACAGCGGCTGTGTTGCCGGGCAGCCAAGCGGTTGCCAGCAGCCCCAGCCCGACCAAGTGCAGCGCTGCGATGGTGAGGAACGATGCGGTCACCCGGGTACGGAACGGGCGCGCTTCGCGCCCGGCGACGGTGAGCAACGACCGTAAACCGGTTGGATCGGCGACCGCACTGCGGGCCGGCGGACCCTCACCGCTCAGATCGGTCATTCCTGATCACCGTTCATGGCGATCATTCAATCGCATCACCGAGCAGCCGCCAACCAGCGGTGAGGGGTCACTCAGTGCACGACACTCCGCAAATTCCGGGGTTGTAGTGACTCCTCGGCGGGTGGGGTGAGCGTTGGGGGTACGGACGGTGACCTCACCGATGCGTTCGCGACGCCTTAACCGGCAGGGTGGTCGCCGATGACGACTGCAATGAGAGCGCGACACACCGCGCGAGTACTGGCGCTGATGGCGCTGACGATTCTGATCACCGGCCTTCCGGCGCAGCGCGCGGCAGCAGACGAGCCGCTCGACACCGAGGCGATCGACCGGTTCGTCGACAGCTACGCTCAGCGGCACGGTCTGCCGGGCATCAGCATCGCCGTGACCAAGGACGGCGAACCGGTGCACGAGTATGCGACCGGTGGAGACGGGACACCGCTGACCGCCAGGTCACCGATGGCCATCGCATCGGCGACCAAGATGATCACGGCCTTCGCGGTGCTGCAGCAGGTCGACGCCGGCAAGATCGGCTTGGATGATCGGGTCGCCGATCATTTGCCCGCCTTCAAGGTCGGTGATCCACGCGGCGACGCGATCACGGTCCGCCAGCTGCTCAGCCACACCTCCGGGCTGCCCAACCCGGTGGTGGTAGCACCGGCCGATTCACCGCAGGAATACCTCCAGCAGCTGGGCAGCTGGCAATTGTCGAGCGATCCCGGAACCGCGCATTTGTACAGCAACGCCAATTACCACCTTGCTGCTCGCCTGGTCGAGGTGCTGACCGACCAGTCCTTCGCCGCCTACCTCGAGGACCAGGTGTTCACTCCGCTGGGAATGCACGACACCAGGTACGTCAACTCCGTCGCGGGCGAACCGGGCGCGGATGCCGGGCACATCACTGCCTACGGCACGGCCTTCGGGCTGCAGGAGATGACTCAGCTCAACGGCGGCGCCGGAGGTGTGATCAGTTCCGCACACGACCTGGCGCGCTGGCTGGCCATGCAGCAACGCGGTGGGGTCACCGCCGACGGCACTCGGATGCTGTCCGAAGACTTGGTCGAGGAGTCACACCGTCCACAGCCGGGGTCGCCGTCCGGTGGGCTCGGTTGGGAGCACACCCAGACCGCCGATCCGGCCCGGGTCGGACACGACGGAACGCTGACCAGCTACAGCTCCCGGGTCGATCTGGTGCCCAGCAGCGGCTACGGCGTCGTCGTCCTGCTGGACAGTTTCACCACGACCTGGTCGCACCCGTTCTCCATCAGCACCGGGATCATCGACATCAGCGAAGGCGACGCCGCCGAGGTGGGTGCACCGGTGCCGACCATCGTCGACGCGGTGCTCGGGTTGATCACGATCGGCGTGCTCGCACTCGTCGTCCGCGGCCTGCTGCGATCCGACCGCTGGGTGCAGCGGAGGCGGGAGTGGCCGGCCTGGCGCTTCGGCTTAAGGTTGTTGCCACAGTTGATCATGCCGGTCGTCGCGGTCGGGGCGTTCGTTGTCCTTCCGCTGCTGCAGAACAACACTGCGACCGCGGCCGACGTGCTGGGGATTTGGCCGGCAGCGACCATCCTTCTGCTGGTGTCCGGAGTGTCCGGTCTGGCGCTCAGCACGGTCCGGGTGGTCCGCCGGACGTCGCGGCCAGACAATGACCCGTTATTCAGCGAGCGCTGACGTGCCCGCGCTCGACGCGCCCGCCTCGAAGCTCTTCGTCGACGAACCCCGTCACGCACTCGCCTGCAGCCAGATTCCTGCGCGTCGACGGTCCGACGTCGGTCGAGGGGTCATTGAACCCACGACACGCCGCAAAATCCGGGGTCTTAGTGACCCCTCGGCGTTGGGGGTGAGGGTTAGGGATGGGCCGGCGGCACGGCGAAGGATCAGAGGCGGGTTCTCAGGCCGCTGGCGCGGTTGGCGGGGCGGAGGGTCGCTCGGCGGATCGCTTCCTCGGTGCCGACGACGAGGACCTGCTCGGTGGCGCGGGTGACGGCGGTGTAGAGCAGCTCCCGGGTGAGCAGCGGTGAATCGGGCGGCGGGACGATGAAGGAGACCGCACGGAACTGACTTCCCTGCGCACGGTGCACGGTCATCGCGTGCACCGACTGCACCGAGTCCAGCCGGACCGGTGCGATCATGGTCGGCTCGCCGCCGCGGGCGAAGGCGGCTCGGATCCCGTCCTCGGTCTGGACGACGACGCCGGTGTCGCCGTTGTAGAGCGACATCTCGTAGTCGTTGGCGGTGATCAACAACGGTCGTCCCGGATACCATTCGCCGGCTGCGCCGTACTCGTCGATCGCGTCGCCGAGCCAGTGCAGCATTTCCCGGCTCCAGTGGGTGACTCCGTACGGTCCGCGACGGTGCGCACACAGCAATCGATGGCGTTCCAGCCCGGCCAGCGCGCCGGCGACGTCGCCGGCCTCGGCGGCGGTCTTGATCATCCGGCCGGCCTCGATCACCTCGGCCCGCAATCGCTCCAGCGCCGCCGCACCGATGGTGCTGTCGATCGACTCGGCACCGGCCTCGGTCGGCTCGACGAAGATCAGCGAAGCATCGCCGGAACGCAGGATCTCCATCACCCGGTCGGGATTGCTGGCGCGGACGGCGCGGGCGAGTTCGTCAATGGCCCCGCCGAAGCGCCAGGTGTGCTGAAGCTGGACGACACCGTACTGATGGATCTTCTCCGCCGGCACCGGCTCGGACAGTGCCTGACCAAGATCATCGGCGATCGTAGGGACCGACGTGGTCGGGGCGCCGACGATGTCTGCCAGCACGGCGCCGGCCTCCACCGACGACAGCTGATCGGGGTCGCCGACCAGGATCAGGCGGGCGTTCGGCCGGACCGCATCCAGCAGTCGCGCCATCAGCGTCAGCGACACCATCGACATCTCGTCCACCACGATCACGTCATAGGGGAGGCGATTGGTGGCGTCGTGTCGGAAGCGGTTCCGGCTGCCGGGTGTCCAGCCGAGCAACCGATGCAGGGTCGAAGCCGACAGTTCGCCGACCCGGTCACGGTCGTCGGGATCCAGCCGACCGGCCGCCTCCCGGACGGCCTCCTCCAAACGTGCCGCCGCCTTCCCGGTCGGCGCGGCCAGCGCCACCCGCAACGGGGCATTGTCCTGCTGCTGATCCTGCAGCAGGGCCAGCAGTCTGGCCACCGTGGTGGTCTTGCCGGTGCCCGGCCCGCCGGCCAACACGCTCACCCAACTCAGCGCGCTGACGGCCGCCGCCCGCCGTTGCAGGTCCGGCTCATCGGGGGCCAGCCCGGCCGAGTCGAAGATGCGGTCGAGCCCGTCACGCAATCGATCCAGGTCGACCCGCGGCGGCGTGGCCGCGGCACGTTGCTGCAACTCGCGTCGGACCGTCTCCTCCTGCCGCCAGTACCGCTCCAGATAGAGCAGTCCGCCCGCCATCCGCAGTGGCCGGCCGTCCGGTTCGGTTTCGGTAGCCGTCAGCGGGCTGTCGGCGCAGTCGGCGATCCATTGCTGCGGGTCGGGCCAGGCCAAGGTGGAGACGTCGAGCTGCGCTTCACCGTCGTCGGTGGTGGTGTCGGCGAACACGGCTTCGGCGACGGTCCGCAGATCGATGCACACCGAGCCGGCGCGCAACGCCCGCACCGCGAGTGCCACCGCCAGTTGCACCGACTCCCGTGATTCGTGCCCGATCCGCCCGATCGCCTGGGCAGCGTGCACGTCGGCCACCCCGAGCACCCCGGCCCGATTGAAGTCACCCAGCACCCCGCCGGTGCCGACGGCCAGTTGGGCGTCGCCGGGGTCGATCGGCTGCACCGACGACTCGACAGTCATCGCCGGCTCCCGTCATCCGGACCATGATCGAGGAGATCGGACAGCGCGACGATCAACGACGCCGGGGGTCGCCAGGAGAAGACGCCGCACGGCACGTCGTCCTCACGCGGGGTGTCCGCACCCGCCATCCCACGGAGGAAGAGATACAGCACACCACCGAGCTGATCTTCGGCCCGGTATCCGGGCTGGCGCCACCGCAGGTAGCGGTGCAGGGCGACCGCGTACAGCAGCGCCTGCAACGGATAGTGGGCATGACTCATCGCGACCGGCAGCAGCGACGGCCGGTAGGCCGACACACGCAGCGGGCGCTGATCGAGATCGCCCAACCAGTTGGTCTTGTAGTCGACCACCAGATAGCGCGGACTCGACCGATCACCCACTCGCAGCACCGCATCGATACTGCCGTTGAGGTAGCCGCGCAGCGGCTGATCGGCCAGCAGCGGCTGGGCCAGCAGGTCGGGGTAGTCGATCAACGGATCGTCGGGCGGAAGTTGACTGCGCAGCAACGGAGCAAGATCACCGAGACGGACCTGAGACAAAGGACGATTGCCGCCGGCGAGCGGCAGTTCGAAGGTGAGTTCGGCCAACCGGTCCGTGGACGCGATGTCGCACAGCCGGAGATCGTCGGCCAGCGGTCCCAAGGGTGTCTGCATCGGCGGCAGGATGCCGGCGGCCAGTTCCTCGGCGGTCATCGGCTGCGCGGGCAGCCGGGACAGTTCCTCGGCGGCCTGCGTCTGCAACGCGGCAGCCAGGTCGTCGGCCCGCGGGTCGACCTGCTCCAGAATCTCGTGTACGACGGTGCCGAAGGCTGCCCCCATCGGCAACTCGGCCATCGGGGAGATCGGGTCGTCGCCATGCTCGGCGCCGCCGCCGAGCTCGGCCAGCGACTCCGCAACCGGCGATTCGTCGTCCTCCTTGACCACTTCGGCCTCGCTGCTGACTCCGGCCGCGGCCACCTCGCTGCCGTGAGCGGCCGCGGTCAGCGAGGAGTAGGAGGTCCGGCGCCAGTCGAGATCGACCTCCCGGTCGAAGTGGCGTCGGTTCAACACCGCCGGCAATTCCTGCTCCGGAAGCCAGTCGGCGATCCGACGGTCCTCGATCGGCTCGATCGAGAACGCACCGCCGGTCGCCCCGACGGACAGCTCCGGCAGCAGACCAGGGTCGGCACCAACCTCGTAGCGATCGGCAGGTTCGGACGATCCGGAGCTGCGGGACCGGAACAGGAAACGCTGCAGGGCCGAACTGGGCGTGTTCACCGACGGCATCCACCAGGTCACCACCTGCAGTTGGGCGCGGGTGAAGGCGACGTAGGCCAACCGCAGGTCGTCGCCGCCGTCCTCCTGCTGGGCCTGGGCGAGCCGCTCCCGGCGTCCCGGACCGCCGGCTCCGCCGACGTCGAGCACCAAACCGCCGGCCGTGCCGGCCGATCCGGTGCGCGGCGAGACGTGCGGCTCGTGCAGCCGGAGCAGCTTGCCGTTGTCCCGGCCGGGCTGGTAGCGATCCCACAGATCCGGCAGATAGACGATCGGGAACTCCAGTCCCTTGCTGCGATGCACAGTGAGGATCTGCACCGATTCGGTGTCGGTCTCCAGCCGGCGGCTGCGATCGTCGAGGACGGTGTTCTGGGCCTCGTCGATCCGTTGTCGCAGCCAGTCGATCAGCGCACCGATGCCGAGCTGGCTGGACACCGCGGCCGCGTGCAAACTCTGTCCG
>NHCFJ02800__coassemble_1702_pt1 | contig 17685 bp, 18 predicted proteins | sample NHCFJ02800__metabat2_high_PE_002 | metagenome-assembled genome bin NHCFJ02800
GGTCGGAGCAGGACACCGGCGAATCGGTCACGGTGCTGGAGGTCCGCGCTGCCCACCGCGGGTTGTTGGTGGCCGGCCTGACTGTGGTGGGGCTCGGCGTCGGACTGGCGGCTCCGGCCGTGGTCGGTTGGGCTCAGGGGGTCGACTGGCTGCCGTTCCAGGGCCCGATGCAGTTGCTGCAGAAGCTCGCGTCGACGGTGGGTAGTTGGTTGCTGGCGGTGATCGGCACGGTAGCCGGGGCTGTGATCGGGCTCGGCCTCACCGACGAACTGACCAAGTTGCGGGTCACCGATCGCGATGTCACCTTCGTCAAGGGCCGGAAGAAGGATCGGTTCTCCCGTGCTCAGGTGACGGCGGCGGTGATCGACGACGGGCATCTGGTGCTGCGCGACGAGCGGGACGCCGACCTGATTCGTCGAGACCTGGACGTCGGTACGGAACAGGTCCGCGCTGCCCTTCGCAAGCACAACTGGCCCTTGGAGGGCTGACCCGGGTGCAGGATGGAGGCATGGAGTGGGGGTTTCGGCGCGCGGATCAGCTGTGTCCGGGTGTCGTCGCGTCGGCGGTCGGCTATGCCACAGCCGACATCGAGCAGTCGATCCACCGCGGGCTGCCGTCGCCGTACCTGACCTTCATCGTCACTCTGGATCAGCCGGTCGTCGGCGCGTTCACCCGGGCTGCGGCTCTCGGCCCGGACGCGATCAGCACCACCGTCACCGCCGCCGGACTGCACACCGAGCCTGCCTACATCCGCCAGCCTCCGGTCCAGACCGGCATCCAGCTGGCGCTGTATCCGCCGGCCGCGCGAGTGGTGCTCGGTGTGCCGGCGGGCGAGCTGTCCGGGCTGATGGTCGACGCCGGCGCCGTGGTTGGTAAGGAGATCGGTGAGGTCCGGGAGAAGATGATCGAGGCTGACGGTTGGTCGACCCGGTTCGCACTTCTGCAGGAGCACCTGCGGTGCCGTACCGAGCTGTCGCCCCGATCGCAGCTGCGGCCCGAGGTCGCGGAGGCCTGGCGGTGGTTGGTCCGCCACCGAGGCGCCGGATCAGTGGCCGGTCTCGCTGGCCACGTCCAGCTCAGCCAACGGCAGCTGCACACCCTCTTCCACCGCGAGTTCGGGCTCGGGCCGAAGGCCTTCAACCGGTTGCTGCGCTTCCAGCACTCGGTCCGGATGATCACCGAACGCGTCGCCGTCACTCGCGAACTTGATCTTGCTGCGATCGCCGCCGACTGCGGATTCGCCGATCAGTCCCACCTGAACCGGGAGTTCCGTGCGCTGGTCGGCACCAGCCCGACCGATTGGGTGCGGGAGGAAGTCGGCAACATCCGCTCCGGCGGACACCGCAACGGCGATTCTGACTGAACCGCCGAAACGTCCAAGCCGTACGGCGATCGCCGACGGCAGCATCGAGGACATGAACAGCACCACCGACTCCAACACCACGACCACCGACAAACTGCCCGCTCCGACTGTCTGGCCGACGCTGCAGGCACGCGATGCACGGTCGCTGATCGACTTCCTGACCGAGGTCTTCGGTTTCCGGGCCACCGCGGTCTATGCCGACGGCGATCAGGTCGCGCACGCCCAGCTGGACTGGCCCGAGGGCGGAGGCGTGATGCTCGGCAGCTACCAGCCCGACATGAAATGGCGTCGTGAACCCGGCACGGCCGGCACCTATGTCGTCACCGAAGAGGTGGACGCCCTCCACGAGCGAGCGCGCTCCGCCGGCGTAGAAATCGTCGTCGAACTGCAGAACACCGACTACGGCAACCGTGAGTTCAGTTGTGCCGATCCGGAAGGCAACCTGTGGAGCTTCGGCATCTACCGCGGTGAACCTGCCGGCTGACGCAGGTAGCGTGAGACGGGTGAGCGAGAGTGCAACCTCCCAACCCTTCCAGTCCGAGCTGTGGCAGCCGGTCGACGGCTTCGACTTCACCGACATCACCTACCACCGAGCGCGGTCCGCACCCGTGGTGCGGATCGCCTTCGATCGTCCGGAGGTGCGCAACGCGTTCCGGCCGCACACGGTGGACGAGCTCTACACCGCTCTTGATCATGCCCGTACCAGTGCCGATGTCGGAGCGGTGCTGCTGACCGGCAATGGGCCGTCACCCAAGGACGGCGGCTGGGCCTTCTGCAGTGGCGGTGACCAACGGATCCGCGGTCGAGCCGGGTATCAGTATTCCGGCAGCGAGGCAGAAGTTGATCAATCCGCTGAGCAGGATCCACGAGCGCAGCGGGCACAGCTCGGTCGGCTGCACATCCTCGAGGTGCAGCGCTTGATCAGATTCATGCCCAAGGTCGTGATCGCGCTGGTGGGTGGCTGGGCGGCCGGCGGCGGGCACAGCCTGCACGTGGTCTGCGATCTGACCCTCGCGAGCAGGGAACACGCCCGGTTCAAGCAGACCGATGCCGACGTCGGTTCCTTCGACGCCGGCTACGGATCGGCCTACCTGGCGCGGCAGGTCGGCCAGAAATTCGCCCGGGAGATCTTCTTCCTCGGCCGCAGCTACGACGCCGAGGACGGGATGCGGATGGGCATGGTCAACGAGGTGGTGCCGCATGCCGAGTTGGAGACCACCGGCCTGGAGTGGGGCAAGATCATCTGCGGCAAGAGCCCGACCGCCCAGCGGATGCTGAAATTCGCCTTCAACGCCGTCGACGACGGTCTGGTCGGCCAGCAGGTGTTTGCCGGTGAGACCACCCGATTGGCCTATATGACCGACGAGGCGGTCGAGGGCCGCAACGCCTTCCTGCAGAAGCGGGACCCCGATTGGTCCGAGTTCCCCTACTACTTCTAGTCGACCTACTTCTAATCGACGACGCCGTAGAGGCGGTCGCCGGCATCGCCGAGGCCGGGCACGATGTAGCCCTTCTCGTTCAGCCGCTCGTCGACGGCAGCGACCACCACGGTGCACGGGACGCCAAGATTGGCGAGCAGTTGGTCGATCAACTGCAATCCCTCCGGGGCGGCGAGCAGGCAGATGGCGGTGATGTGATCGGCGCCGCGATCAACCAGGAACCGTACGGTGGCCGCCAGCGTTCCCCCGGTGGCCAGCATCGGATCCAGGACGAAGCACTGCCGTCCGGACAGATCCTCCGGCAGTCGCTCGGCATAGGTGACCGGCTGCAGAGTCTCCTCGTTGCGCACCATCCCGACGAAGCCGACTTCAGCTGTCGGCATCATGCGGGTCATCCCGTCCAGCATCCCCAGCCCGGCACGCAGGATCGGCACCACCAGCGGTCGGGGTTGAGACAGCTTGACCCCTTCGAATGTCGAGACCGGGGTCTGCACCGTGGACGGCTCGACCCGGACCTCGCGGGTGGCTTCGTAGGCCAGCAGGGTGACCAGTTCCTCGGTCAGCCGTCGGAAGGTCGGCGAATCGGTGTTCACGTCCCGCAGGACGGTCAGCTTGTGGGCGACCAGCGGGTGGTCGAGGGTGCGGAGCTTCACATCGTGCACGGTACCGACTCCGACGCAGAATAGTTATGGCCGACCAGCGTTGTTCTGTCACGATAGGGGTTCGGCTCGGGTGAGCCGGTGGTACGGGCAGTGAAGGAGTGATCGTGGCCGACTTCGACAACGATGATTACTCAGTTGATCTCGATGACGAGGATCCGCGCGACTCGGCGTCCAGCCGTGACCTGGCCGAGGCCGACGACGATGACGACGAGCTGGACGACGACGAGCTCGATGATCTTGACGACGCCGAGCCCGACGACATCGACTTCATCGTTGCTGCCTACCGCGAGGACGGACAGGGCATGGTCAACGCACTGTCCGAGGAACTGGCAAACGATCTTGAGGAGCTGATCGTCCAGTTGCGCCGATTGCCCGGTGACGGCGGGGCGATCGGGCTGCTCAGTCTGGTCGGCGAGATCGCCGTGATCGTCCGGGTTCGCGGCCGGCACATCCAGGTGCTGCTGTCCGACAGTGACGCTGCCTACGACTGGCCGATCGCCCGGGACATCGTCGACTATCTCGGTGAGGACATCCCGGATGAGGACGACGACGAATCCGAGGTGGTCGGTGATCTCGGCATTCTGCAGGACTTCGGGGTCTCCGAGCTCGACCTGACCGCGATGTGCGAGGACATCGACCTGCCCAGTGATCAACTCCTCACCGATGTCGCGGACAAGATCAAGATCGGGCCGCAGTTCCGTAAGGTCGTCGACTCCGCCTTCGGCTGAGATGGTTGCCCCGGCTGGGATCGACTGGCGTCGACCGATGGCGGTGGCGCTGGAGCAAGCCCGCGCGGCCGCCGACCACGACGACGTTCCGATCGGAGCGGTGGTTCTCGACCCGGACGGCGCCCCGGTGGCAGCTGCCGGCAACGAACGGGAGCTGACCGGCGATCCGACGGCACATGCCGAGGTGCTGGCGATCCGTAGAGCGGCCGAGCGGCGGGGCAGCTGGCGACTAGATGATCACACCCTGGTGGTCACCCTGGAGCCGTGCACGATGTGCGCCGGAGCGCTGGTGCTGGCCCGGATTCCTCGGCTGGTGTTCGGGGCCTACGACCCGAAGGCCGGCGCCGTTGCATCGCTGTGGGATGTGGTCCGCGATCCTCGGCTGAACCACCGGGTGGAGGTCGTCGGCGGGATCGCGGCCGAGGAATGCGGTGAGCTGCTGCGCGACTTCTTCGCCACTCACCGCGAGTGACGGGTCCAGTGATCAATTTCGTCCCGCCGACCGGGGATTGGTACTGTCTGCGGCGGTGGCGTGTCTGAGCGGCCTAAAGAGCTCGCCTCGAAAGCGAGTGAGGGTTCACCCCCTCCGCGGGTTCAAATCCCGCCGCCACCGCGTGCCGATGCCGACCGCATCGACGAACAGCCGGATCCCGGGCTCTGGGATCCGGCTGTTCGCGTTCTGACAGGATTGGCCCGGCGATGGCCGCCGTTCGTCAGCGCTCTCACTCATCACCGTCGATTGGACCTCCATGACCGAGCCCGTGCCCGCCCCGATCGAGTTCCTGCAAACGGCGGTGGAGTCCTTGGCGCCGCTGCAGCGCCCGGACGGAGGCTTGGACGACCCGGTGTTCCGGCAACAGACCCAGTACGGCACCGCGTTCTTCGGCTGGTGCTGTGCGGTGCTGGCCGACCAGGCTGATCCGGTGTGGCGCGGTCGTGCCCGGGCAGCTCTGACCGCTGCTCTGGAACACACCTCGCGGCCGGATCTTCCGGCGCACGCCTCCGGCTTCGATCGGGTCACTCTCGGGGTGACCAGTCGAGGCAACCACCGCGACTTCACCTGGCCGCCGATCCTGCGCACCTTCGCCGCCCTCGGGTCCGACGCCGACCAAGCCGCGGTGATCGCCGGCGTCGACCCGGAACGCAGCTTCAACACTCGTCCACCGTCGAACTGGTCGGCGGTCTGGATGAGCGGCGAGTGGTTGCGGATGCAGGCCGGGCTGGCGTCGACCACCGTCGACACCTTCGACGACTGGCTGGACGTCTTCTTCGAGCAGTCCATCGACATCGACTCCGGGCTCTACGCCGAGCGCGGGCTGCCCAATGCCTACGACCTGTTCACCCGGGTGCACCTGGCCGATCTGCTCGCGGCCGGCTACGACGGTCGCAACCGCGAGCGGCTGCAGCGCTTCCTGACTGCAGGGCTGCGGCGCAGCCTGGCGCTGCAACTGTCCGACGGCTCGGTCGCCTCCGGCTTCCGCAGCACGGCACAGACCTGGGTGCTCGGAGCGCAGATCAGCTACTTCACCACCGCCCGTGAGATCGGACTCGGTGACGCCGACGATCAGCAGCAGGCGCTGGTTGCAGCCTGGCGCGCCTACGACTCGATCCAGCGCTGGCAGCGTCCGGACGCCGAGTTCTCGCCGGTGCAGAACCTGCATCGACCCGAACTTCGGATCGGCTACGAGGGCTACACCTCTGACGGTCACTACTCGCCGCTGGCCCTGGCCTTCGTCGCGACGGCAGTCAGCCGTGGCTTCGGCCAGCAGACCTGCGACCGGGACACGATTGCCGTCCGGCCGAGCAGCAGCTGGGCCGAGGCGGAGCCGAGCTGGCGGGCGGTGGCCCATCGCGGCCGGATCTCGGCCGCGGTGCAGGCAGCGGCCGACCAGGTCTACGACGGTTGTGGTGTGGTCGACCTGACCTTCGGCATCGGTCGCCGGCTGCATCTGACGACCTCGGCCCGGCATCTGAGCGGAGGTCCCTGGCTGAACCCCGGTCTGGCGGTCTCGGACGGACTGTTCTCCGCCGCCGATCCGATCAGCGGCCATCGGCAGACTCCGACCGGTGAGATCCGGCAACTGCCGGACGGCCTCGAATACGCAACCACGATCGTGGCCGAGGAGAACACGTCCCTGTCCGGGATCGGATATCGGCTGTCGCTGACATTGGCCGACGACGCCGTGACCGTGCGGGAGCAGATCGACGGTGAGGATCGCGAGCTGTCCCTGCTGGTGCCCTACCTGCTCGACGACGGAGGGCAGCCGCACACGGAGCTGAGCTGGCTGCCTGGTGGAGCTCGGCTGGTGCTCGGGGACGAGGAGTTGATCATCACCGTCGACGGTGAGCTGAGCCGGCAGAGCGTGGTGCCCGACGGCTACCAGAATCGGCGCGGCCGGTGCGGACTGATCCGGCTCGACCTCGCCCGTCCGGGCACGGCGATCAGCTGGTCGGTCCAGAGCCTCACCGCCAGCTGAGTCGACGCTGGCCGAGTACGGTGGCGGCATGGGTCTGCTGAAGAAGCTGTTCGGTCGCGACGAGTCCGGTCCCGACACACCGATCACAGTCGATGTCGATGCACGCCGTGATCAGTTGGCCGAACTGGAGAGCGCCATCGATGCACTGGTGCAACAGATGCGCTCGCGCAGCGACCTGATGGAGAACCCCGGCTGGCGAGCCAAGATCACCGAATTCGATCTGGTCGCCAGTGAGGCGATGCAACTGCGCAAGGCGACACCGACCCGGGAGTCACTGCTCGACCTGGCCTTCGAGGTCCGGCCGGCGGTCAACGCCAAGACCGCCGACGGCCTGGACGAGGTGATTGCGTTGCAGGGTCGTGCGCTGGCCGCAGCCAATGCGTTGATCGAGATCCTGCCCCAGGAGCGTTGAAGCCGATGTCGACGATCGATCTCGATCCGCTGCCACCCGCCGGAACGGATCCGATCCGTCGGGCCCGAGCCTGGCTCTGCGACCTCGAGGTCGAACAGCAGCGTACGGACGCGGTGCAGGCCTTTCTCAAGCAGGAAACGATCTTCGTCGAGGTCGAGACCGTATCCGGACTGCGCGGGATCGGTTACAGCTACACCATCGGGACCGGAGGTGGCGCGGTCCTCGACCTGCTCCGGACCACCCTGCTGGAGGCGGTGATCGGCGCCGACGTTCATCGGCCCGAACAGGTCTGGCAGGCCGCCTTCACCAGCACCCGCGCGACCACCACCGGCGCGATCACCTCACTCGCCCTGGCCGCCCTGGACACCGCCGTCTGGGACGCTCGCTGTGTCGCCTACGACCAACCGTTGTGGCGCCTCGCCGGCGGCTGTCGGGACTCGGTGCCGGTCTACGACACCGAGGGCGGCTGGCTGCACCTGACCACCGACGAACTGGTGCAGCAGGCGGTCCGCAGTCAGCAGGCGGGACTACCCGGCGTCAAGATCAAAGTCGGCAAACCCCGTGCCGCCGAGGATGCCGAGCGGTTGGCGGCGGTCCGCGAAGCCGTCGGTGCCGGCTTCGACATCATGGTTGATGCCAATCAATCGATGACCGCCGCAGAGGCCGTCCGCCGCAGCCGCGACCTGGCGGAGCTGGGCATCTTCTGGTTCGAGGAACCCCTTCCGGCCGACGACATCTCCGGGCACGAACTTCTGGCGCGCTCGACCACCGTGCCGATCGCGGTGGGGGAGAGCATGTACGCGATCTCCCAGTTCAAGGAGTATCTGCATCGGCAGGCGGCCGGCATCGTCCAGGTCGACGTGGCCCGGATCGGCGGGATCACCCCCTGGCTCAAGGTTGCGCATCTGGCCGAGGCCTACAACGTCGCCGTGGCCCCGCACTTCCTGATGGAGCTGCACCTGTCCCTGCTCTGCGCCATTCCGAACGGCCTCTACCTGGAACACATCCCACAACTGCGAGCGATCACCACCAACGAGGTGCAGATCGTCGACGGACGCGCACAGGCGCCGACCACCCCCGGGCTCGGGATCAGCTGGGACCGGGACGCGATCCGAGACCGGACGGTCGGCTGAGCAGCGGCCTGGCCACCTCGGTGGTGATCACCAGCCGCCGCCACCGCCGCCGCCGACACCACCGCCGCCGCTGAAGCCGGAGCCGCCGCCGGAGCTGGACGAGGCTGAGGTCATCGCGGAGGTGGCTGCAGCATCCAAACCGTTGATCGCGTCGGCGAACGAACCCGCCCCGGCTCCGGCGTACCAGACCGGATGGGCGCCGACATACCAGGTCGGTTCGGGCAGCTCGACCCCGCGCTCCGCGAGGTCGGAAAAGATCTTGGTCCATCGTTCGGCGACGCCCCAGATCATCGCGTACGGCAGGTAGCGAGAGAAGATGTCCTCGCCTTCTTCGAACTTGATCTGGTCCGCCTCCGCTGTTTCCAGATACTCTCGGAATCCCAACGCCTGCTGATGGATCGCGGTGCCGACAGCCGTTCGACCCGGCGCCCAGATGGCTGCGACCATGATCACGACACCGAGCAGGCCGAGGGCGAGGCCGATCAGCCCCAAACCGAGGGGGTAACCGAGCGCAAACAGCGCGACGACGCCGGCCAGCAGGGTGACGACGCCGGCCAACACCCACCGGGTGCGGACGGTGCTCGGATTGCCGCGGAACCAGCCGAGCTCATCGGTCACCTCCCGGTAGAGCGCCTTCTGACACGACGTCGAGGCGCCGACGACCACACCCGGCGAATCGAGATCCACCCTCGCACCGTCCTCGAACAGCTTGTCCAGCAGGCCGGCCTCGTAGGGCCGCAGGTCGGTGCGCGGCCGCAGCGTGGCCACCAGTCGCCACGACCGATCCTTGTCCTTCTTCCTCTTTTTCTCCGACGTGTGCTCCTCGACCGTGAGGTAACCGCGGGTGGCGAGATCGATCACGGTCGCCGTGACATCCTTCTGATCGGCGGTCGCGTCTGCCAGCACGCCGACCTGGCCCGGCAGCGCCCCCTTCGGCGGCTGGAACTGGACGGCGACCGGTACCTTCTGGGCTCGCTGCTGCGGTGCTCCTTCGGCACCACCGGCGGGGATCGTCCCGGGCGTCACGTCGGCGAACTGTTGATCACCACCGTGCCTGCGCAACCGGGTGATCGCCAGCCCGCCTCCCAGCAGCAGGACGGCCGCGCTGACGATGCCGGACACCGGCGTCAACGCCAGCACCCGCCCGGCGGTGTACCGCTCGGTCAGGATCGGCTGCACTCCGGGGAAGCTGCCGGCCGGCATCCCGGCCACCACCTGTAGGCCTTCCCCCGGCTCCAACTCCTGACCCGGAGTGAACGTGGCCGTGGTCTGCTCGGCGGTCGGCTGCTGGCCGCAGGGCGTGCTGAAGTCCGAGCCGGTGAAGCAGGCCGTCCGCTCGATCTCGGCCGGTGTGTTCACAGTGACCGTGACATCGTTGAGCGGGATCTCCCACTGATTCCCCACCGCGTTCCAGCTGAGCTCGTCGAGCCCGCTGCCGGGCGCTTCCGGATTGACCACGCCGGCCATCGTGTACGTGACCTGGTAGGTGTGCGTCCCTTCCACCTCGACGTCCTCGTCGCCGACCCTGATCAACACCGCGCCGCCTTCGCGTTCGGTCTGCACGTCGGCGGGAGCGGACTCGCTGCTGGCGCTGATGTCGGAGACCGGCAGAGAACGCCAGTGGTCACGGTCGCCCTCGATCGCCATCCGTTCCGGCACGGTCACGTATGGGCCGTGGCCGGAATCGTCACCGAAGTCGAAGTCGAAGTCGAGCGTGACGTCCAAGGAACCGTCCTGTTTCAGATCGGCGGTCACGTCGTAACGGGTGATCGAATCGTCATCCTCGTCCGCGTGGGCCGGCGCGAGCTGGAGCAGGACCAGGATCAGCCCGGCGAAGATCATGATCATCGAACGGGTCAGCATCCGGAGCATCCAGCGGCCCTCCAGGTTCGTGGGGTCGGACACTCATCCTACGGATCGGGAGTGTCCGCCGTGCTGTCGGATTCCTGCAAGACAGCCGTCCCCGCCTGCTGACAGTCTGGTGACCATGACCGATTCACAGCAGCTGACCGACACACCGGCGATGGCCGAGCAGTTGATCATCGACGCCGGCCACCTCTCCGGCGTCGTCGCCGCCGGTGGTGACTGGACCGCCGACAGCCCGTGCGAGGGGTGGACCGCAGCCGATGTCGTCGACCATCTGATCGAGACCCAACGTGATTTCCTCGGCCAACACGGGGTCGACCTCGGCGACGAGCCGGACGGCTCGGCCGCCGACCGCTGGGCCGAGCACTGGTCCCGACTCGAGCCACGGCTGACCCCGGAGCTGATGGTGACCGAGTTCAGCGGAGCGCTCGGCACCACCACCGTCGGTGCCGCTCTGTCCACCTTCTACGGTCTGGACCTGTTGGTGCACCGCTGGGATCTTGGTCAAGCGCTCGGACAACAGGTCGACTTCACCGACGACGAACTGTCCCGGATCGAGACGATCCTGGACCAGCTCGGGGACAACCTCTACACCTACGGCGCGAGCAAACCACCGTTGCCGGTGCCGACCGGGGCGTCGCGGCAGGTAGCAGTGCTCGCCCGATTGGGGCGTCGGGCCTAGCCAGGTTCGGAGCCGGCCGGCCCGATACAGTCGAGGGCGTGAGCCATCTCGACGCTGTCCGCGACCATTTGATCGAGCTCGACGTGCGGGACAAGAACTGGAGTGCTGCCCTCGCGGCCGCGTCCACCGGCCGAACGGCGGTGGACGTCGAGCTGTCGGCGGTGTCGACGCCGGTGTTCACCCTCGACCTGGCTGCGGTCGCCGGCAATCTGGAGGCGATGCGCGACTGGACCGAGCAACAGGGCGTTTCGCTTGCCCCGCACGGCAAGACGACGATGTGCCCGGCGCTGTGGGATTGGCAGCTGCAGCTGGGCAGCTGGGCGATCACCGTGGCGAACGAGGCTCAGTTGCGAGTGGCTCGGGCGGCCCGGGTGCGACGGGTGCTGGTGGCCAATGAGTACCTGTCGCCGGCCGGGCTCGGGTGGCTGGTTGCCGAGCTGGACAGCGATCCGGACTTCGACGTCACGGTGTGGGTCGATTCGCTGGACGGTGTCGAGCAGATGACCGCTGCACTGACCGAGGCCGGCGCGCGCCGCAGGGTGCCGGTTTGTGTCGAGGTCGGCCATGCCGGTGCCCGGGCGGGTGTGCGTGATCACGATGGTGCGGTGCAGATCGCCCGCGCGGTGGTGTCGTCGACACAGCTGGAACTGCGTGGGGTGTCGGGCTATGAGGGGTCGGTGCCCTACACCGATGCTGCCGACCGGGTGCGCGCGGTGGACGACTACCTGGTCGAGCTGGGATCGGTGTTCCTCGACGTGGCCGACCTGATCGAGACCGACGAGCCTTTGCTGACCGCCGGTGGCAGCGCCTTCTTCGATCGGGTGGTGGAGGTGCTCCGCCCGGTTGCGACCAAGATCAACAACGCTCGGCTGGTGCTGCGTTCCGGTGCCTATGTCGCCCATGACGACGGGTTGTACGCCGAGATCACGCCGGCGGCGACCCGGACCGGACCGGAGTTCGCCGCAGCTGCACACGTCTGGGCCCGGGTGATCTCGCGTCCGGAACCGACGCTGGCACTACTCGATGTGGGCAAGCGGGACATCCCGTACGACTCGGGTCTGCCGGTGGTGCAGAAGATCATCCGCGATGGCCGGCTGGTCGACGCGCCGGCGACGGAGCTGTTCAGCACCAATGATCAACACGGCTATCTGCGGCTGGCGGAGCCGGACAGCCTCCGTGTGGGGGACGTGGTCCGACTGGGTCTGTCCCATCCGTGCACGATGTTCGACAAGTGGCGCTCGGCCCTGCTGGTGGATGGCGAGCTGCCCCGGATCCGCGGCGCGGTCGCCACCTACTTCTGATGCGGACGCTACTGCGCGGCGGCATTGTCGTCGACCCGATCGAGGGGGAACGGCGAGCCGACCTGGTCGTCGACGGCTCCCGGATCGCCGAGATCGATGATGAGCTGTCGACCGCCGCCGATCGGGTGCTGGACGTCGACGGGTTGTTGATCATGCCGGGCGGGATCGACACCCACTCCCACGCCGACTCCCGAGTGTTCGACGACGAGGTTCAGTTGGCGCTGTTGCGGTCCGGGGTGACCACGGTGATCACCGGGCAGGACGGGGTCTCCTTCGCCCCCGGTGACGGGGAGTACGCGACTGACTACTTCGGTGCCCTGAACGGCACCCACCCGGACTACCGCGGCGGCGGTGTGCGCGAACTGCTCCGGAGTTGGAGTGGTCGCACCCGGCTCAACGTCGGGTACCTGGTGCCGGCCGGAACCGTACGGCACCAGGTGCTCGGCAATGCCGAGCGGTGGCCGACCGCGGACGAACTGGCGGCCATGATCGGATTGGTCCGCGAAGGGCTGGAAGCCGGCGCGCTCGGCCTGTCGACCGGCTTGGACTACGTCCCCGGCCGCTTTGCCGATGCTGCCGAGCTGGCGGCCCTGTGCCGGCCGCTGGCCGAGCTCGGTGGTGTCTACGTCTCCCACATCCGGGGTTATGAGGAGAAGTCAGCGGTCGGTGTCGCCGAGCTGATCGAGATCTGCCGCACGGCCGGGGTGCCCGGTCACGTCTCCCACTTCCACGCCCGGCCGGAGTTGATCAAGGAGTTGCTGGACCAGGCCCGGGCTGCCGGGGTCGAACTGAGCTGGGACGCCTACCCCTACTTCCGTGGTTTCACGCTGCTGAGCATGGTGCTGCTGCCGCCCGAGGTGGTCCGGCTCGGCAACGCCGCAGCGGCTGAACTCCTCGATGATCCCATCCAACGCCGGCGATTGCGGGAGGAGTTCGACCGACGCTACGCCGACGACCCCAATCTCGGCACCGGCTGGCAGAACCGGGTGCAGGTCGCTGATGCCGGCCACCCGAGGAACGCCGATCTGGACGGCCTCACGCTGGCCGAGGCCGGCCGGCGACGCGGACTGGACCCGCTGGAATTGGGTCACCGACTGCTCGCCGAATCAGCCCTCAACACGACCACCGTGATGGAGATTCCGCAGCCGCGCACCGACGGCGATCTGGCCCGACAATTCGCCCTGCCCGGCGCCTGCTCGGGATCGGACGGTATCTTCGCAGGTGGCGCGCCGCATCCGAGGGCGTACGGAAGTCTGTCCCGGATGTACAGCGTGTTCGGTCGGGTCAGGCGGGATTTCAGTTGGCCGGAGTTGGCGTCCATCGCTGCCGGCACCGCTGCTGAGCGGTTCAGCCTGGTCGGTCGCGGTCGGGTCATCGAGGGTGCCATCGCCGATCTGGTGGTGCTTGATCCTGATCGGATCCGTGATCGGGCCGACTATCAACGTCCAACCGAACTCTCGGACGGCATCGATCAGGTGCTCGTCGGAGGGCAACTGGTGTTGCAGGACGGCCGGCTGACCGGCGAGCTTGCAGGCGGGCCGATTCGGCGGACGTGACCATTCGCGGACGAATGAGGGGAGTGAGGCGATGATCGATCTCGATGTCGCGCTGTTGATCGGCTCCCTGGTGTTGATCTTCGCCATCTTCGCCACCCGCGTCGGCATCAGGTTCGGATTCCCGGCTCTGCTGATCTTCCTCGGCATCGGCATGCTGCTGGGCGACTCGGTGATCGGCATTCAGTTCGACAATGCCGAGGTCGCCAACGCCATCGGCTTCGGTGCCCTGGTCCTGATCTTGGCCGAGGGTGGCCTGACCACCAAATGGGGCAACGTCAAGTCCTCCAGTGCGTTGGCGCTGGTGTTGGCCAGCGCCGGTGTCGGCGTGAGCATCGCGCTGATGACCTGCTTCGGCTACTTCGCGCTCGGGCTGGATGTGTGGACGGCCGTGATGCTCGGAGCTGTCACCTCCTCCACCGACGCTGCCGCCGTCTTCTCGGTGTTGCGCAAGGTGCCGTTGCCGCACCAGATCCGTGGGGTACTGGAGGGCGAGTCAGGCCTGAACGATGCGCCCACCGTGTTGATCGTCGGGGTGGCCAGCGCTGCCGCCCTTGGGCATGGCACCCACGGCGGCCCGGTGACGACCGTGCTGTTGATCATCGCCGAGCTGGTCGGGGGTGTTGCCCTCGGTCTGGTCATGGGCTGGCTCGGTAGTCAGGTGCTGAGTCGGGTCGCCCTGCCGTCGTCGGCGCTGTACGCCATCGCCACCCTCGGCTGGGCCGTGCTGGCCTACGCCGTCTCGGCCCAGATCCACACCAGTGGCTTTGCTGCGGTGTATGTCTGCGGACTGTTGTTGGGCAACGCGAAGTTGCCCTACAAGATCGCGACCCGGGCCTTCGTGGAGAGCATCGGCTGGATCGCGCAGATCGGGCTGTTCGTGATGCTGGGCCTGTTGGCCTCGCCGAAGCGGCTGGACGTGCACGTGGTGATCGTCGCTGTCGCCGCCGGCCTCTTCCTCACCTTCGTCGCCCGCCCGATTTCGGTGGCCGCGTCGCTGGTTTGGTTCAAGGTGCCATGGCGGGATCAGGGGTTCCTGTCCTGGGCCGGGTTGCGCGGCGCCGTCCCGATCGTGCTCTGCACCATCCCGTTGGCCGAAGGTGTCCCGGGCGCGGAGGAACTCTTCGACGTGGTGCTGGTGTTCGTGATCGTGTTCACCCTGCTGCAGGCGCCGACGCTGCCGTGGGTGGCGACCAAGCTCGGGCTGGCCGATCGGGATCAGGTCTCCGACGTCGAGGTCGAGGTGGCGCCGTTGGAACGGTTGGGGGCCGATCTGATGGAGATCAAGATTCCGGTCGGGTCCAAACTCAACGGCGTCGAGATCGGCGAACTCCGGCTGGGCAAGAATGCGGCGGTGTCGCTGATCATCCGCGGCGACACCTCGACGGTGCCGACGCCGGGGGACCGGATCAAGACCGGCGACGAACTGCTGATCGTGACCCCGAGCCATCTCCGCGAACAGACCGAGCGGAGGCTGCGGGCGATCGGACGGGGTGGCCGGCTGGCGGCCTGGCGCGACGCGGAGGACGCTTGAGTCGCGGACCTCAGCTGCCGGTGTCGGTGTTGATCTCCGGCAGACAGACGGTCTTGGCGTCGACCTTGTAGCTCTTCTTCGCCTTCTTGTTGAAGCCGTCGTACTTGTTGCCGACCATCACGTCGACGGAGTGGTCGGCTCGGCCGTCGGCCTGCACCTCGGCGCCCTTGAAGAACGACTTCACGAACAGCACCTCGGGATTCTCCGCGGCGTTGCCGATGATCACCGTCTTGTCGACGGCCTCTTCGGTGTTGGCCGGGTCGAGGGTGTGGAACCCGGCAGCGCTCAGCGACCGGGAGACGTCTCCGGCCAGCCCCTTCTTGTCGCCCCCGTTGTAGACCCGGACGGTGACCTGTTCGGCCTCCAGTTTCTTGTCCTTGACCTTCGTCGGGACGCACGGCGGTGGCCCTTGCTGCGGTGTCGGAGCGACGATGTTGTTCCAACCCCACCAGGCGCCGTAGCAGAGGATGCCGAGCAAGATCAGCAGGGTCAGCGGTGTGCGAATGATCCGCAAGATGCGTAAGACCATTCGTTTCCCTTTCGGCTGTGCTGACGTGACGTTGACTGTTTGTGTGGGTTCAGACTAGCCATCGAGTTGCAGAACTCGTGCATGCATGGTCTGTCGCTGCTGCAGCGCAGCCCGTAACGCACGGTGCAGGCCGTCCTCCAGGTAGAGGTCTCCACGCCAGGAAACGACATGGGCGAAGAGGTCGCCGTAGAAGGTGGAGTCCTCCTCCAACAGGGCCTCGAGATCGAGGGTCCGCTTGGTGGTCACCAGTTGGTCGAGGCGGACCTGATGCGGAGCGATGGCAGCCCACTGCTTCTGAACGTACCCGTGGTCGGGGTACGGGCGGACGTCGCCCACGCGCTTGAAAATCACCCGGACACTGTAGCCAGTCGGTGAGGTCGACCCGAACACGGCAATGTCACGATTTGGCGACCAGGCCGGGAATGAAGAACGCCGGTGACCCGGGATCTCCGGGCCACCGGCGTTGGGTGGGATCGAACACGGCCTCGACGCAGCCGGGCGGTGTTCGTCGGCGGTCAGGCACGACGCAGCACCAAGGTCAGCCGAGCGCCGAGCGTCCGTCGGTGCGGATCGCGCGGACCGAGATGCCGGGTCCGGCGGGTCGTCCGCTCACGACGGGCGAGTTCGTCGGCTTCCCGCAGGGCACGGGCCAGTTCGTAGGCTTCGGCCTTGCGGAGCGTACGGTCCTGATCGCGGCGGTCGGGTCGCGGATTGATGAATTCGGTCGGCGGAAGGTACACAGTGTTCACCCCCTCAGCAGGGCTTGGACGCGGGCGATCGGCCGAGGCCGATAGGCGTTGGTTTGGCGCTCCTGGCGGCGACGCAGTCGTGCTTCGCGCGCTGCCTGGAGCAGGGCGTAGCGATGCGCGGCACGGTTGCTGCGCTCGCGCGTCGAGCTGGGAGTCTGCTCGGCGTAGTGAGCCGGATAAGGCCACATGATGGGTTGTCCTTCGTGGGTTGTGCCCGAATTCGGGCAGCGATGATCACGGCACGGCGGTTGCGTGCGTGGTCTCTGGGTTGGTTGTGCTGGTCGGTCGTACGCCGGCAGCCGGGCAGGGATGACCCTCATCCGATGAACTGAGCCCGAGGCGTCAGAGCAGCCATGAAGATCAGGAGCTCTGAATGTCAGGGCAGCTCTGGATGTCAGTGCAGCAATGAAGACGGAGTCGAAACTGCTGAGAGTGCCGGTGCGGCTGGTGTCAGGAAGCTGACACCGCTGTGGTCAGCAGGCGCCGGGCTGTTGACCGAGGGTGGTCCCCTCGGCGGCTTGGCCGCCTGCGATGTGATCACATACGGAAATCATGATCTTGGTCCCACCTCCTCGATGGTGCGGTGCTGAACGAATGCATGCAGGACTCTACGGGGCGAAAACCCGGGCCCGCAATGGATTATTCCCGAGCGGATTCTGCAGTGGTCGGATCATCAACGACGACCCGACGCATCGCCATGGCGGAGGATGGGGGATTCGAACCCCCGAGGGCTTGCACCCAACCCGCTTTCCAAGCGAGCGCCATAGGCCACTAGGCGAATCCTCCAGGACGAAGAGAGCGTACAGAATGTGCTTGCGGCGCGCGAATCGGCGGTGCTACTGCTCGTCGTCGCGCTGTCTGAGTTCCTTGCGCCGCTGCGCTCGCTCATCGTTGTCCTGTTGCTTGCGCCGGCCCCAGATCGAGCTGGCCACGATCGGCACGAAGATGAGCCACCACTGGTTCCAGCCGGTGACGAAGAAGAGCACGGCCAAGGTGATCGGCCAGAGCAGGCCGACGAGGATGTCCATCGTGTGATGGGTCCGCGGTGACAGCAGGCCCTCGTTCGGATCCGGTACCGGCTGGCTCGGTTGGGCCGCCGGGGTGACCGAACTGCCCGGGGAGTGCGGGGTGGGCGAGGGCAGGTCGACGAACAAGCGATCCAGTTCGGGCTGCACCCGCGCGCGCAGCGCGGCATTCAGTCGGTCGTCGAACTCGGCCGGATCGAGCCGTCCTTGGGCCAAGTGTTCGCGCAGGAAC
>NHCFJ02800__coassemble_1723_pt1 | contig 16970 bp, 11 predicted proteins | sample NHCFJ02800__metabat2_high_PE_002 | metagenome-assembled genome bin NHCFJ02800
CGAGGTGAACAGGTGCGGCGCGACCGCCATCACGGTGAACACCAAGATCAACACCGCCGAGATCCAGAAGAGCGGATTGCGCCGCAGTTCGACCCAGGCGCCGAACCATTGGGATGCCCCCTGTGCGGACTCCGGGGCGGTGGTTGCCTCGATCGCCGACGGCTCTCCGGTTGCTGCCTGACTGGTCATATCGCCTCCTTCAGTCGATCGCGATGCGTGGATCGAGGACTCCGTACAGGATGTCCACCAACAGATTGACCAGCAGGAAGATCAACACCAGCACGGTGACCGCACCGACCACCGAGACGCCGTCACGTTGGTAGATGCTGCGGAAGATGAAGCCGCCGACGCCGTTGACGTTGAAGATCCGTTCGGTGACGATCGCGCCACCCATCAGTGCTCCGACGTCGACACCGACATAGGTGATCACCGGGATCAGCGAGTTGCGCAAGGTGTGGACGCCAACCGTACGGGCTTCGGTCATCCCCTTCGCCCGCGCCGTCCGGACGTAGTCGGTGCGCAGATTCTCCACCAGGTTGGTTCGGGTCAGCCGGGCCACGTAGGCCAATGACAAGGTGCCGAGCACCAGCCCGGGCAAGATCAACTGCGGCAACGTCCCCTGGGTCGCCGTCACCGGGAACAGCCCCAGACGGACACCGAAGACCAGCTGGGCCAATGAACCGATCACGAACACGGGGATGGAGATGACCACCAGGGTGCTGACCAGCACCAGGTTGTCGATGAAACCGTTCTTCCGGATGCCGGCCAGCACGCCGGCGATGATGCCGATGATCAACTCGAACAGGATCGCGATCACGGCCAGCTTGATCGTGGTCGGGTAGCGGGCCAGCAGTTCGGCGCTGACCTCGTTGCCGAAGAAGTTCGTCCCGAGGTCGCCGCGGACGAGTTTGCCGAGATAGAGCAGGTACTGCACGATCAACGGCTCATCGAGGTTGTACTCCTCCTTGAACTTGGCGATGTAGGCCGGCGGACAGGGCCGCTGTCCGCACCGTCCACGCGTCGGATCGCCCATCGAGAAGACCATCGCGTAGATGATGAACGTCGTCCCGAGGACGACCGGAATCATCTGCAGCAGCCGACGGATGATGTATTGGAGCACGCTGTCCCACCCCCAAACTGACGCATGAGCTGGGGCACGGGCCTGGTGGCCCGGCCCCAGCTCTGCGTCGTTGTCAGCTCACTTGATCTTGATGCTGGACAGGTCGAGGGTGCCGAAGGCGGTCACCTTGACGTTGGTGACCTTCTCCGACCAACCTGCAACCGCCGCCGTCGACCACAGTGGCGCGGTCGGGAAGTCCTTGGCAAGGACCTTCTCGGCGTCCTGGTAGAGCTTGTTCCCAGCCTCGGTGGAGTCGGCGGCCGCCGCCTCCTTGAGCAGCTTCTCGAACTCGGGATTGTTGTACTTGGCGTAGTTGGAGTCGGCGTTCTTGGAGTAGATCGGCGCCAACCAGTTCTCGATCGACGGGTAGTCCATCTGCCAACCCATCCGGAAGATTCCCTTGACCTCATGGGCGTCCAGCTTGTCCAGGAACTCGGCGAAGGTCGGCGTGCCTTGCGCGACGACCTCGATACCCAGGGTGTTCTTGATCGAGTTGGCTGCTGCCTCGGCCCAGGCCTTGTTGTCGCCGTCGGCGTTGTAGCCCAAGGTCAGGGTTCCCTCGTAGCCACCGGCATCCTCGAACATCTGCTTGGCCTTGGCCGCATCGAAGTTGCACGGCTCACCACAGACGTCGGGCTGGTAGCCGTCGACGATCGAGGGCACCCATCCGGTCGACTTCTCGGCGGTGCCGTTCAGCACCTGCTTGATGATGGTGTCCCGATCGACGGCCATCGAGATCGCCTTGCGCAATTCCAGGTTGTCAACCAGTTGATCATCGTCGGGCGAGAAGACCAGCCAGACCGAGGAGCCCTGGGCCCTGGTCAGGTTCCGCTCCGGGAGGTCGGTCTTGTACTGATCCCCGACCAGGTAGTCGGCCGGGATCTGCGCCATGAAGTCCAGGTTGCCTCCCAGCAGGTCGGCGTAGGCGGCGTTGGCGTCGGCGTAGATCACGTAGTCGACCTTGTCCACGCTCGGCTTCCACTGACCGGAGTAGTGCTCGTTACGTTCCAGCACGATGTGCTGGGTGTCGCTCTCGGTCACCTTGAAGGGCCCAGCACCGACCGGCACCTTGCCCTGTTCCTTCCGGGTGGCCTCGTCACCGTCGAGGAAGGAGTCCGGCAACGGGGCGAACGCGGTGTAGCCCAGCCGAACCGGAAGGTTCGACACCTTCTCGGTGGTCTTGATCGTGAAGGTGTAGTCGTCGACGATCTCCAGTCCAGTCAGTTCGTCCGCTTTCGGCGGCTGACCCTCGCAGTCGACTTCGCCCTTCTTGTCCGTGCCGCACTGCAGATCCTCATAGCCCTCGACGACCCCGAAGAAGTAGCTGTTGGCCTGACCGTTGACGCCGTTGGCGGTGAAGTTCCAGGCGTCGACGAAGTTCCGCGCCTTCACCTCCGTGCCATCGGAGAACATGTAGTCCTTCTTGATCTTCACCGTGAAGTTCTGATTGTCATCGCTCTCGATGCTCTCGGCGATGTCGTTCTCCGGCGCCGCGTTGTCGGAGTTGTAATGGATCAGTTTGGCCTGGACCGCGTCCAGGACATTGCCGCCGCAGGTCTCATTGGTGGAGCCTGGCCACATCGCCTCCTGCGGCGTGCAGCCCTGCATGCTGATCTCCCCGCCGGCCCCGCCGGCGGTCGCACCTCCCCCGCCGGCCTCCTCGCCGCCTCCACCGCCGCCGCAGGCGGCGAGAAAAGTCAGTGCACCGATGCCTATGGCGGTGGCCATCACGCGAGTGCGTCGTTGCATGTGGGATGTCCTCCTCTTGACAGCACCCGGGTCTCGGGCGCGGTATGCGCACAGCCGAACCTCACGTGCCACCCGACCGGACTCGTGCCCGACGTCAGCCGTGCGATCGAACAGGCCGCAGTGCCCATTCCAGCCCTCCGACCACACTGCCGGCAGGCGCGAAACGAACAAGAAACCTGATTGTGACCTGCATCCTGCGCAAAGATCCCCGCGATGACAACCCCTGGCCGACAGATTTCTACTCGGGAGTCCGGAAGAACCGCCGCTGCGCCGCCAGCGCCCGGCGGAGCGGATCGATCTCCTCGGCGATCACCCGAGCAATCGACTCCGGGGTCGACTCGGCCGCCATCACTGCCTCGGCCGCCGCCAGGACCGCCGCTTCGGTGACCGCCCCCGGGAAGCCCAGAGTCGCCACCCGGTTCAGTGACCAGCCGGACCGGAATCGGGTGCTACTGCTGATGTCGGCGCAGTAGCGTTCGGCGTGGCCCCGGGTCAGGGCGACCTGCTCGGCGGAGTCGCCGAACAGGGCCTCGGCAGTGGCGTAGACCTCGTAGGCCGACAGCTCCGACGGTTCGGTCAGGATCGTGTACGCCCGCTGCTTGGCTGCTGCGGTCGGCAGCGCCGCCCGGGCACGAGCGGCGTTCACCCTGGCCGCTGCCGAGGTGTCCTGTTTCAAAGCCGACTCGATCACCTCCGGCCGATCAGCCAGGAAGCAGATCCGGGTGACGATCGACCAGCTGAGATCAAGGTCCAGGTCGACGCCGGGTGGCAGGTCGCGGCGCTGTCGCCAACGGTCCAGTTGATCGGGATCGTCGCAACTGTGGATGGCGGATCGGAAAGCGGTCAGCTGGCGGTCCGAGGCCGGCTCGGCGGAGTCCAGCACCGACATCGCCAGCCGATGCAGCTGTGCGATCCGGCCGGCCCGCTCGGCGACCGGGACGAAGCGACCGATCAGGGTCCGCTGACCGAAGCGCAACAGGGTGGCCAGGACGGTGTCGTCCGGTTCGGCCGGGAGCTGGTCGATGATCATCTGCAACGCCTGATCCGGGTCGAGTTCGGCGTCGCGGACCTGATCCACCATGCTGTTCCAGATCACCACCCTGGCCCCTGGCTGGTCGATCCGGCCGACCCTGCTGCTGAGGGCTGTCCAGTCCTCGGGCTCGAATCTGATCTTGGCCCAGGTCTCGTCGAAGACATCGGGAATCACGGCCACCGCGCCCTCCGGCCGGCTCACGGCGCAGCCGGCCGCGCCGAGCACGGTGCGCGTCGGGTCCAGCACCGCTCCGGTGTCGGCGATCCCAGCCACGTGGACGGTGTGGCTACGGTCTGCCGGACGATCCGACGGCACGACCCGGGTCAGCTCCGGGGTTCCGTCGCTCGTGCGCAGCCATAGCGTGTCCAGACCGGCGGTGAGCAACCACTGCTTGGTCCAGTGATCAAGATCAACTCCGCCGGCAGCGGTCCAGGCTTCGATCAGCTCGGCGAACTCGGCGTTGCCGAAGGCGTGCTGATCGAAGTACTGCCGCAGACCGGCCAGGAAGACCTCGTCGCCGAGGTACCCGGCCAGCTGCCGCAGCACCGCGGCCCCTTTGGCGTAAGAGATCCCGTCAAAATTGGCCAGTGCCGACTGAGCGTCCTTCGCCCCGTTGCCCGCCACCGGATGGGTGGCCGCGGACTGGTCGATGACGTAACCCCAGGCCTTGCGTACGATCCCGAACTCGGTCCAGGCCGGGTATTCGGTGCCGTCGGTGCAGCACCGCTGGGCGAGGTACTCGGCGAACGACTCGTTCAGCCACAGGTCGTCCCACCAGCGCATGGTGACCAGATCGCCGAACCACTGATGAGCCATCTCGTGGGCGATCACCCCGGCCCGGCTGGCCCGCTCGGCCCGCGTCGCCCGAGACCGATAGATGAACGAGTCACGGAAGGTGACGCAGCCCGGATTCTCCATCGCACCGGCGTTGAAGTCGGGGACGAACGCCTGGTGATACTCACCGAACGGATAGCGTCGACCGAAGATCCGGTGGTAGTAGTCGAAGCACTGGCCGGTGACGGTGAGGATGTCGTCGGCCTCCCGCTGCAGCGACTCTCCGAGCGAGGCGCGGACGTGGATACCGAGGCCGATGCCGTCGTGTTCGTGATAGATCGAGGCGTACGGTCCGGCGATCAGCGTGGTGAAGTAGGTCGACAACGGCTCGGTCGGGACGATGGTCCAGCGGCCGGCGCCGTCCGCTGTGGCCGGGCCGTTGCCGTGCACGGTCCAGTCGGCCGGCGCCGTGACCTGGAACCGGTAGCGGCACTTCAGGTCCGGTTGGTCGAAGCAGGCGAACCACCGCGGGGCAGCATCCAGGAAGCTCATCGCGTACAGGTAGACGTTGCCGTCGGCCGGGTCGACGTGGCGATGCAGGCCCTCGCCGTCCTGGCTATAGCCCATCACCGCGTCCACGATCATCTCGTTCTCGGCGGCCAGGTCGGTCAGCGCGATCCGGCCGTCGGACCAGTCGGCAGCATCCAGCCGACGACCGTTCAGCACCGCTGCATTCAGCCGTATGCCGTTGAAGTCGAGGAAGGTGTCGCTGCCCGGCACCGCCGAGAAGTTGATCTTGGTTACCGATCCGAACTCGCGTTCCCCCGGGCCCTCCTGCGCGCTGAGATCCAGGGTGACGTCGGTGTTGTGCACGGTGATCAGAGCGGCGCGCTCACGGGCTTCGTGATGGGTCAGGCTCGGCATGATGGCGACGGTACCGGATGGCACGATGTGATCATGACGTTCACCCTCCGTCCCCCGACCATCGACGAGGCCGAGCAGGCACAGCAACTCGGGCACGAAGCCTTCGGCGTCCCGCTGCAACGGCCGGCGACCGCGGATGCGGTGTCCGGTCCTGGCCGGCACTACGTCGCCGCCTTCGACGGCCCGACTCTGGCCGGACAGATGGTCGATCGGGAGTACGACTCCTGGTTCGGCGGCCGGCTGGTGCCGACCAGTGGGATCGCCGGTGTCGCCGTGGCGATGGAGTACCGCAGCCGCGGCCTGCTCCGACCGCTGTTCGGTGAACTCTTTGCCGGCGCTCGGGCCCGCGGCGCCGTCATCTCCACCCTGATGCCATCGGCGCCCGGCATCTACCGCGGTCTGGGCTATGAGGTGGTCGGCACCGTGGACACCGTCGAGTTGCCGATGGCGGCGCTGTCCCGCATCACCGCTGCACCGGAGGTGGTCACTCGACGCGCCGGCCTCGCCGACGTCGGAGCCATCCGAGCGATCTACGACCAGTGGGCACAGGCCCAGGACGGGCCACTCAGCCGACGTGGAGTGTCCTTCCCCACCACCGACGAGGAACTGCTGCGGGCGTTCACCGCGATCACCGTGGCCGAGCGGGGCTCGGAGATCATCGGCTACGCCAGCTGGGAGCGAGGCATCGGCGAGGCGACACCGTTGCGGATCGTCGACCTGTTGGCCACCGAGGCCGACGGCTATCGGGCGCTGCTGGCCGGCTTCGCCACCTTCGCCAGCGTGGTCGACCGGATCCGGCTGGAGACCTCCGGGCTGGACCTGATCCGGGCCCTCGTGCCGGCCTCCGATTGGCAGCCGACGGCGGTCGAGTCCTACATGCTCAAGATCCTGGATGTGCCCGGTGCGCTGACCGCGCGAGGCTACCCCGCGGCGCTGGATCTGGAGTTGGAGTTCGGCCTCCGCGGCGACACCATCACCGGCACCGACGGTCGCTACCGGTTCCGGCTGCGAGGCGGAGATCCGCAGTGCACACGGATCGGCGACCTCGACCAACCGGACCCGTCGCTGCCGACCTTCACTCCGTGCGGCCTGGCGCTTGCCTACGCCGGTTCACAATCCTGTGCCGGCATTCGAACCGTCGGCGGGCTGACCGGACCGCAGGACGACGATGCGACGTGGGGTGCGGCGTTCGGCGGTCGGCCGTTCCGGGTTCATGATCATTTCTGAATGAGATCGCCGGCGCCGCATCGATCTTGGTGACCGATGCGACGCCGGCGACATCTGCTGCTGCCCTATTCCCAGATCACTCCCGGCTCAGATCACTCCGGCAGATTCCAGGGCTTCGACGCCTTCGGCGCCGTAGGTCTTCCGCACCTGCTGGCGCAGCAGCGCACTCGACGATTCCTCGGCCAGCAGCTGCTTGCCCACAGGGCTGGCTTCCAGCTCCTGCGCACCGGTCTTCGCCGGCACCCACGGATCGCTGATCAGCGGACCGACATGCTTGGCCTTCTTGTTGAGCTTGCGCCAGGTCTGGTACGTCTGATCATCACCGGGCAACGGCTTGGCCTGAGCTCGACTGATGTTCTTCGGCTGCTTGCCGTCCAAGAAGTAGTTAATGATCTTCCGGTCGACCTGCTCGGTGCCGTACGGGAAGATCCCGTGGGTGCCCTCGTTGTCGATGGCGATCAAGCTGGTGTTCGGCAGCTTGGTGCCGGCAACGCGACCACCCTCCCAAGCTGTCTGGGAGTCCATCTCGCCCTGCACGACAATCGTGTCCGGGAAGGACTTGTCAGCCACCGGCATCAAGGTGTTGGTGCGCCAGAACGCACAGATCGGCGTCGTGACGATGCCCCACTGATCACTCAGCGGCGCCTTCTTCGCCTGCTTCGCGTTGTGCCGGTCCCAGTACTTCTCGCCTTGGGTCCACTGTCCGTCGTTGCAGCGGACGAACTCGAACGGCTCGTCCAACGTGCCCTGTTCCAGTGCCGCGGTCGATTTCGTCCGTTGTTGCTTGCGGGTCGGCACCGAGGTCAGCGGTTCGACGGCCTTGCTTGCCTTCTTGATCTTCGCCTGCTGCTTCCCCTCGGTCCTGTCGGCGAAGGAAGTCAACAGCTCTTGCGCCTGATCGGCCGGCGTTCCTTTTGCCTGCTGCGAACGCTGCTGAGCGGTGGTGGCCTCACCTTCCTCGATCAGCAACTGGACGACGTCACCGGCGAGCGGGTAGTCGGCATTGTTGCTGAAGGCGCTGGCACCGCCGAGCAGCATCCAGACCAACATCACGGTCGTCGGATCGAGCTTCTCGGTGGCTTCGAAATAGCGGCTGTAGATGGCCTGCGGATCCTCACCCAGCCCGTAGTCGGCGTCGTGGCGAGCAATCCAGTTCATCATGTGCTGTTCGAACTGCCGATCACGCGAGATCGGTTGCAGGTCCCAGGTCTTCTCCAAGGTCGGCTCGGTGGAGTCGATCGAGGAGTCGAGCAGGAACTTGTCCCCGTACTTGGCGCCGAACACCTTCTCGTACCAGGCGCCCAGCCAGGTGCCGTAGGAGTAGCCGATGTAGCTGAGCTTCGGCGCCTCCAACAGGTGCCGGATCAGGTCCATGTCGTAGGTCGTCTGTTCGGTGGAGATGGTCCGCACGTCCTCATCGGTCGAGCAGGCCTCACCGGCCGCCTTCAGCTCGGCGTTCGGATCGTCGGAGTTCGGATCCCACTCGTAGCTGCATTCGGCGTGGCTGCTCTGCCCGACACCGCGCGGGTCGAAACCGACGTAGTTGTAGTAGGGATTCAGATCGGGAGTCATCTGTTGCAGAGCCGGGCCCCAGACCAGGCCTTCGCCACCGGGTCCGCCGGGGTTGGCGAAGACGGTGCCCTGATAGCGCGGGTTGTCGACGTCGATGTTGTGGGCCTGGGAGATCCGGATCTGCCAGGTCTTGCCGTTGTCGGGATCGTGCCAGTCCCGCGGCACGGTAACCGTCGCACAGGACACGTTGGGCTGATTGAACAGGTCGTTGTATTCCGGCGAACCGAAGTCGCAGGTCTCCCATTCGAGTTTCTGGTCGGCCAGGTCACCGGCGAGGTCGGCGACCTCCGGGACCGTCGATTTCGCCGAGGCGCTCGGATCGTTGATCATCACCAGACTGGATGCGGTCAGGACGCTCGCGGCCGCCAGGGCGACAACGCGTCGAGTCCTACTGGTCCGGGATGGTGTGGACTCCGGTGGTCCACCCGAGACTGATTCGGGGTGCGGCATGGGGTTTGTGCCTTCCTTCCGTCCTTTGGCGCGGGGGGTTTGGTTAGCGCCCGGTCAGAGTGCGCCACTCTATCGATCGACGGTGCATCCGCAATTGGTGATCATGAGTGACTCCGTAAGCGCCGCACAATCGCTTGGGTGATTGTGCCGGGCTCGTGATTGACTCCTTTCCATGAACGACCAGTCAGCGTCCGAACCCGTACCACCGCACCGCAGTGAGCTCTCTCTGGAGTACGTCAGCAACGACCAAATGGAGCAGTACAACCGTGCTGTCGCCGCCGGTTTCCACGCCGAGTTCCACTCCGAGGACTTCGAGGTCGAGCGGGAGTTGTTCGATCCGAAACGGAGCATCGGATTCACCTCCGGCGGCCGCTGGGTGAGTTCGGCGCTGACGATGCCTCGCCGGATGACGGTTCCCGGCGGATCGGTCGGGACGGCGGCAGTCACCGCCGTCACGGTGGCACCGGGCTATCGCCGGCGCGGCCTGCTGACCCAGATGATGAAGCGTCAGCTCACCGATGTCGCAGCCGGCGGTGAACCGCTGAGCCTGCTGTGGGCGACCGAGTCACTGATCTACGGACGTTTCGGTTACGGCCAGGTGACTCGCAAGTTAACCCTGTCCGGCCTGACCCGGGAGATGGACTTTCTGCCGGAGGTCGATCTTGGTCGCGGGTCGGCGGACGAGGTCGACCAAGATCAATTCCTGGCTGCGGTCGGGCCGCTGCGGGAGTCGATCCTGCCTGATCGTCCCGGACAGCTCAACCGCGATCCGCTGTGGTGGCGAGTGACGCTGTACGACCCGGAACGCCATCGCGACGGCGCGGGCCCGCTGCGCTATCTGCTGCACTTCTCCGAATCCGGCGAGCCGGATGGCTTCGCCACCTTCCGCACCAAGCGGAACAGCTCGCTCACCGATCTCGGTGGCGAAGTGATCATCGGCGACCTCGACGCCGACAACCCCGCCGCCTATGCAGGTCTGTGGCGCTGGTTGCTCGATCTCGACCTGATCCGCGCGTTCAGCAAGCACACCGCCCCGACCGACGAACCCCTGCTGCAACTGGTCGCCAATCCGCGGATGATCACCGCCAAGCTGAACGATGCCACCTACGCGCGGATCGTCGACGTGCCGGCGGCCCTGAGTGCGCGCAGCTATGCCTGCGAGGTGGACCTGGTGCTGGAGGTGGTCGACGCCTTCCTGCCCGAGGTCGGCGGACGCTTCCGACTGTCCGGTGGCCCGGACGCAGCGTCGGCCGAACGCACCGACCGGAGCCCGGACCTGACCGTGACCGCACGCCAACTGGCGGCGATCTATCTCGGCGGTACCTCCGCCCGAGACTTCTCCCGTGCCGGACTTCTGGTCGAACACGCACCCGGTGCCGTACGCCGTGCAACCACCGCTTTCGGCAGCGATCGGGCGGCGTTCTGTCACGACTTCTTCTGATTTTGCTGTTCCATGATCACGCCTCCGGACGACCTGACCGACGATGAGCTGCTGGCGACACTGCGCTCGGGCTGGGATCTCGATCCGCACCAGTTGCGCTATGCGGCGGTCGGGTTCGGCAGTCACCACTGGATCCTGACCGAGCGATCCGGACGGCGCTGGTTCGTCACCTCCGACGTAGTTGCTCGACCGGGCTCCGAGGCACGGCTCCAGGCGGCCCTGGACACCTGCTACCAGTTGCGCCATCGGGCCGGTCTGGACTTCGTCGTGGCACCGGTCCACAGACCCGATGGCGGACTGCTCGGACGTGTCGGCCGGCACTTGGTCGCCGTCTACCGCTATCTGGAGTGCGCGTCGGCCCGCTCACCGAGCACCGACGAGCTGGTTGCCATGATCGTGGCCGTCCACCGGGTCGGCTCCGTTCGCGACACCACACCCGTCGAGGACTTCATGATCATGGAACGCGGTGCATTGTCCGACGCACTCGATCCGGGTCGAACTCCTGCCCCCGGACCGTACGGGCGGGACTTCGTCGAACTCCTCGATCACCATCGCGGAGCGCTGGAACGAGCCTTCACCGACTACGACCGGTTGGCGGATCGACTGCGAAGCGACACGACGGACTGGGTGATCACTCACGGTGAGCCGAAGCCGGACAACACCATGATCACCGAGGACGGCCCGGTGCTGATCGACTGGGACACGGTTCGTCTGGCACCGCCGGAGCGCGACGTCTGGATGACCGACGCCGCCGAAACCTACCAGCAGCAGTCGGGCCGAGTGATCGATCCCGAGATCATCGACTTCTACCGGCTGCGTTGGGACCTGGACGACCTGGCCAATTACAGCGCCTGGTTCACCGCGACTCACCAGGCGACCCCTGACACCAAGATCGGCTGGGACGCCTCGGTGCAGGTCTGTGCCCGACTGACCGAGCGCTATCGGAACTGATACCGGCGTCGGCTTCACCAACTCGTAGGGTGCAGCTATGGCCGCCGACGTGTTCCGTGACGATCTGGGCATTCCGCATCTGCGAGCCGACTCGGTCGAGGAGCTGTCCCGGTTGCAAGGCCGGACGGCGGCTCTGGACCGAGCCTGGCAGTTGGACTGGCAGCGACGACGAGCCGAAGGTCGCACCGCAGAGGTGGTCGGCCGGCCCGGGCTGGTCTTCGATCGATTCGCCCGGCAGGCCCGGGTCGACGCCACTGCCCGGCGTTCCTTCGAGCGCTTGGACCCCGAGACCCAGGACTGGTGTCGGGCCTTTGTCGACGGGGTCAACGATGGCCTGAACGACGGCGCCGCTGCAGCCGAGGACTTCGGTTCGCTCGGTGTCACTCCGGGTCGCTGGCAGCCGTGGTCACCGATCGCGGTGTTCGCCATCCAGCAACTGGTGTTCGGCGGCTTTGCGTTGAAGCTGTGGCGCCGACACGTCGCCGAACGCCTGGGACCTGAGGCCGTCGATCTGCTCGACGCCGAGCACACCGACCCCTCCGGCAGCAACGCCTGGGGCGTACTGGGGCATCGGACTGCCGGCGGCAAGCCGATGATCGCCGGTGACTCCCACCGCAATCTGGAGTATCCGGGTGTCTATCACCAGGTCCGACTGGCCTGTGACGAATTCGACGTGTTCGGGTTCAGCTTCCCCGGCGTGCCGGGGATCCAACACTTCGGCCACGCCGGGCCGGTGGCCTGGGCGATCACCAATGCCTGCGCCGACTACCAGGATCTCTACCTCGAGGAGCTGAGCCGGACCGGCGACGAGGTGACAGCCCGCGGATCGGACGGTCCCGAGCCGGTGCAGCGCAGCGAAGAGTTGATCATGGTCCGGGACGCCGAGCCGGAGCTGGTGGAGATCTTGATCACCGCGCGCGGCCCGGTGATCATCGATAACGCCGACCACACGATGAGTTTGCGGCGACCGTCCATGGTGGAGGCCGATGCCGGCTTCGGCGCGCTGCTCCCGCTGCTGCGCTCACGATCGGTCGATGACGTCGAGCAGGCCATGCAGCATTGGGTCGAGCCGGTCAACAGTGCGATCGTGGCCGACCACACCGGCCGGATGCGTCACCTGGTGCCCGGCCGGGTGCCGATCCGCGACCTGCGCAACTTGGACGTACCGGTTCCGGCTTGGGATCGACGGTTCGCCTGGACCGGCGACTATGCACCGATGCCGGCCGAGGACGTCGACGACCTGATCGCCAACGGCAACGATCGGGACAGCGGCGGCGGACTCGGCAATCGTTACGTCGCACCGTGGCGGGCGCATAGGATCCGGACCCTGCTGCAGCAGGACACCGACCAACGGCCTGCGGATGCCGACACCATGGCGAGCATCCACCGCGACGCCTGGTCCGGACCCGCCGCAAGAGCCCAGGAGCTGTTGCGCCGAACCGATGTGACGGGCCCAGCCCAACTGATCAAGAGCGAGATCCTTGCCTGGGACGGGCAGATGACTGCCGACAGCCGACCCGCACTGCTGTATGCGACCTGGCGGGCGGCCATGATCAATTGGCTGTGCCGGCAGCCGGCCCTGGCACCGCTGCAGCACCCGGTCGGGATACCGGATCTCTTCGTCGACCAGTTCGACCTTCGTCGGCGGATCGGGCTGGCCTTCGACGCTGTCTGCGCCAACGCCGACCGGCTCGGGATCGACCTGTCCCCCGGGGTTGCCGCCAGTCTGCAGACCGTCGCCGCCGAGCCGCCGGCCGGACTCTGGGGTGACGCCCACCGGCTCGCTCCGTTGCACGGCCTCACTGGCATCGCCGACGATCTCGCGCCGCCGATGCCGACCCCGAAGCTGTCCGGGGATCTCAATTGCGTCCTGGCCACGACCACCACCCCGGGCATCACCCACCTCTGTTCGAACGGCTCGGTGACCCGCTATGTCTGGGACCTGGCCGATCCGTCCGCCAGCCGATGGGTGGTGCCGTTCGGGGCCTCCGGTGCCACCGGGGATCCGCACGCGACCGACCAGAACGACGCCTGGGTCTCTGCCGAGCTGTTCCCGGTGATCACCGACTGGTCGCGACTGACCCAGGTGGAGTGAGCCCAGCTGCAGTCGAGCCCAGCTGCAGTCGAGCCCAGCTGCAGTGGGTCCGCGGCGTCAGTGCTGGTGATCGTGGAAACCCTCCGGAGCCCGGTCCAGGAAGGAACTGACGCCGGTGATCCTGCCGTCCGGCTCGAGTTCCAACACGTCGGTTCCGGCGGCGAACGAACTCCCGTCCGCCCCCTGGATCTCCCACTTCAGCCGGGCCCGCCCGTGGTGCTCCTCTGCCGACTCCCGCGGTAGGTAGCGCGCTCCCGGCAGATGCTGGACAAAGTCGGTCTTGAAACCGACCAGCGCGTCGATCCCGGTCAGCAGGCCGACCGGAGCTCGGTAGCTCACCTGATCGTCGAAGATTTCCGCTCCGGCGGCGCGCTGTTCGTCGGCCGTCGGAGCGTTCCAGAAGTCGACGTAGCGACCGATCACAGCGTTCTCGCTGCTGTTGTTCATGATCATCTTCCTTTCGTTGCGAGGTGGTGTCGGATCCACCATGCGTCGGCAGAGTTCGGTCAGTCGATAACCTCTGAGGTCATTGCCGCCCGGCCCGAGACCGGGCAAGGTGTTGATCATGAGCGTGAGCACCGAACCGGTCGGAGTGATGGTCCGTCGCTGGCGGGAACGTCGCCAACGTTCCCAATTGGACGTCTCGATCGCCGCCGATCTGTCCACCCGACACCTGAGCTACATCGAAACCGGTCGGTCCCAGCCGAGTCGGATGATGATCAAACGGCTCTGTGACGAACTGGACATCCCGCTTCGCGAACGCAACGACGTCTACCTGGCCGCCGGCTACGCACCCGCCCACCCCGAACGTCCGCTCGACGACCTCGGAGCCGCGCACGCTGCGGTCGAGGCGATCTTGGCCGCGACCGAACCGTGTCCGGCGATGGCGGTCAACGTGAGGTGGGATCTGCTCGCCGCGAACGACTCCGCCACCGCCTTTCTCGACGGTGTTGCCGATCACCTCATGGGGTCGCCGTTGAATGTGCTCCGCGCCACGCTGCATCCCGACGGACTGGCGTCGCGGATCCGCAACTACCGCCAGTGGCGCACCCATGTGCTGCGCCGGGTGCGGCGGCAGTGGGAACGTACGGCCTCGCCGGGCCTGCAGGATCTCCTCGCCGAGTTGCAGAGCTATCCGGTGCCGCCGTCGGGCGAGGTGGTGATCGAGACCACCGACCAGGATTTGATCATGCCGATGCGGGTGGCCACCGACAACGGCGAGCTGAACCTGCTCTACACCCTCACCGTGTTCGGTGCGCCGCGCGACATCACCCTCGACGAGCTCGCGATCGAGACCTTCTATCCCGCCGACGAGGCCACGGCAACGATGCTCGGCGAAGCCCGCTGATTGCCTCCACCCCGGATCGAGGGGTCACTCAGCTCACGACACGCCGGAAGATCCGGGGTCGGAGTGACTCCTCGGCAGGTTGGGGGTGGTGGGGTGGAGCCAGCGGTACGCGGCAAGGCTGAGGCCGGTGGCGACGAGGGCCCAGACGAGGACGGCAACGCCGAGGAACACCGTCCCGACACCTTCGATCGCCGGTAGGTGTTCGATCCGGCCCAGCTTCATCGAAGCCAGCGCGAACATCCCCAACGGAAACACCATCGACCACAACCCCGGCGTGTAGCGCAGCGGCACCCGATGGACGACGTGACGCCACAGACCGGCACCGACCAGCATCGGGATCAGCCAGGCCCCGAAGCACCAGAAGATCACCACGGTGCCCCCGATCAGCGACCGGGACACGTCGACCATCGGCGTGGACGGCATCTCCACGATGCTTGCTCCGGCGACCACCGAGATGGCCAGCGCTCCCATCGCCACCCAGTAGGTTGGTTCCGCTTGGTGCGGCGTCACCCCGTAGTGCACGATCCGCAGGATGACCAAGATCGCTATCCCGGCGTACAGCAGTGTCCCCACCGACCAGGACAGCACTGCCAGGATCCCGGACAGGTGCAGCAGTTGCGGCACCTCTTGATGGATGGCCGAGAAGCCGACGGCCACGGACTGAGAGGCCACCGACCAGACGAACCAGGTGCCGTTGGTGCGTGCCAGGATCGGCTCTCCGTCGCGGGTCATCAGCACCCGCCACGGCAACAGATAGCCGAGGAAGAACCAGATCGCCGCGGCAACCGCCAACAGCGGCACCGAGACCGGCGCGAACCGGGTGCTCATCAGATCAAGTGCGATCACCGAACTGCCGGCGACGACGGTGAAATAGCCGAAGGCGACCTCCGGGTCTCGCTCGTCCGCACGCACCCGAGCGCGATGTCGGAGCCATCGGGAGAGGTAGAGGACCGCCAACACCAGATAGCCGGCACAGGCCAGCGTGATCAGGATGTGCGAAGCCCAAACGATCCTGGCCTCGGCCAGACCGGCCGCGATGATGCCGGTTGCCATCACGAGCGCGAAATACCCGGGCGACAGCGTCTCCAGGGTTCCGTCGAGGCGCTTCGGGACGTTTCGCAGGTTCAGCACAGCTCATTGTCAGCACGGAACCGGCCCTGTTGGAACCGGCCCGTCCGTTCAGTCGGCCCGACCGAAGATCGACAGCACCGCCCCGATACAGCGCACGATCTGAATGATGATCAACAACGCCTGCAGTACGGTGATCACGCCGTTCACGGTGGACCCGAGGGCACGCAGGTTCTGCGGCGTGACGCCGCCGCCTCCGAGATGCTCCAGCTCGTTCTGCCACTGACGCTCGCAGCCGAACAGCACCGCGTACGGCAACATCCGTTCGGTGAGCACGTAGCGGTCCAGACCGGACTGGGCCACCGGATCACCGGCTGTGGGTTGCGGTCGGAGTCCGAGCGCCTGTCCGCCCGGCGTCAGCGCGCCGGCCGGCGTACGGAGGGCTCCCTGCGGCGACTGCAACATCTGCAGCCGTTCCTGCTCGGTGAGGCGCACGTAGTCGCGCAGACCTGACAGGTAGCGCCGCAGTTCGTGTCCTTGTTCGGTGAACCGCAGGATCGGCGGTGGAGCGATGGTCAGCACCCCGAACACCGCTGCCACGGTCGGGATGATCACCAACGCGGCGATCCCATCGCCGTTCAGGAACGCGCCGAGCGTGAGGAACCCGCCGCCGACGACGAGGGCCAGGAACAACAGGGAGAGCAGGTAGAGGTGGATGCTCACCGCCCTCTTGCGAGCGAGGCCGTTTTGCTTCAGTTGCTCCCGAATGGAATCGAGGTACTTCGTCAGCGCACGACGCTGGTAGCCGCGGAACGCGCCCCGACCCTTGAGGAAGTAGACATTCGGGCCGTCCTCCGGCACGTCCACCTGGACCCCGATCGCTGCCAGCGCACGCAGGTAACGACGCCGCTTGCGCTTGCCGACGAGTTTCGGACGCAACGACTCCAGCAGTGAGACCTCCGACAGGGTGAACCGGCTGGTCGGCAGAGCCTCGATCGCCACCGGCCCGCGCGCACCCGGTGGTGTGAGCAGCCGCACCTTGCCCTGCACGGTCATGGCGACGATGGCCGCCGCCAGCACTCGGCGGTCGGCCCGCAGGGCCAGTCCGTGCTGCACGATGTCACCGCTGGGCGGCACGTACTCCACCACCAGCGAGTCGGGCAGCCGACGCGCGATCGGTCGGCTGATCGCAACGACCAACAAGGCCGATCCGACCAC
>NHCFJ02800__coassemble_1729_pt1 | contig 16653 bp, 10 predicted proteins | sample NHCFJ02800__metabat2_high_PE_002 | metagenome-assembled genome bin NHCFJ02800
CTCGCCGAGCGTCACGTCGAGATCCCGGAGCAGGTTGTCCAGGTCAACGACGAGGTGATGGTCAAGATCATCGACATCGATCTCGAGCGTCGCCGGATCTCGCTGTCGCTGAAGCAGGCCAACGAGAGCATCGACCTGAACGCCGATGACTTCGATCCGACGCTGTACGGCATGGCCGCCAGCTACGACGATCAGGGCAACTACCTGTACCCGGAGGGATTCGACCCGGAGACGGGCGAGTGGCTCGAGGGTTACGACGAGCAGCGGGCAGCCTGGGAGCAGCAGTACGCCGAAGCCCAGACCCGCTGGGAGCAGCACAAGAAGCAGGTGGCCGAGGCCGAAGCGGCCGAGACCGCTGCTCCGGAAGCTGCACCGGCGTCGTCCTACTCCTCCGGTGGTTCCGACCGTCCGGCGGCGTCCTCGTCCTCCCGTCCGGCCGCTGTGCCGCAGGATCCGGAGGGCTCGCTGGCCTCCGACGAGGCGCTGCAGGCGCTCCGGGAGAAGCTCACCGGCCAGTGACATCGGTTCGCTGCGGATGAACTGAGCGAAGGGCGGTTCGACACCTCGGTGTCGGGCCGCCCTTCGGCATCTCTGCCGACAGTTCTCGATAGGGTTTCGGCCATGGCGCGACGGATCGGATTGACCGGCGGGATTGCCTCGGGCAAGTCGACCGTGGCCGAGATCTTGGCCGAGTTGGGGGCGATGATCATCGACTCCGATCTGTTGGCACGCGAGGTCGTCGAGCCGGGCACTGAAGCGTTGGCACGGATCGAGCAGAGATTCGGGCCGTCGGTGATCAACGACGGACGTCTGGACCGATCCGCACTGGGCAAGATCGTTTTCGCCGATCCTGACGCGCGTGCCGATCTGGAAGCCATCGTCCATCCAGCCGTCCGCCGGCGAGCCGCCGAACTGGAGGCAGCGGCACCCGCCGACGCCGTGGTGGTGCAGATGATCCCGCTGCTGGTGGAGACCGGACAGAGTGACGATTTCGACGCGCTGCTGGTGGTCGACACCTCGCCCGAGGTGCAGCGCTCGCGGCTGATGCGGCGCGATGGTCTGTCTGCTGACGAGGCTGACGCCCGGATCGCCGCCCAGGCGTCGCGGTCCGAGCGATTGGCCGTGGCCGACGTGGTGATCGACAACAACGACCCCGATCCGGACCTGCTCCGGGCTCGGGTCGAAGCGGCCTACCGGTCGTTGATGGGGACCGGCCGGGGACAGCACGGGTGAGTCTGATCCGGTGAGGTCTGCGGAGTCGATAGCGTACGGCTGGGACGATCAATCGTCCTGGTGAGCAGCACGACGCGTGCGCCGGATCGGCGTACGAGGGACTTGAGGAGGATGGCCGTGACCTGCCAACGATGTGGCGCGCCGACACCGGACGTCGCACATTACTGTCAGTCCTGCGGGCTGGATCTGCGGTCGGACGACCTGGCCCGGCGCAAGTCCTTCGCAGTCAAGCCGGACGAGCCGGTCGCCTCCTTCGCCCTGATCTCGACGATCATGCCGCGCGGGGCTCAGCAACATCCCCAGATGTACAAGATCGCGTTGGTCGTCGCCCTGGTGGTGGCACTGCTGGCGGCGATCTTCGGGGCGGTGCCGATCGCGATCCTGGTCGCCGCGTTCGCGATCCCGGTGGTCTACATCGTGTATCTCTACGACGTGAACCTGTGGGAGGACGAACCGGTCCCGGTCACCGTCGCAGCCTTTGCCCTCACCGGTGTGCTCAGCCTGCTGTTCACCATCGGTTGGACCCAGTTCCGGGCGTCCCCGGTCAACCTGCAGACCTTCGACGGCGGGTTGGCGTCCGGTCCACAACCCGGCCAGTTGCTGTTGGTGGCGGTCGCGGTCCCGATCATCGCGCAGGTGCTGACGCAACTCGGACCGATCTACCTCGCCAGCCGCCCCAAGTTCGACGACCTGATGGACGGGTTCACCTTCGGTGTCGTCTCCGGTGTCGCCTACGCCACCTTCGACACTTTGGTCCGTCATCACCAGGCGCTCTTCGGTGGCATGGTCGCGAGCCCGAATGCGGCCGACTGGACCGCGCTGATCTTTCTCGAGGGGCTGATCAAGCCGTTGATCATGGGCACTGCGGCCGGGATCGCGGCGGCCGAGTTCTCCGGTCTCGGCGAGGGATACGACGGCTTCTCACTGCGCTACTTGCGCGGGGTCGGGGAAGCGATCGTCGCCAACGTCGCCTACTTCGCCGGCGCCTACCTGTTCTCCTTCCTGCCCGGCGCGCGCGGACTGGTGCTCACGCTGCTGTGGGGATTGCTGGTGCTCGGTGTGTTGATCCTGCGCAGCCGGAACATCCTGCACGTCGGTCTGATGGAGGCGGCCCTGGAGCACGCCGCTCGCAGTGATGCCGAGATCGGCCCGGCCGGTGACCTGAGATTCTGTGCCCGGTGTGAGATGCCGTTGGTCGCCGGTGCTGCTTTCTGCAACGCCTGCGGCACCGCCGTACGCACCGGTGAACGGACCCATGCCGGTCGGTCGACGGCCGCATCCGCGCCCCCGGACGTCGAGTCATCAACCTCGTCGCCCCCGACTTCGTCGCCTGCGACCTCGGCGGCACCGACCTCAGCAGCGGTCACCTCGGCGTCATCGCCGACCGGCCCTTCGCCGCAGGCTCATCCGTCGTCGGTGGCCACACCACCGAAACGGGACCGCCACGACGGTGACGAGGAGGGGCAGGCATGAGTGACCAGTGGGAGAACCAGTCAGGCCAGGGATTCCCCCCGCCGAACCAGCCGAACCAGCCGAACCAGCCGAATCCGTCGGGGCCCCGACAGCAGGGGCCCGGACAGCAAGGGCCCGGACAGCAGGGTGCGCCGCAGCAGGGGTACGGCCAGCAGCCGCCCTACGGCGCCGGTCCGTACGGGCAGCAGCCGGGCTACGGGCAGCAGCCGGGTCACGGGCAGCAGCCGGGGTATGGGCAGCAACCGCAGCAGCCGGGCTACGGGCAGCAACCGCAGCAACCGCAGTACGGGCAGCAACCGCAGCAACCGGGCTACGGGCAACAGCCGGGCTACGGCCAACAGGGCTACGGCGGACCCGGTGGCCCGGGCGGCGGCGGACCGTACGGATCCGGCACACCGGGCGGTCCGGGCAGACCGAAGAAGCGCAGCACAGGGCTGATCGTCGGCATCCTGGCCCTTGGGCTGGTGCTGGTGGTCCTGGTCGGCGTGATCATCGTTGCGCTGACCGGCGGTAACAGCGCCGGCGGTTCGACGATCGAGCCGAACACCAACACCCCGTCCGCCCAGGGCCCGCAGCCGCCGCCGACCCAGGATCCGACCGGCCAGCCGACCCAGGCTCCGACCGAGCAGCCGACCCAGGCTCCGACCGAGCAGCCGACCGGGGAGTCGGACGGCCCGAACTCCGGCGGATCCGGTGAACCGCTCGAGTTCAGCGACGACTGCTCGATCGTGCCGGCCGATGGCTGGGGCCCGGCCGACCGGTCCACCGACACGGTGACGCTGCAGAACGGTGACGGAGATCTGCTGCTGGCTCAATGTGTCCAGGGTGAGTCGGGTGCCGACCCGCAGGACCTGCTGGACGAATACCTGGCCAGTCTCGCCGACTCGATGAACGGTTCCGACGTCCAGAAGGGGAGTGCGCAGTCGATCGACGCTCCGAGCAGCTCGCTGAACGCGGCGATGCAGGAGATGACGATGACGATCTCCTCGTCCCAGGGATCGGGCGAGATCGGCATCGCCTGCGCGATCACGGTCCGCGACGACGGACTGGTCGCCATCACCACCCTCGCCTACGATCCGAGCAGCGACGTGGACCAACTCGGTGAGGACTTCGCCGGGATGGTCGGTTCGGTCTGGGGGAGCATCGGCTGAGTCAGGCATCGGCTGAGTTCAGGCATCGGCTGAGTTCAGGCATCGGCTGAGTTCAGGCATCGGCTGAGTCACGCAGTCACCGGCGGCTGGGGACTGTCGGAGGTCGGGCATAGGCTCGTGGCCATGCGTCCGATCGATGAGTTGCAGCGCACCGTGGCACCGTTCTCGGTGCACAGCGAGTTCCAGCCGTCCGGAGACCAGCCGGCGGCGATCGAGGACCTGGAGCGTCGCTTCGACCGCGGTGAGCGGGACGTGGTGCTGCTCGGAGCCACCGGCACCGGCAAGACCGCGACGGTGGCCTGGCTGGCCGAGCGTCTGCAGCGGCCGATGCTGGTGATGCAGCCGAACAAGACGTTGGCGGCCCAGTTCGCCAACGAGCTGCGCCAGTTCTTCCCGAAGAACGCGGTGGAGTATTTCGTCTCCTATTACGACTACTACCAACCCGAGGCCTACATCCCGCAGACCGACACCTACATCGAGAAGGACTCCTCGTTGAATGAGGAGGTCGAGCGGCTGCGGCACTCGGCGACCAATTCGCTGCTCACCCGGCGGGACACCATCGTCGTGGCAACCGTGTCGGCGATCTACGGCTTGGGCAGCGCCGCGGAGTATCTGCGGCAGGCGGTGATGCTCAAGGTGGGGCAGGAGTTGGACCGCGACGGACTGCTGCGGCAGCTGGTGTCGATGCAGTATGCGCGCAATGACCTGTCCGGTGAGCGCGGCACCTTCCGGGTCCGCGGCGACACGCTGGAGGTGTTCCCGAAGTATGAGGAGATGGCGGTCCGGGTCGAGTTCTTCGGTGACGAGATCGAGCGGCTGATGACGATGCATCCGCTGACCGGCGAGATCATCTCCGACGATCAGGAGGCCATCCTGATGCCGGCCAGCCACTACTCGGCCGGCGCGGACACCATGGAGCGGGCGATCAAGGCGATCGAAGCCGAGTTGGAGCAGCGGCTGGGTGAGCTGGAGGGGCAGCAGAAGCTGCTGGAGGCGCAACGGCTGCGGATGCGTACCACCTATGACATCGAGATGATGCGCCAGATCGGCACCTGCTCGGGCATCGAGAACTACTCGATGCACATGGACGGCCGACAGCACGGCGAGCCGCCGAACTGTCTACTGGACTACTTCCCCGAGGACTTCGTGCTGGTGATCGACGAGTCCCATGTCACGGTCCCGCAGATCGGCGGGATGTACGAGGGTGACGCCTCCCGCAAACGCACCCTGGTCGATCACGGCTTTCGGCTGCCGTCCGCGGTGGACAACCGACCGTTGCGGTTCGAGGAGTTCGTCGAGCGGATCGGGCAGACCGTGTACCTGTCGGCGACCCCGGGTGACTACGAGCTGGCCCGGTCCAAGGGCGTGGTGGAACAGATCATCCGACCGACCGGCCTGGTCGATCCGGAGGTCATCATCAAGCCGACCCAGGGCCAGATCGACGACCTGATCGGCGAGATCCGGACCCGGGCGGAGAAGGACGAGCGGGTGCTCGTCACCACCCTGACCAAGAAGATGTCGGAGGACCTGACCGACTACCTGCTGGAGGCCGGGATCCGCACCCGCTACCTGCACTCCGAGGTGGACACGCTGCGCCGGATCGAACTGCTACGGCAATTGCGGATGGGTGAGTTCGACGTGCTGGTCGGCATCAACCTGCTGCGCGAGGGTCTGGATCTACCGGAGGTTTCGCTGGTCTCGATTCTGGACGCGGACAAGGAAGGCTTCCTGCGGAGTTCGAAGAGTCTGATCCAGACCATCGGCCGGGCGGCTCGTAACGTCTCCGGTCAGGTGCACATGTACGCCGACTCCGTGACCGATTCGATGGAAGCCGCGATCGAGGAGACGAACCGTCGCCGGGAGAAGCAACTCGCCTACAACCGCGAGCACGGTGTCGACCCGATGCCGCTGCGGAAGAAGATCGCCGACATCACCGACATGCTGGCCCGGGAGGATGCCGACACCGACGACATGCTGGCCGGCACCTCGATGGGCAAACGAGCCGGCAAGAATGCGAAGTCGCCGGTTCCGGGCGGCGGCAGCGATGCTGTCGAGCAGGCCCGGAAGGTCGCCGGGATGCCGGCCGGTGAGTTGGCCGAGTTGGTTCAGGAACTGACCGAGCAGATGCACACTGCTGCCGCCGACCTGCAGTTCGAGGCGGCCGCCCGGATCCGGGACGAGATCTCGGAGTTGAAGCGAGAATTGCGCCAGATGGTGGAGGCCAATCGCTGACCTCCTGCCGGCCGGTGTCGGGCGAGCAGGTTCTCATCCGAGAGTGAACACACCAGGCGAGATTTCCGTCCTCCTCGGTCGGAGTGGGACAATGACTGCGGAGGGGAGTATTCCTTCGCGTCGGTGTCGTCAAGACGGGGCATCAGCACCCGGTGCCGGCGGTCGGTGACACACCGGCGGAAGAGACCTCTGAGGCTTGCTCATCTTGACCCCAGAGACCCCCGGAGGACCTACGGGTGAACGTTCACGTCTACGCCTGGATCATCACCATCGCGGTCACGCTTCTCGTGCTCGCCTTCGACGTCTTCGTGATCGGTCGAAGACCGCACGAACCATCGATGAAGGAAGCCGGCACCTTCATCGGTGTCTACGTCGGATTGGCCGTTCTGTTCGGGATCGGCGTGCTGCTGGTCTCGGGTCCGCAGTACGGAGGTGAGTTCTTCGCCGGCTGGCTGACCGAGTACAGCCTGTCGATCGACAACCTCTTCATCTTCGTGATCATCATGGGGAAGCTGAAGGTTCCGCGGCAGTACCAGCAGTTCGCCCTGTTGGTCGGGATCATCCTGGCGCTCATCTTCCGCGGCATCTTCATCGGCCTCGGTGCCGGCCTGATCAGCCTGTTCAGCTGGATCTTCTTCATCTTCGGTGCATTCCTGATCTATACCGCGATCAAGATGTTCATCGACTTCCGTCGTGGCGACGATCACGAGGACGACACCGAGAACTTCCTGATGCGGCTGGTCAAACGGCGGGTCCCGTCCACCGACGAGTATCACGGGACGAAGATGACGGTCCGGGTCGACGGCAAGCGGCTGATCACGCCGATGCTCTTCGTGATGATCGCGCTCGGTAGCACCGACCTGCTGTTCGCGCTGGACTCGATCCCGGCGATCTACGGCCTGACCCAGGAGCCGTACCTGGTCTTCACCGCCAACGTGTTCGCGCTGATGGGGCTGCGCCAGCTGTACTTCCTGATCGGCGGGCTGCTGCAGCGGCTGGTCTACCTCTCGGTCGGACTGTCGGTGATCCTGGTCTTCATCGGCGTGAAGCTGATCTTCCACGCGATGCACGAATACCACCTGGACGAGAAGCTCGGCATCCCGTTCTCGCTGGACATCCCGATCTGGCTGTCGCTGTCGGTGATCGTCGGCGTGCTGACCATCACCACCGTCGCCAGCCTGATCAAGTCGGGCAAGGACGCCAAGCTGAGTTCGGCCGACACCGGCAACAACTGAACGACCGGTTCCGCCCGCCGCCCGTAGGTCGAGTTGAATGCCAGCATGACTCGCGACTTGATCGACAACGTGGTCGTCATCATGACCGACCAGCAGCGGGCGGACCTGTCGGCCCGCGAGGGGTTCGCCGTCGACTGCACGCCGACCCTGGATCGGCTGGCCCGAGCGGGGCAGTGGTTCGACCGGGCCTACAGCAGCGCACCGCTGTGTGTGCCCGCCCGGATCAGCATGCTGACCGGCAGGTTCCCCAGCGCCCACGGGATTCGGGAGAACCATTCCTACGGCGCACCGCGGCGGACCGAGGACCTGTTCAGCCTCGCTCGGCAGGCCGGTTTCCGGACGGCCATGATCGGCAAGAACCACTCGCATCTGACCGCCGCGGACGTCGACACCTATCTCGGTTACGGGCACTTCGGCCGACAGCCGCCGCTGACCGATGACAGTCTGGCTGCCGGCCATGACCGCTGGCTGCGCGAACTCGGCGCCCGGGTGGCGACCGAACCGTCGCCGTACCCGGTAGAGGCTCAGATCCCGTCCCGGTTGGTGGATCAGGCCATCGATTGGCTGGGACCGGAGCCTGCGGACACGCTGCTCTGGCTGTCGATCCCCGAGCCGCACGTCCCGTATCAGCTGCCGGAGCCGTACCACTCTCGCTACACCCCGGAGACGGTGCCGGCCCCGGCCACCGACGCGACGGCGCTGGCCGGCCGTGATCTGTCCTGGCAGTGGATCCGGCAGCTGGGGGAGAAGGTCGGCGACGCCGATCCCGACACTCTCGCTCGAGGACGAGCCAGCTATGTCGGCATGCTGCGGTTGATCGACGATCAGGTGGCCCGCCTGGTGACCCATCTGGAACAGACCGGGGTGCTGGACCGGACCTTGATCATCTGCCTGGCCGACCACGGCGACTTCGCCGGCGAATACGGCCTGCTGCGCAAGGGGCCGGGGCTGCCGGAGGTGTTGATCAGGATCCCGATGTCCTTCACCGGACCCGGGATCGCCGCTGCCGCGAACCCGTCGACGGCGCATGTGTCGATCGTGGACGTGCTGCCGACGGTGTGTGAGCTGCTGGAACTGCCGACACCCGTCGGTGTCCAGGGGCGGAGCCTGGTCGAGGTGCTGTCCGGCCACGAGGTCCCGTCCGAATTCGACAGCAGCTATGCCGAGCAGGGTGTCGGTGGTCTGCCGGTCACCGACCGAGCTGTGCTCGGCCGCCTCGACGGCAGCACGGCCGCGGCGGACGGGACGGTGGCCACGCTGTGCGACGTCACCCAGGACGGTGCGATCCGGATGATCCGCGCCGGACGGTGGAAGTTGATCGTGCCCGTGGTCGGCCGACCGCAACTCTTCGACCTGGACGAGGATCCGTACGAGCTGACCGACCGGTACGCAACCGCCGACCACGCCGAGATCGGCCGGCAGTTGCTGGAGCAGTTGGTCCGATGGCAGATCCGGGTGGCCGACCCGTTGCCCGTTCCCGACGACGGCTACCCGCGACAGACGCACCCACGCAACTACTACTGGTGACGGCTCGCACGCACGAGCGGGCGATTGGGTCCGGGTGAACATCGGGTGCGATGATCATCGACGAGATGACTTCCCAGCCCTCCCGTACGGCTTCTGCCGAACTCGGTACCGGCGTGACCGCGTACCTGAAGCTGCTGGCCTACCCTCCGGCGGCGGTCCCGTTCCTCGCTGCCCTGGTGGCGCGGCTGCCGATCTCGATGGCGCCGCTGGGCATGTTGCTGTTGGTGCAATCCGAACGTGACGCCTACGGCGACGCCGGGATCGTGACCGGCGCGTTCGCCATCGGTTGCGCCCTCGGCACTCCGCTGTGGGGACGGTCGATGGATCGCTTCGGCCAGGTGCCGGTGCTGATCCCGACGACCGTGGTGAGTGCCGGTTTCCTGGTCGCAACGGCGCTGTCGACCATCTTCGGCGCGCCGATGATCGCGCTGATCGCGCTGGCTGCCGGGGCCGGACTGTCCTTTCCGCCGATGAGCCCGGCGATCCGGACGGCCTGGCGAGTGATCTTTCCCAATCCGGCGTCGCGCCGAGTGGCTTTCGCACTCGATGCGACCGCGGTGGAGTTGCTGTTCGTGCTCGGCCCGCTGTTGTTGTCCGGGCTGCTGGTTTTCACACCGTCGGTGGTGCCGCTGCTGGCCACCGCCGGCTGCATGCTGGTCGGTGGCGCGGTCTACTGCCGGTCCGATGCGGCCCGCCGGTCCCGTCCGATGGAGACGAAGTTGGCCGGCCCGCTCGACCAGGCCCCGAGTGTGCATCGGTCGGCGATCACGGTCCCCGGCGTCGCGCTGGTGCTGATGGTTGTGCTGGCGCTGTCCCTGGGATTCGGGCAGTTGGACACCTCGCTGGCGGGCACGGCCGGCGAGATCCTCGGCAGCAGCGACAAGCTCGGCGTACTGTTCACCGCCATCGCCGGCGGCAGCGTGGTCGGCGGCCTGGTTTTCGGTGCGCGGGACTGGCCGGTCGATCAGCGTCGGACATTGCCGGTGCTGACGGGTGCCTTCGCGCTGCTGCTGGCGGCGGTCGCTGCGCTGGTCGGTACTGGCAACCCGCCGCTGTGGCTGCTGCTGCCGCTGCTCTTCGGTACCGGGCTGACGATCGCGCCGAACATCATCACCCTGCAAGGCCTGGTCGACCGGTTGACGCCGACGACCCGGTTGAACGAGGCGCAGGCGATGTTCTCCGCGACGAACCAGGTCGGAGCTGCGGTCGGCACCGCGGTAGCCGGACTGTTGATCGACGCCCACGGGCTGACCTGGTCCTTCCGTGGCGCAGCGATCGCGATCGGGCTGTGCTGCCTGTTCTCACTCGTCAGTCAACCGATCTGGACCCGCAGGCTGACCGTGATGGAGGCAACCGAGACGGTGGCGCCGCCGGCGGACGAGCCACTGGGATAGGCCGGTAGGACTTTAATCATCTCGATTGATGAAATACCGCGGTCTCGCTCTCCACGCGGGCCCGCAGGGGACTAGTTTCACCGTCGACAGTGTCGTCCCCCACCGGCCGTACCCCGGCCGATCAAGGAGTGAACCCCGTGGTTACTCGTCGCAAATTTCTCGCCACCCAGGGCCTGGTGCTCGCCGGCATGACCGGCGGCTCGGCCGCACTACTCAACGGCGCGACGCCGGCGGCCGCCGCCCCGCCGCGCGGCCATCAGCGCAGCGGTGTCGAATGGTCCAAGGGCCGGCTGTTGCCGACCTTCGCCACCCCCGGAAGGCTGCAGGCTGCCACGGTGGCCGAACTGCCCGGTGAGGATCAGCTGCTGCTGACCACCTTGCAAGGTGTGGTCAACCGGCGCCGGCCCGAGCTCTACTTCAATTACGACGCCGAGGACAGCGATCCCGATCAGGAATGGCTGAAGGACTTCCACGGCGTCAGGTTCCACGACGATGCGCTGGCCCTGATCGACCGCTACGGCCGTCGGGCCAAGGGTGCGATCATCTACGACCCCGAGGTGCGGGATTCGATCAACGTCGCCACCACGCTGGCCGGGCTGCGCGATGGCGTGGTTGCCACCGCCGACCAGGTGGATGCGTACGGCTTCCAGGTGCTGGAGGATCTGCGCGGTCAGTTCAGCGGCCAGGACAAGGTCGACATCTACCGCTGGCAGTTCGAAAATCTCTGGCCGGATTGTGATCATCGTTTGTTGACCGGCTTGCCGCCGACCCGGACGGTCGACGTCGAAGGCGTGAAGTGGACCGAGATCGCTCGGGAAGAGGAACAGATCCGGGACGAGTCCAATCGGCAGGAACTCACCGTCGATGTCAGCAGTGTGCTGGGCGGGGAAGCGGTCTACGTCCGCTTCTCCGATGCCTTCGGCAATGACGGTTGGGGACCGTCGGTGGCCTCGGTGGTCGCCACCGCCGACGGTGCGGTGATCGCCGACTTCATCCCCGACAGCGAGGAAGAGGCCGAGTTCCTGGTGGAAGGCGGCAACTCCTCGATCGGCGGTCAGGGCAACCGCTTCGCCGATGGCGGCAACTTCTTCGTCTACCGGTTCGAACCGCCCGAGGGCACCACCGAGTTGACCGTCACCGTCGAGATCTGGAATCAGTACGCCATCGACGCGACCGACACCGCACCGACCAGAGTCGAGCCGTTCCCGTACTTCCGCGACTACGTGGTGGCGACGAAGGCGATGCTGGTCTGGCTCGATCCCAACGGTGCGCCGGGTGAGCTGCTCACCGAGATCATGGGTGCGACCAAGAGCACGACGCCGTACCTGGGCTGGTTCTCCAACGACGTGGCCGGTGAGTGGGGCGGAGTTGATCTTGCTGCGACCCAGTCGGTGGAGGTGCTCGCGGCCGACTTCTACATGAACGGCACCGTGCACGGGGGCGTTCCGGCGCGGATCTCGCCCAAGATCAAGAAGCCGGAGCCGGCCGAGCTGGAGAACAAGATCTACGTCACCATGACCGTCGGTGAGGGCGACAACATCCAGTACTGCCAGCGGCACATGCGGGCACTGTGGGACAACCCGGACCGCGGCAAGGTGCCGACCAACTGGACCATCAGCCCGGTGCTGGCCGATGCCGGGCCGGCGATCTATCGCTACTACCAGCGCACCGCGACCGACAACGACCTGCTGGTGTGTGGACCTTCGGGTGCGGGCTACACCTACGGCGGATCCTGGCCGGGCGACACCTTCAACGACTACGCCGACGTCACCGATCTGTACCTGCGGGAGACCGGACTCGACCTCGTCTACGCCTACAACAACCGCGACGAGGAGGGGTGGATCCCGATCGGCGGGAAGGTGCTCGAGGCGTACCGGGAGCGGACCGGACTGCGCGGGATCTTCCAATCCTGGAGTGGCGGCGGAGTGATCACCGGAGGCGAACTGCCGGTGATCGGACACTTCGGCGCTCCCGGCAACGCCGATGAGTACAAGCAGGGTCTGGATGACCACGCCGCCGACTGGGACGGCAGCACTCCGTTCTTCGTCTCCGCCGGGATCAACGCCTGGAACTGGACGCCCAGCGACATCGCCGCACTGGGGGAGCTGCTGGCTGCCGACGATCGCTATCGGGTTGTGCTCGGCGACACGTTCTTCGATCTGCTCCGCCAGGTCGACGACCCGCAACCGCCGGCACCTGACCGCGCCCCCTGACCGGCGCCCGCCGGGAACTCCGGGGACTACTCCGGTGGGGTGTAGCGGCCGTCGATGGCGGTCCAGCCGCCGTCGACGAAGAGTTGGCTGCCGGTGACATAGCTGGCTGCATCGGAGGCCAGATAGACCACGGCGCCGGCGAGTTCGTCGGCTGTGGCCCAGCGTCCGAGCGCGTTCTTGTCCGCGTACGCCTGGGCCCAGCCTGCGTCGGCGCGGATCTGATCGGTCAGCGGCGTCTCCACCACACCGGGGGCGATCGCGTTCACCCGAACCCCCGACGGGCCGAGCTCGGCGGCCGCGGTGCGCAGCAACTGGACCAGGCCCGCCTTGGTGGCGGCGTACACGCTCTGACCCGGCTCGACGGCGACCGAGCGCATCGAGCTGAACGCGATGATGCTGCCCCGCCCGTTCCTGGCCATCGGGGCCCCGAAGGCGCGCACCAGATCGAACCCCGCGCGCAGGTTCAGCGACACCACCCGGTCGAACTCGTCGCCGGAGTAGTCCAACAGCCGTTTGCGTACGTTGGTGCCCGGCGTGATCACCAAGACATCCACCGGTTCAAGATCAGCTGCGGCCGCCGCCACTGCTGCTTGATCGAGGACGTCCAGCCGCAACGGTGTCAGGCGATCTCCAGCAGCGGCAGTGTCTTCGGCGGCAGCAAGATCACGGTCGGCGCAGATCACTTCCGCGCCGTGGGCGGCAAGCGCCCAGGCGCTCTCCCGTCCGATCCCACTGCCGGCGCCCACGACAACGGCACGCCGACTGTCCAGCCGGAACAGCTCGGTGTAGCGCTGCGGTCCCGCAGTCATGATCAACTTCCTTTCGCGGTGCTGGACCGGATCACGGCCATCCGGGTGACGGTGAACTCCTCGATCGCGAACCGCGGGCCCTCCCGACCGGCGCCGGAGTCCTTCACTCCGCCGTAGGGGGCCACATCGGAACGGAATCCCGGCACCTCGTTGATCACCACTCCACCTGCCTCGATGCGATCGATGGCGGCGAAGGCGGCTGCGAGCGAGGAGGTGAAGACGCTGGCGTGCAGGCCGTACCGGGAGGCGTTGACGACGTCGAAGGCTTTCTCCAGATCCGGCACCGTTCGCACTGCGACCACCGGGCCGAACAGTTCCTCGTCCCAGGCCGGCAGTCCGTCCGGCACATCGGACAGCAGCGTCGGCCGGATCACGGTCTGTTCGGTGCCGCCGCCGAGCAGCCGTGTCGCCCCGGCCGCGACGGCCTCGTCCACCCAACTCAGCACCCGTTCGGTGGACCGCTCGTCGATCAGTGCCGAGACGGTCGTCTGTGGGTCCCGGGGATCGCCGATGATCACCTTCGCCATCCGGGATCGCAGCCGCTGTTGGAAGTCCTCGGCGACGGAGGCGACCACGAGCACCCGTTGCACGCTGATGCAGGCCTGGCCGGAGGCGTAGTACCCGCCGCGGACGACGGCGTCGGCGGCGGCGTCGAGATCGGCGTCCGCGGCCACCACCAGGGCGGCGTTCGAGCCGAGCTCGAGCAGCACCTTCGTCGGGGCGGCATCGCGAGCGATCCGGTGTCCGACTGCGGCCGAACCGGTGAACGAGACCGCACCGATACGCCGATCGGTGGTCAGGGTCGAGCCGACGTCGATTCCGCCGGTGATCAATTGCACCGCGGCCGGTGGCGCGTCCACCTCTTCCAGTGCTGTCCGGATCAGGTGCACCAACCAGAGCGTCGCCAACGGGGTCTGCGGTGCCGGCTTGACGATGATCGGACAGCCGGCGGCAATCGCCGGCGCGATCTTGTGTGCGGCCAGCAACAGCGGATAGTTGAAGCCGGTGATGCCGATCACCACGCCGATCGGACGACGGGTCCAGAAGCCGGTCAGCCCGTCGCCGCTCGGCAGCAGGTCGAGCGGGACCGTCTCGCCGTGCAGGCGGGCGACCTCCTCGGCGGCGACTTGGATGGTCAGGAGCGTCCGGTCGACCTCGGTTCGGCAGTCCACCAGTGGTTTGCCCGATTCCAGCACCAACAGTTGCTCGAAGGCGTCCCGGTGCTCGGTCAGCCGGTGGTGGGTTCGTTGCAGGGCTTCGCGACGGACCCGGGAGGACAGCCGGCCGATCGAATCCTTGATCGACAGAGCCTGCTCGAGCGCCCGCTCGGCAAGGGCGACAGTGCCGATCGGCGCGTCGGCCACCGTTGTGCCGTCGTACGGGAAGCGCACCGGTACGGCGGTGTCGACCGGTTCCCAGGTGGCTCCGATCGGCAAGCCATCGGGGAAAATTTCGGCCTCGGCCACGTTATCGATGATCATATTTCGCCTTCTCCTGATCTTGCCGTAATTCAACGCTGAGCTACTCTCACGGTTCAGGATCGATCTTGTCAGTCGGGAGTTCGTCGACGATGGTGGACCCCTGAGGACGAGACCGTCCCGAGTCACCATCACCCAGCGGAGGGAACACGAATGGATCGCACTTCTCAGCTCACCCGGCGGAGCTTCTTGCTGGCTTCGGCCGCAGTAGCCGGATCAGCAGCGCTGAGTGCGTGCAGTGGAGGGGACAGCGATGCGCCGTCCGGAGGTAGCAGCGGTGGCGCATCGGGTGCCAAGGGCTCGACCACCGACAAACTTCCCGCGCCGTCGAAATACCAACAGGCGCCCGCCCTGGATGATCAGGATCTGCCACCGGTGGAAGAGCGGCTGCCGGACAACCCGTACGTGATTCCGCACAACTGGGCGCAGCCGGGCAAGTACGGCGGCCAACTCAACCTGAATGTGGTCAGCACCGAGGGAGCGGCCAAGGCCACCTCCGATCGGGAGTTCTTCTACGGTCACTCACCGTTGCGCTGGCTGAACGACGGCAAGGACATCGGTCCCGGCCTGGTGGAGGAGTGGGAGTCCAACGACGACGCGTCGGAGTGGACGCTGCACTTCCGCAAGGGGCTGAAGTGGTCCGACGGCGAGCCCTGGACCACCGACAGCATCATCTGGTGGTGGGAGAACTTCATCCTGGACCAGAAGATGGGCCAGTCCCCGCCGGACGAGGCCCGCTCGGGCAAGGGCACCCTGGCCAAGTTCAAGGCGGTCGACGAGGTCACACTGACGATGACCTTCGACGCTCCGGCGCCGTTGACCGCGGACCGGATGGCGGCCTGGGTCAACGGGAACGTCGGGGCCAACGGGCCGATCTGGACGATGCCGCACCACTACCTGAAGCAGTTCCATCCCGACACCGGCAAGAACGTGCCCGACAACTGGGACGCGGTCGGTGGCCTGATGGAGGAGAAGGCCGACTGGCACCGCAACCCGGACTGCCCGACGCTGACCGGTTTCAAGTGCAAGTCCTTCGACAACAACAAGGGCGTTGTGCTGGAGCGCAATCCGTATTACTGGTGCGTGATGCCCAACGGTGATCAACTTCCCTACCTGGACGAGTTCCAGTTCAGCGTGGTGACCGACCCGGAGGCCGGCAAGCTGCAGATCCAGCAGGGCAGCGTCGACTACTGCCAAGGCAGCTTCAACCAAGTCACGTTGAACGACGTCGAGGGGATCCGCAACAGCACCGAGGATGCGGGCACCGAATTGCTGCTGTGGGACAGCGGATCCGGCACCGGCTCGATCTTCTTCCTCAATTACGACTACATCGACGAAGAAATGCGCAAGCTGTTCCGGGAGCCGAAGTTCCGGCAGGCGATCTCGCATGCGTTCAACCGTGAGGCGGTGCAGAAGGCGGTCTACTTCAACACCGGCGAGCAGACCACCGGCACGCTCAGCCCGAAGGCGGTCGAATTCCAGGAAGGCGAAGGACAGCAGCTCTACGAACAGTGGCGGGACGCCTACGTCGCTCACGACCCGGAGAAGGCCAAGCAGCTGCTGGACGAGCTCAAGGTGGTGGACAGCGACGGCGACGGACTCCGGGAACTGCCCGGTGGCAAGAAACTCGAGTTGCGGTTGGACTACTCCGCCAACCAGTCCCAGGAACACACTGCCAAGGACAACCAACTGGTGAAGGACCTGGAAGCGGTCGGGCTCAAGATGACCCGCAACCCGATCCCGCCGCAGACCTTCGGTGATCAGTGGGAAACCGGCAAGCTGATGTCGCACACCAACTGGGAGGTCGGCGACGGGCATCCGCTGATCTATCCGGGTTGGGTGGTCCCGGTGCAGTACGATCACTGGGCGCCGCTGGAGGGGCAGTGGTACGCCGGGATCGGGACCGGC
>NHCFJ02800__coassemble_1730_pt1 | contig 16634 bp, 16 predicted proteins | sample NHCFJ02800__metabat2_high_PE_002 | metagenome-assembled genome bin NHCFJ02800
CACCGGGCGAAGGCGCAGGCCGAAGGACTGCGGCGCTCCGGAGAAGCACACCGGGTGGAAACTATGGCCACGCTGCGGATTGCGTTGCTCTCGGCCCTGATCCTGGAGGGGTTGGCGACGCTGTCGGTGGCAATCGTGGCCGTGGTGATGGGCCTGCGAGTGATCAGCGGCGGTGTCGATCTCACCACCGGGCTGTTCATCCTGGTGTTGGCACCCGAGGCCTACCTGCCGTTGCGCCAGGTGGGCACTCACTACCACGACGGCGCCAACGGGGTTGCCGCCGCGCAGACTGCGCTGGACCTGGTCGAGAGTCCCGACCCAGCCGCCGCACCGACCGACGACTCCGACGCCACCCGGCCGACGGGATCGGCGACCGGGATCGAGCTGGATCGGGTGACCTACCGCTACCCGCGGTCAGCTCAGCCGGTGCTCGCCGACCTGAGCCTGACCGCCGCACCCGGTGAACTGACCGTGCTGACCGGACCGAGCGGCGGTGGCAAATCCACCGTGCTGGCGATGATCATGGGCTGGTTGCAGCCCGAAGCGGGCCGGATCCGTGTCTGCGGTGAGCCGCCGCAGCAGGCCGCCTCGACGATCGCCTGGGTCGGGCAGGAGCCGGCGCTGCTGCGCGGAACGGTCGCCGACAACGTCGGGATCGGCTGGGCCGCCGCTGACCGGGATCAGATCGTCGAGGCCCTGCAGGCGGCCGATCTCGACCTCGATCCGGATCGGACGGTGGATGAGACCAGCGCGTTGTCGGCCGGTGAGCTCCGGCGGGTTGCCCTCGCCCGCGCCTGGCTCCGGATCCGTTACGGCGGCGGACAGGTGATGATCATGGACGAACCGACCGCCGGGTTGGATGCCGCCACCGAGCTGGCCACCATCGAGACGGTCCGCCGGCTCGGTGTGACGGCCCTGTGCGTTTCCCATCGACGAGCCGTCCTGGCGGCCGCAGACCGAGTGATCACCGTGGAGCCGAGATGACCGGAACCCGCACCCTCACAGCACCCGACCGGACGATCGAACACGTCGAGCCGGTCCAGCAAGCCTCGCCCGGACACCGCCGAACCGGACTGGTCCGCAGGGTGTTGCGCGAATCCGGCACCGCGCCGTCGGCACTGGTCAAACCGGCCGCGTACGGATTGATCGCCCAGGCGTCCGCGATCGCTCTGATGGCGCTGTCCGGTTGGCTGTTGTCCCGGGCCGCGGAACATCCGCCGGTGTTACTGCTGATGACGGCGATCGTCGGTGTCCGCTTCTTCGGCCTGGCCCGCGCCGCGTTCCGCTACACCGAGCGGCTGGCCGGCCACGACGTCGCATTGAGGGCCCAGACCCGGCTGCGACTACGGATCTACCGCCGGTTGGCCGACAGCAGCCCGCTGCGTCGGGGCGGAGATCTGCTGTCCCGGATGACTGCCGACGTCGATGCCGTGCAGGACCTGATCGTCCGGGTGGTGGTGCCGACCGCGGCGGCGGCGCTGGTGATCACGGCCACCAGCACGGCAATCATGATCATCTCGGTGCCCGCCGGGCTGCTGCTGTTGCTGGGTTCGGTCCTCTCCGGGGTGCTGTTGCCGGTGGCATCTGCCCGGTTGACCGACCGCGCAGACCGGAGTCGGGCTCCGTTGCGTGCGGTGCTGGCCGACGAGATCTCCGAGATCAGTCGGGCTCGGCTCGATCTGCTCGCCTACGGCCAACAGCGCCAGGCGGTGGACCGGCTGTCGGCAGCCGATGCCGCGTTGGCCGCAGCCGAACGGCGGTCCTCGACCGTGTCCGCTGCGGTCGCGGCGCTGCAATGGTTGATCACCGGCGCAGTGATCATCGGCGGCTTGTTGATCGGAGCCACGGCCGTTGCGGATCAGAGGCTGCCTCCGGTCTTCCTGGCCGTGCTCGCACTGACCCCGTTGGCGATGCACGAGGTGGTTGCTGCGCTGCCCGCCACGGCTCAGGCATTGACCCGCAGCCGGTCGGCGCTGCGTCGGGTGTTGGAGTTGCTGGAGTTGTCCGCTGCACCGATCAACCGGGACACTGTGCTCAACCGTGACACCGGGCAGGACCCGGATCGGGTGCTCAGTGCGGTGGACCTCGCGGTCGGCTGGCCGGGAGGTCCGACGGTGGTGTCCGGTCTTGATCTTGAGCTGCGGCGCGGCGAGCGGGTCGCGCTGGTCGGCCCGAGCGGAGTCGGCAAGTCGACGGTCGCCTCGGCTGTAGTGGGGCAGATCGGGCATCACGGCGGCAGCCTGCAGGTCGCCGGCCGGATCGGCTATCTCGCCCAAGATGCCCACGTCTTCGACACCACGGTTGCTGAGAACGTACGGATCGGGGCGCGGGATGCCGATGATCAACAGGTCCGAGCGGCGTTGCGGGCGGTCGATCTGGACCTTCCGCTCGATCGGCTGGTCGGCGAACACGCCGGGGCGATCTCCGGCGGCGAAGCCCGGCGGCTGGCGCTCGCCCGACTTGCGGTCAGCAGTCTGGTCGACGGTGAGCAGGATTTGTTGATCTTGGACGAGCCGACCGAGCACCTGGACCAGCGAACCGCCGATCAGGTGTGCGAGCTGATCTGGCGGATCGCCGGATCTGCTGCTGTGCTGGTGCTGACTCACGACCAACGGTTGATCGACCGATGCGATCGGGCGGTGCCGCTGTATCGCACGTAGCCTTGCCCCTGAACCAGCGAACGGAACGGAAGTGTTCGATGACCGTGGAGCAAGAACGGCTGACCGGCGAGGATTGGTTGGACAGCTGGGACCGGCAGCAGGAAGGCTACATTCCGGGCCGGATCGAGCGTGCGCAGATGATCTTCGAGGTGATCACCCGCTTGCGTGGGGAAACGCCGCGGGTGCTGGATCTGGCGTGCGGACCGGGCTCGCTGACCCGGATGCTGCTGCAGCGGGTGCCGAACGCGGAGGTGATCGGTGTTGATCTTGATCCGGTGCTGCTCGAACTGGCCCGCTGGGCCGTCGGTGACGGCTCCGGCCGCGTGGCCTGGGCCGAAACCGATCTCGGCGAGCCCGGCTGGGACCGGCAGCTTCCGGGCTCCTTCGACGCGGTGATGTCGACCACGGCACTGCATTGGTTGGCACCGGGTCAGCTGACCGAAGCATTCCGGTCGGCCTACCGAGTGCTCCGCCCGGGCGGCGTCTTCGTCAACGGCGATCACATCGACTTCCCGTCCACCGCCCGGACGTTGAACCGACTGTCGGAGCAGGTCTCCGCCGAGTGGACCCGGAGTCGGCTCGTCGAGGACTACCGCGACTGGCACGACGCTCTCCAGCGAGCGCGGCCGGACTGGCCCTGGCAGGAGCGGGAACGCCGCTTCGCCGACCGCTTCCGCAGTGACACCGACAACCCTGCCCCCGGCATCGACCTGCACTGCGGCGCGCTGCGCGACGCGGGTTTCGACGAGGTCGAGGTGGTTTGGCAACAGTGGAATCAGCGAGTACTGGTGGCGATCAAGCCCGACTGATCGACAGCGCCGGGCGGAGCTGCGCGGAAGTGGGCGGGTGACACACCGTGGACCCGTTTGAAGGCGGCACTGAGAGCGAACGGGTTCGCATAACCGACCCGGCGCGCGACCGCGGCGAGAGTCAGCTCGGTGCCGGTCAACAGGTCGGCCGCCAGCGCCATCCGCCACCCGGTCAGATAGCTCAGCGGCGGTTCCCCCACCCGGTCGACGAACCGGCGGGCGAAAGCAGCGCGGGAGATGTCGACCCGGGCAGCAAGATCAGCGACGGTCCAGGCCTGCTCGGGTTGCTGATGGATCAGCCGGAGCGCCGGACCGATCACCGGATCGGCCTCGGCGGCCAGCCCGCCGCGGAGGTCGGCGTCGGCCAGCGCCTCTCGTAGACAGGAGACCAGCAGCAGGTCGAGCAGCCGGTCGAGGATGGCCTGCTGGCCGGGCTGGTCACGGACCACCTCGGTGGCCAGCACCGGAACCAGCGGCGAATCCAGGTCGTGCAGCACCAGACTGCGCGGCAGGCTGGCGAGCACCCGGGCCCCGACCGAGGTCTGCTGCTGATAGCTGCCGATCAGCATCACCGTCGACGCCGGGGTGTCGAGCGCGACGTTGCCCCAGCTGCGGATGCCGAGATCCATCGCCTGGTCGAGGATGTGCCCCTTCGGATCCACGCACACCTGACCGGGCAGGATCCTCACCTCGGTCGGTGTCTGCACCGAGTCGGCAAAGACGTACGGTTCTGGGCCGCGGATCACCGCCACGTCCCCGGGCCGCAGCCGATGGTGCTGATCGCCGTCGACGAAGACCGCGGACCCGGCTGCCATCACCACGACACTCAGCGGCGACTCGTCCTCGATCCGGACCGACCAGGCGCCGCCGAAGACGGCCTTCAGCAGGAACGCGCGCTCCGCACGCGGACCGTCCAGCAATGCGCCGAGAAGATCCATACTCTAGACGATCACATATGCCGAAGCACTGTAAAGGAGAGGCTTGTGGGAGTTGATAGTGCCTCGGTCGAGGCAGCGTTGAGGTCGGGCACGCTGGCCGACGTTGAAGCCGTATCCCGCAGCGTCGATCTCCGCCAGTGGCGGCAGGCTGATCGGACGGCGTTGTCTCATGCGCTCTCGAACCGATCACCTGCTGACCGGTTGGCGATCGCGCACGCGCTTCTTGATCATGGCGTCGACGCCGGATTTGTTCTCGAGTTCGACAACGTCGGGGCGCTGCACATTCTGTTCTCGCACGAACCGCATGATCATGCCGCGGAAGGTGTGCTGGCTTCTCGGCTCATCGCCGAGGGCGCTGACGTCAACCTCGTTTCACCCCGGTTCGGGTCACCGCTGGCAACTCTCGCGGCCACGTTCAAGTATTCGGATGCAACGCTGCAGCCCTTTTATGACGCCCTGATCGACTCAGGGGAGCTCGTGCTCGCAACGATCGACAAGGGTGGTCGCACGATGATGGAGAACATCAAGGTCAAGACGCGCAAGCGTGCTGACCTGTATCGACAGCTCCTCGACCTCGCGAACCGGACCGGCCAGCAGTCCGCAATCCCCTCCGAGAACAGCTGAGGCAAAACCTCGGGAGGGTCGGCCGAAACGGTCAGTCGCGCGCGGTGAGCACGATCGGGTCCCCGTCCGTGATCACGATGGTGTGCTCGGCGTGGGCTCCCCGCGAACCGTCGACGGAGCGCAGCGTCCAGCCGTCCTGGTCGGTGTAGATCTTGTCGGTGGTGTGCAGGAACCACGGCTCGATCGCCAGCACCAGCCCGGGCCGCAGCGGCAGACCCTTGCCCCGCCGACCGTTGTTGGGCACGTGCGGGTCGCCGTGCATGGTCCGGCCGACACCGTGGCCACCGAACTCCAGATTGACCTTCAGTCGGTTCTGCTTGGCGATGGCGCCGATCGCGGCCGAGATGTCGCCCAGCCGATTGCCCGACCGCGCCTGTGCGATTCCCGCCTGCAACGCCCGCTCGGTCAACTCGATCAGCCGCTGGTCGTCCGGATCCGGTTCACCGACGATCACCGTGACCGCCGAGTCGCTGACCCAGCCGTCCACCGAGGCTGCGAAGTCGAAGCTGACCATGTCGCCGTCGGCCAGGGTGTAGTCGTACGGCAGCCCGTGCAGCACCGCATCATTGACCGAGGTGCACAAGACCTTGCCGAACGGCATCGCCCCGAACGACGGGTGATAGTCGATGTAGCAGGACTCTGCGCCGCGGTCGGAGATCATGTCGTGCGCCAGCGCGTCCAGGTCGAGCAGATTGCTGCCGACTGCCGCCTTGCTCGCCAGCTCGGTCAGCACATCGGCGACGAAGCGGCCCGCCGGGCGCATCTCCTCGATCTCGGTCGGCGTACGGTATTCGATCACGTCGGCACCCTACCTCGCCCCGCCGTTGCCGCCGCGGGGCTGTGAGGCCGGCCGAACGCGAAGGATCAGAAGCGCCAACGGGTGGCGCCGAACGGTTCCACCGTCTGCAAGGCGTAGGCCGAGGTCGGCTGAATCCGATACACCTGCCAGGGCGGTGGTCCGGCTGACTGGGCGCTGTACGGCGCGGTCAGCGCAGTACCGGTTTCGTCCGGCTGCGCCGGCCAGCCCTGGTCGGCCCAGTGTCCGGCCATCGTGGCCACCACCGCCGGTTCGGTGATCATCTCTGCGGCACCCTCCACCACCAGGTCGAACTCGAGCAGCGACACCGCCATCGAGCAGCGCGGATCGCCGGCGACATTGCGGCCCTTCCGGGTCCGTGCACCGGTCTCGAACCAGAAGGCGTCGTCCACCCAGAGCGCCCCGCGACAGCCCTTCTGCGACCCCGTCGCTGCTGCAGCCGGCTCAGCGGATGGTGAAGCCGCCGTCCACCACGATGTCGGCACCATTGATCATGTCGGCTGCGTCGCTGGCCAGGAAGGCTGCCGTGGCAGCGATCTCGTTCGGCATCGCGAACCGACCGACCGGCACCTCTGCCTGGTGCGCCAGTCCCTTCTCGTTGTCCCAGGCATCGATCCCGAGCGGAGTCAGCACAACGGTCGGGGAGATCGTGTTCGCCGTCACGCCGCGCGATCCCCATTCCAGGGCCAGCACCCGGGTCATGCCGAGCAGACCGGACTTGGATGCGCAATAGGCGACATGATCGGGCAACGCGACCGTCGCGGCCTGGGACGCAAGACTGATGATCTTGCCGCGACCGCGGTCGAGCATCGCGGCACCGACCACCTGCGCCATCAGAAAGCTGCCGGTCAGGTTCACCGCCAGGGTGGACTCCCAGGCGCGGTCACCGATCGACTCCGCCGGCTCCAGCCGCGCCACCCCGGCGGAGTTGATCAAGACATCGATCTGCTGCGTCCGTTGCAGGACCGTCCTCACGGCTTCCTGCACCGAGGGACGGCTGCTCACGTCGACACCGACCGGGAAGCAGCCACGGCCCAGCCGCTCGGACACTGCTGTGGCGCGGTCCACGTCACGGTCGAGCAGCGCCACCCGGGCACCGCTGTCGACGAAGCGTTCCGCGATCGCCGCCCCGATGCCCGAACCGCCGCCGGTGATCACCGCCGTACGGCCGCTCAGATCGACTGACAGTCCGGAGACGTCGGTCTCAGCTGCTGTGATCATCACCCGTACCCTTCCTCGATCGCCGGCCTCGGCATCGCCTCAACTGCCGGACTTCTCCTGACCGGGAATACCTTCATAGGCGATGTCGCCGGTCTTGAGGTTCTCCTCGGTCAGCTGCGGCAGGTCGGCCAGGAACTGCTCGCGTTCGGTGACCACATGTTCGATGGCGACATCGACGTTGTCCTGGGTGATCTTCGGCATGATGTAGGTCGCCTCGGCGTTGGAGGTGTCACCCTGGGCGACCTGTGCCGCGACCGCCAGGCCGGCCGACAGCTCGACCGTGCCGTTCTGCAGCATGGTGCCGATGAAGTCGCCGGACTTCACCGCGTTCAGCCCGTCCTCGATGCCGTCGATACCGACGATCGGAACGTCGTCGCGACCGGATTCTTTCAACGCCTGCAGCGCCCCCAGCCCCATGTCATCGTTCTGCGAGACCACGCCGTCGATCTTGTCGCCGTGGGCGGAGATCCAGTTCTTCATCTTGTTCACCGCCTCGTCGCGCTTCCAGTTCGCGGTGTCCTGAGCCAGCACCTTGATGTCGGGGTATTCCTTCAGCACCTTGTCGATGCCCTTCTGCCGGTTGATCTGGCCGGACTGACCGAGCGGACCCTGCAGGACGACGATGTTGCCCTTGCCGTCGAGCTCTTCGGCCATCATCGTCATCTCCTCGGCTCCTGCCGCGACGTCGTCGGGCTGGACGTTGCCCGAGATGTCAGGATTGTCGAGCTCGGCATTGACCGGGATGATCGGGATGTCGGCTGCCTTGGCCGCAGTCACCTGCGGCTGCAGCGAATTGGCCTGCACCGGAACGACCACGATGGCATCGACCTTTGCGTTGATCATCTGATCCATCTGATCGGCCTGGGTGCTGACATCAAGACTGGCCGAGTGCCATGCCAACTCGATGTTGTTCGCCTTCGCGTAGGCCTCCATCCCCTCCTTGCCGGCGGTGATGAACGAGCTCATGTCGTACACCGTGACGCCGATCCGCAACGGCTCCTTTCCACCTGCATCACCACCACCCTGTTGACGGGCTGGGTCGCCCATGCCACAGGCGGCGGTCGTGACCAGGACGAAGATCGATACGAACACGGTGAGCATGACTTTGAGGCGGGACATCGTCGACTCCTTTGACGGATGGCTGTTGGGTCTGGCGAAGAGAAGTTGATCTCGCCGTTGATCAGGTGCGACGTTTGGCCGTCCAGACGTCGACGGCGACTGCGAAGACGATCAGAACGCCCTTGATCACGTCCTGCCAGTAGCTGGGCACGAGCAGGATGTCCAGTCCGCTGTTGAGTGTCTGGATCAGCAGCAGCCCCAGCGCCGTTCCCCAGACCGAACCGCGACCACCCATCAGGCTGGCGCCGCCGATCACCACGGCGGCGATCGCGTCGAGCTCATAGCCCTGACCGAGGTTCGGTGGTCCGGAGATCACCCGGCTGGCGAGCATCACCCCGGACAGCCCGGCCAGCACACCGGAAACGGCGTACACGCTGAACAGGATCCGCCGTGCGTTGATGCCGGCGATCTCGGCAGCATGACGGTTGCCGCCGACGGCGTAGATCCGAAGCCCGTAGGAGGTCCGCTTCATCACGATCGCGCAGACGATGATGCCCAGGATCATCACGATCACCGGAATCTGCAGTCCGAGGACGGTGGTGTTGGCGATCTTGCCGAACTCCGGTGGGAGGCCGTTGATCGGTGCGCCACCGCCGATCGCGTAGGCCGCGCCGGATCCGGCCGTCAACATGCCCAATGTGGCGATGAAGGGTGGCACGTTGACGATCGACACGAAGAACCCGTTGATCGCGCCCGCCAGGCCACCGACCACGATCGCGGTCAGCACCGTCAGCCACACCTGACCGGGGTTGTTGACGGCGACCGCCGCGGAGGCCATCGCCGACACGGCGATCACACTGCCGACCGAGAGATCGATGCCGCCGGTCAAGATCACCAGGGTCTGCCCGAGGGCGATCAGCGCGAACGGTGCGGCCGCAATCAAGATCGAGATGGCGTTGTCCAGCGTGGAGAAGCGCATGCTGCGATAGCTGAAGTAGCAGATCGTCAGTACGACGACGATCAGCATCGCGTTGCGCATGGCCAGGTTCATCCACCAGCGACCGGAGAATCGGCGGGCTCCGCCACTGGCTTTTGCTGCTTCGAGCTCTGCCGACTTCTGGTCGGCATCGTCCGCGGCGGGCGCGGTCAGCTTCTGACTCACGATGGTGTCCTCGTCGTCTCGACACTGGTGGTTTGATCGCTTCCGGCGGGTGCCGGTGCGGCGCCCGTTCCGTTGGTGTTTAGGCCCGCCGCCAGGGAGAAGATGGTCGCCTGGACGTCGGCCGCATCCAGGTCCGAACGCTCCAACTCGCCGACCACAGCACCGCCGCGCATCACCAGCGCGCGGTGCGCCAGACCGAGGATCTCCGGCATGTCCGAGGACGCCATCACGACGGCGACACCGTCGGCAGCGAGCTCGGTGATGATCTTGTAGATCTCCGACCTGGCTCCGACGTCGACACCCCGGGTCGGCTCGTCCAGCAGCAGTACGTCGACCTCACCGGTCAGCCACCGCGCCAGCACCACCTTCTGTTGGTTGCCGCCGGACAGGGTGTCGACCTCCTGGCTGAGGCCGTTGGACCGTAGGTGGACCGACTTCATCGCCTGGTCGACAGCGTTTCGGCGAGCCACGCCGCGCAGCCACCCGGCGATGCTGAACTGGCTGATCCGGGGCAGCGTGCCGTTGTCCAGCACCGACATCCCCATCACGGCGCCACTGGTCTTGCGGTCCTCGGGCACCATCGCCATGCCGGCGGCAATGGCGGCCGCCGGTGAGCCGCGGCGCACCGATCGCTCCCCGACCGTGATCGTCCCGGCCGTGCTGCGACGTACGCCGAAGACGGCCTCCATCAGTTCGCTGCGTCCGGCTCCGACCAGCCCGGCCAGGCCCAGGATCTCGCCCCGGCGCACCGTCAGATCGACCGGCGCGGACGCACCGACGACCTGCAGCCCGGACACCTGCAGGGCGATCCCGTCGGCCGGCGTCGGGCGGCCCGGGAACAGGGTGCCCAGCTCACGGCCGATCATCGCCGTGACGATGTCGTCGTCGCTGGTGTCGGACATGTCCTGATCCAGCACCAGCGCACCGTCGCGCAGGACCACGACTCGGTCGGCGAGGGCGCGGATCTCCTCCATCTTGTGAGTGGTGTAGATCATCGCCACACCTTGATCACGAAGCCTGCGGACCACGCCGTAGAGCCGTTCCACCTCGCGTTCGGCGATGGCGGAGCTCGGCTCGTCCAGCAGCAGCACCTTGGCACCGGTCCTGGTCGCCTTGACGATCTCGACGATCTGCTGCATCCCGACGGGCAGCTTGGTCATCCGCGCCGTGACCGGGATGTCGACCTCGAAGTCGGCCATCGCCTCCCGCGCTTCGCGGATCATCGCCCGCCGATCGAGCAGTCCGAAGCGGTGAATCTCGCGGCCGGCGAAGAGGTTTTCATACACCGTCAGGTCCGGGATCGACGCCAGCTCCTGCGGGACGATCGCCACTCCACTGCGGTGGGCCTCGGCGATGCTGCCGGCGCCGAGTTCGGCACCGTCGACGAGCACCGACCCGGAATCAGCCCGGTACTGACCGGAGGCGATCTTCATCAGGGTCGACTTGCCTGCACCGTTCTCCCCGGCCAGCGCGGTCACGGTGCCGTGTTCGAGGCTCAGGCTGACCCCTTTGAGAACAGGGACTCCGCCGAAGCCCTTGACCAACTCTCGACACTGCAACGCCCAGGACACCGCGCCTCCTTCGCCGCTCATCTGAGCAGTCTCCGAGAGACTGACCGCTCGCTTGTAGCACCAGAGATTAGATAGGCCGCTACGCACACGTCAACATCTGAGCGGACATTTCCCCGTACGATGTTCAGATGAGCGATCAGGATCTTCCGGACCGGCCGGCCAGCAGACACGGCGTCACAGCCGACTGGAAGACGCTCGACGGCAGGCTGACGATGGCCGCGATCGCCCGGCGCTACTACCTGGACAACCGGACGCGGGTACAGCTCGCCGAGGAGTTCGGCATCTCCCGGTTCAAGGTGGCGCGGATCCTCGAGTCGGCGATCGCCCACGGCGTGGTCAAGATCGACATCTCTGTCGCCGACTCGGTCGACGCCGATTTGTCCTTACGAGTCCAGGACAAGTTCGGTCTGGACCGGGCGTTGATCAGTACACCCCGGTCAGGTTCGCCGGAAGACGTCCGGGATGCGCTCGGTGAGACGGGGGCGGAGCTCCTGGCCGAGCTGGTCACCGCCGACGACGTGCTGGGGCTCGCCTCCGGACGCACCATCGACGCGTTGTCGGCCCATCTGACTCGACTCGCACCGTGCACCGCACTGCAGCTGACCGGGATGAGCGATGATCTTGCGGTCAACCCGGTGCACGTCCTGCGGCGGGTGGCCGAACTGACCGGCGGACAGGCGTTGTCGATCTTCGCCCCCCTCACCGTCGGCAGTGCCGAGACCGCACGCAGTCTGCGTTCGGATCCGAGCATCCGATCAGCCTTCAACCGATTCGCCGATGTCACCATCGCCGTCACCTCCGTCGGCAGCTGGGACCCGCCGGATTCCCGCTTCTACAACGGCATCTCCGAGGCGGAGCGGGAGGAGTTGTTGATCAAGGACGTGGCCGCCGACGTTGCCGGTGGACTGCTCGACAGCACCGGCAAGACGATTCCCGACTTCGATGATCGGATGCTCGGGATCGGCGTCGAAGGACTGCAGAAGGTCGATCAAGTGATCATGGTCGGCGGTGGCGAACGCAAGGCCGGCGCCATCCTGGCGGCCCTGCGTTCCGGGGTCGTCACCACCCTCGTCACCGACGCCACCGTTGCGGTCGCCTTGCTGGCCAAGGAAAGCACCGTCGGTCGGGCACCGCGGCCACGCTCGACGTAGGGTCGACACTGTGCCCGAAACATGGATCGTGACGCGCGAGTCTGGACAGGGAACACAGACCTGGGCCGGATTCCGACTCGGGCGCAATGATCATGGTCTGTGGCTGTATGCGCCGGAGGGAACTGCGGTTCGAGCGGGGGACGGGCGACAGCTCGGCGCATTGCCGAAGCAGGTCGTCCTCGTTCCCGACGGCGAGCCGTGGGTGGCGACCTGGACCCAGACCCGCTGCCTCGTCGCCGTCACCACCGCTGCCGAGGTCGGACCGCTCACGATCAACTACCGCGATCTGGGCGTTCGGTGCTGGATCGACGACGGGGATGGCGTCGCGCACGACGGCACCGCCGAAAGGTCCGCCGCCGTGGACACTGCCACCCGGTCCATCCTGGCTGATCTTGAACGACGACTGGTTGAGCGGATCGAACCGTTCGGTGAGATCGGACGCCGCTGGTTCAGCGGCATCACCCGCAACCAGCTCCGCTTCGTGGACTACGACCCAGGGTGGCCGGCGCGGTTCACGTCGGCACGGGCTGTGATCCTGCCGGTGCTGCCAGCAGGCAGCCGGGTCGAGCACTTCGGCTCCACTGCGGTGCCTGGACTCGCGGCCAAGGACTGCATCGACATCGCCGCTGTGGTCCCGCGGGCGGATCAGGTCGCCGACGCCATCGTTGGATTGGAGGCGATCGGTTACGAAGCCCGGCCGCACGCCTTCGACGACCCCGGACACATCTTTCTCCGGCTGCTCGAGGACGGTCACCGCAGCCACCACCTGCACCTCTACCACGAGGGCCATCCGAACCTGGTGGACGTGCTCGCCTTCCGTGACCTGCTCCGTTCCGATCCTGCCGCGCGGCAGCGGTACCAGGAGGTCAAGCGTTCGCTGGCCGAGACCAATCCGTACGACCGCAGCGGCTACCTCGACGGCAAAAGCGCTGTGGTGCAGGAATTGCTGCAACGTGCCCGTGCTCGGATCCGCAAGCAGTGACCGGTCAGAGCCACCGCTGCAGCAGCAGGCAGCGGCACCGATAGCGGTAGATCGTGCCGTCAGCCGACTCCTGATCCCACTCCGCATCGTCGGCGTCGAATTGTCGATAGCCGAGTCGGTCATAGAGGCGGATGGCGTCGAGGTTGGTGTCCTCGACACCGAGGGTGACCCGTTCGCAACCGTGATCGGCGATGAGCTGTTCGGCTCGCCGAAGCAGAGCGGTGCCGATGCCCTGTCCGCGCATGCCGTCCACGACGTCGAACTGGAGGACGGTGCCGGCACCGGGATGCTCGTCGTAGCGGATGCCGATCTTGCCGACGATGCGGTTCTCCGGAAGCACGGCAGCCAGGTAGTCGCCGGTGTTCTTCAAGGCGTCGAGCAGATGCCGGCGCTGCAGGTCCGTACGCGCCCACCGTTCGACATCGTCAAGGCCGAACGGTCGGATCCGGAGCTGAGCGATGTCCGACACGGTTGCCGACGCTGCCACAAGCCGCAGCCCGCAGCAATCGGAATTTCTACACTGGCAGAGCTATGACTGGACTCCCGCGCTACCGGATCGGCAGCACCGTCACGGTCGAGGAGCGGTGGCAGGGCCTGCTGTGGACCGCCGTACCGCACCAGGTCATCGACAGCAGGCCCGAGCTGCTGACGGGCTGGGTGCCGGCGGGCAGCCTGTCCGTCTATGCAACAAACCGTGGGCTTGCCGAGACCGCCGGCCTGACCCGTGATCAACGCAAGCTGCTGGCACTGAAGAGCCTGCGTGCTCGGGCCAGTGAGTTTGCCGAGACGCCCGGCAAACTGTCGTTCTTCCGGCCCGGCCGCTGGTCGCGGATCAATCTCGGCTTCCACCCCGAGGACGGCCACTTCCTCGGCTGGTACGTCGACTTCCAGGTGCCGGTGCGTCCGACGCCGACCGGACTGGTCACCAAGGATCTCGTTCTCGATCTGTGGATCAACCCCGATCGCAGCTGGCAGTGGAAGGACCGCGACGATCTTGATCGCGCGATTGAACAGGGATTGGTCGACCCCGACCATCGCACCCGACTTGATCATGAAGCCGAGCGGGTGCTCGGTGAACTGGCCGACGGCGCGGCACCGTTCACCGACGAACTCACGCGGTTTCGACCCGATCCGCAGTGGCCGCTGCCCGAGCTGCCCGCTACCCACGGCTGGGGCGGATCCGGTTGGAGTCTGCCCAAGGGATGGCGGGCCGGCTGATCAACTGCCGTTGATCTGGCCCGTGGTTGGCCACCGCTCCGCGCCCGACGCTACTGGCCGCCCTGTCCGGTTCTCCGATAGGCACTGGGAGTCACTCCCGTCATGACGCGGAATGTCCGCGCCATGTGCTGACCCGAGTTGAAGCCGACCTCGATCGCGATCGCCGTCACCGTGAGATCGCTGTTGCGTAGGAGTTGCTTCGCTCTGTTGATCTTGCGTTCGGTCTGATACTGGTGCGGACCACGGCCCAGTTCGGACGAGAACACGGCGGCGAGATAGTTGGGGGCCAGACCGACGCGATCAGCCAACTGCGAGAGCGGCCAAGGCCGCGCGTACTCGCGGTCCAACAGAACCTGCGTCTGCTGAACCGCGGGGTGACCGTCCAGTGCGCGGCCCGGAGTCGCTTCATCCAGGTGGCGAGTGAGTTCCAGCGCGATGCGATCGACAGCCAGCGTCAGCCCGGCATCCTGAAAGGCATGCTGGGCGGTGACCTCGTTGACCAACTGGGCAAAGGAGTCGGTGAGGTCAGCGGCGTGATGCAGGTGGATCACCTTGTCTTGCTCCGACCAGCGCTGCGCCAACCCATCGACACGGGCCCAACAGCGCGCGAGGTCGAAGGCGGCATACACGAAGTGGATGTTCGCGCGCGGCTGCTCCGCCATCGCATGCACCGTCTCGGGCGCGACAGCCAGCAGCTCTCCGGGCCGCACGGTCCATCGCCTGCCGTCGGCTGTCCAGCGCGTCAGTCCGTGCAGCTGAAGGTAGAACTCCCAGGTGCGGTGCGCGTGATCTTCGATCATGAAACTCGGTGGCGCCCATTGCTCACCTGCCTCCACGAGTCCGGAGCCGGCAGCATCGTCGACGTGAGCTGCGAATCCGGCACGCACGTAGTCAGGTCTGACCAGGGTCGGCGACATCACCTGAAGATCGTGCACGATCTCCGGCACAATGGACAAGCCTCGGTGGCGACAACGCTGCCAGTCTGGGCCCATGCCGAACGATGTCTCGCTCACCCATGATCAGCAGCAGTTTCTGCCCTCCGGCGAGGATGTGCAGTTCTACCGGGACCACGGATATTGGATCTCTCCGGTGATCATTCCCGACGACGTACTCGACGCAGCCGAACACGGCATGCGCCGGTACTACGCCGGTGATCTCGACAGCACCGGTGTCCATCCCGCGGGGTGGACTCCGACCCCCGGCGACGCTCTCCGCAAGGATGACTACGCCTCACTGTGCGTCAACGAACTCGCCGCCCTGATCCGCCATCCGATGATCGGTGCCACCGCGGCTGTGTTGTCCGACGCTCCGGGGATTCGCCTTTGGCACGACCAGTTGCTCTACAAGCCCGTGGACGACGGACAGGTCGCCGCCAACGTCGGCTGGCACACCGATCGGCAGTATTGGCAGTGCTGCACGTCGACGGAGATGCTGACGGCCTGGGTGGCCTTCCACGACGTCACCCCCGAAGGAGGTTCGGTCGGGTTCTTCGACGGCAGTCATGTCTGGAATCTGCCCGGTCTGGACTTCTTCAGCCAGGATCTCGCAGGAATGGAAGCCGACGTCCGAGACCAGGGCTTCACGATCGACATCAAGCCGACGACCATGAAGCGCGGACAGGTCAGCTTCCACCACTGCCGGACCGTACACGGCAGTGGCCCCAACCGAGTCGACGAACCGCGGCGATCAATCGCCATCCACTTGCAACCGAGCAGCAACCGCGCACAGGTGCGAGCAGACGGCACCGTGGCCGACCATGCCAACAACGACCTCGCGCCACGCATCGACGGTGTGCCGGACTACTCCGACGAACGGTTCTATCCCCTGCTGTGGGGCACGGCCTGATCGAGCCACCACTCGCACCTCTCACCTGATCACCTGTAACCCGCATCCATCACGGGCGTTGATGGTGCATGGAGGACCTCACGATGACGCCGTTCCCAATGACGCGACGCACATTTCTCGTCGGCTCCGCGATGGCGGCCGCGGCAACCACCCTGAGCGCGTGCAGCGGGCGAAGCCCGGACAGCGCCGGCCGGCAGTCAAGTCCGGTGGCCTCTGCGGCCAAGGGGTCGACAACCGAACCGCTGCCGAAACCCGAGAGCTTTCAGCAGGCACCGGAGCTTGATCGGCAAGACCTACCACCGGTGGCCGATCGGCTGCCGGAGAACCCGTACGTGGTCCCGCACAACTGGATCGAGCCGGGGAAGTACGGCGGCCGGCTGAACATGAACACCTTCAGCAGCAGCGGTGCGGCCAACGCCAGTTCCGATCGTGAGTTCTTCTACGGCCTCTCGCCGCTGCGCTGGCTGAATGACGGTCAGGACGTCGGACCCGGGCTCGTCGAGTCGTGGGAGAGCAATGATGGTGCCACCGAGTGGACGTTCCATTTCAGGAAGGGCCTGCGGTGGTCCGACGGGGA
>NHCFJ02800__coassemble_1737_pt1 | contig 16329 bp, 15 predicted proteins | sample NHCFJ02800__metabat2_high_PE_002 | metagenome-assembled genome bin NHCFJ02800
GTTCTACATGATGGGCGCCTGCGTGGTCGGCTTCGTCGCCTGGCTGTTCATGAAGGAGACCACCGGTGCCGACCTGAAGGGCACCAAGATCCCCGAGGCCAAGCGCACCGCGACCGGGAAGTTCATCAGTCCGGCCGGCGCCTGAGGCAGCTGACCAGCTGACCGACTGAGCAGTAACGACGAGAGGGGCCACCGTTCGCGGTGGCCCCTCTCGTCGTTGGTCAGGTTGCTGACATCAGCGGCGGAGGACGGCATCGACGGACTCGGACCAGATCGCGGCAGCTTCGTCGATCTGACCCGAATTCACCACCAGGGCAGGGATGAAGCGCACCACCTGTCCCCAGGCCCCGCAGGTCAATAGCAGCAATCCCCGCTGCGCTGCTTCCTGTTGCGCCGCGGCCGCGGTGGCACCGTCGGGTTGGCCCTGCCGGTCCCGGAATTCGTTGCCGATCATCAGCCCCAGTCCACGGACGTCGGTGATCTGATCATGCTCGGCAGCCACCTTGCCCAGGGCCGTACGCAGTTCCTCGCCCCGCTCGGCGGCATTGTCCACCAGCTTTTCCTCCTCGATCACGTCGAGAGTCGCCAGAGCTGCCGCACAGGCCACCGCATTGGCACCGTAGGTGCCGCCCTGACTGCCTGGCCAGGCCTTCTCCATCAGGTCGCCGGAGGCGGCGATGCCGGACAGCGGGAAGCCCGACGCCAACCCCTTGGCGGTCACCAGCACGTCCGGTCGGACAGCGAAATGATCTTCGCCCCAGAATCTGCCGGTCCGGCCGAAACCGGTCTGCACCTCGTCGATCACCAACTGGATTCCGTACCGGTCGGCGCGTTCCCGTAGACCGGCGAAGAAGCGTGTGTTGCCGGGCACGTAACCGCCCTCGCCCAGCACCGGCTCGACGAAGAAGGCCGCCGTTTCCTCCGGCTGGGTCAGCGTCTGCAGGATGTAATCCAACTGCTTCAGGGCGAAGTCGGTGCTGGTCTCGACGTCCCAGCCGAAATGGGTCGGGTCGGGGAACGGCGCCACATGCACCCCGGACATCAGCGGGGAGAACCCGCCCTTGAACTTGGTGCCCGAGGTGGTCATCGAGGCGGCTGCAACTGTTCGGCCGTGGAAGCCGCCGTGGAAGACGATCACGTTCGGTCGACCGGTGGCCTGGCGGGTGAGCCGCAGCGCCGCCTCGATCGCCTCCGAGCCGGAGTTGGCGAAGAACATCCGGTCCAGTCCGGCCGGCAGCACCTCGCTGAGCCGGTCCACCAGGGTCAGCAGCGGCCGATGCATGACGGTCGTGTACTGGGCGTGGATCAGGGTGGCGACCTGACGCTGCGCCGCCTCCACCACCCGGGGATGGCAATGGCCGGTGCTCGTCACTCCGATGCCGGCGGTGAAGTCGAGGTAGCGGCGGTCGTCCTCGTCGTAGATGTGGACGCCCTCGCCCCGGGACGCGACGACACCGGTCGCCTGCTTGAGGATCTGAGACAGTTCGGCCATCGATTCCACCTTCTCCAAGATTGTCGACAATCCTACGTTTGCCTCTATGCTGCCGGGGAACGACCATGAATGCAATCAACGTCGATCGGAGATGATGTCTGAATGAACGCGCAGACCGACGAAACCGTGGTGATCGACTCCGTACCCAAGCAACTCTTCCTGGCCGGCTCCTGGACCGACGCCGCGCAGGGACGCACCTTCGACGTACACGACCCGGCCACCGGGAAGGTGCTGTGCTCCGTCGCCGACGCCTCCCCGGCCGACGGGATGGCGGCCATGCAGGCGACCGCACAGGCACAGCCGGCGATGGCGGCACTGAGTCCACGCGAACGCGCCGACATCCTGACCCGGGCCTTCGAGCTCCTGCACGAGCGCATCGATGATCTCGCCCTGCTGATGACCCTGGAGATGGGCAAGCCGATCGCCGAGGCGAAGGGCGAGATCACCTATGCGGCCGAGTTCTTCCGGCATTTCGCCGGTGAGGCGGTACGGATCGACGGCGGCTACCAGACCGCACCCGCTGGTGGTGCCCGCTTCTTGATCACCCGACAGCCGGTCGGCCCGTGCATCCTGATCACACCGTGGAACTTCCCGATGGCGATGGGCACCCGCAAGCTCGGACCGGCGATCGCCGCCGGGTGTGCGAGCGTGATCAAGCCCGCTGCGCAGACCCCGCTGTCGATGCTCGCCCTGGTCGACATCCTGACCGAAGCAGGTTTGCCGCCGGGTGGCGTCAACCTCGTCACCTGCACCGATTCCGGTGGCGTGATGGAGCCGATGATTCGTTCCGGCCTGGCCCGCAAGCTGTCCTTCACCGGTTCGACCAAGATCGGCAAGCTGCTGCTCGAGCAGTGCGCGGAGAAGGTGCTGCGGACCTCGATGGAGCTGGGCGGCAATGCCCCCTTGATCGTTTTCGACGATGCTGATCTGGACGAAGCCGTCACTGGTGCCATGCAAGCAAAGATGCGCAACATGGGTGAGGCCTGTACGGCCGCCAATCGGATCTATGCCCACGCTTCGATCGCCGACTCCTTCGCAGCCAAACTCGCCGAACGGATGTCGGCACTACGCGTCGGCCGGGGCACCGAGGACGGCGTCGACGTCGGGCCGTTGATCGACCAGGCCGCCGTGGACAAGGTGACGCGGCTGGTCGACGACGCAGTTGATCATGGTGCCTCGGTGATCACCGGTGGCCAGGTGGTCGACGGTGCCGGACACTTCTTCGCCCCGACCGTGCTCACCGACGTCAGCAGCGAGGCGGCGATGAACGAGGAGGAGATCTTCGGCCCGGTCGCACCGGTCGCGACCTTCGACACCGAGGAGGAGGTGATCACGATGGCCAACAGCACGCGCTACGGACTGGTCGGATTCGTGTTCACCAACGACCTGCGTCGCGCGATCCGGGTCGCCGAGGCGCTCGATTTCGGCATGGTCGGGTTGAACCAAGGTGTGGTCTCCAATCCGGCGGCACCTTTCGGCGGAGTGAAGGAGTCGGGGCTGGGCCGTGAGGGCGGCGACGTCGGCATCGACGAGTTCCTGGAGACCAAGTACATCGGCATCACCGTCTGATCAGCGCGGCCGGCGCTCCTCGGCGGGAGGCAGCTCGACCGGATCGACCCGGCCGTCGAACTGGTACCAGTAGGCGACGGTGCTGATGTCGTCGCAACGCTCGAACAACCGATGGGTGTCATGCCCGATCTGCTGCAGGGTCACCTTCAGGCTCTGCTCGAACCGGACCGGGTCGGGCACCTGCCAGCGATACATCCCGTGACTGGGCACGCCCAGCGGGGCGAAGTCCGACCACTCCGAGCGATCATCTTCGACCAATCCGAGGTAGCCGCTGAACGGTGCGGTGTAGGGAACCGGCATCGGCCGACGGCTCCGGTCGAAGTGCGGCTGATAGGCCCAGGCTCCACCGAAGTGATCCTCGGTACCAGTGCCGCAGATGGTCGGCCACGCGTCGCCGTCGAGCCAGAACTTCACCTCACCTTCGCCGTACCAGTAGCGCGACAGTTGGGTGATCGCGAGGTAGGTGCCGACGTAGCTGCCCGCACCGTGCACGCCGTCCAGGATCAGATGATCCTCACCCGGCCGGGTGGTCGCATTCGAGCGCCGCCACTGGGCATGGAACCGGCCACTGTCGGTGACCGTGTCCCCGAGCGAGTAGTCGATCTGGAAGAAGAAGCCGCCGACGTCGCCGTCGCCTTGGTTCTCCACGGTGATCTTGGCGGCGTCACCGAACGGCATCGGCCAGTAACTGTTCATCCCGCCGACCGACCCGACCGTGATCGGCACCGACCGGACGTCGGCCGGCAACCCGAAGCCGCAACAGAAGAAGTCCCCCAACGGCACCTCGACCGCCGGAGTGTGGTCGCCGTCCCAGTAGGCCCGGAGGACGAGGTCACGCAGGACGTACGGGCTGCTGTCGGTGCTGCGCGGAACCGTGATCCAGATGTGTCGGATGCAACCCGGGCCGCTGATGTCGGCGATGGTGACCTGTTGGTGCGCCGGGAGATCGATGCACGGCCGACCCTTCCGCCCCACCCCGAGTTCTGAGGCTTCCCGTCCGCCGCCGCCGCGCTCACCGGTCGGGTTCTCGGCCGTGATCGATCGCGACACCAGCTCCGGGCGGTGAATCATGAAGTCGTTGTTGATCATGCTGCTCCTGATCGTGGTTCGAGGTACGCGCCGGGATGATCACCCGGTGACATGATCACCCGGTGACATGGGCGGCGATCCACTCCACCAGCGGGCTGAGCTGCTTCCAGTCCTTCCTGACCTGCCGGACCAGATCGGCGGAGTGAATCACCGGATCGAAACCGTAGGAGCGGCTGAGCACCAGCGACCGGTGCCGCAGCAACTCGATCCGCGGATGATCACTGCTGATGCCGCGCGGTGACGTCTTCAGCCGGTCGCCGCCGACCTCCCACCGCCGCCGCAGCCGGGACAGCAACCGCTCCAGCTCCGGGCCGCGAACGTCGTCGGCCACCTCCCGCCGGTAGCGCGCCAGCCGCTCAGGATCGGCGTGGTAGAAGCCGCCACCAAGCCGGAACCCGGCAGCGCTCAGGTCGAGGTACCACCCGGTCGCCTCCGCCGTCCGGACAAAAGCTCCCTGGTGCGTCTTGTACGGCGTCTTGTCCTTGGCGAACCGGACGTCGCGATAAGGACGGAAGATCTTGGCCGGCCCGAATGTCGGCTCCAGGTCGGCCATCAGCGCTTCCATCGGCTGCCGCACCTGCTCGAGGTAGACCTCCTTGTGCTGCTGCCAGAACGAGCGCGTGTTGTCGAGCTCGAGGTCGTCGTAGAAGTCGAGTGCAGCAGTGGTGAATCCGGCAAATTTCGGCATCGCCCGTGATCGTAACCGTCGCCGGACTATCCGGACAGGAAGGCTACGGCCTGCTTGATCACGTCGTCGTCGCGGAGAATCCGCTGATGGCCGAGACCGTCGGTGGTAATCAAGGTCGCGTTCGGCCAGGCAGCGTCGAGTCGCTCACCCTCGGCGTAGGGCACCTCCTTGTCCCGACGATCATGGACGATCAGCGTCGGCGGCAGCGGATCACCGGTGCGTGCAGCGAGGGTGCTCGGGTCGAAGTCACTGAGCGGTCGCCCGGCAAGACGCTCAATCCGCTGAAACAGGAAGTCCCGGATCCGGGTTCGGAATCCGAAGATGTCACCGACGGCACCCAGGTAGCTGGTCGGGTCGACGCTCGGCCCGACGAAGATCAACTTGCCCACCCGCAGACCGTCACTGATCGCCACCGTGCTGGTGGCACAGCCGAAGGAATGAGCGACCACGGCGGCGGCCGGGCCGTGCACCTCGGCAACAGCGGCCAGCGCACGGCCGAACTCCAGCCCGTTCCCCTTTCCGGCACCCATCACCCCGGCCTCGGAGTCGCCGTGACTGGGTGCGTCGAAGCCGACCACCCGGAACCCGGCGTCGGTCAACGGCTCGACAAACCGTCCCAGCTGGCCGCGCCAGCCACCCCAGCCGTGCACCAGGTAGACCACCGGACCCGCTCCCCAGGATTCGACGGCGAGGTCCCGACCGTCCAGCGGGACCGTCGACCGAGTCCCGGCACCCGGCCGGTCGTCGCGCCGGCGTCCGCGATTGCCCGGCAGCGTGCACCACAGGTCGAGCGCCCAGCGCGAAGCTGGCCAGGGGGCGGCGACCTCCAGACCGGCGAAAGCGGTTCGGATGGCGCGGATCTTGAACGGATATCGAACGACCGTGCTTTTTTCGGTCGGGGTTTGGGTCATCTGATTTCCCCTCAGCGGCGTACGGAGTCCAACAGGGTTACGAAGGAACGACGCGCTCGGGCCTCGGCATCGTCGTGATTGACGACACGAAGCCAGTGGTAGCCGGCCAGCATCAGGCCGTCCAGGTCGAAGGCGAACTGCATCGGGTCGAGGTCCTCGCGGAAGTGACCCTCGGTAATGCCGGTGCCGACAATCTGCGCAATCGTGTCGTACAGATCGCGATGGTGCTGCACGACCTGATCGCGAACCGCCCCGCTCTGCTCCTCGAACTCCGTGAGGGCCTTGACGAACAGACAGCCTCCGGGAGCGCGGGTCAACCCGCAGCGGAGCCAGTGCTCGAACAACTCCCGGATCCGCGGTTCACCCCGCGGAGCCTGCAGCGCCGGCCGAATCACGGTGTCGATGAACTCGACCCGAGCCTGATCGAGCACCTCCAACTGGAGCGATTCCTTCGATTTGAAGTGTGCAAACAGGCCGCTCTTGCTCAGCCCGGTGTCCCGCGCCAGCTCACCGATGGTCAGACCGCTCAGCCCGACCCGGTACGCCGTGGCGACACCGTGGTGCAGGATCGCGTTGCGGGTCTGTGCCCCTTTGCTCACCAGGACAAAATAGCACGACCGTACAGTTTCAGCCGACCGGCTCCGGGACGAGCCGGGCCAGGGCATCGTCCATGTGCTCGACCATCAGTCGATCCGCCGCCTCCGGATCACCGTCGGCAATCGCCTCGGCAATGGCCCGGTGTTCGGCCACCCGATCGTCGGAGAGGGCGTAGCTCTTGGCCAAGGCATGGATGCACATCCGGGTCTCGGTGATCATGGTCCGATGCACCCGCTTCAGCCGCGGGCTCCCCGACTGCTCCACCAGTTGCTCGTGGAAGGCGATGTCGGCCTCCGAGCGCGCGGTGACTCCGGAGGCACGCGCCATCTGTGCGCAGACCCGGTTCAGTGTCTTGACTGCCGGCGCGACGTCGCCACTGCGGATGATCATGCCGACCGCGGCGCGCTCGATCGCACTTCGGACCGCGTACATGTCGCTGACGTTCTCCGGCGTCATCTCCAGTACGAACACGCCGCGGTTGCGGATCGAGACCAGCAATCCCTCCTGGGTCAGTCGCTGCAGACCCTCGCGCAGCGGACCCCGGCTCACCCCCAGCGTGCGGGCCAGCTCGGCCTCGTACAGCTGTGCCCCGGACGGGATGTCGCCGTGTCCGATGGCGTCACGGATCCTGTCGGCGATCAAGCTGGGCGTCGACTGCTGGGTAATGGGCTCGAGATACCGGCTGGTGGTGTTCATTGTCGACTATCCTACGACCGGGACGGCTGTTTCGGGCGCGCCGGTGGACCGGAACAACCGCCCCAGACCGGGCGTCGACGGCAGGTCTCCGGCCAGTCGCAGGCCCTCCCAAACGCTGACCTGATTCGCCGTCAGCACCGGTCGACCGACCAGCCGTTCAAGATCATCGATCACCCCGAGAGTGTGCATCGCGGTATCCGGGACCAGGACGGCGTCGGCGTCGGCGACATCCACCGCGGTGACCAGTTCGATCACCTGGTCCGGAGTCAGTCGGCCGACATCGGAGGCGTACAGGATGTCGGAGGCCCCGAAACCACTCGCCGAAATTCCCGCCTGGGCAAGGAAATCGACGAACAGCCGGGCGACGTCGTCGGGATAGGACGCGGCCACCGCGACCCGACGGACACCGAGCGAACCGGCGGCGCGGGCAAAGGCCAACGAGGTGGACGAAACCGGCCGACCACACCGCTCGGCCAGCTGGTCGGCCTGCCGCCGGGCACCGTCCCAGCCGAACACGAAGCTGCCGCTGGTGCAGGTCCAGACGATCGCGTCCGGATCGTACGACTCGAGCTCACGCGCGCCTGCGGCGAGCGCGTCGGCCGACCCCCAAGCGCGCAACTCATCCGGGCGGTGAGCGTCACTGGCCATCTCAGTGTGCACCAGCGGCAACCGGACCGCGCCGGCCAGCCGTGTCTCGGCAACGGCGAAATCGTCCTCGGCACTGTGCCCCGGATAAAGCAATCCAACCGTGATCATGGAACTCCCAACAGACGAAGGATGATCGAAAGATAGCTGCGAGCAGCGATCACCAACTGATCCAGCGGAACCGATTCGTCGGCACGGTGCGCCTCCTGCTCCACCGACCCCGGACCGTAGACCACCACCGGCAGACCGGCGTCACGGGCCAGGAAGCCGCCGTCACAGGCCGCCGTCCAGCCGCCCGGCGGCAAGCGTGGACCGCCGGCCTGCGCGTCACCGGCCGTCACGGCCTGCACCAGCGGGTCCTCCGGTGGCGTCTCGAAGCCGGGCATGTCGAGGCTCAGCTCGGTGCTCAGACGGTAGCCGTCCTCGACCAGTCGGAGGCGATCCAGCCGGCGACGAAGTTGATCAAGAACCTGTTCCCCGGTCTCGGTCGGCAGCAGCCGCCGGTCGACGGTGAGCCGGCAGTCGGCGGCGACGATCGAGGCACCGGCACCGCCGTCGATCAGGCCGATGCTGCTGGTCGCCGGCCCGACCAGCGGATGGGCGTCGGCGGCGAGCTCGTGATGCCACTGCCACAGATCGGCGATCACCTGCCCGGCGGCGTCGATAGCATTCAGCCCGTCGCTCGGCCGGCCCGCGTGTGCCGCCCGTCCGCGGATCGCGATCGTCAGGTAGGCGTCGCCACGAGCGGCCGTGATCGGCTGCAGATCGGTCGGCTCCCCCACCACGCAGCCGAGGAAGTCGCCCCGGTCGCCGCTCGCGACGTACTGCCCGATCCCCAGGGCGGCTTCCTCCTCGTCCATCGTCACGGCCAGCTCGACCGGTCCGGAGACGGGGATCCGAGCCCGCCGGGCGGCAGCCATCGCCACCAGCATCGCCGCCAGTCCGCCCTTCATGTCTGCCGCTCCCCGGCCATACAACCGGCCGTCACGGATGGTGCCTGCGTGCGGATCGACCGTCCAGCCGTCGCCGACCGGAACCACGTCGGAGTGCCCCAGCAGGAGCAGACCGGGCCGTTCACCGCCGGGCAGCCGGACGGTCAGATTCGGACGCCCCGGTCGCACCGGATCGACGCGATGATCAAGCTCGAAGGCTCGACAGGCTTCGAGCAGCACGTCGACGGTGGCCTGCTCCTGCCCTGGCGGATTCTCCCCGGGTGCGCGGACCAACCTGGCCGCCAGCGAAGCCACGGTGTCGCGGTCGATCAGCTCGAACAGCCGGTCCTCGGTCAGGGTCGGCTCAGTCATCGATCGCCCGCCGCAGCCGGTCCACACCCTCGACGATCCGATCCGGTGCGGTGGAGGCGAAGCACAGTCGCAACGCCTGCCCGAAGCGACCGCTCGGGGAGAAGGCCGGCCCCGGGATGTAGGCCACTCCGGCGGCCAGCGCCGCCGGAAACAGCGCCTGGGTGTCGATCCCCGGTAACTCGACCCAGAGGAAGAAGCCGCCGTCCGGATCGGTCCAGGTGGCACGTCCGGCGAAATGAGTGTGCAGGGCCTGCTGCATCGCCAGCTTCCGATCTCGGTAGCGATCGCGCTGCAACGACAGGTGTTCTGCCAGGTGTCCGTCGCCCAGGAAGCCGGCGATCAAGCGTTGATTCGGCAGGTTGGTGCAGGTATCCATCGTCTGCTTCGCACTGATCAACAACGGCTGCAGTTCCGGTGCACAATCCACCCATCCGACCCGTAGACCGGGTGCCAGGATCTTGGAGAACGTACGCACGGCGAAGACCAGCGGGTCCCCCTCGGCCAGGGCCAGCAGTGAGGGGATCTGCTCGCCGCCGAACCGCAGCATGCCGTACGGGTCGTCGTCGATGATCATCGACCGCCACCGTCGAGCCAGCTCGATCAGGCGCAGCCGACGCTCCAGGCTGAGGGTCCGCCCGGACGGGTTCTGAAACGTCGGGATCACGTAGATCGCCTTCGGGGTCCGGCCTGCTCGGGCGACTGCGGCCTCGAGCTCGTCGATGATCAAGCCGTCGTCGTCGACCCCGACCTCCAGCAACTGGGCTCCGTAGGCCAACGCAGTGGCACTCCCGTTGGTGTAGGTGGGCGACTCGACCACCACCAGGTCGCCGGGATCGATGAACAGCTTGCCGAACAGGTCCAGACCCTGCATGCCACCGCTGGTGATCGTCAGTCGCTGCGAGGTCGTCGGCTCCCCCATCGTCGGCACCAGATCGAGCAGTGCCTGCCGCAGTCGTGGATCTCCTTCGGTGGCGGCGTAATCAAAGGCATCACAGGTGTACGCCTTGGCTGCCAGTTCCTCGAAGATCGCCGCCGGAACGGCCTCTGCTGCCGGGCTGCCCATAGCGAACCGAACGATGTCGTGACTCTGCTGCTGCAGCAGTGACGTCGAGGAATCGATCACCGATCCGACCAGCTGATCGGTACGAGCAGACAACGTGTCCATGTTTGCGACCTCCTTCACGGTTTCACCCACAGACCTTGATCAACATCAGTCAACCGCTCGGCGCCGTCGTCGGTGATCAGGATCGGTTCGCTGAGCTCGTAGCCCCAGCCGTCCATCCACATCCCGGCGATCACGTGCAGAGCCATCCCACTGCGCAACTCGACCTCCTCGCCGGCACGCAGACTCACCGTGCGCTCTCCCCAATCGGGTGGGTAGCCGATCCCGATCGAGTAGCCGACCCGTGACTCCTTGGTCAGCTCGTGCCGGACCAACAGGGCATTGAAGGCGGCGTGCACCTCCGCAGCTGTCACCCCGGCCTTGATCATGTCCGACACAGCAGCCATCCCGTCACCGACCACCGCGGCGACATGGGTCAGCCGCTGCGGCGGATGACCCAGCATCACCGTCCGAGCCAGCGGTGCGTGGTAGCGCTGGTACACGCCGCTGAGCTCCAGCGTGGTGGCCTCACCGTCGACGAAGCGGCCGGAGTTCCAGGTCAGGTGCGGCACTCCGGCCGAGGCACCGGTCGGCAGCATCGGCACAATCGCCGGGTAGTCACCACCGAACTCGTCGGTGCCGGCGATCTGTGCCTGAGCGATCGCCGCAGCGACATCGCACTGCCGAGCCCCGGCGGTGATGGCGTCCAATCCGGCCAGCATCGCTCGTTCGCAGATCCGGCCGGCGCGGCGGAGCCGATCCTGTTCGTAGGCGGACTTGATCACCCGGACCCAGTTGACCAGTTCGGCGCTGTCGGTCAGTCGGTCGGCTCCGCAACAGGCTGCCAGTGCGAGATATCCCCGGACCGGAAAGTCGTGGGCGTCGCCTTCGATGCCGATCCGCCCGCCGTCGGGCAGCAGCCCAACAGCCCGAGCTCGGTCGACGATCCAGTCGAACGGATGCGTATCCGGCCGGTGCACCAGTGCCTCGGGATAGCCGTGCATCCGTTCCCGGTCGTCGTTCAGGTCACTGCCGAATCCGGCGCCGGCGACATCCATCGCTCGACCGAAGAAGTGCGGACCGCCGTCGGCGGGCACGATCAGACACTGCGGGGTGTAGAAGCTCCAGGCGTTGTAGCCGGTCAGGTAGTAGATGTTGGCCGGATCGGCGACCACCAGCGCAGCCAATGAGCGGCCGGCCATCGCCTGCTGCACCTGCTGCAGCCGGGTCCGGTATTCCTCGGCGGGCGCGGAGACATAGGGATCGGTGTCGAGCCGACGGACGTTCAGTGGTGCCGGGCTCATGCCGGGCTCCGCAGCAGATGGCCGGGGTGTCCCGGATCGGCCTCACCGGCGAGCGGGACCACGCAATCGCGATCATGATCAAGAAGTCGCTGGCCGGCGCCCATCGCGCAGTAACCGGCGACCCGCAGCGTCGCCCAGACGGTGGCCTGATTGGCGGTGATCACCGGTTTGCCCAGGGAGTGTTCCAATTCCGCGATCAGGTCGTAGGTGGCCAGGTTGGTGCAGCACAGCAGCACTGCATCGGCGTCGGCGCGATCGACCCCGCGGAGCAGGTCGTAGGTCTGCCGGTAGCCGACTCGCCAGATGTTCTGGGTCAGTCCGAGATTGCGGATCGCCGCCACACCGACGCCCACCTCGTGCAGATAGCGCTCGAAGGCCGCACCCAGTTCGATGTCGTACGGGGTGGCGACGGCGACCCGATGGATGCCCAGCGCATCCATCGCCATCACCAGCGCCCCGCTGGTGGTGACCGCCGGCCGGCCGGTGGTGGTCGTGATCGCATCCGCGATGGCGTGCTCGCCGGCCACGCCGTTGATGAAACTGCCCGACGTGCACGCGTAGCCGTAGGCCAAGGGTTCGACCGTGACCAGGTCGGTCGCGGTCCGGGCGACCATCTCCGGATCGCTCAGGTCGAGGACCATTTCCGGATTCACCTCACCCAGCGGCGAGTACGGCGTCCGGGTGAGGAGCATCGTCAGCTCCTCGGGGACCCAACGCCACAGTTCGCGGTCCAGAGCCATGTCATGCGGCACCACCATGCCGATGGCCGGCTGGCTCCGCTCGACCGCAAAATCCTCGTACATGACCACAGTGTGCAGCAGAGGTAGATTGTTGACAATCCACCGCGCGTGGCCCTACTGATATCTCTCACCAATGCTTTACTCGGCGGGAGCACATTCGTAACAACAGCACCGGAGGGTGCAGGTCGAAGGGGTGGACGATTTGGTGGACTCAGCATCGACCGGGCGGGTGAAACTGCGGGGGCGACCGTGACCGGGAGCGACCGTGACGGTGTGACCGCGACCGGGCGCCCGGATCTGCCCAGGATCGTGGTGCTCGGCCGCGACCGGCACGATCGGCCGCCGGGCATCGACGTCCTGGAGGGGCGGGCCGAGATCGAGGTCGTCGACGCCGACCGGCTGCCCGCCGCGATCCCCGGGGCCGACGGACTGTTCGTCTGGGATTTCTTCTCCCCCGCCGTCCGGGCGGCCTGGCCGCAGGCCGACCGGCTCCGCTGGATCCACGTCGCGGCCACCGGCGTGGACGCGGTGCTGTTCGACGAACTGGTCGACTCCGACGTCACCCTGACCCATGCCCGCGGCATGTTCGACCAACCGATCGCCGAGTACGTGCTGGCGATGATCTTGGCCCACAGCAAGCTGCTCTTCCAGACCCGGGAGCTGCAGCAGCAACACCGCTGGGAACACCGCGAGACCCGTTCGCTGCAAGGTCAACGGGCCATGATCGTCGGTACCGGCGGCATCGGCCGTGCCATCGCCCGGCTGCTGACGGCTGCCGGGATGACGGTCCGCGGCGCCGGTCGGGTGGCGGCCCAGGGCGATCCCGACTTCGGCGAAGTCATCGCCAGCTCCGAGCTGGCCGGACACGTCGGCGATGTTGATCATCTGGTGATGATCGCGCCACTGACATCGGCCACCAAGGGCCTGATCGATCGGCACGTGCTGTCGGCACTGCCCGCTCGCTCCCATCTGATCAATGTCGGTCGCGGCCCCTCGGTGGATGAGGACGCCGTACTGCAGGCGTTGCGGAGCGGGCAGCTGGGAGCGGCATCGCTGGACGTCTTCGGGTCCGAGCCGTTGCCCGAGGATCATCCCTTCTGGGACGAGCCGACGATGTTCGTCAGCCCCCACATGTCCGGTGACACCGAAGGCTGGCTGGAGCGGCTGGCCGGACAGTTCGTCGACCTGGCCGAACGGTGGCTGGACGGACGCGAGTTGATCAACGTCGTGGACAAGGCGCGGGGATACGGCAGCTCCGCCACCGCACCCGATCCGGCGACGACTCGGGAAGGAAGGACGCCATGACCGACCTGTCGTTGATCAGTGCCACCGAGCTGATCGATCTCTATCGTCGTCGACAGTTGTCGCCGACCGAGGCCACCGAGGCAGCTTTGACGGCGATCGATCGTTTCGATCCGGCCGTGAACGCCTACGTGCTGGTCGACCACGACGGCGCCCGCGCGGCCGCCGTCGCAGCCGAACGGCGGTGGCGCTCGGGCCGACCGCTCGGCCCACTCGACGGGGTACCGGTCTCGATCAAGGACATCTTTCTGACCATCGGTTGGCCGACGTTGCGTGGCACGAAGTTGATCAAGGAAGACGGCCCGTGGAGCGAGGATGCGCCGGCGGTCGCCAGGCTCCGCTCCAGCGGTGCGGTGGCACTGGGCAAGACCAGCACACCGGAGTATGCCTGGAAGGGTGTGACGGACTCTCCCCGCTACGGTGCCACCGGCAATCCCTGGTCGGCGTCCCATCATGCGGGTGGCTCCAGCGGGGGTTCGGCAACGGCAGTCGGGCTGGGCATGGGTGCGGTCTCGATCGGCACCGACGGCGGCGGCTCGGTCCGGATTCCGGCATCCTTCACCGGCACCACAGCATTGAAGCCGACCTACGGACTGGTTCCGCTGTACCCGCCCAGCCCGTTCGGCACCCTGGCCCACGCCGGCCCGATGACCCGTTCGGTCGCCGATGCGGCACTCGCGTTGGAGGTGATCACCGGGTTCGACGAGCGGGACTGGTCGGCGATGCCGACCCCAGCGGACAGTTTCCGGGCGGGCCTGACCGATTCGATCGCCGGTCTCAAGATCGCCTTCTCGGCCGATCTGGGCTACGTCGACAACGACCCCTCGGTGGAGTCGGCGGTGCGCGCCGCCGTCACCGTACTGGCCGACGCCGGCGCCGAGATCATCGAGATCGACCCAGGATTCAGCGACCCGCGGGAAGCCTTCGAAGTGCTCTGGTTCAGCGGCGCCGCCAAGGTGCTGGCCGGACACGAGGACGAGTTCGAGCTGCTCGATCCCGGGTTGCGAGCAGTGGCCGAACACGGTGTGACGCTGTCCTCCCAGGACTACCTCGACGCGACCGCGATCCGGATGGGGCTCGGAGTGACGATGGGCCGCTTCCACACCGACTACGACCTGTTGGTCACACCGACGATGCCGATCCCGGCCTTCCCCACCGATCGGCAGGCCCCCGAAGGCTGGCCGTCACAGCTGTGGACCACCTGGACGCCGTACACCTATCCCTTCAATCTCACCCAGCAGCCGGCCCTCAGCGTGCCGTGCGGATTCTCCGACAACGGCCTGCCGATCGGGCTGCAGATCGTCGGCGCCCGGCATGCCGATCGACTGGTACTGCGGGCCGGGCAGGCGTTCCAGGACCGAACCGACTGGCACACCCGAGTGCCGACCCTGATCTGTCAGCAATCCGAGAGGAAGAGTTGATCATGGCCCGTTTTCTGCGCGTGTCGCTTACTGCCCGCAACGTCAGTTGCCGAGCGCTGCTCCTGGATGACCAGGCGCCACGGACGGCGAATGCGGTCTGGGACGCTCTGCCGCAGGCCGGCCAGGTGTTCCACGGCAAGTACGCCCGGAACGAGATCTACGCACTCGTGCCGGCCTTCGCCGAAACCGAACCGGGCAAGGAGAATCCGACCGTCACCCCGATTCCCGGCGACCTGTGCTACTTCACCTTCGACACCGACGATCTCGTCACTCCGTCTCACGGGTACGAGACCGCCGACGGGGTCGCACGCCCGGACGGTCCGGCACCGGAGAAGATCATCGACCTGGCAGTCTTCTACGGCCGCAACAACCTGCTGCTGAACGGTGATCAGGGCTGGATCCCGGGCAATGTGTTCGGCACCGTGGTCGAGGGCCTGGAGGAGTTTGCCCAAGCCTGCAACGACATCTGGATGAGCGGCGCCCGAGGCGAGACACTGTCCCTCAGCCGGGAGGAATGATCAACTGAACTGCACGCCGGACAGATCGTAATAGGACTCGCCCCGGTAGAACTCGACATCGCTGTTGAAGAAGTGCTTCTGGCCACCACCGGCCAGGATCTCCATCCCGGCGCTCAGCACCTTGCCCTTGGCACCTGCCTTTGCCAAGGCTGCGTAGGCGTCCCGCATCCGCGGCTCATCGACCGTCGGCGACACACCGTTGAACCAGACCCGGAAGGCCGTCATCCGTGGTTCGTCGTTCGACTGTCCGGCGGTACTGAGGGTGGCGACGATCTTGCCCCGGCCGTCATCGGTGCAGGTCAGGCTGACCTCCTCCTGCTCGCAGGCCCAGCCACGATCGGTCAGTTCGTCGATGATCGGCTGATGGTCGTCGGTCAGCGGCGTCGGTGGCAGGTAGTCGCTCGACACTCGGCCGACACTGAGGGTGCTGGTGTCCTGACTGTGCCGGTAGCTGTACTGGCCCTTGTCCCCGCCGTCCCAGTCGGTGTCGTCATACACCGACTCCTCGGCGCCCCCGATCACACCGTCGATCACCGACCGGTCCTGATCGGAGATCGGCAACTCGGCCAGCACCGGAGTCATCAGACTGCGCAGCTCTTCGCCCCGTTCGGCAGGGGCGATGTCGTTGTGCAGGACGGTGGTGTTGACCTTGTCGATCGAACCGTCGTCGGCGATCCGATAGCGCATGGTGACCAGATGGTCAGTCTCCTGCAGATAACAGCCCTTGACCTTGATCGTGCTGACGGCCTCGTCATGGCAGACCAGACCAGCCTGCTCGGCGACCTCGTCGATCACCGGCGGCCCGTCGATCGTCGGCCCCTCGGGCAACTGATTCCCCCCGGGCCCGGGGTCGGTGCGACCGAGGATGGAGTCGAGATCGCCGCGCAGATACAGCACGGCACCGGTGCCGACCAGTGCCAGTGCCAGCACGGCCGTCACGACCACCACCAC
>NHCFJ02800__coassemble_1749_pt1 | contig 16040 bp, 11 predicted proteins | sample NHCFJ02800__metabat2_high_PE_002 | metagenome-assembled genome bin NHCFJ02800
GACATAGATGTTGCTGCGGTTGTTCCGTCCGGACGAGGTGCTGAAGTAGAACGTCTTCGCGGTGACATTCAGCCCCTGGGATTTCTTCGGCACCTGCACACTGCCCCACCGCCGGTCTGCTTTGAGTCCGCCGCGCTTGGTGATCTTGTATCGGACCATCGTCGAGCGGGACTCGGAGTCGAAGTTTCCGGCGTAGAGCCGACCGCGGTAGATGTCGAAGAAGCTGACGTCCACCCGGCTGATCCTGATCGGCTGTCCGGGTCCCAGTTTCGGGATGCCGGGCTGACGGAACTTCTTCCGCAGATAGCTGAGGTTGTAGCGGCGGATCATGTCGTTGTTCTGCTGCACATACATCCACTTCTTGTGGATCTTGACACTCCCGGCGTGGGCGCCGACCGGGAGATAGGCGCTGCCGACGCGCTTGCCGGAGGCGTTCAACCCATACACCAGCGAATGGTGGGCGTTCTCGTCTTCGTGATGCATACCGACCACCAGGATGTCGGTGGAGCCGCGCCAGTTCCGCCAATAGCCGAGCCCCTGCGGGACGTAGTTGCTCAGATAGTGGTTGATGCTGCGGCCTCGGGAGAAGGTGTTGTTGTAGGTCCGGCTGGAGTCGTCGCCGGCATAGAACTTCTTGCCGCCCTTGGCGGTGTCGCAGCTGATCGCCGCCGAGGCCTCGGGAACCGTCGAGCCGAGCGACGACTCCGGTGCCAGCACCGCCCCGGCCGCGGCCGTGGTCAGCACTGCGACGGCGACCAAGCCGCGCTTGATCGTCCGCCCGATGCGGAAATCTGCGGTAGGGGTCATCCGCCGACAGTAGGTGCGGGGAGGGTCTTGTCCGCGCGGGCACACCGGGATGCATCGGTCCCAGCCGTGATATCCGGCCGGTGACGTACGACCGTGGTCGTTGATTTCCTGCTCCGACCCTGATCGACGTGGAGATCTCTTGCATAGACGCATCGGGCGTTGTTGTCATGGCGACGGACTGACCATCACCGATGAGAGGACTGCTCGTGATCATCAGATCAACCGGCAGAACGCCGATCCGCAAACGGGTCGTCGGCCGCAAAAGGGTCGTCGGCATGGCCGCCCTGGCCGCCGGCCTGGCCCTGGTCGCCTCGACCCAGCTCGCGACCACCGACCTCGCCCGCGCCGACTCCGGGCAACCGGCCGGCACGACCAGCACCAGCGCCAAGGAGGCAGCTCGGGTCGATGCCGTGCCGACACCGGACCTCGACTGGTATGCGTGCAATGAGTTCCCCGGGGCCGACTGTGCCACCGCGAAATTGCCGCGCGACTACGACCAGCCCAAGGGCGAGAAGACCGAGGTCGCGATCACCCGCTTGCCGGCCAAGGATCAGAAGAACAAGATCGGCTCGATCTTCGTCAATCCGGGCGGTCCGGGCGGCTCGTCGACGGCGATGGCCGCCGATGCGGACTCGCTCTTCACCGCCGAGGTGCGCAAGAAGTTCGACATCGTCGGTGTCGATCCGCGCGGCACCAACTTCAGTGAGCAAGTGAAGTGCTTCCCGGACGCGCGGGAACAGCAGCCGGTGCTGGAGAAGCTGGGCATCGGCATCCCCAATACCGACAAGGAGATCAAGCAGTACAGCCAAGGCGCACGGCAGCTCGGCGAGGCCTGCTCCGACTACGGCAAGAAGATCGCCGGTTCGATGTCGACCGCCGAGACTGCGCGGGACATGGACGTCATCCGGCGTGCCGTCGGTGACAAGAAGTTGACCTACCTCGGCTTCTCCTACGGCAGCTACCTCGGCCAGGTGTATGCCAATCTCTTCCCCGACCGAGTGCGCTCGGTCGTGATCGACGGCGTACTGGACCCGGTCGGCTGGGCCGGCACCGAGAAAACCAAGGACCAGCCCCAGACCCTACGGATCAAGTCCGGCGAAGGGGCCGACCGGGCGATGAAGGAGTTGCTGTCCCGGTGCGATGAGGCGGGCAAGAAGGAGTGCGCCTTCGCCTCCGAGGATTCGGTGCAGAAGTTCGACACCCTGGTCGAGCGGGCCAAGAAGAAGCCGATCACCATCGAGGATCCTGATGCCGGTCCGGTGAAGGTGACCTATCAGATGTTGATCTCCACCGAACTGTCCGCGCTGTACGGCTCGACCGGCTTCGATGAGGTGATGGCGAGCCTGCAGCAGCTGTGGGAGGCCTCCGATCCCGCGGCGAAGAAGATCACCCGAACGCCGGCACCCACCGGATTCCCGTACAACAACTACACCGAAGCGTTCACCTCGGTGCTGTGCACCGACTCGGTGAACCCGAGCAAGGTCGGCGCCTGGGAGAAGGCGATGGACAATATCGACCCGGCGGCGAAGTTCTTCGGGCCGAGCTGGGGTTGGGCGTCGGCACCGTGCGCCGACAAGACCTGGACGGTGGAGGACGAGGACAGCTACCGCGGACCGTTCAACGCCAAGACCTCCGGTCCGGTGCTGGTGGTCGGCAACTACTGGGATCCCGCCACCAACTACCGCGGAGCCGAAGCGGCCGCCGATCTGTTGCCGAACAGCCGGCTGCTGCTCAGCGACAGCTGGGGCCACACCGCCTACGGCACGTCGGCCTGCGCCACCCAAGCCGTGACCGACGCCTTGCTGGATGCCAAGATGCCGGCGGAAGGCACCCGGTGCGTCGGTGACGACAAGCCGTTCGGACTCGGCACTCCGACGCCGAGCAAGCAGCGTACGGAGCAGGCCACCGGAGTCGATCCGGACGCCGTGGAGAAGGTCCTGCGGAGCCAGCCCGGCACCTTCTGACGGCACTTTCTGAGCGACCGACCACGGAGCCGGGGTGAGGGCAACTCACCCCGGTTCTGTGTGTACCGCGGCGCGATCAGCCGACGATGACCTCGACCCGCTGGAATTCCTTCACTTCGGTGTAGCCGGTGATCGCCATCGCACGACGCAGCGCACCGACCAGGTTCATGGTGCCGTCGGGAACGCTGGAAGGACCGAGCAGGATGTGCTCCAGACTGCCGACCGACCCGATCTTGACCCGCTCACCGCGCGGCAGGTCGTGATGCCACGCCTCCGCACCCCAGTGGAAACCGCCACCGGGAGCTTCAGTCGCCCGCGCCAGCGGCGATCCGACCATCACCGCGTCGGCTCCGCAGGCGATCGCCTTGGCGATGTCGCCGGACCGGCCGACCGATCCGTCGGCGATCACGTGTACGTAACGGCCGCCCGACTCGTCCAGGTAGTCCCGTCGCGCTGCAGCCACGTCGGAGACCGCGGAGGCCATCGGCACGGCCAACCCGAGGACGTCCCGGGTGGTGTGCGCGGCACCGCCGCCGAAGCCGACCAGTACGCCGGCCGCGCCGGTCCGCATCAGGTGCAGCGCCGCTTGGTAGGTGGCACAACCACCGACGATCACCGGCACGTCCAGGTCGTAGATGAACTGCTTCAGGTTCAGCGGTTCGGCGGCCGAGGACACGTGCTCGGCCGAAACGGTGGTACCACGGATGACGAAGAAGTCGACCCCGGAGTCGACCACGGCTTGGGCGTACTCACTGGTGTTCTGCGGTGACAGCGAACCGGCGGCGGGCACACCGGCCTCCCTGATCTCGGCGATCCGCTTGGTGATCAACGCCGGGTCGATCGGCCGGGAGTAGAGCTGCTGCATCCGTTTGGTGGCTTCTTGATCATCCTCGATGCCGGCGATCTCGGCCAGCAGCGGTTCGGGCTCGTCGTAGCGGGTCCACAGTCCTTCGAGGTTGAGCACCCCGAGACCGCCGAGCTTGCCGAGCGCGATCGCGGTCGCCGGCGACATCACCGAGTCCATCGGTGCGGCGATGATCGGGAATTCGAAGGTCAGCGCATCGATCCGCCAGCCGAGGTTGACCTCCTCCTGACCGCGGGTCCGTCGCGACGGAACGATCGCGATGTCGTCGAATGCAAAACCCTGCTGGGCTCGCTTGTTGCGGCCGATCTCGTACATGCTCGCCTTCGCCCTCTGCCTGTCGCCTGATCTGTGCCCGACGCCCAGCTCACTCCCCGCTGGAGTAGTTCGGTGCCTCAGCGGTCATCTGGATGTCGTGCGGATGCGATTCTCGCAGACCGGCCGAGGTGATGCGGACGAAGCTGCCGCGTTCCTTCAGCTGCGGGATGGTCGAGGCACCGGTGTAGAACATCGACTGCCGCAGGCCACCGATCAACTGGTAGGCCACCGCGGCCACCGGACCGCGATAGGGAACCTGCCCCTCGATCCCCTCCGGGACCAGCTTGTCCTCGGTCTTGACGTCGCTCTGGAAGTAGCGGTCCTTGGAATACGAACCCTTCCGGCCGCGGCCGGACAGCGCCGGCAGCGACGCCATGCCCCGATAGGACTTGTACTGCTTGCCGTTGATGAAGACCAGGTCGCCCGGGCTCTCGTCGCAGCCGGCCAGCAGCGAGCCGAGCATCACCGTGTCGGCGCCGGCGATCAGCGCCTTGGCGATGTCGCCCGAATACTGCAATCCACCGTCACCGATCACCGGGATGCCGGCCGGCCTGGCGGCCCGGGCGGCGTTGTGGATCGCGGTCACCTGCGGCACGCCCACCCCGGCCACTACCCGGGTGGTGCAGATCGAGCCGGGCCCGACGCCCACCTTGACGCCGTCGACACCTGCGTCGACCAGGGCCTTGGCCCCGGCATAGGTGGCGACATTGCCGCCGACGATGTCGACGTGGTCGGCCAGTGGCTCGGCTTTCAGCTTGCGGACCATGTCGTGCACAGCCTGGGAGTGGCCGTGGGCGGTGTCGACGATCAGCATGTCGACGCCCTCCTCGACCAGGGCCATCGCCCGCTCCCAGGCGTCTCCGAAGAAGCCGACCGCGGCGGCGACGCGGAGCCGACCCTGATCGTCCTTGGAGGCATCCGGGTGCTGATCGGACTTGACGAAGTCCTTCAGTGTGATCAGGCCCCGCAGCCGATCCTGCTCGTCCACCAACGGCAGCTTCTCGATCTTGTTCTGCGCCAGCAACTGGAGCGCGTCGTCCTTGCTGATCCCGACCCGGCCGGTGATCAGCGGCATCTTGGTCATCACCGCACCGACCGGCTTGTCACCGTCTGTCTCGAACCGCATGTCCCGATTGGTGACGATGCCGAGCAGGTGTCCGTCGGCGTCTACCACCGGGATGCCGGAGATCCGGAAGTGCCCACACAGTTCGTCGGCCTCCCGCAAGGTGGCCTCGGGTGAGATGGTGATCGGCTCGTCGATCATCCCGGCCTCGGACCGCTTCACCTGATCGACCTGACGGGCCTGATCCTCCAGCGGCATGTTGCGGTGCAGCACACCAAGGCCGCCTTCGCGGGCGATAGCGATCGCCATCCGCGCCTCGGTCACGGTGTCCATCGGGGAACTGAGCAGCGGGATCTTGATCGAGATGTTCCGCGACACTTGCGCCCGGGTGTCGACCTGGGACGGAATGACGTCGGACTCGTTCGGCTGCAACAAGACGTCGTCGAAGGTCAGGCCGAGAGTGGCGAACGGTGCCGGTACGCCGGCGGGTGAGAGATCGGAGTCGAAGTCCTGGGACACGAGGCGCCTTCCGAGGATCAGGTTGTGCAGAGGTGCGCGAGATCGACCGCTGACCAAGCGTTGACATCCATCGTAACCACGTCGGTCGACGGATTCTTCCCGGTGCCGAGGCGGGCCGATCGGATCCGGAGTACGAAGATGGAGTCGTACCGCTGACGGCTGTCTCACCCACGATGGCAATCGGTTGCCGGTAGTTGTCGGGGTGTGCTTTCCTTTCGCCCGTGACTCCAGCCGGATCCCGCGACGCCGCCCACGCGAAGGCTGTGACGATCCATGACGTCGCTGCCCGTGCCGGGGTGGCTGCATCCACGGTGTCACGAGCCCTGAACAACCCTGGCCGGGTCAATGCTGCCACCCGGGAGCGGGTGCAGCGGATCGCGGCTGAGCTCAACTACGTGCCCAGCACTCAGGCCAGGGCGCTGTCGTCGGGACGGACCCGCAATGTCGCGATGATCGTCCCAGACATCACCAATCCGTACTTCTTCGGCCTGGTCCGCGGTGCCCAGCGGCAGTTGACCGCGGCCGGCTACACCCAGGTGCTGCTGGACACCGAGGAGTCACCGGAGCAGGAGGCGCACGCGCTCAGCCAGTTGCGCAAGACCTGCGACGGGGTCATCCTCACCGGGCCGCGGATGACCGACGAACAGATCGTGATCGCGTCCCGAGCGCAGCCGCTGGTCACCATCAATCGCAACGCCGCCGGAGTGCCGAGCGTGTTGATCAACACGCCGAATGCCATCGGTCAGGCGGTGGACCACCTGATCTCGTTCGGCCACCAGCGCATCTGTTACGTGTCCGGCCCGCCGAACTCCTTCACCAACCGCTGGCGTTGGCAAGCATTGGAGGAGACGGTGCGGGCTCGGCGCGACGACGGCCGTCCGAACCTGTCGGCGGTCCAGATCGGCAACTTCTCGCCCGGCTTGAAGGCTGGTGCCGCCGCGGCCGACGCCGTCCTCAACACCGGCGCGACTGCCTGCGTCACCTTCAACGACATGCTGGCCATCGGCATGCTGCACCGCTTCGCCGACCGCGGCATTGCTGTCCCCGGTGACATCAGCGTGATCGGCTGTGACGACATCTTCGGTTCCGACTTCTGCAATCCACCGCTGACCACGATGACCGCGCCGATCGAGCGTGCCGGCCGAGCCGCGGTCACCATGCTGCTCGGTCTCCTCGACCCGACCAGTGCCGAGGTCGACCGGCCGCGAGTACTCCTGCCGACCCACCTCACGGTCCGTGCCAGTAGCGGACCGGCGAACACCAACCCGTCCACGGAAGGACACAGTTGATGAGCACCCCCGTCCAAGAACGCCAGACCGCAGCGGCCCGGTGCCTGGCCCCACATCCGGACCGGTTGCTGCCGCCCGATCCCGGTGTCCGTGATCTTGCCCGCTCGATCTATCGGGGCGTTGCCGATGCTCCGATCTACTCCCCACACGGCCACGTCGACGCCGCTCTGTCCCTGGAGGCACTGCTGGCCCACGGCCACGTGGACGCCGCGATCATCGCCGAGAACCGGCCCTTCGGCAATCCTGCCGAGCTGTTGATCACTCCGGATCACTACGTGACCCGGTTGATCCATGCCCACGGCGTACAGCTTGATCAACTCGGGGTGAAGAATCCCGACGCCGACCCGCGGGAGATCTGGCGGCAGTTCTGCAAGCACTGGTCGGTCTTCGCCGGCACGGTGGTTCGCTATTGGTTCGAGAGCGAGTTGAGCGAGGTCTTCGGCATCACCGTCCAGCCGAGCGAGGCGACGGCCGACGAGATCTACGATCAGCTGGCCGAGCAGCTGGCCCGGCCCGAGTTCCGACCGCGGGAGCTGTTCGACCAGTTCAAGATCAAGGTACTCGCGACCACCGATGACCCGGCGGCCGATCTCGCTGCCCACAAAGCGATCGCGGCCGATCCGTCCTTCACCGGTGCCGTCGTACCGACCTTCCGTGCCGACCGGTATCAGACCCCGGACGTCGCCGGCTGGTCCACGGCACTGGATGAGCTGGCCCAGGCCTCCGGCATCGACACCGGCAGCTACGCCGGATTGATCGAGGCGCTGAAGTCGCGCCGGGCCTACTTCAAGGAGTGCGGTGCAACCGCGACCGACTCCGGGGTCGCCGATGCTGTTGCCGAGCCGCTGTCCGACGCCGACGCCGAGCGGATCCACAAGGCCGGCCTGGACGGCACCGTGACCGCTGCCGACGCAGTGGCGTACCGGCGCAACCTGACCTATCAGCTGGCCGCGATGTCGGCCGAGGACGGTCTGGTGATGCAACTGCACCCCGGTGTGCTGCGCAATCACCACCAGGCGTCGTTTGAGAAGTACGGCCCCGACACCGGGCATGACCTGCCGGGCGTCGGCGACTTCACCAAGGCGCTGCACCGGGTACTGAACGACTTCGGCACCAACCCGACCTTCCGGCTGGTGCTGTTCACCACCGACGAAGCGGCCATCTCCCGGGAGATCGCACCGATCGCCGGCTTCTACCCCAGCGTCTTCGTCGGTGCCCCGTGGTGGTTCATCGACACCCCGGGAGCGATCCGCCGCTTCCGCGAGGGTGCCATCGACAGCGCCGGCTTCAACAAGACCTCCGGCTTCATCGACGACACCCGCGCCTACTGCTCGATCCCGGCCCGGCACGACATGTCCCGCCGGGTCGATGCCGGTTTCCTCGCCAATCTGGTCGCCACCCACCAGTTGGGTGAGGACGAGGCCCACGAGATCGCAGCCGACCTGGTCCACCGGATCCCGGTGGAGACCTTCCGGCTCCAGCAGTACGCGAACTGAGGGCGTGGAATCAGGCTGAACCCGGTCAGACTGGCTCGCGGACTCCGGCGGCGAAGGCTGACAGCGATCCCCGCCAGGGCTCGCCAGTGCCCTGCACGGTGATCCGGTCGGCGGTCAGTTCTGCTACCGCGGTGCTGAAGGTCCAGCGGTCACTCGACCGGCCACACACCTCAGGGTTGCGGAGCGCGGCGAACACCTCGCCCGCGCTCCGCGGGTTCGCACTCGCCGCTGCCAGCTCCCGGTAGCGCTGTCGACTCTCCCGGATCGACGAGTCCGGCATCCGCAGTCCGTCTTGGAGTCCGTCCAGCAGACGAAGGTGGTTGGTGTGCCGTACGGTCTCGCCCGATCCGGTGGCGACCCGCCCGGCGGCGGTCTCCACCAGGTCGGTGCGGCGCCCGTCGCGATCGGCGATGTCGCAGGCGAAGCCACCGGCACAGGTCAACGACGCCAGTACCTGACGGGCAGCAGCGCCGGTCGGTTGGCGCTGCGCATGCCGGGTCAGCAGGTGGCGTCCGACGCCGTCCGTCCGAGCGGTCGCGACCGGGACGTGATCCATCCCGAACACCAGTCCGGCCGAGGTCGCGACGAAGGAATTGGCCGGCAACATGCCCGGATACCAGACCGCGGTACAGCTCGGGTCGCCGTCGATGATCAAGGTCACCAACCGGATGCCGTCGGCCAGCTCAGCCGCCCCGTCCTCGTTGTGTCCGAGCAGCACCTGATCGTCGATCACTGCGGACAGGTCGGAACAGCCGCTGCCGTCGCTGCCCAGGTCGCCACGCAGATTCCAGACCCACAGATCCCGTTCGTCCAAGCCTGCCCCGGTGGCCAACCAACCGATCTCGGCGGCCTCGGTCGGCAACCGGCGGCGGCTCGAATCGATCACCTGCTGCACCCGATCGCGAGCCGGACCGGCTGCCCCGCGCAGCAGGGCTTGCCACCCATCGGATCGCTGGTGCGCACTGCGGATGGAGTCGGCGTGTGTCTGCCCCAGGGCCCGAAACACGTCCGCCCGAGGTCCCCGGATCACCGTCCAGCCCAGCCCGGACACCGGGTTGTTCTCGGTCACCTCAGCAGTCATCGGACCTCGTCTCGTCACACGTCGGTGTCGAGCAACTCTCGCACGATCCGGCCGACCTGCTCGATCTCCAGCAGGAAACCGTCGTGGCCGAACCGGGATCGGAGCGTGATCATCGGCGCGGCGGTCGGGATCAGTTCGACCAGTTCTTCCTGCTGGGCCGGCGGATACAGGGTGTCGGAGTCGATCCCGGCCACCACCGTGTGTGCGGTGATCGCCGCCAGCGCCCGGTCCGCGCCGTCGCGACCGCGAGAGACGTCATGGCTGTCCATCGCCCGTGTCAGCTTCAGATAGGCACCGGCGTCGAAGCGGCGCGTGAGCTTGACTCCGTGATGTTCGAGATAGGCCGCGATGCTGAAGACCTGCTCGCCGTCAACCGCGCCCGGTTGGCTGCTGCGACCGAAGCGGCGCTGCAGATCAAGATCATTGCGGTAGCTCAGGTGCGCCAGCCGACGGGCCAGAGCGAGACCGGCAGCCGGACCACGCTGCTGGTGGTAGTAGTCGCCGCCGGCGAAGTACGGATCGGCGGTGATCGCGGTCTGTTGGATGGAGGACAGTGCGATCTGCCCGGCCTCGGCCTGAGCCGAGGTCGCCAACAGCAACAGCCGTTGCACCCGTTCCGGACGCATGATCGCCCACTCCAACGCCCGCATTCCACCGGCCGATCCCCCGAGCACGGTGTGCCAGGTGGGGATCTGCAGCCGGTCGGCCAGGGCCACCTCGGCGGCGACCTGATCTCGTACGGTCAGTTCGGGAAACCGGCTGCCCCAGTGGCCACCGTCAGGGTGCAGCGACGACGGCCCGGTGCTGCCCTGACAACCGCCGAGCACATTGGCCGCGACGACGAAGAACCGTTCGGTGTCGATGGCACGGCCGGGACCGACCAGGTCGTCCCACCAGCCGGCGGTCGGATGGCCCGCCATCGCCGGTCCGTGCACGTGGCTGTCGCCGGTCAGTGCATGCAGCACCAGCACCGCATTGCCGCCGTCGTAGCGGCCCCAGGTCTCGTAAGCCAGTCGCACCGCCGGCAGGGTCGAGCCCGACTCCAGCGACAGCTCGCCGAGGTCGACGAACTGCCGCCGGCCGACTGGGTCGCCCTCCCGCCAACCGCCCGGGGTCGGCGGGAGATCCTGAGTGGAGAGTGGAGTCACGCCTTTGCCGCGTCGAATCCTGCCTCGAGGTCGGCCAGGATGTCGTCGATGCCCTCCAGCCCGACGGCGAGCCGGACCAGGCCCGGCGTGACGCCGCTGGCGAGCTGCTCGTCACCGGTGAGCTGGGAGTGCGTGGTCGAGGCCGGGTGGATCGCCAGCGACCGGACGTCGCCGATGTTGGCGACATGGCTGTGCAACTCGAGCGCATCGATGAACTTCCGACCGGCTTCCACACCGCCGGGGAGCTCGAAGGTGACGATGGCGCCGGAGCCGCGCGGCACGTACTTCTCAGCCAGGGCGTGGTAGGGACTGCTCTGCAAGCTGGCGTAGCCGACGGTGCTCACGTCGTCGCGGGCCTCCAGCCAGTTGGCCACCTTGTCGGCATTGGCGACGTGGCGCTCGACCCGAAGGCTGAGCGTCTCCACGCCCTGCGCGAGCAGGAACGCGCTGAACGGCGAGATCGCCGGTCCGACATTGCGCAGGTATTGCACCCGCAGCTTGGTGATGTAGGCGGCCTCGGCGAGCGCCTCGGCATAGACCAAGCCGTGGTAGCTCTCGTCCGGCTGGGTGAAGCCGCGGAACTTGTCACCGTGGGCGGCGTAGTCGAAGGTGCCGCCGTCGATCACCGCGCCGGCGATCGTGGTGCCGTGGCCGCCGAGGTACTTGGTGGCCGAGTGCACGACCGTGTTCGCGCCGTACTGCAACGGATTCAACAGGTACGGGGTGGCCACCGTGTTGTCGACGATGAAGGGCACGCCCACCTCGCGTGCGACCTCGGCGATCGCTTCCAGGTCGAGGATGTCGCCCTTCGGATTGCCGATCGTCTCACCGAAGAAGACCTTGGTGTTCTCTCGGACAGCATCGCGCCACTGCTGCGGGTCGTTCGGGTCGGCGATGAAGCTGACCTCGATCCCCAGCTTGGCGAAGGTGTGCCGGAACAGGCTGTCCGTGCCGCCGTACAGGCTGGTGGAGGTGACGACGTGATCACCGACCTCGGCGACGTTGGTGATCGCGCCAGTGGTCGCGGCCATCCCGGACGCCAACAGCAGGGCACCGACGCCGCCCTCCAGGGCAGCCAGCCGCTGCTCGACCACATCCTGGGTCGGGTTCATGATCCGGGTGTAGATGTTGCCCGGTTCGGCCAGCCCGAAGAGATCCGCGGCATGCTGGGTGTCCCGGAACTCGAACGACGTCGTCTGGTAGATCGGCAGCGCTCGAGAGCCCGTTGTCGGGTCCGCCTCCTGCCCGGCATGGATCTGCTTCGTTTCGAACGACCACTGCTGATTCATGGCACCTCACTGAGAAGCGGTTGGGTTGCTTGGCATCTTCTCACCGGAGCACTGCCGGTGCCGAGCGCGTCTCACCGGGGTGTCCGAGGCTCGAGTCAGGACTTCAGATTACCGTCGGCGAAACTGTCGAACAGGTCGTGTGCCTCCGACCCCAACTCCACAACCGATTGACCGCTGCGCATGCCGAATCCGCCGGTGGCGACTGCGGTGATCATCTTCGACTTCTTGATCGAGAAGGCCCAGGCCGCGTATTGCAAGGCATCCTCGGCCGAGACATTGGTCCGGGTCACCGAGTCCAGCAGCGACACCAGCTTGCCGAATTTGCTCGGCCCCAGAGACTTCATCGTCAAGGCGAACGCGATCAGCAGCCGCTGTTGATTCGCCGACCGATCGAAGTCGCCACCAGGCAGGGACTTCCGCTCCCGTGCGAACCACATCGCGCCTTCCCCGTCCAGGTGCACCTTGCCCTTGCCGATGTCTCGGCTGGGCATCGGATGCGGGCTGTTCACGGTGACGCCGCCGAGGCCGTCGACGAACTTCTTGATGCCCGGGAAACCGGTGATCACCCAGTTCTCGACCGGCAGACCGGTCAGGTCCGCGATCGCCTCGGTCTGACCGTTCGGACCGCCGGCGGCAAGCGCACTGTTGATCTTGCCCGCACTGCTCCAGGAGTCTCGCGGCACCCCGACGATCCCGGCGTTGCCCTTACCGTCGACGGCGGCAATCTGCAGGGTGTCGCCCCGGCTGCGGCTGATCTTCTGTCCCTGCTTCACCCGGGCGTCGGAACCGATGATCAAGACGAACTTCTTGCCACCGGCATGCACCTGGTCCAGCCCGAGGCTCGGCCACCAACCGGCGACCACCTGCCACCCGTCGTCGCCCTTGACGGCGAAGGTCAGATCGTCGCCGGCGGCGAGGATCCCGACAGCAGTCTCTTCCCATTCACCCTGGCTGCCGGTGACGGTGACCTTGTCCTTCTTCGGCGGCTTGCGCTTGGTCAACGCCTTGGTGGCATCGGTGGTGGAGACGTCCTTGCCGCTGTAGAGCGCCTCGGCCAGATCGGCCAAGCCGCCCTTCACTCCCTTCACCGAAACGGCAGCAGCCTTCGGGGTCGGCGATGGAGTCGGCGTCGGGGTCGGGGATGCCGTCGTCGGCGCCGGCTGGGGCGCGGGCGGCTCCGGCTTCTTCGAACAGGCCGCCGCGATCGTTGCCGGGATACCGGCCAACACTGCCAACGCCCCCCGGCGGGGAAAGCGCCGGTCGTTCCATCGGGCGGCCGGGGCGCCGGTGGCTGGGGATCGGGTAGCTGGGGACTGCTGGGACTCGCGACTCACACAGGCGAGCGTAGCGGCCGCCGTGGCCGATCCCGGTTCGGCCTGCTCCTTTCGTTTCGCCTCCGCAGGGCTCTCGGACGTACGCTGATTTTTGGCTGAGCCTCGATCGATCGAGGCAGAGATACGCCGAGATCCGGCGAACGCCATCGCAGCAGTCAGCACCGAAGATTGCTGGACCGAAAGGGATGTTTGTCATGCGTCGTAGAGCCTTCATCAGTACCGGCATTGCCGGCTTGGGTGTGTCCGCGTTGGTCGGTTGCACCACCAGCGAGACGACAACCGGGCCGCAGGGCGGCGGGTCCGCGGCGGCCGGTCCGGAACAAGAGGCCAAGTCGGTCCCCGGCGGCGCCGGCGGCAAGGTCGGCGTGTTCACCTGGTGGGCCGACGGGTCGGAGAAGCTCGGCCTGGAAGCCCTGCAAAAGGAGTTCAAGTCCCAGTTCGGTAAGGACGAGTTCGTCAACCTCGCCGTCGCCGGCGGGGCCGGTTCGAATGCCAAGGCCAAGCTGGCTTCGGATCTTGCGAACAACAACCCACCCGATTCCTTCCAGGGCCATGCCGGAGCCGAATTGCTGGACTACATCGGCAAGGACCAGATCGTCCCGGTGGACGACGTGATCGCCGACCTCGGCGGGTCGGACGTGTTCCCGCAGAACCTGCTCGACCGGATCACGGTGAAGGGCTCGATCTACTCGGTGCCCTCCAACATCCACCGAGCCAATGTGGTGTGGGCCAATGTGGAGGTGCTGGAGAAGGCCGGCGTCGGCGATCCGCCGACCGACCTGGCCGGCTGGCTGGATGCGATGGATGCGGTGAAGTCCTCCGGGGTGAGCACGCCACTGGCGACCGGTGGATCCTGGACCCAGGTGCACCTGTTCGAGACGGTGTTGCTGTCCACCTTGGGCGCCGACGGCTACAGCGCCCTGTTCGAGCCGGGAGCGAAGTGGGACAGTGCCGAGGTGACCCAGGCCGCCGACTCGTACAAGTCGATGCTGGAGTTCGCCAACACCGCATCCGACGGCGACGACTGGCCCCCGGCCACCGATGCGGTGATCGCCGGCAAGGCTGCGTACAACGTGATGGGTGACTGGGCGGTGGCCGAGTTCACCAGCAAGAAGCAGAAGGAGGGCACCGACTACACCTACTTCCCGGTGCCCGGAACCGACGGTGTCTTCGACTTCCTGGCCGACTCCTTCACCCTGCCCCGTGGCGCAAACAACCCGGCCGGTGCCAAGGACTGGCTGATGCTGGTCGGCTCGGCCGAGGGGCAGCTCGCCTTCAACCTGGCCAAGGGGTCGATCCCGGCCCGCACCGACGTCGCCGCGGACGAGTTCCCGGCCTACCAGCAGAGCGCGATGGAGTCCTTCAAGTCCGACACCATCGTCTCCTCGATCGCCCACGGCGCCGCGGTCAACCAGGCCTGGCTGAGCGAGATCACCACGGCGATCTCGAAGTTCTACGGCTCCAAGGACACTGCGACCCTGGTGGAGGACCTTGCTGCCGCTGCGGACAAGAACGCCGGATGAGACGCTTCCGGCGCTGGCTGCCCGGCCTGCTGCTGGTCAGCCCGTCGATCATCCTGGTCGGGGTGTTCGTGTACGGGCTGATCGGCCGCAATATCTACACCTCGTTGGGTCGGCGGACCGACTTCGCCACCGACCGGGTGCTCAATCCGGGCGGCTATCTGAACTATCTGAGCCTGCTCGGCGACGACCGCTATCAGCACGCGCTGTGGAATCTGCTGGTGCTGACGGTGGTGTTCGTGGTCGGGACGATGTTCTTCGGCATCGGCTGGGCTGTGCTGTTGGAGAAGGGGGTGACCGCCGAGGGCGTGTTCCGCAGCGTGCTGCTGCTGCCGATGGCGATCTCCTTCATCGCCGCCGGTGTGGTCTGGCGTTGGCTGTTGTCACCGGCCCAGGGCGCTGATCAGGCGATCGGCCTGAACCAACTGTTCATCAAGCTGGGGATGCCGTGGCTGCAGAGTGCCTGGTGGTCCAGTCCGGGACCGTTCGCGATGGCGGCGATGGCGATCCCGGCGATCTGGCAGCTGTCGGGTTATGTGATGGCGCTGTTCCTGGCCGGTTTCCGCGGTATCTCTGATGATCAACGCGAGGCCGCCCGGGTGGACGGTGCCAGTGAGTGGCGGATCTACCGGCACGTCCTGTTCCCGCAGTTGTCTCCGGTGGCATTGTCGGCGTTGATCATCGTCGGCCACATGTCGATGAAGATGTTCGACCTGATCTACTCCGTCGCCGGGCCGAACAGCTACACCGCCGAGGTGCCGGCGACGTTGATGTGGACGCAACTCTTCCCGCAGTCCGATCCGATCTCGGCGGCAACCAACGCCACCATCCTGCTGGTGATCGTCGCGATCGTGGTGGTGCCGTACCTGGTGCACACCCACCGCACGGAACGGGAGCAGCGACGATGACTCAGACCACAGCTGAAGAAGCGCTGGCTCCCCGCCCCTCCGGCAGCCCGGCGACCGGGCATCGACGTCGGCTCACCGCCGGCACGGTGGTCAGGTACGCCCTGCTGTTGATCAGTCTGCTGCTGGTGCTGATCCCGATGTACGTCCTGCTGATGACCAGCATCAAGGACCCCTCGACAATCTCCACCGCCAGTGCCTGGGATCTGCCGAGCCGGTTGTCGGCGAGCGGCTGGGTGTCGGCGATCGAGCGACTGGCGCCGTCGATGGGCCGGTCGTTGGTGCTCGCGGTGGTGGCGGCGTCGTTGTCGTCGATGCTCGGCGCGATGAACGGGTTCGTCTTCTCCAAGTGGCGTTTCCCCGGCGCCGACATCGTGTTCACGCTGTTCCTGTTCGGGATGTTCATCCCCTACCAGGCGGTGATGATCCCGCTCCAGCAGATGTT
>NHCFJ02800__coassemble_1752_pt1 | contig 15897 bp, 14 predicted proteins | sample NHCFJ02800__metabat2_high_PE_002 | metagenome-assembled genome bin NHCFJ02800
CCTGATCGAGCTGATCGAACGGGTCGACTCCCCCGCGCTCGGCATCTGTCTGGACCCGGCCAACACGGTCGCGAACCTGGAGAACCCCGTCGAGGTGACGCGGCTGTGTGCGCCGTACGTCCAGAACTGGCACGTCAAGGACTTCGACTTCACCAGATCTCCCGGCTGGGTCGGATTCCACTACACCGGCGTGCCGATCGGCACCGGCCGGCTGGCCTACGACGACATCCGCGCCACCATCGACGCCGACCGTCGCGACATCAATCAGATCATCGAGTTCTGGCTGCCGTGGCAGGACAGTCAGACAGCCACGATCCGGACCGAGGAGACGTGGCTCGACGACACCATCGCCTATCTGAGGAGCAAGCAATGACCGATCTCGCAGCATCTGCGCAGACCGTCGCCGTGATCGGTGCCGGCGGCAAGATGGGCACCCGGGTTTCCAACAACCTGGCCAAGAGCGACTACCGAACGCTCTACAGCGAGAGTTCCCCGGGCGGTCGGGAGCGGATCACGGCACTCGGTCGCGAACTCACCGAGACCGATGCAGCCGCCGCGGCAGCCGACGTGGTGATCCTGGCGGTCCCTGATGTCGTCCTGGGCACGGTCAGCGAGTCGGTGGTGCCGCTGATGAAGGCGGGCGCAATCCTGCTCACGCTTGATCCGGCTGCCGCCTACGCCGGTCTGCTGGAACGCCGCGAGGACATCCATTACGCGGTCGCACACCCGTGTCATCCGTCGGTCTTCCTGGAGCGTACGACACCGGAAGAGTGGGCCGACACCTTCGGCGGTATCGCCGCACCGCAAGAAGTGGTGGCAGCGCTGGAGGACGGTGACGACGAGGTCCGAAGCCGAGCCGAAGCGGTCATCTCGACCATCTATGCACCAGTGATCGCCGTGCATTGGGTCACCGTCAAGCAATTGGCGGTGCTCGAGCCGACGCTGGTCGAAACCATCGCCTGCATGATCGGCGAATTCCTCAACGACGCCCTGGACGAGACGGTGAATTCGGTCGGCGTCCCCCGGGAAGCGGCCCGAGCGATCCTGTGGGGACACACCTGGATCGCGCTGACCAACGGGCTCCGCGGATCACACCCCTTCTCCGACGCCTGCCACATCGCAATGGGACGCGGCCGGGACGCGATCATCAAGGAGGACTGGCGGAAGGTCTTCGACGACAGTCAGCTCGACGAGACCATCGCCAAGATGCTCAAGATCGACGCGGTGCGTCGCTGATCACCGGGTCGACCGCAACGCTGACGATGTCCACCTCATTGCCCTCCGGATCGACGATGGTCGCACCACCCTCGCCGGTGATCCGACCACCGGCAGCAAGGGCGGCCTCGATCCGGGCGGCCACCTGATCATCGGGTAGCTGCAGCTCGAGTCGGATCCGATTGCGTTGTTCACGCCGACCGACGTCGACAGGATCCAGCCGTTGGAAGATCATCGGCCGATTCAGACGACGCGGATCATAGATGTCGGTGACGCCGTCCCGGTCATCGTTGCGATAGCCCAGGACGGTGCGCCAGAACTCCCGCACAGCGACGACGTCGACCGCGTCGATGCACACCTGCAGGAAGCGGAGTCGGGTCGGATCCGGCGTCAGTCCGAGATCGCGGGCGACGGCCTGCACCCGACGTGCAGTGTCGCCGAACCGCGCGTCCTCCCATTGATCTTTGCCGGTGTCGATCATCACGCCTTCGGCCCGGATGTCGATCATCAACGGCAGGCCTGTCTCGTCCGCGACCGTCGCCACCCGGTCGGCCAGTTCGGCCACCACCACCGGGTCGCCGCTCCGGTAGAACACCATCCCACCGAACGGCAGCCGCCAGTCCGCTGCCTGCGCCTCGTCAACGGTGCCGGCCGGGACCAGATCGACCTCGTTGCCCTCGGCGTCGGTGAGCAGTACCTGCCATTCATCGGGCCGATATTCACCGCCCGCGGCGTACGCCTCGGTGACCGTGGCCGCCCGCCGCAGCGCCTCGTCGCGGGTAACGGACACGTCGAAATGCACCCGGTCGCGGAGCAGACTGGGCGGCGCAGAACGGAACCGCACTCGCGGATCTCGGCGCAGCGGATCGCGCAGCTCACCGTCGGCGGAGTCCCGGTAGCCCAGCAACGTCTGCCAGAACGGCAACACCGTCGGCAGGTTCATTGTGTCGATGGTCCATGCCAGCCCCTGAGGCACCGACGGGTCGGCGGCCAGGCCCAGCTCCCGAGCCGTGGTGGAGATCGCCTGCGCCAGTGTCCGGTCGGCGGAGGTCAGGCCACCGGTGTCGTCGATGGTGACCCGTACGCCACTGCCCCGGACGTCGACGTCGGGCCGCGGACCACCGTTCGATGAGCGGTCGGCGATCCATCGCGCCAGCGCCGCGCCGGCCCGATGTGACGGTGCACCGAACCACGCCACGGCCCCCGACCCGGCCAGCACCCGCCAGTCCTCGGCCGACCGCTGGAACTGCCGGTTCGTGATCGGTTCCGCTCTCATGTCACCACAACCCCACTTTGCCGCACCACTTTCGGACTCTCGCACCGGTTATACCTGGTGCGAGAGTCCGAAAGTGGTCCGGGAAAGTGCCGTGGGTCAGTAGGCGGCTTGGCTGGGGTCGATCTGGGACACCCAGGCGGCTACCCCGCCGCCGACGTGGACGGCGTCCTTCAGACCGGCTCCGTGGACCATCGCCAGCACCTCGGCGGAACGGCCGCCGACCTTGCAGTAGAGCACCACCTGCTTGTCCTGCGGCAGGTCGGCGAACGCGCTGCCGTTCTGGAAGTCGCCCTTGGGAATCAGTACCGAGCCGGGGATGGTGTTGATCTCCCGCTCAACCGGCTCCCGGACGTCCACCAGCAGGAAGTCCTTGTCCCCCTGGTCCCGGGCGTCCAGCCAATCCTTCAACTGGTTCACGCTGATGGTGTTGCCGACGATCGCCTCGGCGGCTTCATCGGTGAGATCACCGCAGAACGCCTCGTAGTCGATCAACTTCTCGATCGGCTCGGAATTCGGGTCCTTGCGCAGCTTGAGAGTCTTGTAACTCATCTCCAGTGCGTCGTAGACCATCAACCGGCCGAGCAACGGGTCGCCGATGCCGGTGATCAACTTGATCGCCTCGGTCACCATGATCGATCCGATGGAGGCACACAGCACGCCCAGCACGCCACCCTCGGCGCAGGACGGAACCATCCCGGGCGGCGGCGGCACCGGATACAGATCGCGGTAGTTGGGTCCGTGCTTCTCCCAGAAGACCGACACCTGGCCCTCGAACCGGAAGATCGAGCCCCAGACGTACGGCTTGCCGAGCAGCACCGCAGCGTCGTTCACCAGATACCGGGTGGCGAAGTTGTCGGTGCCGTCGAGGATCAGGTCGTACTGGCCGAAGATCTCCAGCACGTTGTCATTGTCCAGCCGGGTGTCGTGCAGGACCACGTTCACCAGCGGGTTGACCTCGGCGATCGACTCCTTCGCCGACTCCGCCTTGGACTTACCGATGTCGGACTGGCCGTGGATGATCTGGCGCTGCAAGTTCGACTCGTCAACCGTGTCGAACTCGACGATGCCCAGGGTGCCGACTCCGGCAGCGGCCAGGTAGAGCAGCGCCGGGCTGCCCAGGCCGCCGGCTCCGATGATCAGCACCTTCGCGTTCTTCAGCCGCTTCTGCCCGTCCATCCCGACATCGGGAATGATGAGGTGGCGGCTGTAGCGCTGCACCTCTTCCTGGGTCAGCTCTGCGGCTGGTTCCACCAGTGGCGGTAGGGCCACGATTTCCTCCTGCTGGGTACGTCCTCGCTCCGATTTCCGGTGCGTTGTCGATCCTCCATGGCAACGCCGCCGCTCGCGTCGCTATTCCGCTATCCGGACCCGAGCCGGGCGCAGGTCGCAGGGTAGAGGCCAGGCCCGCCCCGCGAGAAGTGAAGCGATCCGGCCGGATCGGTTTACCCTGCTGCCCATGGCCAGCAACATGACGCGGATGCCGCGAGAGCAGCGCCGCGCCCAATTGATCGACGCTGCGAGCGAGGTGTTCACCGCCAAGGGCTACCACGCCGCGGCGATGGACGACATCGCCGACGTCGCCGGAGTCAGCAAGCCGGTGCTCTACCAGCACTTCAACTCCAAGCTCGATCTCTATCTGGCCCTGCTGGACCAGGCTTGCGACCGCCTGGTCGAACTGGTCGCGGAGGCACTGGCCTCCACCGACGACAACTCCCAGCGGGTCGTCGCCACCATGAGCGCCTTCTACGCCATGGTTTCGAGCGAGCGAGCCGAGTTCCGACTGATCTTCGAGTCCGACCTGACCGGTGAAGCCGCCGTCGACGAACGGATCTGGCGGGTGAACAACGACATCGCCGACCAGGTCGCGGCGGTGATCGCCGACGACACCGGCCGGGGTTGGGACCAGTCGAAGCTGCTGGCGATCTCGCTGGTCGGCATCGGCCACGTCAGTGCCCGCTACTGGGTCACCGCCGGTGGGCCGGTGACGCTGGACGAGGCGCAGCAGCTGGTCAGTGATCTGGCCTGGCGTGGCATCAGTGGATTCCCATTTGCCGCCGAGAACGAGCAGAATCGCCGACACGAGCGGCACCACACCGACGACAACCTCAGGCAGGAGGGTGCATGAGCGACAGCCCCGTGGCGCGCGCGCTGGCCGAGGCCAGTACCTGGGCGATCGAACTGGCCGTCGACCGGACCTGGTACGACGAGCAGGAAGGCACGGCGCAGCTTCCGACGGACGACCCGCAACTGATCGCACTGCGGACGCCGTCGGCGCTCATCGGCCGCCGCTCCCCCAGTCAGAACCCGACACCGGAGATCGACTGCGGCGACGACGGCGGGGTCAGCCGTCGGCAGGCGCAGCTGTCCAGCGACGGCAAACGCTGGTGGGTCGAGGATCTCGGTTCGGTGAACGGCACCTTCATCCACACCCTGGAGGAGCAGGATGCCGGCCGCGGCCTGCCCGACGTACCGATCGACACCGGTGCCAGACATCCGCTCAGCCCCTACGACCGGATCTATCTTGGCGCCTGGACCCGGCTCACCCTGCTGCCACCGATGGACCATCGCACCGAAGGCCTCTGACATCCGTGGTCGGCCGGCCGGCGTCGACGGATGCGACAACGCACCAGTGCAACCGGTTGGATCGGGTCGTCTAGGGTGGTGGCTGGTCGAACGTCACTCGGCGTGCGGCGTGAACCGGCAGCAGGAGGAACACAGTGGAGATCAAGGTCGGTATCCAGCACGTGAATCGTGAGGTCGTGTTGGAGGTCAGCCAGTCTGCGGCCGAGGTCGAGAAGGCGATTGCCGAGGCATTCTCGGCGACCGATCCGAAGCAGGGCCTGCTCACGCTGACCGACGAACGTGGCCGCAAGGTGTTCATCCCGGCCGACCGGATCGGCTACATCGACGTCGGCGAGGAGAACGGCCGCCGGGTCGGTTTCGGCGCGGTCTGAACCCGGCCGTCAGCTCAGGCGTAGCCGGCAGCCTGGATCCGATACAGCTCGGCGTAGACGCCGTCGCGTTCCATCAGCTCCTGATGTGAACCGACCTCGGCCAGCTGCGAACCCTGCAGGACCAAGATCAGGTCAGCCATCCGTACGGTGGAGAACCGATGTGAGACCAAGATCGTGATCCGGCCGTCGGCTGCTTGCCGCCGGGTCGCGGCCGCGAAAGACTCGAACAGCGCGTGCTCGGTCTCGGCGTCCAACGCAGCGGTCGGCTCGTCCAGGATCTGCACCAGGCTGTCCTCCCGCATGAACCCGCGGGCCAGCGCGACCTTCTGCCACTGACCGAACGACAGGTCGGTGCCACCGTCCCAGGTCGGCCCCAATTGGGTGTCCAGACCGTCCGGCAGCCGATCGACCACATCTTCGGCTCCGGCGCGACCGACAGCGGTGCTGACGGCTGCTCGGTCGTCAACCCTGGGCAGGTCACCGATCCCGATCGAGGAGACCGCCGGGAGTTCGAAGCTGAAGAAGTCCTGGTACGCCCCGGCCAGCCGTTGCCGCCACGGCAGGGCGGGCAGGTCTTCAAGATCAACATCGTCGACGACGATCCGTCCGGAAGTGGGCCGATAGAAGCGAGAGAGCAGTTTCATCAAGGTCGACTTACCGGCGCCGTTCTCCCCCACCACGGCGATCACCGCTCCGGCCGGCAGCCGAACACTCACATCCTCCACCGCGTAGGTCTCGGTGCCCGGATAACGGAACGAGACGTGATCCAGCGCGATTCCTTCGGAGAGCCGATTGGGGACCTCGCCGGTCGCCTGGTCAGTCCGTCCCTGTGCGTACGCTTCCAACCAAGCCAGCCGCTGCGAGGCGTCCAGACACATCCGCAGGAAGTCGGCGTTGCCGGCGGTCATCCCCACGTACTGCGCCAGCCGACTGCCTGCGGTCACCACCAGCAGCACCTGAGCTGCCGTGCCGTCCAGCAGTGTCGCGGTGATCACGATCGCGAGCACGTAGGCAGCGGCGAACAATCCCCAGCCGGCGGCCTGCCAACCGGCTGTCGCCCAGCGGGTCCGGGCCAGCGGCGCGTACCACTGCTCCCAAGCCTCACGACGGCCATCGATCAACCGCCGGCCGAGATCCCAGATCCGGAGCTCCTTGGACGCCTGTTGGGTGGTGCCGGTGGTGAACAGGTGGCGGTGTCGGCGTTCGTGCGGTGCGATCTGCTCGGTCACCTGTTGGGTACGAGCGGACCGTCGGCCCGCCACCCAGACGGTCGGCCAGGCGAAGATCACCAACAGCCCGAGCGCCGGATGGACCGACATCACCAATCCGACCGTGATCACCAGCCGAACACCCGAGCCGATCACACTGAACAGCGCCAGGTACATGTGATCCAGCTGCCAGACCTGCTCCTTCAGCACCGCCAACCGATCCAGGTAGTCGGGCCGCTCCTGGTGTTCGATCGTTGGCACCCGAGCCTGCAGCCCGGCGACATGACCTTCGAGGTGAGCCCCGACCCGCAGCCGGAAGGTCCGTTGGATCCTGCTCCCGATGGTCTGCAACAACCAGGATCCGACCGCCGAAGCGGCCAGTCCCGAACAACCGAGATACAGCAACCCTGGATTGCCGTCGCCGACAGCCGTGGCCAGCAACATCAGCCAGACCGCGAACAGGCTGTCCGGCACGGCTTCCAGGAGCGCCATCCCGAGTGAGAGCGTGATCAGCCGGGGCTCTGCCCGATAGGCCAGCTGCATCGAACGCCGCAACGTCGCCCAGGTCTTCGGCAGCGCGATCTCGCCTTCGGTCGCGGTCGTCGTCATCGCTCCGCGTCCCGGCCCGGACTGACTGGATGATCATGGTCGGCCAGTTCATCGGTGAAGCGCGCCGCTTGCAGCTCGAACATGGTCCGATAGCGCCCGCCCTGTGCCAGCAGTTGATCATGGCTGCCACTTTCGATCACCCGGCCGTCCTCGATCACACAGATCCGATCGGCATGCCGGACAGTGGAGAACCGGTGCGACACCAGGATCGTGGTCAGACCGCGGGTGGCGGCCAGGATCCGTTCGAACACCTCGGCTTCGCCCCGCACGTCCAGCTGTGCGGTCGGCTCGTCGAGGATGATCAACTTCGCTCCATGATCGACTCGTGCCAGCGCACGAGCCAGCGCGATCCGCTGCCATTGCCCACCGGACAGGTCGATCCCGCCGGCGTACTGCTTGGAGAGCACGGTGTCCAGGTCGGCCAGCCCCGCAGCGCCGGCTTTGAGCAGGGCGTCCTGGGCACAGGCGTCCGACCCGCCGGCCGGGACGACGTTGTCTCGCAACGGCAACTGAAAGCGGACGAAGTCCTGAAAGGCTGCCGAGATCCGGCCGCGCCAACTACTCACGTCGAGTTCGCGCAGATCGATTCCGTCGACGGTGATCCGTCCGGCCGTCGGGTCGTACAACCGGGCGAGCAATTTGACCAGCGTGGTCTTTCCGGCCCCGTTGGTGCCGACGATCGCCAGCGAGGTGCCGGCCTCGATCGTCAGATCGAGACCGTCGAACACCGGCCGGTCACTGCGTGGGTAGGCAAAGGTCACGTTCTCGAAGCGGATCTGGTCCGACGGGCTCTCGGCCGCGGACCGGGAGCCGTTCTCGAGGCCACCGATGGCCGCCATCGAGGCAGCGAGTCCGGTGACCACCGGCACCGAGCGCGAACCGTCGGCAAGCCACCAGTCGAAATCCATCGCCGCCAAGGCGCTGACTCCCATCGCTGCCCCGGCGTAGGCAACCAGCCCGGACAGACCAAGATCACCGGCGATGCTCGCACGAGCCAGAGCCAGGAAGACCAATCCGTTGCCGAGCACCAGGACGAGCACCGTCAGACCGACCGACCGCTCCCCCAGCCGCAGCGATTCCAACGTGATCGCCAACAGCTTCTGCCGACGATCGGTGAAGCGGTCGGCAATCCAGTCCGCCAGCCCGAACAGCCGGATCTCCTTGGCCGCTGGAGCTTCGACGGCCATCCGGTAGGCGTACTCGGCATGGCGCTGGTGGTCCTTGACCTCGGCGCTGCGCCAGTCCCGCCAGACCACGCTGTTGCGCAGCAGCCAGTGCGGCGACAGCCAGGTCAGGAGCAGCAGCAGGCCCGCCCACCAGGCGAACCCGGCAACTACGATCGCCGACACCACACCGGCACCGAAGCCGGCGAACCCGGATCCGATGTAGGGCATCGCCTCGCGCAGCCGGACCGAGGTGATGCCGAGATCGAAGTCTCGGGCCAGCGAGAAGTCACCGGCCAGGTCGGGATCCTCGAGGTGGGCGATACCCGCGGGACCAGTGGTGGCGGCGAGCAGTCGGTCCTGCAGCGAGTTGGCGGTGCGATCGCCGAGGTTGGCCGACAACTGGGACTGCACCGGCCCGAGTGTCTGCAACAACGCGAACAGCACGCCGACACAGATCAGCGGTCCGGCCAGGCCGGACCCGGCGACCACCGCGCCGACCAGCCATCCGGTCGCCACCGCCAGGGAAGGCGGCAGCGCGGCGCGGGCGATGATCAATCCCCACCAGGCTGCCGCCAGGCGTCGGTCGGCGCGCCAGATCTCGACGAACAGCAGCTGCCAGCCGGACGATCTGCGAAGAGACCGGGCCGCCGTTCGGAGCCTTACCAGCATGGTCACGCGAGTGGCATCGCTGGATCAGCTGATCGGGGTGACCAGGGTGAGCCCGTTGCCGTCGGGATCGGCCACGTTCGCCTCCCGAACGCCCCACGGGGCATCCTCGGGGTCGCTCAGGATCCGGTGGCCGGCGTCGCGGAGCGTCTGCACGACGGCGTCGACGTCGTCGACCCGGAAGGTGCCCAGGTCGTGCGGTGGTTGATCATCGGTCTTCGGGTGGAGCAGCAGCCAGGCACCCTGGGCTTCGTTCCGGGTCGGGAGGTGGAACGCGATGTGGTCGTCGTCGCTCCAGTCCTCCTGCAATCCGAGCCGGCGGTAGAAGTCTGCGGTGCTCTTGATGTCGGCACAGAAAGCGACCATTCCCTCGAAGGCCAGCATGGTGTTCCTTTCTCGGATATTTGCAATGTGCGCATTGCGCATGCGACATACTAGGGCCATGCATCGTTCGCTGCCAGTGTTTGCTGACGCCCGCCCCCAAACCCTGCTTCGGGTCGCGCCCCCGACGCTCGCTGCCGCACTGCCGACGGCCATGCTGTTGGTCGACTACGCGCTGAACCGGAAGACGATGCCGATCCCGGAACTGACCGCGCTTGCCGAGTCGCTGCCCGAGGACCTGGTCGACAGCAGCTGGCCGGTGCGGGCGTCGATGGCCCACGGCACGGTGCTCCGGGCGGCCCTGATCCATCAGCTGCCGACCGACCATCCCGGTCACCTGGACTGGGCGAAATTGCGAGGCTGGATCACGGACCGGAGCGACGCCTGGATGAACGGGTTGATCGACTTCGGCTGCGACTCGGTGATGGCCTACGGCGGACCCGCCCGCGACCCCGAACCGACCGCCGCCGACATCGGGCCGCAACACGATTCGACCGAAGCCGTACGCCGGGACGGCCCGGAGGTGCTGCGGGCCTGGAGTATTCCGCGGGCCGACGACCGCGCCGACGAACTGCTCGACCCGGCCGGATATCGCCGTACCCTGCTCGAGCTGCTGGACGCGATCTGGGACGGCTGGCTGGGTAGGGCCTGGGCGGATCAGCTACCGCGCCTGCAGGAGGTGGCCGACGGCGCACCGGCAGCACCGCTGGGAACCTCGCCGACCCAATGGATCAGTCTGGTCACCGGACTGCGACCCGATCCCTCCTACGCCGAGGCTGCCGAACTGGCGGCCGAGCTGATCGTGATGCCGGTGCCCGGCCTGGGGCGCAGCCTGTCGCTGTTCAGCGACCAGCAGACCTGGGTGTTGTTCAGCCCGCAACTCGTCGGCACCCAAGTCAGCGACGCCCAGCTCAGCGATGCCGGCGCAACCGATCGGACCGGGATCTCCATCGGCCGTCTCGGAGAGCTGACACCGACCATGACCGCACTCGGCGACCGGACCCGGCTCGCCATCGTCCTGCACCTGCTCGACCACGGACCGCAGCCGATGCACCAGTTGGCCGACGCCCTCGAAGTGCACCAGAGCACCATCTCTCGACAGGTCAGCCTGCTCCGCAAGGCGGGCATCGTGTCAATCAGCAATCGCCGGGTCAGCGTGCAGCGAGCAGCCCTGCGCACCGTCGGCGAAACCCTGCTCGCAACCCTCGACTGACCGCCGAGACGGTGCTGAGGTAAAGAGATGACCACCTTGTCGCCACGGCTGCAGCAGATCGTCGACGCCTTGCCGCTGCACCCCGGCATCCGGGTCCTGGAGATCGGCTGCGGCACCGGGGCCGCAGCCCGAGCGGTTGTCGATCGCTTGCACGGCGACGGGTTCATCCTGGCGACAGATCGATCCGCCGCAGCGATCAGACAGGCGCGCCGGGCCGGCGCCGACCACATCGCGGCCGGACGGATGGCTGTTCGCCAGATTGCCGCCGAGGATTTCTGCCTGGACCCCGACGAGCAGCCGTACGACCTGGTCTTCGCCGTCCGGGTCGGCGCGCTCGACGGCCGTCATCCGACGGCCGGCCAGCAGGTTCTGGCCCGCATCGCCGCTGCGACCACCACCGAGGCCCGTCTGTTCATCGACGGCGGCAGCCCGCTGCGCGAGGTCGCGATTCCCGGACGCGTCCGCCCTGGCCCTCGGAGCTGAGTTGATATCGACCGGCGGGCCCCAGCCGGCAACCGTGCGACACGCCACCAACCGACCGGATTTGGCGAGCAAATGTCACCCGAATCGGCGTCCTGGCCTGCATTTGCTCGCCGAATCCGCGGACGGCCCGGCGTGTCGCCGGGCATCACCCACCCACCTTGCGCAGCTGCGCGGCTCGGTTCACTGCTCCCTGACCAGCCGGGCCCAGCGTGGATCAGGGATCAGGCGTTCAGTCCCAGATGCTTCATCCGGGCAGTGTGGTTCTCGATCAGGCGGGTGAACAGGCGACCGATGTCGGCCAGGTCGAGGCCCGAGTCCGATGCTGCGAACAGCTCCGTCAGCGCGGGCCGGTCGGCAACAACCCGCTGCGCCTGACTCATCGCCTCCCCCACCAGGCGGCGCCCCCAGAGAGCCAGCCGACCCGCCTGGTCCGGCCGTTCCCGGATGGCCGCGCCGATCCGGTCGACCAGGAACTCGTCGTCCTCGGCCAGCAGGTCGTCCACCAGCGCACGGGTGGCGTCACCGATAAGGTCGGCCACCTCACGGTGCAGGTCGGCGGCCAGACCGCCACCGAGATAGGCCTTCAGCAGCGCCTCCTGCCAGGTCTTCGGTTTGGTCAGGCGGTGGAACTCGTCGAGCGGTCGCCGGTAGGGCAGGATCGCCGACAGCGGATCGACGCCGAACTCCAGCAACCGCTCGGCGACTCTCAGGTAACGGTCGAAGTCCCGTACGGCGATCCGGGTCACTTGCACCCGATCGCCCAGGTCGGGCGCCAGCCGAGCGTCCTCGGCCAGTCGATCGAAGGCCGACAGTTCGCCGTACGCCAACGCCGCCAGGAGTTCCTGCTCACCCGCCGCCAGATCCGCCATACCGGGACCCTAAACGCCCGAATCAGGGAATCGCGGCAAGTGCGGCTAGAATGCACGACGGAGACGCCATCGGCGCGCTGACCTCCGCACGCACCACGGTCCCGACCGTGAGTGCCGGAGCCGTCCAAGCAGACGCTGCGGGCGCCCGCAGACCAAGCGACCAGCGGGTCGCTATCGCAGTCGTAAGGAAAAGGCGAGATCCTGTCTACCGAGAGCATCAGCACCGAGTCCAGCACCGACGACCGTACGGCATCGGACGTGGACCGCATCCCTGCCGAACAGACCACCTTCGCCGACCTCGGTGTCCACCCCGACATCGCGGCCGCACTCAGTGACGTCGGGATCGTTCATCCGTTCCCGATCCAACAGATGACGATTCCGGTCTCCATCACCGGGGCCGACCTGATCGGTCAGGCCCGGACCGGCACCGGCAAGACCCTGGCCTTCGGCACCACGCTGCTGCACCGGATCACGGTGCCGAGCGACCCGGACTTCGAGTTCATGGCCGAGCCGGGCAAACCGCAGGCGCTGGTCATCACTCCCACCCGCGAGCTGGCCAATCAGGTCGCCAAGGACCTGCAGACCGCCGCCACCCGCCGGAAGGCCCGGGTGATGACGATCTACGGCGGCGTCCCCTACGAGGAGCAGTTGAGTGCGCTCGAATCCGGTGTCGAGGTGGTCGTCGGCACGCCCGGCCGACTGCTCGATCTGGCCGATCGCGGCGCGCTCAAGCTGAGCCACATCAAGGTTTTGGTGCTGGACGAGGCCGACGAGATGCTGGACATGGGCTTCCTGCCTGACGTCGAGCGCATCCTGGCCAAGACGCCCGAGCTGCGCCAGACCATGCTCTTCTCGGCCACCATGCCGTCGCCGATCGTGTCGCTGGCCCGCAAGCATCTGCGGCACCCGCTCAACATCCGGGCCGAGTCCGCGAGCGACGAGACCACCGTGCCGACCACGGCGCAGTTCGTCTATCAGGCGCACGACCTGGACAAGCCCGAGGTGGTGGCGCGGATCCTGCAGGCCGAGTCACGCGACCGGGTGATGATCTTCTGCCGGACCAAGCGGACCGCGCAGCGGATCGCCGATGACCTGGCCGAGCGCGGCTTCTCCGCCGCGCCGATCCACGGCGACCTTTCCCAGGTCGTTCGGGAGAAGACGTTGAAGCGGTTCCGGGATGGCAAGCTCGACACCCTGGTCGCGACCGATGTGGCCGCCCGCGGGATCGACATCGGCGGCGTCACGCACGTGATCAACTACGAGTGTCCCGACGATGAGAACACCTACGTGCACCGAATCGGTCGCACCGGTCGGGCCGGCGCCTCCGGGGTCGCCATCACCTTCGTCGACTGGGCCGACCTGACCCGGTGGAAGGTGATCAACAACGCCCTCGCGCTTCCCTTCGAGGAGCCGCAGGAGACGTACTCCACCTCCGAGCACCTGTTTCATGATCAAGGCATCGACCCGGCATCCAAGGGCCGGATCGCGCCACCTAAGAACGACGACCGCAACCGTGATCAGGGCCGGGAGCGGAAGCGCGAGCCGCGTCCGCGTCGCAATCGCAACCGGGTCCGGATGCGCAACGGTGTCCCGGTGTCCGGAGACAACGCAAGCGCAGCCGACTCGTCGGCGGGCAGCCCTGACGCCAAGGCGGCCGGCACCGAAGCCAACGGCGAAGCAGGCTCGTCGAGCAAGCCGCGACGGCGGCGTCGCCGGCGCTCGTCCGGCGGCAAGGACGGTGCGACCGGGGACCAGCCGAGCACCGACACCCAATCCTGACTGGTTTCATCCTCAGCTACCGGCCATGATCATTTCTGATCGTGGCCGGTTGGCATTCCCGGACCAAAGGCTGCCAGCCTTTCGGCGACCGGCGGCGTCGCGGTGACGATGGTCACCGGTAGGTCCAGCGCCAGGATGGCGGCCGCGTACTGCACCACCAGGTCGACCCGGTCGGCACTGAAGCGCGCCTGGGCTCGGTCGGCGTCGACCTCGACGATCGCTCCGGGGATCGGACCAGTGATTCGATTACGGACCTCGATCGCCGGGGCTGCGATTCCCAGGATCGCGGTATAGGCGTACTCCGCCTCGCCGAAGCGACGCCGCAGATGTGCTGCTGCATCGAGCTGCCGCGGCCGGAAACGATCATGAGCCGGTCGCAGCAGGCTGATCCGATCGACTCGGAAGGTTCGCCAGTCGTCGCGATCCTGATCATGGGCGACGAGATACCAGAGGCCGTACACGGTGATCAATTGATGCGGCTCGGTGCGCCGACGGGTACGGGTTCCGGTCCGGTCGGCATAGTCGAAAGCCAGCACCCGACCCTCTCGGCAGCACTCCCCGACGATGATCAAGGACTCCGGATCCACCTCGGGCACGGGTTCGTATTCGGCCCCGATCGCCGTGCTGCCCTGCAGGGCGTTGACCCGCAGTCGCAGCGTCTCCGGCAGCAGTTGATCAAGCTTGACCCGTAGCCGCTCGGCACCGTCGGCCAGTGCCGGCACCTGACCTCCGACCGCCCCGAGCGAGACACTCAACGCCACGGCCTCGTCGTCGTCGAGCAGCAGCGGCGGCACGTTCTTGCCGGCCCGCAGCCGGTAACCGCCACCGCGCCCCGGCAGGCTGTGAATCGGGTAGTCCAGTCCTCGCAGCCGATCGATGTCGCGACGCAGCGTGCGCTCGGTGATCTCGAGCCGTGCACAGAGGTCGGCGGACGTCCACCGGGGTCGAGTCTGCAGCAGGCTCAGCAGCCGCAACAACCGGGCCGGCATCGCACTGCGTGGAGTTCGTACGTTTTCCACTCACCGCACCCTATCCGGACCTGTTATGTCCGCAAAGGCTCCTAGCGTCCGAGACATGACCACCAACCACACCATTGCCGAACAGAACACCGACGACTTCGCCGGCCGTCAGCTGCTCAACCAACATCGCCCGGAGCAGGTCCTGCGCCCGACTTCTGCTGCACAGGTGGTGGAAGCCGTCCGGTCCGCTGCCGACGCTGGCCACCAGATCGCTGTCCAGGCCACCGGACACGGACGAGCCCGTGGCATCAGCGGCGGGACCCTGATCCTGACCGCTGAGCTGGACCACGTACGCGTCGACCCGGAACGGCGGACCGCACGGATCGCTGCCGGCGTCCGTTGGGAGGCGGTGATCGCGGCCGCCGCACGCCATGGCCTGGCGCCCTTGTCCGGCAGCGCACCGTCGGTCGGAGCAATCGGCCTCACGCTGGGTGGTGGGTTCGGGCTGATGTCGCCGCGCTTCGGGTACGCAGCCGATCATGTCCGTGCGATCGACCTCGTCACACCAGATGGTCGGTTCCGTCGGGTCACAGCCCAGAGCGATCCGGACCTGTTCTGGGCGCTGCGCGGCGCCGGAGCCTACTTCGGCGTGGTGACTGCCATCGAGATCGACCTGTTCCCGGTCGAGCAGGTGGTCGGCGGCACCGTCAGTTACGACCTGGCCGCCGACCCCGATGTCCTCCACCGTTGGCAGGACTGGTGCACGGAGCAACCGTCCCACCTGTTGGCCGCGGCAACCGTGGTGGCGATCCCGGACCTGCCGACGGTCCCGGAACCGATGCGAGGGCGCTTGATCGCCAACCTGCACCTCGCCTGCACCGATACGACCATGGCCATTGACGAGGCTGCCGACGCCCTGCGGAACCTGGGACGGCCGTTGACCGACAGCATCACCACCCTGCCGTACGCCCGATCGGGAGAGATCTTCGCCGAGCCGGACTCGCCGGGCGGCTACCGCGGCAGTGGGTGGCTGCTGGATCGACTGCCCACCGCTGCGCTCACCGAACTCCCCGAACAACTCCATGGGCAGTCCACGACGTCGGTGATCGGCATCCGACG
>NHCFJ02800__coassemble_1767_pt1 | contig 15514 bp, 14 predicted proteins | sample NHCFJ02800__metabat2_high_PE_002 | metagenome-assembled genome bin NHCFJ02800
TGCATCCAAGGAAGAAATAGGGTAAATTAATAAAGTCGCTTCGAGAGATGCGACGAGAGCTTATTCCCACAGCCGGGTGTTGATCGCATCGGCCAACCGGTCGGCGATCACCCGCAGCTCGGTCGCCTCCGCGGTCCGTCCGAGTGCCTCCGCGATCTTGGCCATCGTGCTGAAGGCGCCGTGGGCGAGCGCGTTGACCACCGTGTTCACCGGACCGAAGACATAGCCGTCCCGCTCCGACGGTGGCCAGTCGACGATGTCCTGATCGGTGCGGCTGGAGCTGCCGTCGTTGCCGAAGTCCTTGATCACCAGTCCGGTCTCGCGGTCCAGCCACTGGTCCGGCAGCAGCCCGCGCAGCGACGAATAGTGATCATCGAGAAAGCCCCGATCGCCTGACCGGAGCCAATACTCGTAGCCGGCCAGCACCAGGTAGAACGGCCATTCGGTGGGCCAGGTCCGTCGTCGGAGCAGATACTCCAGTGCATAGCGAGTCATCGAGCTGTCGGAGCCGACAGCGGCGTTGCTGCGGGCCTGCAGATAGGCGTCGGCCTCGTACGGTTCCCGCTCACGACTCCAGGAATCCACCAGCAGGTTGACATTGTTGGACACCATCGTGGTCCGGCACAGCTCCAGAACGTCGTTCAGCCGGGCGTCGTCGGTGGCCACGGTCGCAAGATCACCGAGGTCGTAGACGTGCCCGCGAGCGCGGATCGCCGTTGCCGCGGCCTCACCGTCCATCCCGGACACCTCCAGATAGCGGAACACCCGCAAGCCCCAGGTCGCGGCGTCGACCGGGCCGGCCGGCAGTGCCCAACGGTCCTGGTAGACATTGCCGGTCGCCATCCGGTGCCGGGGCCGACCATGATCATCCAGCTGCTCGGCGAACCGCAGCGACAGTGCGACCGGACGGTCCAGCTCCGCGCACACCCGCACACCACCGACGTGGGTACGCCCGAAGTCGAGCACGGCAGCGTCCGGGCCCAGCCGGCGTACCGAGATCGGCCGGTACTCCTGCACCGACACCGCCGCCGTCGGGTCGAGCTGCAACTCGGTGAATGCCGGACGGAGGTCGACCGGAGGCCAGTGCCGATCGTCGAAGCCGGGCTCGGTGAAGCCGACCGGGAAGGCCTCGTACTGCAAATCCTCCACCGGAGCCGCGTAGAAGCCGGTCCCGATGCTGCCGACGGTGGGATAGACCTCCGCTCCGTCGATGCCGCGCCAATCGGGACCGGTGCCCCAACGCAGCAGCTCACCGTCGGCGGTGCCGACCACCAGTTCGGCCTGGAACCGCTGATCGGCGGTGGTCCATGCCAGCGCACCCACAGCATTGCTCCCCGGCCGCACCAACGAGGTCACGTCGTAGCTGTCGTAGCGGGTCTCCGCGGCCACGGAGCGGATCGGTCCGACACCGAGTTCGGTGCCGTTCATCGAGGTCCGGTGGACGAACTGACGACCTGGCTCGGGCGAGGCCGCCGCGACGTGCAACCTGGCCCACCGCAGCCGCGGCGGCAGCTCGACCTCACCTCGAAGGATTGCCCATTCGGCCTGCACCGGGTACAGCCCGTTGGCGCCCTGGGCGACCTGGAGGCGGCCATCGACAACCGCGCCGACGGCGAAGACGGTCCGGTCGTCGGTGAAGTCCTGCTCCAGCCACGTCTCGTCCCCCGGTCCGTGCACCTGCACCGAGGTGACTGTGCACCGGGCGCCCGGCCGCGTGGTCAGGCCGACTCCACCGACGCTGAACCGCTGATCCACGATGGTCGGCAACGCACGACCGTCGACCCGGGTCTGCAACCGATCACCCTCGACGACGATCCGGACCGCGAACCGTTGCCCGGCCGGGATCGGGTCGAAGTCGAGCGGCTCGGCCAGCGGGGTCGTCTCCCCCTCCACCCGTAGCAACGGGGTCAGGTGCCCGGCGGCTGCGTCGACCTCCCAGACGTAGCCGGTGCGCAGATCGGGTGCCCGGAAGACCAGACCGATCCGGTGCGCGCCGGGTTCGGAGCCTGCGATCAGCTCCACCTGGAGGACATAGTCGGTCCAACCGGTGGTCGGCGTGGTCGCGGCCCAGATGGGCTCACTCAGCGCCCACGCCGGGTGGCCTTCCGCGGACAGGGACGCTCCCACGGACGGGGACGCTCCCACGGACGGGGACGCTCCCACGGACGGGGACAGGGACGACGGGTCCGTGGGGCGCATCGGCGATCTACTCCTCGAAGGCTTCCGGCGGCGGGCAGGAGCACACCAGGTTACGGTCCCCGTAGACGCCGTCGATCCGGCCCACCGGTGGCCAGTACTTGTCGCCGGTGCCGGCGCCGATCGCGCCCGTGGACGGACCGGACGGATGCCCGGCCACGCTGCGCGGATACGGGTGGCTCCAGTCGTCGGCCATCACCGCGGCTGCCGTGTGCGGGGCGTTCCGGAGCGGATTGTCCGCCGCCGGCCACTCGCCCGAGTCGATCCGGTCGGCCTCCTGCTTGATCTTGATCATCGCGTCGCAGAACCGGTCCAGCTCGGTCAGGTTCTCCGACTCGGTCGGCTCCACCATCAGAGTGCCGGCGACCGGGAAGCTCATCGTCGGGGCATGGAATCCGTAGTCGATCAGCCGCTTGGCGACGTCGTCGACCGTCACCCCGGTCCGTTTCGTCAGCGGCCGCAGGTCGAGGATGCACTCGTGGGCCACCAGCCCGCCGTGACCGGTGTAGAGCACCGGATAGTGCTCGGCCAGCCGCTCGGCGATGTAATTGGCACCGAGCACGGCGTATTCGGTCGCCTGCCGCAGGCCGTCCGGCCCCATCATGGCGATGTAGGCGGCACTGATCGGCAGGATGCCGGCCGACCCGTACGGTGCCGCCGAGATCGGACCGTGGCTGGTGGCCGGCCCGGCCTGCGGATCCAGCGGGTGATTCGGCAGGTACGGGACCAGATGCTCCGCCACACCGATCGGGCCGACGCCGGGCCCGCCCCCGCCGTGCGGAATGCAGAACGTCTTGTGCAGATTGAGATGGCTGACGTCGCCGCCGAAGCGCCCCGGCTGAGCGAGTCCGAGCAGCGCGTTCAGGTTGGCACCGTCGACGTACACCTGACCGCCGGCATCGTGCACCGCGGCACAGATCTTGGTGATGCCGTCCTCGTAGGCCCCGTGGGTGGACGGGTAGGTGATCATGATGGCCGCGAGTTGATCATGGTGCTTGTCGATCTTGGCAGCAAGATCATCCTCGTCGATACTGCCGTCCGGGTCCGCCTTGACCACGACCACCTTCAGGCCCGCCATCGCCGCCGAAGCGGCATTGGTGCCGTGCGCCGAGGACGGAATCAGGCAGACCCGTCGTTGATCGTCGCCGCGGGCCTGGTGGTAGGCGCGGATGGCCAGCAAACCGGCGAATTCGCCCTGACTGCCGGCGTTGGGTTGCACCGACACAGCCGCGTAGCCGGTGGCCTCGGCCAGCCACTGCTGCAGGGTGTCGATCAGTTCCCGATAACCGACGGCGTCCTCGGTCGGCGCGAAGGGGTGCAGGTCAGCGAAACCGGGATCGGAGATCGGCTCCATCTCCGCAGTGGCGTTCAGTTTCATCGTGCAGGATCCGAGCGGGATCATGCCTCGATCGAGGGCATAGTCGCGATCCGACAACGCACGCAGATAGCGCAGCATCGAGGTCTCGCTGTGATGGGCATGGAAGACCGGATGGCTGAGGAAGTCGCTGCTCCGCTCCGACCCGGCCAGGTCTCCCCAGGCCGCGCCGGACGGCTCGGCCGGCGCACCGAAGGCCTGCCGGAGCTGGGCCAGGTCGTCAGCGCCGGCGTCCTCCCCGATCGACACCCCGACATGATCATCGTCGATCAACCGCAGATGCAGTCCGAGGTCCCGGGCCTCGCCGACGATCGCGGCCGCGCGGCCAGGCACGCTGACCTGCAGCGTGTCGAAGAACGAGCCGTGAACGATCTCGACCCCGTCCAGGGCACCCAGGTCCGCTGCCAGCCGACGGGTGTTGTCGTGGATCGTCTGCGCGATCCGCCGCAGCCCGTCGGGACCGTGGTAGGTGGCGTACATCGCGGCGACGACGGCCAGCAACACCTGGGCGGTGCAGATGTTGGACGTCGCCTTCTCCCGCCGGATGTGTTGCTCCCGGGTCTGCAGCGCCAGCCGGAACGCCTGCTGGCCGTGGCTGTCCTTGGAGGCACCGACCAGTCGGCCGGGCAAGGACCGTTCCAGGCCGGAGCGTACGGACATGAATCCGGCGTGCGGACCGCCGTAGAACAACGGCACCCCGAACCGCTGGCTGGAGCCGACGGCGACATCGGCTCCCCACTCACCCGGCGGCGTGATCAGCGTGAGCGCCATCAGGTCACAGGCGGCGATCACCATCGCGCCGGCGGCATGCGCCTTGTCGGCGATCGCTCGGAGGTCGGCCGTGCCGGCCACCGAGCCACCGGCACCCGGGGTCTGCACCACACAGGCGAAGACGTCGTGATCATCAAGGGCCGACAGCAGCGGCCGGTCGGCGACGACCACCTCGATCCCCAGCCCTTCGGCCCGGGTTCGGGTCACCGCGATCGTCTGCGGCAGGGTGTCGGCGTCCATCAGCAGCACCGAGCCGGTCTTCACATTGCGGCGGGCCAGCGCCATCGCCTCCGCGACGGCGGTCGCCTCGTCCAGCAGGCTGGACCCGGCGGTCGGCAGTCCGGTCAGGTCGGCAACCATGGTCTGGAAGTTGATCAAGGCCTCCAACCGGCCCTGGCTGATCTCCGGCTGATAGGGCGTGTAGGCGGTGTACCACGCCGGGTCCTCCAGCACGTTGCGGCGGATCACCGGCGGCGTGATGGTGCCGTGGTAGCCCAGCCCGATCATGGCCCGGCGCGGATTGTTCCGGCCCGCCAGGTCACGCAGCCAGCTCAGCGTCTCGGTCTCGGTACGGGCGGCTGGAAGCTTCAACTCCGCCGCCATCCGGATCTCGTCGGGCACGGCCCGATCGGCCAGCTCGGAGAGGCTGGCGACACCCAGTGTCTTCAGCATCGTCACGGTCTCGTCGGCCCGTGGACCGATGTGCCGATGGGCGAACACGTGCGGAGCAGTGGTCATGAAGCCGAATTCCTTCGTGCGGGACGTCGAGTCCAGATCAGGATCGGGTGATCCTCTGGTCCCCTCTGTCACCGGCGTACGGCTTCAGATCGCCTGTCGGACGCGGTCCGGGTGCCTGAGAGGTTCCGGGGAGGTTGCCCCTTCGGCGCCACCCCGTCCGGGATGATCTCTCTCGCGTCGACTGGTTACGGCTTCGAGCAACTTTAGCCGACTCAGTCGGCCTGCGTGGAACGCCGGTCAGCCGGCGGCGCGAGCCCGGCGGCGACGGGCGAGCTCGTCGTCGGCCTGGTCGAGGATCGCCTCGGTGGCGGCCTCGGCGGTCTCGGCCGGTTCGATCGGTAGCTCGGACAGGCTGCCCTCGATGTCCTTCCAGACCCCGCCCAGGGCGATACCGAAGACGCCTTGACCGCCCTTCAGCAGGTCGATCACCTCGTCGTCGGAGGTGCACTCGAAGACCGAGACACCGTCGCTCATCAGCGTCACCTCGGAGAGGTCGTTCACCCCGCGGACGCGCAGATGGTCGATCGCGGTGCGGATCTGCTGCAGCGAGATGCCGGCATCGATCAGCCGCTTGATCACCTTGAGGATGAGGATGTCGCGGAAGCTGTAGAGCCGCTGGCTGCCCGAACCGCGGGCGCCGCGGATCTCCGGGGTGACCAGACCGGTACGAGCCCAGTAGTCGAGCTGCCGGTAGGTGATGCCCACCACGCTGCAGGCGACCGGTCCCCGGAAACCCCGGTCACTGGGCAGCGGCGCGAAGTCGCCCTCGAACAGCAGCTCCTGCGCTTCCTCACCCATCGGGAGAAGCGGTTGCTGCCCCTGCTCGGTCCGTGCCTTGCTGGTCACCGTTCCTCCAAGTTCACCGACGTCTCGCCCCGATCGCCACGGTCGAGTTGTGCGATCACCCTCAGAAACCTACGGCGCAGTCGCGATGAGGGTCAACGACACGCCGGAGCGCGGGATCACAAACGCGTCGACCTCAACCAGCACTTGAGATTGCTCCGGTCACCGACCGAAGGCCCCTAATGGTCCGAGCGTGGTTCCTCGCCGGTGACGAAGTCGTCCGGATTGACCTGGTCGAGGAACTTCCGGAACTCAGCCACCTCGGTGTCGGAGTCGAGGGTCTCGTCGGCCTCGGCGGTCTCGCTCTCCTCCGGCATCAGTACGCCGGCTTCGTCCAGCACATCCTCGGCGCAGTAGATGTCACAGCTGACCCGCAGCGCGATCGCGATCGCATCCGAGGGTCGGGCGCTGATCTCGACCCCGTCGACGACCAGTACGGCATAGAACGTCCCACCGTCGAGCTCGGTGATGTGCACCTCGGCGAGACTGTGATCGAGAGCGGACAGGACATCCACCATCAGGTCATGGGTGAGAGGTCGTGGCGGAACAATCCCCTCCTGAGCATTGGCAATGGCCGAGGCTTCGCCGGCGCCGATCCAGATCGGCAAGTAGCGAGCGCCGCCGACCTCACGCAGCAGCACCATCGGCGCGTTCGACGGCATTTCGACGCGCACACCGACCACATCGAGTTCTCGCATGCTTCAACACTACGTCCGGCGCCCCTGACCGCAACAAGGTCCTTCGACCGATTCTTCTGCCCAGAAACCGGGGATCGGTGCGCACCGGGGGTCAGGCGGGGTTAGCGGTCCATACCGGTCCGGATCAGCGCCGCGTGGACACCGATCACCAGTTGGGTCACCTCGGCGGCGACGTCGTCCTGCCCGTTGCGGCGCGGACGGCGGGTGTGCGGGGCGATCGCCTGCTCGACCAGGCCGATCTCCCGGTCGGCAGCGAGCTTGAAGGCCCGCAGGTGCCGACTGTCGATCCCGTAGACCGCGAGCCGGCGGGCGGCGACGGCGATCGCCAGTGCTTCCCTGCCGTAGTATTGGGTGCCACGTCGGGGCACCACGACCTGGATCGATTCCAGCTCGGTCAGCGCCGACTCGGTCAGGCCGCTGGCCTCCAACAGGTCAGCCCGGGACAACCGGATCGGCTTGGCCGCCGGACGTACGCCATTGGGCTTGGCACGACCCTGTCCGTCATCGGCGGCGCCGGTTGCCGCAGGAACGGACGAGCGCGGGTCGGTCCGGTCTCCGGTGCCGGCAGTCGGCCCCGGCGAGGCAGACGGGTTCGGTGTTGAGGCCAGTCGCGGTGGCTCCAGCCCGCGGTCCATCTGCTCCAGATGCTCGCGGATCACCTTCAGTGGCAGGTACTGCGTCTTCTGCACCCGCAGGATGTAGCGGAGCCGCTCGACATCACTGTCGGCGTAGCGGCGATACCCCGACGGGGCGCGCTGCGGCGACACCAGTCCCTCGCTCTCCAGAAATCTGATCTTGGAGATCGAGATGTCGGGAAACTCGCCCTTCAACGAGGCGAGCACCTGGCCGATGCTCCGCAGCGTCGAATTCGCGGCCATACCGGGTGGGCCCTCCGTTGATCAACTCCGGACCAGGTTCGGACCGGACTCCGGCCAGCCTAACCGTCCAGTGCAGGTCGAGCGTCCAGCCACGCGGTCAGCCGCGTGCTGCGTAGAACGCCAGCCGGAATTTCCCGATCTGTACTTCGTCGCCGGATTGCAGCAACTGTTCGTCGACCATCTGCCGGTTGACGTAGGTGCCGTTCAGACTGCCGACGTCGCGCACCACTACACCGTCGTCGGTCCGGGTGAAGACGGCGTGCCGACGGGACACGGAAATGTCGTCGAGCAGGATGTCGGCATCCTGGCTGCGCCCCACCGATGCCGACTCGGTGTCCAGCAGGAACCGGCTGCCATCGGCGCCGCGGCGGACGATCAGCAGCGCCGATCCCTGCGGCAGCGCACTGACCGCCTCCTCGTCGTCCGGGCTCAATGCCGTCCCGTCGCGCTCCTCCGACACCGACGGCATCGTGCGCGTCGTGTCACCGGTGCGGGGTTCCTCGGCCGGTGCCGACTTCTTTTCCAGCGCGGTGCCGCACTGGCTGCAGAAGTTGGCATCGTCGGGGTTGGCATGACCACAGTTGGTGCAGTACGTCATCAGGTCGGACTCTCCACGTGCTCAGCGTAGGCGTCGGCATCGAGCAGCGCGTCCAGATCGGCATCTTCGCCCAGGTCGACTTCGAACAGCCAACCGTCGCCGTAGGGATCACTGTTGACCGCCTCCGGGCTGTCCTCCAGCTGGGTGTTGATCCCACTGACCGTCCCGCCGACCGGGGAGAACAGCTCCGACACCGACTTGGTCGATTCCAGCTCGCCGCAGGCATCTCCGGCGGTGACTTCGTCGCCGACAGCCGGCAGCGACACGAAGACGATGTCGCCCAGCTGCTCGGCGGCGTAGTCGGTGACACCTATCCGGACGGTCGATTCGTTACCCGCGCGGACCCACTCGTGTTCCTCGGTGTACTTCAGATCCTCTGGGAAATCGGGCACGACAGGTCTCCTCGCGGTGGCAGTTCAGGCAGCAGGCGCAGCAATGGTCCGGCAATCGGTGATCGATGGTCGCCGGCAGCCATCATCGCAGCCGCCACCTCGGCGGCAACGACGCGGGTGAGCGTACAGATCCGGTCAGGATCTGTGCAAGGAGTCGATCTGCACTGTCGAACGTTTGCTGATGTTGACGTCACCGCCGGCGGTGGCGGCGACCTGATCGACGAATCCGCCCCGGAAACTGGCACCTGCGGCCAGGCTGTCGGAATCGCCGATCGCTTCGATCCGCACCGGGGTGGAGATCTTCTCCCCGTCGGCGGTGATCGCACCATCCTGTCCGCCGAAGGAGGTGGACGCGACCACCCGCACCTCGTCGTTGATCTCGATCGCCTCCGCGCCCGCATCACGCAGTTCCTGCACGGCTTCGATCATCTGCGCCGGGCCGAGCTTGTCGTTCGGGTCGGTGACCTCGATCCGAACGCCCTGGCCCTCCGCCGGCACGGTGCCGGCCAGGATGCCCAGCTCATCGACCCGGCTCTCGGCGGCACTGCGCGCCACCCGCTTCCGGTCCGCACCCGAACGCAGGCTCTCCCGGGTGTTCTCCAGGTCCTCGATCTCGTCGGTCAACCGTCGGGACTCCGTATTCAGTCCGTCCAGGATCTGCACCAGGTCCTCCTGCCGGGCCGATTCGTACGCCTCGCCGGCGTCCTGCGCCCGCACCTGGGTGACCACGGCGAAGGCGACCAGGAAGAGGATCACGGCTGCGATGATCTGTCCGCGCCCCGGGCGGAGAAAGGAACGAGCGACCCGGCGCCAGGGTGACGGCTGGGTGTGCTCGGTCTCGACCGGCTGGTCGGAATGTCGCAGCCGCTGCTCCTCAGGCCCGGAACGGTCGTCAGGCATGGAAGAGGGCCCTCCGGATCGCCGCTGCATTGGTGAAGATCCGGATGCCCAGCACCACCACCACACCGGTGGACAGCTGCGAGCCGACGCCGATCTGGTCGCCGATGAAGACGATCAGGGCAGCGATCGAGACATTGGAGACGAACGAGACCACGAAGACCTTGTCGGTGAAGTTGCCTTCCAGATAGGCCCGGAAGGCGCCGAAGATGGCATCCATCGCTGCCACGATCGCGATCGGCAGGTAAGGCTGCAGGACCGCCGGCACCTCGGGCTGGAGCAGCAGCCCGACCACGATTCCGGCGATCAGTCCGAGGATCGGGATCATCGTGTCCTTCCGGTGCGTACGGTCAGGCCAGGCACCCCAGCGAGCGAAAGCTGCTCGGCCGCCGTCACCTCGTAGCGCATTCCTTGATTCTGCTTCAGCGCATTCCACCACGCGCCACCGGAGGACTCCAACAATCGCGGCTGCAGCGACTGCGGGTCGCCGATCGCCAATACGTCGTAGGGCGGGTTCAACGACCGGTAGTTGACGGTGATCGCCTGCCCGGCACCACGGATCGCGGTCAGTGCGGTGATCCGCTGACCGTTGATCTGAACGGCCTCCGCGCCGGCCGCCCAGAGTCCGTTGACCAGCATCTGCAGGTCGACATCCAGCACCCGTTCGCTCGGCCCGTCGTCAACCAGGATCCTGATCCCGGAGCCGTTGACCGGTGCCGCCCCGGTGGTTTGCTCCAGTTCGGCGAGCTCGTCGCGCAGATCCTGGTCGGTCGCGTCACTGCCCAGGCCGGCCGACCGCAGCCGAGCATTCTCTGCGGCGAGCGAGTCGACCTGGTCGCGAAGTTGATCGCGATCGGCCTCGGCGGACTTGATCCGGGTCACCAGTTGCTCCCGCTCATGTTCGATCAACGGCTGAGACCGGCTGGTCTGGACCGTGGCCACTGTGACCAGGATGGCGATAAGCATCACCGCCAACCCGAAGGCGATCCGCCGTCGCGGTTTGCTCCGGTCCTCCGTCGCCTCCGCGGCCACCCGGGCGTAATCGGGATCGATCGGTTGGGCGATGATCTGCTTCAGCAGATCCATGCTCCGGTCCGGTGCTGCCATCAGCTCACCCGTACCAGATCGGTGTAGACCCGGCGGATCCGTTGGCCGACCTGCGACCAGTCGAAGCGCCGCACCGAGCGCCGGGCCCGGGCGTTCATCAACTGCCGGTCGGCGTGCAGGCCCTCGTCCACGGCGCTGGCCAGGCCGGCGGGATCTCCGGCCGGGAACAGATACCCGTGCGACCGGCCGCCGTCCTGCAACAGGTCCACGAAGGCGGGCAGATCGGAGGCGACCACGCTTGCGCCGGAGGCGATCGCCTCGATCAACACAATGCCGAAGCTCTCCCGACCAAGATGCGGGGCGATGAACAGATCGGCGCGACGGAGCAGATCGGCGCGGGCGCGGTCGTCGATCTCACCGACGGCTCGACAGTACGGCGGCAGTTTGCGGCCGATCTTGCGCAGGTTTCCCTGCCCGGCGATGATCACCTCCAGATCGGGCCAGGCAGCATGGATCCTGGGCAGTGCCGCGAGCAGGACGTTCAGGCCCTTCCGGTTCTCGTCCAGCCGACCCAGATAGACCAATCGGGGATGATCATGCTCCTCAGCGATGCCTGCACCGGTGTGTTCGAACTCGGCGACACTGATCCCGTTCGGGATCACCCGCGGGTTGCGGCCGAGATGATCAAGGACCACCTGTCGGGCCGGCTCGGACACCGCAATACCGGCGCCGATCCGGTCGATCGCCGGTCGCATCGCCAGCCCTGCCAGCCGCATCAGCCGTGACCCCGGTGTCGCGGTGTGGAAGGTCGCGACCACCGGTGTACGGCTGGCCAGCAGCGAGTGCAGGGACGCGCCGGGGGCCAACGGTTCGTGGATGTGCACCAGGTCCACGTCACCGGCGCTGAGCCAGTGGCGGACCCGGCGGAAGGCCTGCGGCCCGATGCCGACCCGTGCCACCGAACCGTTGTAGCGCAGCGGCACCGCCGATCCGGCCGAGGTGAATTGCTCCGCACTGAGCCCGTGCTGACGCGCGCGCAGCGGATCAAGATCACCGGGCGCCAGCACCCGGACCCGATCGCCGATCGAGGACAGGTAGCCGGCCAGTCCGAGCACATGATTCTGTACCCCGCCGGGCGATTCCAAGGAGTAGGGACAGACCAGGGCGACACTCAGTCGGGAGTCGGCGTGCTGCTCGCTCCGCTCGACTGCCGAACGATGCACCGGGCGGAGCAGTTCGGTCATCGCTCGCTCCTTCCGTTCGCCGACTCCGCGGTGAAGAACGGCTGCATCAGGTGCCAGTCTTGCGGATGCTCGGCGATCCGGGCAGCGAAGTAATCAGCCTGTTGCTGAATCATCGCGATCAGCCCGTCCCGGCCGGGACGGGACGCGATCGGTGGCCCGATGTCGAGATGCAGCCCGGTCGGCGTGTAGTGGCTCACCATCGGGAACAACGCTGCCCCACTGCGCCGGGCGACCAATGCCGGACCGGCCGGCATGGTGACCCGGTGTCCGTTCCAGCGGACCGGCACCCCACTGCCCAACAGGTCCCGGTCGGCGACCAGACAGACCACCCGTCCGGCCCGAACTGCGGTGATCAACTTCGCGATCGCCGCCGGGTCACGATGGGAGAGCACCTCCATCCCGAGTCGGCGGCGAAAGCGGAGGAAGGCCTCGAACTCGGGGTCGGAGAGTTGCTCGGCGACGGTGGTCACCGGCATCCCGGTCAGGCAGGCCCACGCGCCGGCAAGATCCCAGTTGCCGCTGTGCGGCAACGCGACGACCGCGCCGCCGTCGGCGACGGCCCGACGAAGATCATCTTCGCCGGTGGTGGTGACCATTGCCGTGATCTGCTCCGGTGACCAAGCGGAGAGGTTGAATGCCTCGGTCAGATTCCGCAGGTAGGAGGCGACGCCGGCCCGCAGCAATTCCGGTCCGGGTTCGTCGCCGGTGGCCGCGGCGAGATTGCGTCGGTAGTGCGTGAGGTGCCGGCCACCGCGCCGCACGACGATCGCCGAGGCGACCGCGATGATCAACTGCTGCGCGCGGCGTGGAACGAATCGGCCGATCTGCCAGCCGAGTCGCCAGAGCAGTTGTCGGCAGTGATCAAGCATCTGCACGGGCCTGGCTGCGCACCGTGAGGATCCGCTGGCAGACGGTCACCGTGCTCAGCACGGCGAGCACCGCCAACGCCAACTCCAGCACGTACGGAACTCCGAAGCCACTGAGCAACGCGCCCAGCAGGATGATGAACAGCCGATCGGCCCGGGCAGCCAACCCGCCGCCGGTCTGGTAACCGAGGCTCTCGGCCCTGGCCTTCACGTAGGAGGTGAGCTGCCCGGCCACCAGCGCCCAGAGGGCGACCGAAGCCCACAGGGTCGGGGCGCCGAACGCGACCTCCCGACCGGTCGCCAGATGTCCGTAGACGAAGTAGACGGTGATGCCGGCGAAGACGGCCCCGTCGCCGACCCGATCCAGACTGGAGTCCAGGAAGGCTCCCCAGTTGCTGGCCCGACCGGTGCTCCGGGCCATCTGCCCGTCGACCATGTCGGCGAACACGAAAGCCGTGATGATCGCGGTGCCCTGCCACAGCCATCCCATCGGGTAGCAGACCAGCGCTCCGACGACCACGCCGAGGGTGCCGACGATCGTGATCACGTCGGGCGAGACGTTGTGCCGGACGAAGAAGGCCGCGATCGGCGCGATCACCTTGGTCCATGCGTCTCGGAAACGCTCCAACATCAGCCGGTCACCCGCCTTCCCTGCTCACCGGTCAGTCACTGCCAGATTCGGCGGCCTGATACTCCTGCCACGCCTCGTGGACCAGAGCCCAAGTCTGTCCGAGCAATTGCGGAACTGCCTTGGTCTGTCCGATCACCGGGAGAAAGTTTGCATCACCGCCCCAACGGGGGACGACATGTTGGTGCAGGTGCGCCGAGATCCCGGCCCCGGCGACCGCACCTTGGTTGACGCCCAGGTTGAAGCCGTGCGGACCGCTCACCATGCGCAGTACGGTCATCGCATCCGCGGTCAGCCGGCCCACCGCTGCCCGCTCGTCGGCGCTCAGCTCAGTCCAGTCGGCGACGTGCCGGTAGGGACAGATCAGCAGATGGCCCGGTGAGTAGGGGTAGAGATTGAGCACGGCATAGGCCAGCTCGTCGCGATGCACGATCAGCCCGGTCGCGTCCCCCTCTTTCGGGGCGCGGCAAAACGGACAGGTCTCAGGGGTGCCGTCGGGCGGCTTGTTCTCCCCCTCGATGTAGACCATCCGGTGCGGGGTCCAGAGTCGTTCCATCGCATCGGGCACCCCGGCGAAGTCCTCGGCGTGGTCGGTGATGTCGTCGCTCATCTCACGCCCAAGCATGCCGGATCCCTCCAGCCCGACCGTCGTCGGGCAGCCCGACTCGCGCCGAGCAGCCCCACTCCCGCTGCAGGTGGTCAGACCTGGCGACGGTCCGCGATGGCGGCGGTGATCTCGGCGATCGCCTCGTCCACCGGTACGCCGTTCTTCTGCGAGCCGTCGCGATAACGGAAGGAAACGGCGCCGGCTTCGACATCCTGGCCGCCGGCGATCAACTGGTAGGGCACCTTCTGCTTGGTCCAGTTGCGGATCTTCTTCGGCATCCGGTCGTCGCTGGTGTCCACCTCGATCCGGATTCCCGCCTTACGCATCTTCGCTGCGATGTCGTTCAGGTAGCCGTCGAATTCGGCAGCCACCGGGATCCCGACCGCCTGCACCGGCGCCAGCCAGACCGGGAACGCGCCGGCGTAATGCTCGGTCAGCACTCCGATGAACCGCTCGATCGAGCCGAACTTGGCCGAGTGGATCATCACCGGCTGCTGCCGGCTGCCGTCGGCGGCCTGATACTCCAGGTCGAAGCCGGCCGGCTGGTTGAAGTCGTACTGGATGGTCGACATCTGCCAGGTGCGGCCGATCGCGTCCCGGGTCTGGACCGAGATCTTCGGCCCGTAGAAGGCGGCTCCGCCCGGATCCGGGACCAACTCCAGGCCGGTCTCCCGGCCGACCTCCTCCAGCACCGTGGTCGCGGTCTCCCACTGCTCCGCGGTGCCGATGAACTTGTCGGACGCCTCGTCCCGGGTGGACAACTCCAGGTAGTAGTCGTCCAGCCCGAAGTCGCGCAGCAGGCCGAGGATGAAGTCCAGCAGGTGCTTGATCTCCCCCGGTGCCTGTTCCGGCGTGACATAGGAGTGGGAGTCGTCCTGCGTCATCCCCCGCACCCGGGTCAGTCCATGCACCACGCCCGACTTCTCGTAGCGATAGACCGAACCGAACTCGAAGAACCGCAGCGGCAGCTCCCGGTAGGACCGGCCGCGGGACCGGTAGATCAAGTTGTGCATCGGGCAGTTCATCGGCTTCACCCGATACTCCGCGCCCTCGAACTCCATCGACGGGAACATCGTGTCGGCGTAGTAGGGCAGGTGGCCGGAGGTGTAGAACAGCTGATCCTTGGTGATGTGCGGAGTGCCGACGTAGGAGAAGCCCTCCTCGATGTGCCGGCGACGGACGTAGTCCTCCATCTCCCGCTTCAGCACACCGCCCTTGGGATGGAAGACGGCCAGCCCGGATCCGAGCTCGTCGGGGAAGCTGAACAGGTCGAGCTCCTGCCCCAGCTTGCGGTGATCACGCTTGGCCGCCTCGGCCATCCGATGCTGGTAGTCCTTCAGCGCGTCCTTGCTCGGCCAAGCCGTGCCGTAGACGCGTTGCAGTTGCGGGTTTGCCTGGTCACCCAGCCAGTAAGCCGCCGAGCTGCGGGTGACGGCGTAGGCCGGGATGTAGCCGGTGTGCGGCACATGCGGTCCGCGACAGAGATCCTTCCAGGCAACGGATCCGTCCCGCCGTACGTTGTCGTAGATGGTCAGCTGACCGGCACCGACCTCGACACTGGAACCGCTCTCGTCGTCGGCATCGGACTTCTTGCCGATCAATTCGATCTTGAACGGCTCGCCGGCCAGCTCTGCCAACCCCTCGTCGTCGGTGATCTCCCGGCGGACGAACTTCTGCCGCTCCTTGATGATCTTGGTCATCTGCTTCTCGATGGCCTTCAGATCCTCCGGGGTGAA
>NHCFJ02800__coassemble_1776_pt1 | contig 15106 bp, 11 predicted proteins | sample NHCFJ02800__metabat2_high_PE_002 | metagenome-assembled genome bin NHCFJ02800
TCTGGACGTCACCACCCATGTCTGACACTGTACCCACCCTTTCGAGGCTCTCGCTCCGGGTATGCCGCCCTGCGATCCTGCCCACACCAGGGTCAACAAGCCGGGATCGGCGACCATTCCCGCTCCGGCGGCCGAGGCGAGGTCAGGAAGCGCACACCCTTGACGCCTGCCGCAGCGCGGCCTCGACGGTCTGCTGCCGGATGCTCGCTCGATCACCGACCAGACTCAGCTCGCGCAGGCACACGTCGCTGTCCGGCGAAGCCCCACCCCAGACGTCTGCGGGTCGGGCGACAGCAACGAACACGGTGCCGGGCGGATGGCCCTCCTGCGGGTCGGGTCCGGCGACGCCGGTCACCGCGATCCCCCAGGTCGCCTCGCAGCGTGCGGCGACACCGGTGGCCATCTCCACCGCGGTCGGAGCAGCCACTGCGCCGTGCTCGCGCAGCGTCCGCGGGGAGACGCCGGCCAGGGTGGCCTTCAGGTCGGTGGCGTAGCTGATCACGCCACCCCGATAGACGGCCGAAGCCCCACTGACGGCAGTGATCATCGCGCCGATCAGCCCACCGGTCAGCGACTCCGCGGTCGCGATCGTCTCGCCACGATCAGACAACCGCGCGATCAGTTCGGTGATCAGGTCGGTGAGGTCAGCCGGCGCCTCACTCATCGTCGGCTTCGGATCCGGGCGGAGCCGGTGCATCGGCAGCGGTCTTGGCGGCTCGTCGCATCCGATTCGCCTCCACCAGGTAGTCGATCCCGGTGAGCACGGTGACGATCAGCGCCGCCCCCATCAGCACCCAGCCGATCACCGGAAGCAGGCCCGGCAGCGGCAACAGCATCACGATCAGCGCCACGGCCTGCAGCACGGTCTTGATCTTGCCGCCCTTCCGCGCCGCCATCACGCCGTAGCGCAGAACCACGAACCGCAGCAGGGTGATGCCCCACTCCCGGACCAAGATCACGATGGTGACCCACCACCACAGCTCACCGATGATGCTCAGGCCGATGAACGCCATCCCGGTCAGCGCCTTGTCGGCAATCGGATCGGCGAGCTTGCCGAAGTTGGTGATGATGTTGTACTTGCGGGCGATCTTGCCGTCCAGGGCATCGGTGAAGATCGCCACCGCGAACAGCACCGTGGCCGCGATCCGCCAGCCGCTGTCGTACGGATGACTGAGCAGCACATAGGCGAAGACCGGGACCAGCACCAACCGGAAAGCGGTCAGCGCGTTGGGCACGTTCAGCGAGGACGGCTGGTTCGCCGGCTGGGTGGTGTTCATCGACCGCTCCCGGCCTGCGTGGCCGGATCCGGTCGAGCAATCAGGTCGACCCCGTCGGCAGCGATCACCGTCGCGTCGATCAGCCAGCCGATCTCCAACGGCGTCTCCGTCTCGACCCGGACCACGCCGTCCACCTCGGGACCTTGGTGCTCGGCCCGACCGAGCATGGTCCCGGTTTCCTCGTCGCGCCCTTCGATCAACACCCGCAGCTGCTCGCCCATCCGTTCCTCGGCCCGTTGGGCGACCAGTTCCTCGGCCAGGTCGGCGATCTCGGTGCGTCGGGCCTCGATCTCGTCCGGGTCGAGTTTGCCGTCCATACCGGCCGCCTCGGTCTGGTCCTCGTCGGAGTAGCCGAAGACGCCGATCGCGTCCAACCGGGCCGCGGTCAGGAATTCGGCGACGGTCTCTACGTCGGACTCCGACTCGCCCGGGAAGCCCATGATCACATTGGACCGGATGCCGGCTTGCGGGCTCCGGGAGCGAATGCTGTCGATCAAGGCGAGGAACGAGTCCGGGTCGCCGAACCGGCGCATCCGCCGCAGCACCGACGCCGACGCGTGCTGGAAGGACAGATCGAAGTACGGCACCACCTTCGGGGTGCTGGTCATCGCCTCCACCAACGGCGGCCGCACCTCCGCCGGCTGCAGATAGGAGACTCGGATCCAGTCCAGCTCGTCGATCTCGGACAGCCCGGCCAGCAGCTTCTCCAGCAACCGAATGTCGCCCAGGTCCTTGCCGTAGGAACTGGAGTTCTCACTGACCAGGAACACCTCCCGTACGCCCTCACCGGCCAGCCATCGCGCCTCGGCGATGATCTCCTCCGGCGTACGGGAGACGTAGGCACCGCGGAAGCGCGGGATGGCGCAGAAGGTGCAGCGGCGGTCGCAGCCGGAGGCCATCTTCAACGGTGCGCTCGGCCCGGATCCGAGCCGGCGCCGCAAAGCCCGCGGACCGCTCGCCGGAGCCAGCCCGGCCGGTAAATCGGGGGCGGTGTGCATACCCGGCGCAGACACTGCGGCTGCCTGTCGGTCGACCGGGCTGATCGGCAGCAGCTGACGCCGGTCGGTCGGCACGTGCGACACGTGCTGTTGGCCGGCCAGGATCGCGTTCAGCTTGCCGGCGATGTCGTCGTAATCGTCGAAGCCGAGCACCGCGTCGGCTTCCGGCAGCGATTCGGCCAGCTCCTGTCCGTACCGCTCGGCCATGCAGCCGACCGCGACCACCGCTGCCGTGTTTCCCTCGGACTTGAGGTCGGCAGCCGCCAGCAGAGTGTCCACCGAGTCCTTCTTGGCGCTCTCGATGAAGCCGCAGGTGTTGACCATCACGGCGTCGGCGGAGTCGGCGTCGTCGACCAGCCGGAATCCGCCTTCGGCCAGGCGAGCGGCCAGCTCCTCCGAATCCACCTCGTTCCGGGCGCAGCCCAGGGTGACGAGATGGACGGAGGTCAGGGAATCGGTGCTCATCACGCGCCAGTATGTCAACAGGCCCGCAAAGACCTCACATCCTGCGAGCGACTCGCACTATCCGGCGCGCAGATTCTCCATCACTGCTTCCAGATCGTCCGGCTTGACCAGCACCTCGCGCGGCTTCGACCCCTCGGACGGCCCGACCACCCCACGGGTCTCCAGGATGTCCATCAGCCGACCCGCCTTGGCGAAGCCGACCCGGAGCTTGCGTTGCAGCATCGAGGTCGAACCGAGTTGCAGGTTGACCACCAGCTCGACCGCCTGCAGGACCAGATCGAGATCGTCGCCGATGTCCTCGGCGACCTTCTTGGCCGCCGGCGCCTGCACGACATCCTCGCGGTATTGCGGCTTCAGTTGCTCGGTGACGTGCTTGACCACCTTGCGCACTTCGGTCTCGCTGACCCAGGCCCCCTGGATCCGGATCGGCTTGCCGGCGCCCATCGGCAGGAACAGCGCATCGCCCTGACCGACCAGCTTCTCCGCTCCGGGAGAGTCCAGGATCACCCGGGAATCGGTCATCGAGGACGTGGTCAGCGCCAACCGACTGGGCACATTGGCCTTGATCAGGCCGGTCACCACATCGGTGCTCGGTCGCTGCGTGGCCAGGATGAGGTGGATGCCTGCGGCACGGGCCAGCTGAGTGATCCGGACGATCGAGTCCTCGACATCACGCGGGGCGACCATCATCAGGTCGGCGAGCTCATCCACAATCACCAGCAGGTACGGGTAGGGCTCCAGCTTGCGCTCCGAACCCTCCGGTGGCGTCACCGCGCCGGAACGGACCGCCTTGTTGAAGTCGTTGACGTGCCGGAAGCCGAAATGGGCCAGGTCGTCATAACGCATGTCCATCTCGCGGACCACCCACTGCAACGCCTCGGCGGCCTTCTTCGGCGAGGTGATGATCGGCGTGACCAGATGCGGAATGCCTTCGTAGATCGTCAGTTCGACCCGCTTGGGGTCGACCAGCAGCATCCGCACCTCATCCGGCGTGGCACGCATCAGGATCGAGGTGATCAAGGAGTTGATGAAGCCCGACTTGCCGGCTCCGGTGGCACCGGCGATCAGCAGGTGCGGCATCTTGGACATGTTGGCGACGACGAAACCGCCCTCCACGTCCTTACCCATCCCGACCGTCATCGGATGATGATCATTGCGAGCGGCATTGGATCGCAGCACGTCTCCGAGGGAGACGATCTCCTTGTCGGTGTTGGGAATCTCGATGCCGATGGCGGACTTGCCCGGGATCGGCGACAGGATCCGCACCTCGTTGCTGGCGACCGCGTAGGCGATGTTCTTGCTGAGAGCGGTGACCTTCTCCACCTTGACCGCCGAGCCCAGCTCGACCTCGTAGCGGGTAACCGTCGGTCCCCGGCTGTAGCCGGTCACCTTGGCGTCGATGTTGAACTGCTCCAGCACCCCGGTCAGCCGTCCGACGACAGCGTCAGAGGCCTCGGTCCGGGCGCGTGGAACCGTGCCCTGCTTGAGTTCTTCGGAGGCCGGCAACAGGTATTGGACATCACCGGAGAGCTGCAACTGCTCCACCCGCGGCGGTGCCGGTGTGTGCGAGGGCGGCTGCAGCGCTTCCTCGTTCTCGTGCACCTCGAAACCGGGTGGCAGGCCTGCGGTGACCGGGCCCTTGGCGGCACTCTCCCCCGGTCGCAGGTCGGTGGCAACGGTGGCCTCGTCCTCCGCATCATCGCCCTCGGTCTCGGACAGCGACACGGTGTCACCGACCGGCTCCGGTTCACTGTCGGAGACCACCTCGGCGTCGACGATGTCGTCGGCAGCCTTCTTCCGGGAGCGCTTCTTCTTCGGCTTGCCGTCGGTGATCATCGGGGTGTCGTAGGCCTCGTCGACCCCGTACTCCGGATCGTCCTCGACCAATTCGCCGTCGATCACCCGGCTCGGCGTCATCCGCTCCCGGAATGCCTGGAACCGCGACGGCATCTCGTGCAACGGGATGCCGATGATCACCAACAGGCCGAAGATCAACAACAACACCAGCAGCGGGGCGGCGACCCAGTTGGTCTTGAACAGATCGTGCAGCAGCGAGGAGGAGATGAAACCGAGGACGCCGCCGGCCTCCCGCAACGCCTCCGGCGCGTTCGGCCTCGGCAGACCGTTGGCCAGATTGATCAGGCCGAGGAAGCCGAGCATCGCCGCGCCCCAGCCGACCAACTGGCGACCGATCGGTCCGTTGTGGTCGGGATGGCGCAAGGTCCGCCAGGCCATCGCCGTGAGCAGGATCGGTGCGGCGTAGGACAAGGTTCCGATCACGCTCGAGACGCCGACCTGGATCCAGCCGCCGACCGGGTCCGGCAGACCCCACCAGAACTGGGCGGCGACCACGATCGCCAGTCCGATCATCAGCAGGCCGGCACCGTCGCGGCGCAGTGCCGGATCAATGTCGTCGGCACCGTTTGCGACCCGGCGGGCACCGCCGCCGACGGCATGAGCCATCCCCATCCAGGCACCGCGCAGCCCGCGCCCGACGGACGCCGCGACCGAGGGCCGCTGAGCCTGCTGCGGCTTCCGGGCACGGCTGGTGGTCGCCGGCTTGCGACTGGTCGTCGCCGGCTTGCGGCTGGTGGATTTCTTGCTTCCGGACGAACGCGAAGTCGACCCGCCCCGCGATTTCGCGGAGCCAGAGGTACGAGTCCGCGCCGGGGAAGACGCGCGGGTCGCCATGGGTCCAACCTACGCCATCGGCACCACGGGTCACTCCCGTTACACGCCGGTTAGGCGACCCGAGGATCGAGATCGAGAGTCGGACGTGACCTACGACACCCGAGCGCGGACCGGCGTCAGCGAGGTCGGGACTCGTAGGCCTGCTGGTGGATGTCGAGGTAGGGCTGCAGGTTCATCGCCTGAAACGCGTCCAGGTAGGCCTGCCATTCGCCGTCGTTGTTGATGTCCTTCTCCCCCAGCGCGAAGGCTGCCATCGACTGCGTCACGTGCTGTTCGACCGCGGTGGCGGTGTCGGCGGCCTGGGCGGCGTTCTCGTCGCCGATGATCACCGGAGGGAGTTGCATCTCCTTCGGCTGAGCGAAGGGCTGATAGGCCTCACTGGCGTCGTAGAGACCCTTCTCATACGTCGGCACGTCCGGGTCGACCTGCTGACCGTGCCGGTAGTCCAGCGAACGGAACATGGTCGCGTACTGACTCCACGAGGTGCCCTCCGGAGCCGGCCACTGGTTGCGGTTCCACAGTGCCTGGTCGCCGTCGATGCCTTCGGCGCCGTCCTTGCTCCAGGTCCAGTTGTCGTCCCGGACCCCGTTGTCCATCCGCATGATCGACTCCAGATCCATCTGGTAGTCCGACCACTGCACCAGCACCTCCGGATGCTCGCAGGCGCTGGTGATCTGCAGACCGTCGGTTGCAAAGGCGTAGTAGTCCCACTGAGCGGTCCGCGTGCCGGCGGGGCCTTCGAGCGGAAGGACCGGTACGTAGTCGCGCCAGGCCGCGTCCGGCTCCGGCGTCACCGGGTTGAAGAAGGAACCCCACCAGTAAGCCCGGGCGAAACCGATCTGGCCCTTGTTGCCCGCAGTCTGCATCTCGGTATCGGTCCGGGAGAAGTTCTGCGGTGTGATCAGGCCGTCGGCGCCGAGCTGAGCCAGGTAACGCAGGGCTTCCCGCCAGCCGTCCAGCACTGGGGTGAACTCGACCTTGCCGTTGTTCAGACGTAGCCAGCCGCCGTTCTGATCACCACCGGGGCTGTAGAGGAACGGCTGCATGAAGAAGGCGTCCAGCGCCCCACCGGTGCCCGAGGCAAGCGGAATGAATCCGTCCTCACCGGACGGATTGCTGTTCTTGAACTCCAGCAACACCTCACGCAGTTCGTCGGTGGTGGTCGGCATCTCCATCCCGACCTTGTCCAGGTACTTCTGATTGATCCACGCGCGTCCGTTGCTGCTGCGACAGTGGTAGCAGTCGTTCACGCCGAGCATGGTGTAAAGGTTGCCGTCGGTGCTCGCCTTCAGCGGTCGGAGATCGGGGTAGTCCTTCATCGCCTGCCGGGTCTCCGGGGCGTAGACCTCGATCAGGTCGTCCAGCGGCTGGAACAGACCTTGCTGTCCGTACAGCGAGATCTGCGCGGCTGTGAACGGGATCCCCATGAAGGCGTCCGGCAGATCCCCGCCGGACAACATCGCGTTGATCTTGGTCAGGTCGGTGCCGCCATCCGGGCCGGTGGTGAGCACTGCCTGAAACTCGATCTTGACCCCGGTCCGTTCCTCGAACCAGGCGGTCGCCTCGTTCTTCGCCCAGTCCCCGACCACTGCCGAGTCCTGCGCAACCACCACCCGGAACGTCGTCGACCCGTCGCCGAACGGCTTCTTCGTCCGAGCGCGCGGTCCGACGTAGCCGTCCTTGTAAACCGGGCCGTCCTCGACTTCGGGTTCGAGTTCCAGCGGAGGGATTGTCGGCTTCGGACCGTTCGGCCCGGAACCGCCGTCGGAGGAGTCGCAGCCGGTCAACAGCGGCGTCGCCAGCGCACCGGCTCCGGCAGCGCCACCCGCCAACAACGCTCGACGGGACAGTTGGATCGCTTCGGTCTTGCCAGTCACGTGAAGTACTCCTGATCGGGGGTCGGGGACGACAGCGACGGTGATCAGCTGTCGAACCGGACGCCGAAAGGCAGCCCGTTCCCGGGCTCGGCGACCAGTGTCTGGAGTCGCCGATAGGCCTCGGCGACGATCTCGGGGCGTTCGGCCCAGAGGTCATGGGTCTCGAACGGGTCCTGCCTGAGGTCGTAGAGCTGCCCGATCGGATGATCATGATCGAAGGCCCGGCCCTTGGGCTCGGTGAAGCCGCCTCCGGACCCGGTGGTGAACTCACACTTCCATCGTCCGAACCGGATGCCGAACCGGCCGGCGAGCGTATGGTGCACGATTGCGTCGTCGTCGGCGGGGATGGCCGATTCGTCGAGCAGCAACCGAGCTCGCGAGGTGGAGTCCTCACCACCGCCACAGCCATCGGCCTGACAGAGCTCGGTCACGGTGGCATAGAGATCGACCAGGCAGACCGGGGCATCGATCACCCGACCGGCGGACACCCGGCCCGGCCAACGGACCAGCAGGGGCTCCCGGTGGCCTCCCTCCCAGATGTCGGCCTTCTGACCGCGGTACGGGCCGTTGGGGAGATGATCGGTCAGCAACCCGTCCTCGGTGTAGCCGGTCGGCGCCCCGTTGTCGCTGGAGATGATCATGATGGTGTCGTCACGGGCACCGATCTCGGTCAACACCCGATCGACCTCACCGACCATCCAGTCCACCAGACAGACCGCGTCGGCCCGGTCGCCGATGCCGGTGCTGCCGCGGACGAAGTCGGGCGGCACGCACGGACGATGTGGGGCGGCCGGGGTCAGGTAGAGGAAGAACGGCTGATCATCGTCGGACCGGTCCCGCAGCCACCTGATCGCCTGCTCGGTGACCGTGACGTCCACCTGGTCGTCCTGCCAGTCGGCCGTCTGCAGGCCAGGCCGTTGGGAGGTGATGTATTCACGTTTCGGACGGTCCGGGATGCCCGCGGTCCGATCCTGGTCGAGGAAGCAGTAGGGCGGCATGTCCAGTGAACCGGAGATGCCGAAGAAGCGATCGAATCCCCGCTCGGTAGGGCCGTCAACGAACGGTTGGCTGTAGTCGATATCGGTCCCGTCGTCACTGCTCGAACCGGAGCCCAAGGTGCCGACGCGACCGAAGCCACCCTCGTCCCCGAACACCCGGTCAACGTGCTTGTCGCGCCAGCGCCAGCCCAGCCCGAGGTGCCATTTGCCGAAGGCGCCGGTGGCATATCCGGCCGCCGCCAGCGCTGTTGCCAGCGTCGGCCGGTCGGACTCGATGATCGCCGGACTGTGCCCGGCCAACACCGAGGACTTGAGCGGGCTGCGCCAGGCATAGCGTCCGGTGAGCAACGCGTACCGACTGGGCGTGCACACGCTGGATGCCGAGTGCGCGTCGGTGAATCTGGCCCCATCGGCCGCCACCGAGTCCATCGCCGGTGTCGGGATCGCCGTAGCCCCGTTGCATCCGAGATCACCCCAGCCCATGTCATCGGCCAGGATGATCACGACGTTCGGTCGCCGGTGAGAGTCCGCCACAATGCCTCAGAACCTCAGTGCCTCAGAACCTCAGTGCCTCAGAACCTCAGTGCCTCAGAACAGGCTGGTCTTCGCCACTCGTCGGGCGAGCCAGTTGGCCAGCAGGATCAGGATCAGCGAGATCACGGCCTTGAACAATGCGATCGCGGTGGCATAGGAATACTGCGGGATCTGGGACTGAAAGGCGATCTGGAAGGAGTAGGTGTCCAGCACCTGCGAGACCCCGAGATTGTTCGGGTTCTGCATCAGTAACACCTTCTCGAACCCGACGCTCAGCATCTGCCCCATGTTCAAGATCAACAACGTGACGGTGACCGGCAGGATGCTGGGCAGGTCGATGTGCCAGATCCGCCGCAAGATGTTGGCCCCGTCGACCCGGGCCGCCTCGTGCAACTGCGGATCGACGCCGGCCAGCGCCGCCAGGAAGATGATCGCCGAGTAACCCAGGGTCTGCCAGGCACCGGACCAGACATAGGTGTGGCGGAACAACTCCGCACTCATGAAGTCCACCGGCGATCCGAACAGTGCCGTGATCGGCCGGTTCACCACCCCCGAGGTCGGCGAGAACAGCATCAGGATGATGCCGACCAACACCACGGTGGAGATGAAGTACGGGGCGTAGGTGATCAGCTGGACGGCCTTCTTGAACCGCGGCGTACGCAAGGAGTTCAGCAGCAGCGCCAGGATGATCGGCAGCGGGAACAGCGCCAGCAGAGCGTAGATGTTCAGCACCAGTGTGTTCTTGATCACCGGCCAGAACAGATAGGAGTCCAGGAACTGCTGGATGTACTGCATCCCGACCCAGGGGCTGCCGTTGATGCCCTCGGTGATGTTGTAGTTCTTGAACGCCAGCTGCAGACCGTACATCGGCCAGTACAGGAAGATGATCGAGAACACGATCGGCGGCAGCAGCAGGACGTACACCTGCCAGGATCGACGCATCCGCCGCAACAGCGGAGTCTTGGGACGTCGACCGCTGTCGATGGGCCGTTTCGCCTCGTGCGCGGTGGTTCGATTGGCTGTCGTGGTGGTCATTTCAGCGATCCGATCAACGCGCCCTTGACGAAGTGCTTCTGGACGAACGGATAGGCGATCAGCGGCGGAATCATCGCCACCACGATCATGGCGTACTTGAGCTTGTCGAAGAGTTCCTTACGGCGTAGCAGTTCGGCGACGTCGCCACTACCGATCATGGCCGGGTTGATGGCACTCTGCGACAGCAACTCCCGCAGCACCAGTTGCAGCGGTTGCAGGCTCGGGTTGCTGGTGTAGAGGAAGGCATTGAACCAACCGTTCCACTGCGTGACACCGTAGAAGAGCAGGTTGACCGCGATGATCGGCTTGCTCAGCGGAAGCGCGACTCCGAAGAAGAACCGGAAGTCACTGGCCCCATCCACCTTCGCCGCCTCCAGCAACTCGTTCGGGACGCTCAGCTGGTAGAAGGTCCGGGTGATGATCACGTTGAACACGCTCATCGCCCCCGGCAGGATGATCGCCCACCGGGTGTCCAACAGGCCGAGCTCGCGGACGACGATGTAGGTCGGCACGATGCCACCGGCGAACAGCGTCGGGATCAGGAAGAAGAACGTGATCACCTTCCGGAACGGCACGTCGTCACGCGCCGTCCCGTAACCGGCCAGCACCGTCAACGCCGTCCCGATCAGCGACCCGGCAACGGTGTAGATCACCGAGTTCACGAACCCGGTGATCAGGTTCGGCGACTCCAAGATCGTCTTGTAGGCGTCGAGAGTGAACCCGACCGGCCACAGGATGACCTCGTTGTTGGCAATGGCCTGGGCGTTGGAGAACGACGCACTCAGCACATACACCAACGGGTAGAGCACGATCAGGGTGAAGCCGAACAGCAGGATGTAGCTGACGACGTAATACGTGCGATCGACCTTCGGATCGCGGATCCGCATCAGCTCGGCCTCGAATCGTAAGCCTTCTGGTAGATGTCCAGATATGCCTGCAGGTTCATCGCCTGGAACGCATCCAGGTAGGCCTGCCACTCACCGTCGTTGTTGATGTCCTTCTTGCCGAGAGCGAACTGCGACATCGCCTGCTTGACCTGCTGCTCGATCGAGGTTGCGGTGTCCGCGACCTGGGCGACACTCTCCTCCGGGATGATCACCGGCGGCAGTTGCATCTCCTGCGGCTGGGCGAACGGCTCGTAGACCTTGCTGGCGTCGTAGAGCCCCTTCTCATAGGTCGGTTCCTTCGGATTGACCTGTTGGCCGTGCCGGAAGTCGAGCGACCGGTACATGGTCGCGTACTGATTCCAGGACATCCCCTCCGGCGCCGGCCACTGCACGTCCCGGAAGAGCGATTGCTCGCCGTCGATGCCTTTGGCACCCTCGTCGCCCCAGAACCAGTTCTCCTCCCGTACGCCGTCATAGGCCCACATGATCGCTTCCAGATCCATCTGGGCATCCGACCAGCGCACCAGCTGTGCGGGATCCTCGCAGGCGCTGGTGATCACCAGGCCGTTGGTGGTGAACAGGTAGTAGTCCCATTGCGCGAACTGGGTGCCGTCCGGGCCCTTCAACGGAGGAACGGCGACGTAGTCGCGCCAGGGGGCGTCCTTGTCCAGCGTCACCGGATTGAAGAAGGAGCCCCACCAGTAGGCGCGGGCGAAACCGACCAGACCCTTGTTGCCCGCGGTCTGCATCTCGGTGTCGGTCCGGGAGAAATTCTGTGCGTTCAACACCCCGTCCTCGCCGAGCTGAGCCAGATAACGCAGGGCCTCCCGCCAACCGTCCAGCACCGGAGTGAACTCGACCTTGCCGTTGTTCAGTCGCATCCAGCCGCCGTTCTGATCACCACCAGGGGTGTACAGGAACGGCTGCATGAAGAACGGATCCAGCGCCCCACCGGTGCCCGAGGCGAACGGAATGAAGCCGTCCTTGCCCGAGGGGTTGCTGTTCTTGAACTCCAGCAACACCTCACGCAGCTCGTCGGTGGTGGTCGGCATCTCCATCCCGACCTTGTCCAGGTACTTCTGATTGATCCAGGCCCGCCCGTTGCTGCTCCGGCAGTGAAAACAGTCGTTCACACCGAGCATGGTGTAGAGCTTGCCGTCGGTGCTCGCCTTCAACGAGCGCAGGTCCGGGTAGTCCTTCATCGCCTGCCGGGTCTCCGGGGCGTAAACCTCGATCAGGTCGTCCAACGGCTGAAACAGTCCCTGCTGGCCGTACAGCGAGATCTGGGCATTGGTGAAGGGAACACCCATGAAGGCGTCCGGCAGGTCCCCGCCGGACAACATCGCGTTGATCTTGGTCAGGTCGGTGCCGCCGTCCGGGCCGGTGATCAACACCGCCTGGAACTCGACCTTCACCCCGGTCCGTTCCTCGAACCACTTGGTGGCCTTGTTCTTGTTCCAGTCACCCACCGTCGCAGAGTCCTGCGGCACAACGACGCGGAACGTCTTCGACCCGTCGCCGAACGGCTCCGTCACCCGAGCCCGCGGTCCGACGTAACCGTCCTTGTAGACCGGCCCGTCGTCGACGTCGGCACCGAGCTCGATCGGCGCACTGGTCGGCTTCGGCCCGTCCGAACCCGATCCCCCTCCGGAGGAATCGCAGCCGGTCAGCAACGGTGTCGTCAGCGCACCCGCTCCAGCAGCACCAGCTGCGATCAGTGCGCGACGCGACAATCGCGATGCGTCGTTGATTCCTGTCATCTCACTCCTCCTCGAGCCGATGGACACATCCATCGATTGGCATGACGAGCCATCAGTCGGAGACAAGCTCCTGCACGATGATCGGATGAATTCTTGGTCGTCGCAACCAATGTGCCGATGTTTCACGAACATACACACGTTGGTCAGATAGCAACAGGGGTCGCCGTCGACCTTCCCTATTCGGTTATGACATGGGAGTTCAACAGGAAATCTGGGTATCGAAGGCGCCCATGGCTGGGAAGTTGTCCGCTACCCTGTCTGGACAAGTCCTCCGATGACTGTAACGATGTCTGCGCGATTGATCCGATGTCCGCGCCCGGTTGGACAACGTCAACGCATGATCGGGTTTCGCTGATCGACACCCGATGTCTGGAGGTGGCAGAGGTGACTGCGACGTGAACGAGGCGCACGAAGGGGTGCGGGGACCCCTCGGCCCGGAGCGGACGGATCCACCGGGCCGGATCACCGGCCTGCGAACTGCCGACGTGCGCTTCCCGACCTCGACCATGCTCGACGGCTCGGACGCCATGAATCCCGATCCGGATTACTCTGCCGCCTACGTCGTCGTGGAGACCGACGCCGGGATCGAAGGACACGGCTTCACGTTCACCATCGGCCGTGGCAACGACGTCCAACTGGCGGCCATCGCCTCGCTCGCCGATCACCTCCGAGGTCGCCCTCTGGACCGCACCCTCGACGATCTGGGCGGGATCTATCGGGAGTTGATCGGAGACAGCCAACTGCGCTGGCTGGGGCCGGAGAAGGGCATCATGCACATGGCGATCGGCGCCGTGATCAATGCCCTCTGGGACCTGCGCGCAAGGCGCGACGGTCTACCGCTCTGGAAGCTGTTGGCCGGGCTGTCCAGTGAGGAGTTGGTCGACCTGATCGATTTCCGCTACCTCACCGACGCGCTCACCCCGGACGATGCGCTTGCCCTGCTGCAGGGCCGCGAAACCGGCGCAGCCGAACGGATCAAGGAGATCGACGACTTCGGCTATCCCGCCTACACCACCTCACCCGGGTGGCTGGGCTATTCCGACGAGAAGCTCTCCCGGCTCTCCCGAGAGGCCGTGCAGGCCGGCTTCAGCATGATCAAACTCAAGGTCGGGGCCGACCTCGACGACGACCGGCGCCGGCTCCAGGTGGCCAGGCAGGCCGTCGGCCCGGACGTACCGATCGCCATCGACGCCAATCAGCGGTGGGACGTGCCGGAGGCGATCCGGCAGATCCACGCGCTCGGCGACCTCTACTGGGTCGAGGAACCGACCAGTCCGGACGACATCATCGGCCATGCCACCATCCGCCGGGCGGTGCATCCGGTGAAGATCGCGACCGGCGAGCACGCGCACAATCGGATCATGTTCAAGCAACTGCTGCAGGCCGGCGCCGTCGACGTCGTCCAACTGGATGCTGCCCGGGTGGCCGGGGTGAACGAGAACCTGGCGATCCTGCTGCTGGCGGCGAAGTTCGGCGTTCCGGTCTGCCCGCATGCCGGCGGAGTGGGACTGTGCGAGCTGGTGCAGCATCTGGCGATGTTCGACTTTGCCCGGGTGTCGGGGTCGATGGAGGGCCGGGCGATCGAGTACGTCGATCATCTGCACGAGCACTTCGTCGATCCGGTGCAGATCGCCGACGGCAGATACCGAGCCCCCAGCGCACCGGGGTTCTCCGCCGAACTGAAACCGTCGTCGCTGGCCGACCACAGCTATCCCGACGGCCGGGTCTGGAGCCGATGATCATGGTCAAGCCACGGATGGATCGCCCGGAGGGCTCGCCCGCCCTGACCGACACCGCGATCGAGAAGATCAAGCAGATGATCATGAGCGGCGAGCTCGGCCCCGGCGAACGACTGCCGCGGGAGGCCGATCTGGCCGAGCGGTTGGGGCTGTCCCGTAACTCCTTGCGGGAAGCGGTCAAGGGACTGTCCCTGTTGGGCATCCTGGACGTCCGGCAGGGTGACGGGACCTACGTGGCCAGCCTGGATTCCGGGATGTTGATCGGAGGTATGGCCTTCGTCGTGGATTTCCACCGCGACGACGAGGTGCTGCATTTCCTGGAGGTGCGGCGAATTCTGGAACCGACCGCCAGCGCGATGGCATGTGACCGTCTCAGTGACACCGAGATCGACGCCCTGGACGCTCATCTGGACGAGCTCGGCGAGGACCCGACTGTCGAGGAGTTGGTCGCGTCCGACCTGGAGTTCCACCGGATGATCGTCTCCGCCTCGGGCAATCCCGTGTTGACGTCGCTGCTGGACAGCATCGCCGGTCCGATCCAACGAGCCCGGCTGTGGCGCGGCAGCGATGAGGAGAATGCGCTCGCCCGGACGACCTCGGAGCATCGCGCCATCGTCCGCGCCATGCGAGCCCGGCAACCGGAGGTCGTCAAGGCAGCAGTGACGACCCACATCTTCGGCGTCGAGAACTGGCTGCGCACCGCCTCCCCCGATATTCGCCGGCAGACCAAGCCGGCAACGCTGACAACTTCCTGACATCATCGACGAAAGGAACGAGATCCCATGACAGCGGACCAGGACTGGTTCGAGTACGACCGTTTCGGCATGTTCGTGCACTGGGGGCTG
>NHCFJ02800__coassemble_1788_pt1 | contig 14696 bp, 14 predicted proteins | sample NHCFJ02800__metabat2_high_PE_002 | metagenome-assembled genome bin NHCFJ02800
GAGCAAGATCAAGAAAGGAACGCCTCGGCGTTCCCGCGGGAGCGTTCGAGGGCTGCTCGCCCGAGCTTCCGGGTAGATCGCACCAGGCCGTCGGCAACGGCGGTCGCAGATGGATGATTGCCGTCCGCCCCTTCGGGACGGATCACAGAATCCGGCTTACCGGCCGGCTCACCACCTAGATGATCTTGATCGACGCTGCCGCATCAAACGAGTCGCCGCCTCCACCGGGCAACCAGCGGCGACAAGACGGCATGGCTGCCGGCGGCGAAACCGAACGACAGCGGTAGCGCGATCCACCAGACATGGATGAAGGTCGTGTCGAGCCACCAGCCGAGCAGGACAAAGATCGAGTAATGCCACAGATACAACTCGTAGCTGATTTGGCCCAGATAAACCATCGGCCGAGTTGCCAGAGCACGGACCAGCGGACCCTGATCACTGGTGGCCAGATGCGCGACGACCGCCGCGGATGACACTACGGCGAGGGTGATAGCGGCCCCGGACAACTCGGCTGTCTGAGCTACCACGACAGCCGCAGTGAGCCCGACGACTCCGGCCCAACCGACACCGAGCGGGATGGACACCCGCCGTAGCGAGAGTGCCGCGGCGACCGCACAACCGATGAGGATGCCACCGGCCCGTGGCAGGTAGTCCGGGTGTTCCAACGTGAGGGCCTGGATTGTGCACACCGCGAGAAGTGCACCCCCGGCGATTACTCCCAGCCAGAGCACGAACCGTCGACTGCGGCCGAGTCTTGACGCAGCGAGGAGGATCGCCGGCCAGACGAGGTAGAACATCTCTTCGATGCCGAGGCTCCACGTATGCCGGTAGACCAGGCTGATTCCGTCGTTCCACAGCAGTGCCACCGGTGTTAGGTAGGTCAGCGCGAGTCCGGTGTCGATGACCAGGTACAGCAGATGCTTCGCGACCAGGACAGCCGGAATGAACGTGACGGCTACCGCGAGCAGGAGTGGCGGGTAGAGGCGCAGGGCTCGGCGTAGATAGAAGACGCGGAGCCGAATCCGACCGGTCCGGTCGAGTTCGTTGAGGAGGATGCTGGTGATCAGGTAGCCGGAGAGCACGAAGAACACGTCCACGCCGATGAACCCGCCGAAGGTCACCGGCGTGATCGCGTGGTGGACGAGGACGAGCAGGATCGCGATAGCGCGTAGCCCGTCAAGTTGTGGCAGGTAATGGACCCGTGCTGGCGTGCTTGTCCGGGCATGCCGCTGCGCCCCGATGGTCCCCCGATCCATGGTCGGATCCTAGAATCATTCGTGGCGGTCCGCTGCGGTTCCTCCGGATCAGCCTCCACTCGTTCGATCCGGGTCGGTCGAGTCCTGCCGGATAACCCGGTAGAGCACCTCACCGTCAGGACCGGTCGTGATCCGCTGGTAGTCGATTCCTGCCTGCGGGCCGTCCGGGGCGGACCACTCCTTCTCCGATGCGATCACCCAGTCCACGGCGTAGCTGTCGACGATCTCGGCCCGGCGCTGCCCATCGGTGTCGTCGTCGAGGAATTCCTCGCTGACGGCCTCCCGCTCCGGCTGCGCATCGGGCAGCAGCGGATCCGGATAGGCCGGCGCCACCGTGTACGGGCCGTAGGCGGGGATCATCCGCAGCGCATGGCGATCAACAGTGAGCACCACGTCGCCGTAATCCATCGAACGTGCCGCCCAGTCGAAGTCTCCCCAGAGTTCGAAGGGAGCGGTGATCGATGCCGGCCAACTGCGGGTCTGTTCGGGAAAGACCGATCGGATGGCGCCGAGTTGGTAGCGCGCGCCGATGATCAACGCGGTCAGGGAGCTGACGATGATCACCAATCGCCACCAGTGTCGCAGTCGCGGTCGCAGCCCGGTCAGGGCTCGCCACAGCTCCAGTCCGACCGCCACCTGGGCAGGGATCGCGGCCCAGGTGATCATCCGTCCGAGGGCGTAGTGACCGGTGGCATACCCGATCAGGACCAGGGCCAGATTTACCGCCGCGAGCAGCGGCAACGGATCCCAGCGGTTGCGCCGGAAGCGTTCGATCAAGGCCGGCACCGTCAGGACCAGCAGACCGTAACGTTGCCAGGCATTCACATACAGCGTGCTGTGCAGCTCATCCAGGCCGTCGGGGGAGGCGAGCAGATCGGTCACTCGGAACCACGGCCACACCATCGTCAGCAGCAGCGCGGCAGCACCGACTCCGGCCCAGATCAGCAGCGGTCGCCACCTGCGCTCGCCGACGAGGACAGGAGCCAGGATGATCACCGCACCGATGGCTGCGGCGAAGCCGGTGATCGGGTGGCTGAGGACGATCAACGCCGACAGCAGGATGATCAACACCAGGCTCGACCGGTCGGCCGGGGAGGGCACGGCGGTGCGGCGGACCAGTGCCAACAACAGCAACGTGCACCCGGTGGCGAAGGTGGACGGAAACGGCAAGGTGACCAGCAACGTACCCAGCGGAAAGAGCCCGCTCCACGTGATCGACGTCCAGCCCCAGATCAGCAGCCAGGCGAGAAAGCTGATCATGACCGGGGCAGCACTGCGGGTGAAGGATCCGACGAACGCCCGGAACCCGATCAGCAAAATGATCACATTCAGCCCGGCGGCGATCTTGAGCACGGTGAATTGGCTCAGCCCGAACGCCTTCATCAGCAGCACCCAGACCAGCATGTACGGCGAGTAGTAGGGGCTCGGGCCGGGGACGTCGATCAGCGGGTTGCGCGGTGCCGTGAACGCGTGGTCCCAGCGCAGCAGCGTCGCCAGATGCATGCCGAGATCGATGTGCCACGGTTGGCCGATCACAACCGGCAGCAGCAGCGCAAAGATGATCACCGCGAACACCAGGAACGGTGCTTCGCGCGGCAGCTTGCTGAGTGCTCTCACAGGTGGTCGATGATAGGGGCGGTACGGTCCGGACGCCGGGGCCGCCTACTCCGGCAGGGTGAGGATCTCGGCGCCGGAATCGGTGACGACGATGGTGTGCTCGAACTGCGCGCAGCGCGACCCGTCGGCCGTCACCACGGTCCAGCCGTCGTCCCACTGCCGCCAGGCGTAGCCGCCGGTGGTGATCATCGGCTCCACGGTGAAGGTCATCCCGGCCTCGATCACGGTGTCGTAGCGCGGTTCGTCGTAGTGCGGGATCACCAGGCCGGAGTGGAAGGTGGAGTGCACCCCGTGACCGGTGTAGTCCTGGACCGAGCTGTAGCCGAACCGGCGCGCATACCGCTCGATCACCCGGCCGATCACGTTGACCTCGCGGCCGGGCTTGATCGCCTTGATGCCTCGCATCATCGCCTCGTGCGTGACCTCGGTCAGCTGACGTGCCTCGTCGTCGACGTCGCCGCAGAAATAGGTGGCACAGTTGTCGCCGTGCACGCCGTCGATGAAGGCGGTCAGGTCGATCTTGACGATGTCGCCGTCCTCCAACGGCCGCGCGTCGGGGATGCCGTGGCAGATCACCTCGTTGACCGAGGTGCACAGCGACTTCGGGAAGCCGCGATAGCCGAGCGTGGAGGGGTAGGCGCCGGCGTCGAGCAGGAACTCGTGCCCGACCCGGTCGATCTCGTCGGTGGTCACGCCGGGGGCGATCGCCGCCGCGGCGGCAGCCATGGCCTGTGCCGCGATCCGGCCCGCTCGACGCATCTTCTCGATGGTCTCGGCGCTCTGCACATGCGGACCGTCGTACGGCCGCGGAGCGTCCTTGCCGACGTATTCGGGACGGGCGATCTCCGGCGGGACCTCACGCCAGGGGGAGACGGGATGGGGTACGACTGCGCTCACGTCGGCCGATCCTACGTCGGCATCGGTGAGCGGTAACGTCGCCATCAGCGCGGCCGAGCCAGCACCGGGTCCGGCCGCGGCGACCGTGCGAGATCGAAGGAGAAGCGATGCCGGACAACGAGTGGTACTACTGCGTCGAGCACAAGACCGTCGAGCGCCGCGGGGTCTGCCGCGCGGTCAACCGGCTGGGCCCGTACCAGACGCGCGCAGAAGCCGAACAGGCGATGGAGCGGGTGGCCGAACGGAACGAGACCTGGGAACAGCAGGACAAGGAGTGGGAGGAAAGCTGACCGCGGCAGCACCGGCTGCCGGTCAGGACTCCACCTTCAGGCTGGCCAACACCCGTTGGTCCAGTGCGATCCTGGCCTCGTCGCCGAGCGGGACCATGCCGCACCACATCGACAGGGCGTCGCTGCGCCCGTCGTCGACGGCGACGAAGGTGAGTTGATCTCCTGCGACCCGGAGATCGGGGTGGTTGTCCCGAATCTCCGCTGTCAGGATCCATCCCGGTCGACCGTCGATGGTGATCGCCTCGTTGCGGATGTCCTTGCGTGAACTGACGTCGTAGTACCAGTGGTTGGTCAACGCGCACTGCATCGAGGAGCGGGTCGCGGCCTGAGTGTCCTCGAATCCGTCGGATCGCAGCACCTCGCCGACAGCAAAGATGGACTGCCAGCCGGGCTCGGTCTCCTGGTCGACGCCCTGGGTGTCGACCATCCAGCTCAACAGGTATTGCGGCTGCGACGGGGAGTAGTCCGGCACACCCATCATCGACATCCGACCCCCGTAGAGACGTCCGTCGCCGGGATGAGGTGCCAATCGGTCCGGATCGCCCCCGGTGCAGTCCGGCTGGTCCCCACCGATGCCGGGACTGCTGGAGTCGGTCTCCGGCGACGCGGAACGGGCTGCCGGGCTGGGGATCGGGCTGGAGTCGTCCCAGCCTCCGTCGCTTCGGCTCGACGACTCGGCCGTTGCCGGATGGATCCCGGAGCCGCTCTGCTCGCCGGTTCGCTTCATGATCAACATCGCGCTGACGACGACCACCACCAGGACCAGCACGGCGACCCCGAAGCCGGTACCGATACCGCGGTCGGGCCGGGACGGTCGCGGATGCCGCGACGGATACGGATTGGGGGCCGGGTCGGCAGGGTCGTCGGTCGTCTCAGCCGACCAGGCGGTGCCGTCCCAATAGCGGTAGCGCCCGGATGCGCCCCCCGGGTCCGGATACCAGCCGTGCGCCGCCATGGAAGTCCTCAGGCCTGTCGGATGTGATCAAGTCCTCACCGAGTGTAGGTGGATCCCGGGCGTCCTTCAGTCCACCCGAATGTCGGCGATCGTGTCGTCGAGCAACTGGATCCTGGGTTCATCGTCGATCGGGACGAAGCCGGCGAAGTAGGACAGCTCGTCGCCGCCGGTGTCGAGCACGATCACTTCGACGACATCGCCCTCGGCCCGGACCTGCGGATCGTCCACCCGGATGTTGCTGCGGATCGACCAGCCGGTGGCGCCGTCGATGCTGACCTTTTTGCTGTGCAGATCCTCCCGCCCGGTGAAGTGGGAGTAGTAGGAGGAGGACGCGATGCACTGCATCACGCCGTCGGCGGCCTGTTCGGGCGTGTTGAAGCCGTCCTCGCGGTGCAGTTCACCGACGGCCAGCATCGCCCACCAGTATTGCTCCACCGATTCCGCGGCTCCGCTGACGTCATAGGCCCAACCCATGTTTTGGGCGTAGCTGTCGTCCTGGCGCCAACCGTCGCCGGGCATCGGGATCGAGATCTGGCCCCCGTGCAGCCGACCGTCCGCGGGATGGTCGGAGCGCAGGCCGGGGTCGGCGGTGGCGCAGGCCACCTTCTGTCGCCCCTGGGGACTCGCCGAGCTCGGCGGCGGGGCCGTCGGGATCGGACTGGAGTCGTCCCAGCCGCTGATCGTCGGCTGCGGCGGATCCGGGTCGGTCAGCGTCGAGGTCGTGTCCGCGGACAGGCTGCGGACGACCAGCACTACGACGACCGCCAGCACGGCGACGCCGGCCAGCACCGCGATCAGCAGTCCGGAACCGCGGCGTCGGCGCGGCTGCTCAGGCTGGGTCCCGGGAGGTGGCGCACCGGGGTCGGTCGTTGTCTCGACCGACCATCGTGCGCCGTCCCAATAGCGATATTGACCGGGTCCGCCGCCCGGATCGGGGTACCAACCGGACTGCGCCACGATCCGCTCGTCCTCCTCGAGAATTGTTGCTGATCGGCACAGACCCTATGCCGCGATCGGCCTGGCTTGTCGCGATCGGCCTGGCTCAGGCCAGGTGTTGTTCGACCCGCTCCACCTTGGCGGTGAGCTGCCCGGTGTAGCCGGGACGGATGTCGGCCTTCAACACCAGGCTCACTCGCGGAGAGTGTGCGGCGACAGCGTCGACAGCCTGCTTCACCACCGCCATCACCTCATCCCACTCGCCTTCGATGTTGGTGAACATGGCGTTGGTCTCGTTCGGCAGTCCGGAGTCGCGAACGATCCGGACCACGTCGGCCACTGCCGACGACACCGAACCGGATTCGTCCCCCGCTGCCGGGGCGATGCTGAAGGCGATGAGCATGGCCCTCAGCCTAGTCGTCTCATACTTCAGATCTGTGTCTTGCAATATGGTCATCCGGCTGGAGTTCTGGTTGCAGCCGCCTACGGTTTTCCGGTGACCAGCCACTCGACACGAATGCCCGGCGCCCGCGATCAGCGGCTCGCCCAGTGTTGTTGCTGAGTTGTTGCTGATCCGCGGGATCATCGCGTAGCCCGGTCGATCCTTCGAGGCGGCCGGTCGGCAGAGGCCAGAATCCCGCCGGCGCGATCTTCGCAATCCACTCCCATCCAGACGGTTTCACCGACCGCTGTCGCGCAATCCCTGCGACAGCGGTCATGCACGGCGTCGCACACGGCGCCGCAGGAAAGGATCACCATGAGTACATCGTTCACGTCACGCCGGGCGCTCCGTGGCCTCGGCGCGCTGGTTGCGACGGCCGCCCTGTTTCTGACGGCTGCCTGCGGTTCCTCCGCCCCCGGCGACGGGTCGGCCGACAAACCGGTCAAGATCGGAGTCGCCGATGCCGCCGAGCCCTACTGGCAGGTCTATCAGGCCAAGGCAGAGGAAGCCGGTATCCAGGTCGAATTGGTCAACTTCTCCGACTACAACCAGCCGAACCCGGCTCTGTCCCAGGGACAGCTCGACCTGAACGAGTTCCAGCACCTGCAGTATCTGGCGGCTTACAACGTCGAGTCCGATGACGACCTGACCCCGATCGGCGCTACAGCGGTCTATCCGCTGCCGCTCTACTCCAAGAAGTACCAGAGTGCCGAGCAGTTGCCGGCCGGCGCCAAGGTCGCCATCCCCAATGACCCGACCAACCAGGCCAGGGCACTGCTGGTGCTGCAAGCAGCAAAGCTGATCACCTTGACCGACGGCGGCAATTCGCTCTCCACCCCGGCCGACGTACAACCGGACAGCAAGGTCGAGGTCGTCCCGGTGGACGCCAGCCAGACCGCTAACAACCTGGCCAGCGTCGACGCTGCGGTGGTGAACAACAACTACGCCACGGCAGCGAAGCTCACCGACGACAACGTGATCTACGCCGACGACGTGAATGCCGAGGAGTTCAAGCCCTACATCAATGTCTTCGTCTCCCGGGCCGAGGACAAGGACAACACGACCTACACCAAGCTGGCCGAGCTCTACCACGATCCGGAGGTGGTCGAAGCGGTGAAGAAGGACCTGGGTGCCGGCGGCACCTTCAAGACCAACTCCACCGATGATCTTGAGCAGACGTTGGCGACGATCGAGGACGACGTCAGGGCCGCCGGCTGATGGCAGCACTGGTTCGGATGGCCGGGGTGAGCAAGGAGTTCACCCGGCCGTCCGTCGTCCGTGCCGTCGACGACGTGGATCTGGAGATCAACGCCGGCGAGATCACCGGCGTGATCGGCTACTCCGGAGCCGGCAAGTCCACCCTGGTGCGATTGATCAACGCGTTGGAGCGGCCGACCGCCGGTACCGTCGAGCTGGACGGTGTTGATCTTGGTCGATTGACCGAACGGGAACTCGGCCGGATCCGCAGCGATGTCGGGATGATCTTCCAGCAGTTCAATTTGTTCGCCTCTCGAACGGTTGCCGGCAACGTCGGATACCCGCTCAAGTTGGCCGGCCAGAATCGCGCTGCACGGTCGGCTCGGGTGAGCGAACTGTTGGCCTACGTCGGTCTGGCCGACCGGGCGAAGTCGTATCCCAGTCAACTCTCCGGCGGCCAGAAGCAGCGGGTCGGGATCGCTCGGGCGTTGGCGACTCATCCGAAGCTGTTGCTGGCCGATGAGGCGACCAGTGCGCTGGATCCGGAGACCACTGCTGACGTCCTGACCCTGCTGAAGCGGATCAACCGCGATCTCGGCACAACTGTCGTGGTGATTACCCACGAGATGGAGGTGGTCCGGTCGATCTGCGATCGGGTGGTCGTGATGGAGGACGGTCGGATCGTCGAGCAAGGCCCGGTCTTCGATGTCTTCGCCCGGCCGGCCGCGCCGGCCACTCGGCGGTTCGTGCAGACGGTGCTCCATGATCGTCCCGATGCCACGGTGATCGAACGCCTGCGCAGCGATCACGGCGGCACCATTGTCACCGTCGAGGTGGTCGACCAGCGGGCGGCGATCTTCGATCGGCTCCGCGACGGGCGGGTGCACGGGGCGGTGATCTACGGCGGGATCTCCGAGATCAGCGACCGCCCGTTCGGTTCGTTGACCTTCGAGCTGACCGGCGACCAGGACGCCGTCCGGACGACGGTGGACGGGTTGGCCGAGATCACCACCGTGACCGAGTGGCCGAGCGTCGGCGATCCGATCATTCGCTCGCCAGCAACGTCACCTACAGACAGCGAGGGCTGATCATGGAATGGTCCATGCTGCTGCCGCAGCTCGGCACCGCTTTTCGGCAGACCGTGATCATGGTGATCACGACTCTGCTGTTCGGTGGCGTCGGCGGATTGCTGATCGGCACCGCGCTGTATGCCACCCGGGCGGGGAACTTGGCCCAGAACAAGATCATCTTCGCGGTGTTGAACGTGGTGGTGAACATCGTCCGGCCGATCCCGTTCATCATCTTCATCACCGCGATCGGTCCGTTGACGCTGGCGGTGATGGGGACCACGATCGGCGTCGGCGCGGCGATCTTCCCGATGACGTTGATGGCGGCGGTGGCGATCGGACGGATCGTGGAACAGAATCTGGTCGCCGTGGACCCGGGTGTGGTCGAGGCGGCCCGGTCGATGGGGGCGGGGCGACTCCGGATCCTGGTCACGGTGGTCATCCCGGAGGCACTGGCACCGCTGATCCTCGGCTACACGTTCATGTTCATCGGCATCGTCGACATGTCGGCGATGGCCGGCTACATCGGCGGTGGGGGACTCGGCGATTTCGCGATCACCTACGGCTACCAGCAGTTCAATTGGGCCGTCACCTGGGTGACCGTGCTGATCATGATCGTCATCGTCCAGGGGGCGCAACTGCTCGGCAATGTGCTGGCCAAGCGCGTACTGCATCGCTGAGATCGGGCCGCATCGGCGGGCCCGTCGACGTCCGACGGACCGGTCTGGGGTATGCATGGACCGATGAGCACGGACCCGGTGGCACCCAGTGGCATGCGCCCACTGCTGGCGACCACCGGGCTGAGCTTCGCCGGTTTCGCGGCGTTGGTGTCCACCGTGCCGCTGTGGGTGGTGGCCGGTGGCGCCGGTACCGCCGGGGCCGGCCTGGTGAACGCTGTGCTGCTGCTGTTCACCGTGCTGGCCCAGGCGCTGATTCCGGCCACCTTGCGCCGGATCGGCTGGTCGCGGACGCTGATCGGTGGGGTACTGCTGCTCGGCGGTCCGTCCCTGTTGTTGCCGTTGTCCTCAGCCCTTGCTCCGGTATTGGCGTTGTCGGCCGTCCGGGGTGTCGGCTTCGCCGCGATCACGGTCTGCGGCAGCGCTGCGGTGGCACGGCTGGTCGAGCCGGAGCGGCGTGGCCGAGCTGTCGGATCGTACGGCCTGGCGATCGCCCTGCCGCAACTGCTCCTGCTGCCGAGTGCGGTCTGGGTCGCCGAGAACGTCGGATTCTGGGTCGTCTTCGTCCTCGGTGCCTGCCCGGTGCTCGCCGTGCTGCCGGCGCGCAGGCTCGGCCAGGTGATCGACGGGCAACCGGCGTCAGCACCGGACCCGACGTCACTCGGGGTGCGGGCGATGGCAGCCACCATCGGCCGGATCGTGCCGTTCGTGCTGTTGCTCACCGCGGCCACCGTGGCCGGTGGTGCGTTGATCACCTTCGCCCCGCAGCTGACCGAGGCGGCGATCGTCAGCGGCTCGGGCCTGTTGCTGCTGACCCTGACTGCTGCCCTCAGTCGCTGGCGATTCGGCCTGCTGGCCGACCGGTACGGCACCCGGCGGCTGCGCTGGATCCTGGTGCTGCTCAATGTCGTCGGTTTGCTGTTGGTCGCCTGGGCGGTGCGGTCCGAGGCCGAGCCGAGCTCGGTGCTGCTGTTGCTCGGGATGGCCGTGGTCGGGGTCGGCTACGGCGGACTGCAGAACCTCACCCTGGTCGATGCCCTGGCCACGGTGCCGGCCCGTCAGATCGACGTCGCCAGTGCGCTGTGGAACATCGGGTTCGACGCCGGCACCGGGCTGGGATCCCTGCTTGTCGGTGTGCTGGCAGCGGGCTTCAGTTTCTCGACGGCGCTGGTGGTGACCGCCGCCGCGTCGCTGTTGACCTTGCCGCTGGCCTTCGTCCGGACCAGGACCGCTGCCGTCTCTGCCCACGAGTCGCGACGAGATGAGTTGTAGCGCCGGATCGGGCGATGCTCAGGATCGTCTGTCGATCGCGTACAGCTGACCCTCCTGTATGCCCTGCTCGACCCGCATCAGATAGACGATGCCGTGATCATCGGTGCCGATGTCCCACAGCAGAGACGACGGGGCCAGGTCCTGAGCAGGCGGCTGCCAGATCCGGTAGGCCCACGGAGCCTCACCCGGACTTGCCACCATCAAGGTCCCGTACCAGTCGGCGACGATCGCCTTGCCGGTCAGTTCGGGAATCCGCTCACTGCGATAGATGAAGGCGCCGCTGACGATCTGTCCGATGTCGCGGGGATACTCCAGGACCGGCGGTACGAGCGGCTCTCCGGACTCGGTCTTCTCGCACCGCGGGTCGAGGCCGCCGCCATCGGCCCAACAACTGTCGAGTTCCCCGCTGAGCAGCGGATATCCGGCGTTTCCACCGGGCTCCGGGACGCTCACCTGGGAGTCCTTCTCGGTGAACATCGGCTCGCTGACCACGAGGCCGACCTCGGCGTCCCAGGTCATCCGGAACGGGTTGCGGTAGCCGTAGGAGAAGACTTCCGGCTCCGGCTTCTCGTCCTCGGGATCGAAGCGCAGGATCGAACCGGCGAACGAGTTCGGGTCCTGGGCCTCCTCCGAGCTGGTTTCGGCGCCGACGGCGGCGTGGAGCAGACCGTCATCGTCGAAGACGAGTTCGCCGCCGACGTGATCGAGGAAGGTGCGGGGGTAGCTCCAGATCTCCTGTGCCGACTTCTGATCCAGCACCAACGTCTCCGGATCGGCCCGCCAGCGGGTGATCACGTCGATGCGTTCGACCTCGGCGTCATCGCTCTTCCGCGGCGGGGCCGTGCTGAAGGTGTAGAGAACCCCGGATTCCGCGAAGTCCGGGGCGAGTGCGAGTCCTGCCAATCCGAGCTCGAGGGCTTCACCCGACGGCTGCAGGACCTCCGAGCGGATGTCGAGGAACGGCTTTTTCCCGACCTTGCCGTCTTCGAGCACCCACACAGCGCCGAGCTGATCCAGCACCAGGGAGCGGTCGTCGACGGTGATCACCTCGCGAGGTACCGCGACCCGGTCGGTGACCAGGGTGACGTCGAGTCCGTCGATCACCAGTTCGTCGGTGCTCGCCGGGCTGTCGGTCGCCGGGGCCGGGGTGGTTGCGGATGGCTGGGTCGGTGTCGACCCGCTGGACTGCTGGCACGCGGTGAGGGTCACCAGGACGAGCAGCGCCAAGGACCGGAGCAACGGCTTCACGATCCGGAAAATAGTACGAATCCGTAGTAAATACAACTGGTCTTTCGGCGGCCGTCGCTCGGTGTCGGCGATGGGCTACCGTCCCGGCCATGGCGACCGATGTTCCCCCGGCCGACGAGCCGACGCCCCTGTACGACGTGTTCGTGCTGGATCGTGCCGTCACGGCGCTGCTCGATCAGGCCATGGCCGACAGTCCGTTGCGCCCGCTCGAATATGCGATCTACGGGTTGGTGGAGCAGGATCCCGGCTGCACGGCCACGGAACTGGCGAAACGGCTGAGCGTGCCGTTGACGACGATGGCGGACTGGCTGGCGCCGATCATCGACAGGGGGCATCTCGAGCGGCGGCGCAGCGAACGGGATCGGCGCAGTTTCGGACTGGAGTTGACCGCTGCGGGGCGTGCGGCGCTCGGTCGGTCGATGGATTCGTTCGGGGTCGCGTACCGAGCCTTCGCCGAACACAGTCGGCGCCCGGTCGGCGAGTTGCGTGAGGTGTTGGGGGAGATGATCGAGGCGGCGCAGGCGGCTGCCGATGAGTTGCGAAGTCGGTGAGTTCGGCCGTGAACGCCGTCGTCCCGACGACCCGCACCCACTCACCGCGACGGGGGAGATCGGGCTCAGCCTAGCCGCAGGGATTTCGTCGCCGTGTCCAGTTCGGCGATCAGGTCGTCGCGCTCCATCGGTACGGCATGGAAGTAGAACGTCCGCGGGGATGACTCGACGACGATGATCCGCAGTCGCGATCCGGTGGTCTCCAGGTGCGGATGTTCGAACCGGAGCAGTGCATCGCGCCGGGTGGCCGACGCGTCCCCGACGGTGATCTCGGTGGCAGCGTTCTCGGTCACGGCGACGTCGACGCTGGTGTAGAAGTCGCTGGTCACGATGCACTGCAACAGCCGCTCGGTCGCGGTCTCACCGTCCAGTTTCTCGGGCACCGCACTGATGCCGACGTACGCACTGGCCTCCCAGCCGAGATCTTCCGGCAGCGTCTGGGTCTGGGCGTAGGTGTCCTTGCTGTACGGGAATCTGCTGGTCGCTCGTGGCGTGGACCAGTCGCCGGGCAGTGCGGCGAAGGACAGTGGTCCGCCGTGGACGCGACGGTTGTTCGGCGGTTCGGGCAGTTCGTCCGGGCGGTGTCGATCGCAGGCCTCCGGTCGGCCGGTGGGTGCCGCCGACGGGTCAGGGGACGACGAGCCAGGGGCGGACGGGGGACTGGCGGACGGGCTGTCGGTGGGGATCGGGCTCGAGTCGTCCCAGCCGCTGATCGGGGCGGTCGGCAGGTCGTCCGACTCTCGGATTGCCGACGAGCCCCGATCGCGGACCACCAGTGTCACGACCAGCACCATTGCGACGATGATCACACCGGCCATGATCATCAGCAGCCGTCCGCGTCCGGGACGTCGTGGACCGCCGGCGGGGCGGGGAGAGTCGGACCTCGTCTGTGCGGACCAGGAAGATCCTGTCCAGTAACGAAATCGCCCCGGCGTGCCGTCCGGGTCCGGATACCAGCCCGGTTCCGTCATCGCGACTTACCGGCCCTCGCGCCATCCGTTGACGATGGGGAGCCTGCGGTCCCGACCGAACGCCTTGAAGCTGATCTTGGTGCCGGGCGGGTACTGCCGCCGCTTGTACTCGGCGGCATCGACCATCCGCATCACGCGATCGACCAGCGCCGGGTCGAACCCGCGGGACAGCAGGTCGTCCCGACCCTTGTCGCCCTCGACGTACTGGTCGATGATCTGGTCCAGCACCTCGTAGGGCGGCAGTGAGTCGGTGTCCTTCTGCCCAGGACGCAATTCGGCGCTGGGTTCCTTGGTGATCGTGTTCTCCGGGATCGGTGGTGTTTCCCCGCGCCGGACGGCCTCCTCGTTGCGCCACTGCGCCAGCTTCCACACCCAGGTCTTCGGTACGTCCTTGATCGGGGCGAATCCGCCGACCGCGTCGCCGTAGATGGTGGAGTAGCCGACCGCCAGTTCGCTCTTGTTGCCGTTGGCCAACACGATCGACGGCGGGTTCTGATTCGAGGCTGCCATCCAGATCACGCCGCGGATCCGGGCCTGCAGGTTCTCCGCCGCCAGACCGTCCAACTCCAGCTCGTGATGGAAGGCGTCGACGATGCCGGCGATCGGCACTGTGCTGTACTTCAGCCCGGTGCGCTCGGCCAGGTCGGCGGCATCGGCCTTGGAATGTTCGGAGGAGTAGACGCTCGGGTTGGAGATGCCGTACACGTTCTCGGCACCGATCGCATCGCAGGCCAACGCCGCAGAAACAGTGGAGTCGATGCCGCCGGACAGACCGAGGTAGACCCGGGTGATTCCGTTCTTCTGCAGGTAATCCCGCAGACCGAGCACCAGTGCCCGGTAGATCTCCTCCAGCTCCGGCAGTCGTGGCAGCACCCGTGGAGTGATCAACTTCTCCGGTGTCGGGTGGGCCTCGCTGATGGCGGTGCGATGGATGGTGATCCCACTCGCCGCTGACTGCTCGGTGGTGGCAAGGTCAGCGGTCGCTGTCGGCAGCTCCAGGTCGACGACCTCGAGGGATTCGACGAACTGCGGCCCGCGGGAGATGATCTTGCCGTCGGCATCGGCCACCATCGAGTCGCCGTCGAAGACCAGGTCGTCCTGTCCGCCGACCCAGTTCACGTAAGCGAGCGGACAGCCGGCCTCCCGGGCGCGGCGCTGCACCAGCTGATCGCGCTCCTCGTCCTTGTCCCGCTCGTACGGCGAGGCATTGAGCACCGCGAGCAGACCGGCGCCGGCCTCGCGGGCGGCAGCCACCGGGCCCTGGTCCTGCCACAGGTCCTCGCAGATCAACAACGCCACATCCACCCCGCCGACGCGGAT
>NHCFJ02800__coassemble_1792_pt1 | contig 14641 bp, 12 predicted proteins | sample NHCFJ02800__metabat2_high_PE_002 | metagenome-assembled genome bin NHCFJ02800
ATGCACCGTGCTCATTGAGCAGCAATTGCAGGGCCCGCACCTTGGTTCCGCTGTCGCCGTCGCGAACCGTCGGCCAGGCGTAGTCGCCGACCGGCAACGGGTCGGTGTCGAGCTCGGCGGCCCGGTCCATCAGGTCGACCGCCTTGGCCTGCGATTCGTCATAGCGGTCGGGGAATGCCGAGCGCTGCGTCTCCTGGGATACCTGACCTGCGCTCCAGGTCGGATTCAACTCAGCATTGCGGATCGCACCGGCCATGTCATTGCCGTCCAGGAACTTGTTGGCGGCGTAGTCCACGTCCAGGATCTGCTCCTTCGTGCCCCAACCCATCGACGGCCGTTGCTGGAATACGCCCAACGAATCGCTGTCGCCGCAATCAAGATTGTTGGCGTGCGACTCGACCCAGGCGGTTTCGTACATCGCCAGCCGGACCTTGGCACTCACCTGACGCTCGTCGGCGACCCGCTTGACGGTCACCAGGACGTCGTCGTCGGCATCGGCAGGCACACCACACTGCGCCTCGATACCGGCCTCGGTTGCCGGTACGTGGCGGCCAACACTCGGCACGGAGCCGGCGTCCGGCCGGAGCGGCTCGGCAGCGGCCGGTGAGGTCGGTTGAACCAGCGCTGCACCGAGCATCGCGGCACCGACGGCAGCGCCGAGGGTGCCGTGCAGGAAACGGGACGTGGGGGTGCGGAACACCCGCATTGCGGGACTCATCGAATCACCTATCTGGGGGATGTCAGGTTTCATCGGTCGCGGTATTTGCTATCACAGATCAGTTACGGAGAACCACCAACTCCACGCAAACCTACTGTTTTCCGCCGTCACTGGCGGCCGATATTGCTGGGCGCATATTCAGCGGCGAGATGTTGACACCGGTGTTGCGAAGTCGCTGTCATAACGCCAAATACCATCCCCCACCGAAGGAAGTCATGTCCCATCACGAGATCGGACGGTTCGACGACCCCACCACCGCATTCGGCCGGCGGACCCTGCTCCGCGGCGCCGCGGCGACCGGGCTTGGCCTGACCGCTGTCGCCGCTGCCACCGGGACGGCCTACGCCGCAACGTCCCAGAACGGGTGGCCGGCATTGAAGTCCGGTGCCATCGATTTGGATCCCGGCTCCAAGCGCGCGCTGCAGCCGGGCGTACTCGACGGCGACGTGGCCGTGATCCTGAACTATGTCGCCGGCCGCTTCCACGAGGAAGTGGAGCCGGTGTACATCCCGGGCAGCTGGGGTCACAACTATCGGCCGATCACCAACGGCAGCGCGTACTCCAATCACGCCAGCGGTACGGCCATCGATCTGAATGCGCCGGCCCATCCGTACGGCGCGTCCGGCACCTTCAGCTCAGGCGAGCAGAGTGCCATCCGCGCCATCCTGGACGATTGCAACGGGGTCATCCGCTGGGGCGGCGACTACTCCGGCACCAAGGACGAGATGCACTTCGAGATCAACGTCGGCCCGAGCAGCTCGGCGGTGCCCGAGCTGGCCGATCGGATTCGCTCGGAGGACCGGTGGGTGAAGCACCCGACGTTGAAGGAGTCGGCCGGCGGAGCTGCCGTCACCGAATGCCAGAAACTCCTGAACAGCAAGGCAAACGCCGGACTGGTCGAGGACGGCGACTACGGCCCGAAGACGATGGCGGCAGTGGAGAGCTACCAGGACGACCAGGGGCTTGCCGTCGACGGCATCACCGGTCCGAAGACCTGGGCGGCTCTGTCGGGCGATAGCTGATCAACTCGCTGGAGGCCGCCACCAATTCCCGGAGGTCCTCCAGGTCACCGGACACGGTGCCGTGAGTGCGGGCCTGCACCAGCAGATTCCCGAGCGCAGTCGCCTCCACCGGACCGGCGATCACCGGTCGCCCGGTGGCCTCAGCGGTCAGCCGGCACAGCAGCGCATTCTGGGAGCCGCCGCCGACGACGTGGATCACCTCGACCGGTCGGCCGGACAGCCGGGCGACGTCGGCGACGGTGGTGCGATAGGCCTCCGCCAGCGAGTCCAGAACGCAGCGGGTGATCTCCGCCGGCGAGCTCGGCACCGCCTGCCCGGTCCGCCGGCAGGCCTCGGCGATCCGCTCCGGCATGTTGCCCGGCGCAATGAACTCCTCAGCGCCGACCTCGACCGTCGGCCCCCCGGCCGGCAGCTGTTCAGCTGCCACGAGCAGTTCGGCCAGGTCATGATCGACACCCTCCTGCTGCCACTGCCGGAGTGACTCCTGCAACAGCCAGAGCCCGCCTTCGTTGCGCAGGTAGCGAATCCGGCGGTCGACGCCCCCTTCATTGGTGAAGTTGGCCCGGCGGCTGTCGTCGGTGAGGATCGGTTCGTCGGTTTCGACGCCGACCAGCGACCAGGTGCCGGATGAGATGTAGGCGAAGCCGGGTCTGGTTGCCGGGACGCCGACGACGGCCGACGCCGTGTCATGGGAGCCGACCGAGGTCAGCACCACGTCGGCCGGCAGCCCGGTCTCCTTGATCACCTCCGGCAGCAGTCGACCGCGTACGGTTCCGGCCGGCTGCACCGGCGGCAACATCGCCGGGTCGACCCCGATCGCTTGCAGCAACTGCGTCGACCAGTCCCGGGTGGTGGCATCCAGCAGCGCCGTACTGGAGGCGTTGGTCACATCGGTACCGATCTCACCGGTCAGCCAGTAGCCGAGCAGGTCGGGCAGCATCAACACCGTGCTCGCCCGGTCCCAGGCCGGGCAGTCCTGTTCGGCCACCAGTTGGTAGATCGTGTTGAACGGCAGGAACTGCAGGCCGGTGATCGCGTACAGCTGGGACGGATCGATCCGATCGTGGACCGTCTCGACCGCCGCGGTCGTTCGCGGTTCGCGGTAGCAGTGCGGATCCTCGATCAGCTCGCCGTCGGCATCGAGCAGCCCGTAGTCGACCGCCCAGGTGTCGATGCCGACACTGACCACCCGGGGGTAGCGCTCGGCCAACAACCGCAGACCGGTGAGCACCGATTCGTACAGCCCGCGGATGTCCCACCGCAGACCGGTGTCGCTGGGCTGCGGGCCGTTGTCGAAGCGATGCACCACGTCGGTGGTGATCATGCCCTCGCTGATCCAGCCGGCGATCACCCGACCGCCGGACGCACCGATGTCCACCGCCGCGAAGACCGCCGGATCGTTCGACGCCATCGTCTCGCTGTTCCTTCTGCAGGATCTGTTCGCGCCTCAGCGCAGGAAGGCTGCCGCCACGCCGGCGTCGACCGGGATGTGCAGGCCGGTGGTGTGGTCGAGTTCGTCGGATGTGATCACCGCCACCGCGTTCGCACAGTGCACGGGCAGCACCTCCCGCTTGAGCAGGGTCCGCTGGGCGTAGAACTTGCCCAGATCCTCCTCCTCCACGCCGTACACCTTGGCCCGCTGCGCTCCCCAGCCACCGGCGAAGATGCCGGAGCCGCGAACCACACCGTCGGGGTTGATCCCGTTCACCCGGATGCCGTACTCGCCCAGTTCGGCGGCCAGCAGCCGCACCTGGTGTGCCTGGTCGGCCTTGACCGCGCTGTAGGCGATGTTGTTCGGACCGGCGAACACCGAGTTCTTGCTGGAGATGTAGACGATGTCGCCACCCAGGCCCTGGTCGATCATGATCTTGGCCGCTGCCTGCGACACCAGGAAAGATCCCTTGGCCATCACGTCGTGCTGCAGGTCCCAGTCCTTCTCGCTGGTTTCCAGCAGCGGCTTGGAGATCGACAGTCCGGCGTTGTTGACGACCAGGTCCACGCCACCGAAGGCCAGCACCGCTTCTTCCATTGCGGTCTTGACCTGCTCAGGATCGGTGACATCGGCCTGTACGCCCACCGCGACGTCGGCGTTGCCCAGCTCGGCAGCCGCCTCGGTCGCCTTGGCATGATCAAGATCGGCGATCACGACGCAGGCTCCCTCGGCCGCCAACCGGGTGGCGATCGCCTTGCCGATGCCGCTGGCGGCACCGGTCACCAACGCGATCCGGCCGGCATGGCTGCGCGGCTTGGGCATCCGCTGCAGCTTCGCCTCCTCCAACGCCCAATACTCGATCCGGAACTTCTCCCGGTCGTCGATCGGGGTGTAGGTGGACACCGACTCGGCACCGCGCATGACGTTGATGGCGTTGAGGTAGAACTCACCGGCGACCCGGGCGGTCTGCTTGTTGGCGCCGTAGGAGAACATGCCGACGCCGGGGATCAGGATGATCGCCGGGTCCGCACCGCGCATCGCGGGCGAATCCTCCTCCGCGTGCGTGGTGTAGTAGTCGGCGTAGTCGGCCCGGTACTGCTGATGCAGCTCCTGCAGTCGGGCGATGCAGTCCTCGACTGATGCGTCGGACGGCAGATCCAGCACCAGCGGCTTGATCTTGGTCCGCAGGAAGTGGTCCGGGCAGGACGTGCCGAGTTCGGCCAGTCGCCGATGTTCCTGATGGGACAGAAAATCGAGCACGGCGTCGTCGTCGCTGAAGTTCCCGACCATCGGCTTGTCCTGGGAGGCGATGGCCCGCAGGTGCGGTGCCAGCGCAGCAGCCTTCGCTCGACGGTCCGGCTCCGACAACGCCTGGTACCCGGGCAACGCGGGGCCGAAGGGTTCGGCCTTGCCGTGTTCGGCCAGATGGTCCTTGGCCTTCTTGATGATCAACAGCGAGTTCGCCTCGCACTCCTCGCTGGTAGCGCCCCAGGCGGTGATGCCGTGGCCACCGAGAATGCAGCCGATCGCCTGCGGATTGGCTGCCTTGATCTCGGCAATGTCCAAGCCGAGCTGGAATCCCGGCCGCCGCCACGGCACCCACACCACCTGGTCCCCGAAAATCTCCCGGGTCAGCCGTTCACCATCGGCCGCGGTAGCGATGGCGATGCCGGAGTCCGGATGCAGATGATCGACATGCGGCGCGTCGACCAGGCCATGCATCGCGGTGTCGATCGAGGGAGCCGCCCCGCCCTTGCCGTGCAGGCAGTAGTCGAAGGCGGCGACCATCTCGTCCTCCCGATCCAGGCCCGGATAGACCTGCGGCAGGGCGCGCATCCGATCCAGCCGCAGTACGGCCAGCCCGGCCTGCTGCAGCGTACCGAGGTCACCACCGGATCCCTTCACCCACAGCAGTTCCACCGCTTCGCCGGTGACCGGATCGGTCTCGGTGCCCTTGGCGGAGGTGTTGCCGCCGGCGTAGTTGGTGTTCTCCTTGTTGGCGCCCAGCCGATTGGACCGGGCGAGCAACTGCTCAACGGTGGTGTTCACGTCGTCTTCCCTTCGAGTTCCGGGTCGGGTCATGCGCCCCAGCCGGCCTGTTCGCCGCCGACGCGTTCGGCGATGATCTTGTCGGCATAGCCGCTGTCGGCGTAGGCGGCCATCGGATCGGCGGGCAGCCCGCGGCTGACCCGCCAGTCCGCCAGATCGGATCGGACGTCGGTGTAGAAGGCATCCATCAGGATCTGATTCGCCCCCAGCACCTCGCCCGCGTTCTGTGCAGCGGTGATCGCATCCTGGTCGACCAACAGGGCGCGCGCCGTCATCTCCGACACGTTCAGCACCGAACGGATCTGCGCCGGGATCTTCTCCTCCAGGTTGTGGCACTGGTCGAGCATGAAGGCCACGTCGGAGTCGGGACCGTAACCCCCGCCGCGGATCACCTCGTAGATGATCCGGAACAGCTGGAACGGGTCGGCCGCGCCGACGATCAGGTCGTCGTCGGCGTAGAACCGGGAGTTGAAGTCGAAGGAGCCGAGCTTGCCGAGCCGGAGCAGCTGGGCGACGATGAACTCGATGTTGGTTCCGGGTGCGTGGTGACCGGTGTCCAGGCAGACCTTCGCTTGATCACCGAGGGCTGCACAGTGGGCGTAGGAGGTGCCCCAGTCCGGGACGTCGGTGTGGTAGAAGGACGGCTCGAAGAACTTATACTCCAAGATCAACCGCTGCCCCGGCGACAGCTTGGCATAGACCGCCTGCAGCGACTCTGCCAACCAGTCCTGCCGGCTGCGGATGTCGCCCTGACCGGGATAGTTCGTCCCGTCGGCCAGCCAGATCTTCAGATCCCGGGAGCCGGTGGCATTCATGATCTCGATGCACTCGTACATGTGATCCAGCGCCTTGGCGCGGACCGTCTGATCATGGTGGGCCAGGCTGCCGAACTTGTAGTCATCGTCCTGGAAGGTGTTGGAGTTGATCGTGCCGAGCCGCACCCCGTGATCGTGGGCGTAGCTGTTCAAGGCGTCGTAGTCGTCGACCTTGTCCCACGGGATGTGCAGCGCGACCGACGGCGCCAGGCCGGTGAACTCATGTACCTTCGCGGCATCGGCGATCTTCTCCTCCGGCGTCCGCGGCACCCCGGGCTGTCCGAAGACCCGGAACCGCGTCCCGGAGTTCCCGAACGCCCAGGACGGCAACTCGATGGCCTGGTGCTCCAGCTGCGGCGCAATGTCGTCAAAGCTCGGCATGATCGTCATCTCCTCTTCGAGTGCGGTCGGCGCGAGTTGGCGCCGCCACCGACGCACCGGCGCTGCAGGTTGCCGGGCGACGATGCTTGAATCGTTTCATACATGGGTGAGGCTATCGGCCGTCCGGATCACCGTCAACCGGCGGTAGCGTCGGTGGGCATCCAGGTCGGATTCCGCCACCGGAAGTGAGGCAAGATTGCCCAGCATGGAGCGCTCATCCGCGGTCAGCATCAGAGACGTCGCCGAACGCGCCGGCGTCGCCCTCGGCACCGTTTCGAATGTGCTGAATCGGCCTCAGAAGGTCGCCGAGTCGACCCGCAAACGGGTCCTGGACGCGATCGACGAGCTCGGGTTCGTCCGCAACGATGCCGCCCGGCAGCTGCGAGCCGGGCTGAGCCGGACCCTCGGGCTGGTCGTGCTGGATGTCGGTAATCCGTTCTTCACCGCCGTCTCGCGCGGCGCCGAGGATCGGGCAGCCGAGGAAGGGCTGTCGGTCCTGCTCGGCAATTCCGACGAGAGCAAGGACCGCGAAGCGGCCCACCTCGATCTCTTCGAGCAGCAACGCGTGCGCGGGTTGTTGATCTCACCGTTGGACGACATCTCCGAGCGGTTGGGCCGGCTGCGCCGCCGCGGCACCCCCATCGTCCTGGTCGACCGGCCCGCCGGCACCGACCCGTACTCCTCGGTCTGGGTCGACGACGTGGCCGGCGGCCGGATGGCGACCGAACATCTGCTGCAGACCGGGCGGCGGCGGATCGCCTTCGTCGGCGGCCCGGTGTCACTGCGGCAGGTCGCCGATCGGCTGGCCGGGGCGCAGCAGGCGATGGAGGGCAGCGGAGGTTCACTGGAGATCATTGACAGTGACGGTCTGTCGGTGGCCGATGGCCGGCGGATCGGCGAGCAACTCGTCACCCGCCGACCGGCCGAGCGGCCGGACGCGATCTTCACCGCCAACGACCTGCTGGCGATCGGTGTGCTGCAGCCGCTGGCGCTGGCCGGTCATCAGCTGGTGCCCGACGAGATCGCCCTGATCGGCTACGACGACATCGATTTCGCTGCCTCGGCGACGATTCCGCTGTCCTCGATCCGGCAGCCGGCCGAGATGATCGGGCGGACGGCGGTCGAGCTGATGCTGCGGGAACTGGACGCGATCGAGTCCGGCGTCGAAGTCGATCATGAACAGGTGATCTATCAACCCGAGCTGGTCATCCGCGCATCCAGCAGTCGGCCCTGATCACCAGCCCAGCGCCTCCAGGGTGATCACCGCCGGTTCGATCTTGATCAGGACGCTACCGACCGCGGCGAGATGAAACCCGGCTCCGGTGTGGGTGTCGATCTCCTCCCGGATCAGGGCGGCGTCTCGATCGACGATCACGTCGACGATTGCCGCCACGGCTGCCGCCGCCGAGGCGGACGCGTCGCGTCCCGACCTCGGGTAGGCGGAGAGGTAGTCGAAGGTGTCAGAACCTTGACTCGTCCGGTAGAGGTGCAGACTGACGTCGCCGGACTCGCAGATCAGTTCGTGGCCGTTGTCGCGACAGTCGAAACCGTCCGGCTCGAGCCGTTCCTCGACCGCACCCCGGCCCCCGACGAACGGGGTCGCGGCCACTGTCTGCTCGGTCTCGCCGTCCATCCGTCCCTTGATCTGGAAGGCCGACAGGGTGTCGATGTACTCGATCTCCATCACACCCCAATCGGCACGGACCGTGGTGTGCTCGTGCTGACGACGGGACCGTTCCATGCCGTCCTCGATCTTGCTGACGTCGTCGATCGACAGTCCACCGACAGTGAAGGCCTCCAACCGGCGGGTCAGGAGTTCTTGATCATCAGTGCTGTCGGCTCGGTGGTAGAAGCGATACTCGGTCATCGTCGGCGACGACAACCACCGGATGTCGCTGTGCGGGCCGCCGGGTGGCGCCAAACAGACACGGATCGTCGGTCCAGGAGCGGCGCGGACGCACCTCATCCCGGTCCGGGTCAGTCGGTGAGCGATCGGGTCGGTCGGATCAGCTGGGGCGGTCGGCGCGGTGGACGTCTCGTCGGTCGTCGGCTCCAGCAGACGCTCGATCGGCCGTCCGAGCACCAACGCGATCGCCGCGACCAGAGTCAGCACCACCCCGAGCACCAGCACGGTTACCGACGGCCCCTCTGGTGCCGGCCGCTGCTGCGCCGGCGGCGGGAGCAGCCGATCGGGGGCCTCCGGGACGGATTCCTCCGGGACCGATTCCTCCGGGACCGGGCCGGCCGACGGTGGGCGAACGTACTCCGGTCCAGGCGTCGGCCGGTCGGAGTCGTCCTGGTTGCCCGGAGCGCTCACCCGTTCAGCCTAGACGGACCTGCGCTCTACGGTGGACACATGGCATCCGACGACGACAGTCCGACCGGCTGGTTCGAGCCGCTCTACGCGGCCGCCGGCCCGCACGGTGATGTCCCCTGGGACCGAGGCAGCCCGAACCCGTTGCTGATCGAATGGTTGGCCAACCATCCGCTGGAGTCCGACGGCAAACGTGCGATCGTGATCGGCTGCGGTCGCGGCAACGACGCCGAACTGATTGCCGCACGCGGCTTCGACACCACCGCCTTCGACATCTCGGCGTCGGCGATCGAGCAGGCGCGACAGCGATACCCGGACTCGACGGTGCACTACCGGCAGGCCGACCTCTTCGACCTGCCGCAGTCCTGGCAGCGCAGCTTCGACCTCGTCGTCGAGTCCATTACCGTGCAGTCGCTGCCGCCGCGCTGGCACCCGGAGGCAGCCGCCGCGATCGCCGCTCTGTGCGGCGTCGGAGGCCTGCTGGTGGTGATCTCCGGCGCACAGATCGGCGACCAGGAGGTGTCCGGGCCGCCGTGGCCGCTGACCGCCGACGAACTGGAGCATTTCGCCACCGACGGCGTCGAACGCGCGGTGATCGAGACCGTACCGGCGGCCGGCGGCAGCATCCGCTGGCGCGCCGAGTTCCGCCGCCCCGACCCAGCCCGGGACGAGGACCGCACCCAATCCCACTGGCTCTGACGCCGCAGCGCGGTCGGTCAGTCGTCGTAGAGGGTGTCGAGCAGGGAGGCGTACTTCTCCTCCACCAGACGGCGGCGGATCTTCAGACTCGGGGTGACGTCCCCGTCCTCGACCGTCAGCTCCGACGGCAGGATCTCGTATCGCTTGATGGTCTCCCAGCGCTCCAGTGAGGAGTTGGCCCGCTCGATGTAGTCGTCGATCATGGTCCGCACCTTCGGGTGGCCGGGCAGTTCCTGCGCCGGGGTCTCGGCCAGGTCATGTGCGTCCGCCCAGCGCTTCAGCATGTCGGGGTCGAGCGCGATCAGGGCGCTGATGTACTTGCGGTGCTCGCCGTGGATGACCACTTGGCTGATGTAGGGACAGACCGCCTTCAGGGCGCCCTCGACCTTCTGCGGAGCGACGAACTTGCCGCCGGAGGTTTTGATCAGGTCCTTCTTCCGGTCGGTGATCACCAGACAGCCGTCCTCGGTGAGGTGGCCGATGTCCCCGGTGTGCAGCCACCCGTCGACCAAGGCCTCGGCGGTCTCCTCGGGCAGATTGTGGTAGCCGCGCATCACTCCGGGGCCCTTGATCAACACCTCACCGTCCTCAGCGATCCTGACCTCGGTGCCGACCGCCGGTGGCCCGACAGTGCCGAACTTGGGATTGCGCGGATCGTCGACGAAGGTGGCCGCGCTGGACTCGGTCAGTCCGTAGCCTTCGATCACCAGCAGACCGGCGTCGTAGAACCACTCCTGGACCTCGTCGTTCAGACCGGCCGATCCGGACACGAAGAAGTGGATGCGTCCACCCATCCGCTCCTTGATCTTGCTGAACACCAGCTTCTCGGCAACCCGCGCCTGCAGCTTCAACAGCCCTGTCGGTTCCTCGCCGGCCAGCCGCAACGGTGCAGTCTTGCGTCCGATCCCGAAGGCCCAGTCGAAGATCTTCGCCTTGACCCCGCTGTTGGCATTCAGCATCACGGTGGCCCGGACCTTCTCGAAGATCCGTGGTGCTCCGGCCATGAAGGTCGGCTGCACCACGCCCAGGTTGTCGACGATCTTGTCCAGCCGGCCGTCGATCGCGGTGGTGAAGCCGATCTTGAACTGAGCGACGCTGAGCAGCTTGCCGAAGACGTGCGCCAGCGGCAGCCACAGATACTGCAGATCGTCCGGCCCGGCGAAACCGAGCTCATTCAACGCCACGCCCTCGTAGGTCCAACTGTCGTGCACCAGCCGTACGCCCTTGGGTCGACCGGTGGTGCCCGAGGTGTAGACCAGCGTGGCCAAGCTGTCCGGGCCGACCTGAGCCATCGCCGTGCCGAGGGCGTCCGGATTGGTCTTGCGGTACTGCTGCCCCAGCTTCCGGAGCTCGTCCCAGCCCATCACCAACTCGTGCTCGACACGCCCCTCGATCTGGATGATCTTGACCAGCTCGGGCAGCTTGTCCGCCTGTTCGAGCACCTTCGTGGTCTGCTCGTCGTTCTCGGTGAAGATCATCCGCGACCCCGAGTCGCTGAGGATGAACGCCACCTCGCTGGCTCGGGTGTTCGGGTAGACGGTGGTCACCGCGCCGCCGGCACACACCACGCCAAGGTCGGCCAACACCCACTCCATCCGGGTGCTGGAGTCGATCGCGACCCGATCCTCCGGCTCCAGCCCGAGAGAGATCAGCCCGGCGCCCAGGTCGAACGCGATGTCGCGAGTCTCGTTCCAACTGAGAGACGCCCAGCTCTCACCCACCGGATAGCGGTAGGCCTCCTTGTCGCCGGACGCGGCAACCTGCTCCAGGAACATCGCACCGACTGTCGCCGGCCGCGCAGCGACGCGTTCCAGGCTGGCAGCGGCGGAATTGGCGTGGGTTGCAGACATCGAGACTCCCGTGGCTCATCGGTGATCGCCGGTCAGCGCCGGACGGTCTTTACCTCACGATAATCGGCGCGGCAATCACCGGTGGCCACGACACCGATATCCCCGAACCGACCGGGGCACACCCTACTCAGACCACATCGAAAGCGGCCATCATCCCCATGTCCTCGTGCTCCAGGTTGTGGCAGTGCAGCATGTAGCGGCCGCGATGGTGCTCGAAGCGGATGGCGACGTCGGCATACTCCGTCGGCAGCAGATCGAGGGTGTCCTTCCAGCCCAGCTCTGCTGCATCGACCGGTCGCCCGTTGCGGCTGATCACCTGGAACGGTGACAGGTGGACGTGGACGGGATGATGCAGGTCGGTGTAGAACCGCCAGACCTCGGTACGACCGAGGTCGATCCGTGCGTCGGCGCGATCAGGGTCGAAGTAGCGGCCGTTGATCGCCCACATCATCGGCCCGTCGCCGGGCTTGCGGGTGAAGCGCCACTCCCGGGCCGGCCTCGCCGGATGACTCAGCGGTTCGAAGTCGACGAGTCGATCTGGAACCTGGGAGTCGTCGGCGGCCTTGCGCACGACCCGGAACCGCATCACCTGCGCCGTCCCGTCACGACCGAACGCATTACCCAGTACGACCGTCGAACCGACCGGATAGCCGGAGAAGTCGATCACCACGTCGTAGCGTTCGGCAGCTGCGATGGTGAGCGTCTGCCGATCGACCGGAGCCGGCAGGAGTCCCCCGTCGGATCCGATCTGCCGAAACCGTGGCCCGCCCGACGGCGGCGGGTCGAGGGTGAGTTGGTAACGACGTGCGTTCGACCCGTTCAGGATCCGGAACCGGTAGCGCGTCGCCTCGACCTCCAGTTCCGGCCACGGTGCGCCGTTGACCAAGATCACGTCGCCGAGCACTCCGGAGTGGAACTTACCCGTCACTCCGGGTTCGTCGACCAGGTCCGGATCCGCCGCCGGGTAGCGGAAGCTGCCGTCCTCGGCAAAGGAACGGTCGGTGATCATCAGCGGAATCTCCCGGTCGCCGGACGGCAGCCCGAGCCTTTCCTCGTCCTCGTCACGGATCAGATGGAAGCCGGCCAGTCCACGCCACACCTGCGGTCCGGTGAAGTCCATCCGATGATCGTGGTACCACAGCGTCGCCGCCTGTTGATCATGGTCGTAGCGGTAGTCGCGTTCACCGTGGCTGAGGTCACCGAGCATCGATCCATGACCGTTTCCGTGTTCGCCGTGTCCCTGATGCCCGGGCAGGAAGCGGTCCGCTCCCTCGGTCGGCAGCAGCAGATCCACCGCGTAGCCGTCACTCGCCGCGGCGGTGTTGCCGCCGTGCAGGTGCACCACCGTCGGCACCGACAGCCGGTTGCGGTGTCGGACCGAGATCCGTTCACCGCGGCGTGCCTCGATGGTGGGGCCGGGGAACACGCCGTCGTAGCCCATGATCGTGGTCCGCAGCCCGGGCAGGATCTCGACCTGAGCCTCGACCTGTTCGATCTCGTAGCGGGTGACACCGTCGCCGTGGCCGGAAGGCTTCTTCACTGCTGGGATCGGCAGCGGTGTCCGGTACGGCCTGGGCAGGTTGGCCGTGCTGTGCAGCAGCTGAGCGGTTTGGCCGGCCGGACTGTCCTGCGCGCATCCGGCGAGGCCGCCGAATGCCGCTGTCGCCAGGCCGGCGCCGGTCAGGCCGAGGAAGTGGCGTCGTTTCATCGATCGGCCCTCCGTGGCCGGAAGCGTCGGGCGGCCGGCGTCCAGGACCAGATCGCCAAGGCCACGGTGCCGGCGACGATGGCGACCCCGAGAGGGATGTGCACCGCCAACGACTTGCTGTAGCCCAGACCCAGCTGCACCGTGACGGCGAAGAACAGGACCACGGATGCGGCGAGCACCCAGACCCGTCCCCCGACCAGGGCGTAGACGATGGCCGCCAGTCCGAGCAGGAAGGTCGTCCCCATCAGGGCGGTCCCGCAGGTGGAGTGCATGCCGAGCATCGCGTATCGGCCGTCCAGGTACTGACCGATCGACGTCGGCTGCATCACCGCAAGCGCTGCCGACAGCACCAGCAGCACCCGCATCGTCCAGCGCATCGCGCCGAAGCCTCGCCTCGGCCTGCTGTCCTGCCGTTCCTCGGCCGGACCGGTCACAGTTGTCATGGCAAACACCCTATGAATTGGGAATCTACATATCAGCCGGATCAACCCCAGGCGCCCCCCGTTCATTTCCCTGAGGGACAACCCAGAAATGGCAGGTCAAAACCCCGAGAGCTCATCAGCTGATAGCAAGGCAGGCTACTCATGGATCGACGTCTAGACTCGACCCATGGCGGACAATGTCAAGGGACACCTGGACAGCCTGTTGCTAGCGGTGCTGGAGGACGGACCGCTGCACGGCTATGCCGTGATTGAGGCACTCCAGCAGCGCAGCGGCGGCAACCTCACCCTTCCGACCGGCACCGTCTACCCGGCGCTGCGCCGACTGGAGAACGCGGGTTGGCTGGACGGCAGCTGGAGCACCGTCGGTGGCCGGCGACGCCGGACCTACACCCTGACCACCGCCGGTCGGCACGCCCTGAGCGACCACCGCACCCAGTGGATGCGCTTCTCCGGCACCATCCAGAGTGTCCTCGGTGGAAGGGGGATGGGGCGACCGTCCACCAACGGGGGCTCGCCATGACCAGTCCGATCGGCAGCTACACCGGGCGGTTGCGCGCCGAGCTGGGGATCAGGCGGACCGGCCCGGAACCCAGCGAACTGACCGAACTGCGACACGGCTTGCAGGATGCAGCCGAGGCCTACGTCCGGCACGGCGTCGCCCGCGCCGATGCCGAACGGCGCGCGGTCGCCGACTTCGGCGAACCCGCCGAGATCGCCCGGATGTTCGGCACCGAGATCGCCGCCCGACGGACCTTCCGAGCCACCGTCACGCTGTTGCTGCTTTATCCGACACTGCTCGGTCTGTGGGCCGGCTACAGCGTCCTCTTCCCCGGCCACGACGCCGATTGGCAGGTTGCAGCGCGGAACGGAACCGTGTTCACGCTGGTCAGCGGCGTCTGCTGGCTCGGTGCTGCCGGAACCGCAGTGCTGCTCCGACTCCGGGCGCGCAGACTGCGGCTCCCGGTGCAGCCGATCGTCATCGGCTGTGCCTTGCTGGGATGTGGGTCGGCGATCCTGATCGCCGTGCTCGCCGCGATCACCTCGAACCCACCGCCGTCGAGCCCCGCACAGGCACACGCCGAGTGGATCGTGCAATCGCTCAGCAACGTCATCCTGCTCGGCCTGGTCGTGGCCGGCCTCTGGACGCTGCGCGCCGGTCACCTGATCCGGGCCGGTAGCCCCGCGGACGGCCCGGATCGCATACGTTGAC